>Ga0075366_10001936_pt1 | contig 10466 bp, 20 predicted proteins | sample EndMethybrTD3031_FD_72351 | JGI IMG/M metagenome (GOLD analysis project Ga0075366, IMG submission 72351) | Populus endosphere microbial communities from Tennessee, USA - Endosphere MetaG P. TD hybrid TD303-1 | ecosystem: Host-associated > Plants > Roots > Endosphere | place: USA: Tennessee... | reverse complement strand
TACCCTGATCGGTCATTGCTGCTTTTCCTTTTCCTCGGGGGGCGGGCCTTTCATGACGTGGCATTGAATCGGGGTGCCCTGCACCGTGCCCCATGCCATCGCCGCCATCTCAATCCATTCTTCGAAATCATGATCAAACCGCGATGCCGCGGCGGCGAGGCGTTCAAGCTCAAACATGAAATTTGCGAAACGCGCGTCGTTGCTAAAGAGCAATCGACCGCCGTCGCCTTCTTTGGTGTCCGCCGTGGTCATACCTTGAGTCCTTTCACTGCGCGTGCGGCCTCGACTCCAAGCGCCGCGACCTCGCCGTCTTTCAGTTTCCAACCCGCCCCATGCCGGCGCGTCAGGAAATCCATCACCGCGGTCAAATCGGACCGGGTCTTGACAAGCTCGAATTCAAGCTCGCGAATACGCTTCATCGCGCTGGAAACCGTTTCCCGTTCAAGCGGCAGCGGCGCGCGCAACACCTGCTTACAAACACTCTCGATGATTGACATGGTACAAACAAACCCGCGCCGCGCGGCCTCGCCGATGACCTTTTCAGCCGACCAGCCTTCATCGAAAACCACATACCCGTTTTCGACCTTGGCATGGGCGCGCAGGATGTCCGCCAATTCGACGACCTGCCCGTGCTTCAAGGTGACCCGGCGCTGTTTTTCCTTCTCTGCTGTTGTCAGCATCGGTCCGACTCCGAGCAAAGAACGGTCGCCACGGAAATCAAATCGGCATCGCTGGCGTGTTCGGCCCATACGGACAAGCCGTCGCGGAAAAACTTAAAACTAAAATTTTCCGGGTCGGCGAGGAATTCGTTTGAAGCCTCTTGCAGCCGTCGCACGTGGCTTGTGATTTCCATTGCCGTTGCCTTTCGTTTGCTGGCGGTCGGCGCCGCGGTTTGGGTTGGCCCCGGGCCGTTTCTGCCGGGGCCTCAATGGTTCAAATCCCCATCTCGCCGACCATAAAATCACCGCTGCCCGCTGCCGCCGTGCCCGCGCTTGCGAGGGTTCGAAATGCCGGCCCGGCGCCAACGTGTTTGCTTTGCCTTGCGGCGGTCCCGCCGGGTTTGTCGCCGCCGGGTCCGCGCCCGCATCGCCTAGCGCCCGCTGCGTTGCGTGAACCGCAGGCGGCGGTTGCCGGCCCGCTTGCCGCCCCCGGTCTGCGCGCACGCGGCGTCAATCAAGGCGTCAAGGTTCCCGCGTGACTCCGCGCAGGTCCGGCAACACCAGCGGGTGAACCCCGCCCCGTCGCCAAGGTACGCCCCGCATCCGTCGCATAGAGTGCCGTCCGTCAACATTTCCGTCATTGTCACCATGCGCGGCATTGCTCGCCCCCTATCGTTGCTCAATCGCCGACACGCGCAGCACCCGTTGTTTTCGCGGGGCAACCGTGTAACCGGCCTGTTCCTGTTGCTTCCACGACAGTTTGTAACCCGTCACCTGCGCGACCTCTGCATCGCCGAGCTTGTGTTTGATTTCGTTGTCAACGGTCACAAGCTCGGCCTGCGCGGACTCGATGAAGGCTTTCAGGCTCAAATGCCGGTCAAGCAATTCCGGGATTTCGTTGTCGCCGCGCAGGTCCACGACCTCGCCGCGCCGGGGTGCCCGGTACATTTGAGCAATCAAAGGCCCATCGCGTTCATAGTCAATTTGCGGTTCCTTCCCGGCATCGACCGCAGCCCAAAAGGCGGCGACCGTTTCCCGGATGCGGGTTTCCGCCCCGCCATGCCGCGCCACGTCGAATAGGTGCAGGTCAAAAGTGTACCCGTCCACGACCAGACACGCGACAACGCCCCATGCCGCAGACTCCAGCATCATTTCGGTCAACACCTGCAACATGATCCACATCGGCGGACCGTCGCCCCATGCGCGGTCGAATTCGCGCGGGTTGGCCGTCTTTGTTTGCATGACCCCGCGCCCGCGTATTGCGTCCATAATCAGATAATCGGGGGTCGCGCCAATGCGGGCCTCGGGGTCGCGAATATAATAGGTCGCCTTTGTCACCCTCCAATCGGGGCGTTGTTCCTCTACCGCCTTGCCGACCGCGCCTTCAAGGATGCGGCCCCGGCGCAGGTCCGCCGTGTCCCGCTTGGGCAATTCGACACCGGTTTTTTCCGCCCAAAGGCCGGCGGCAGTCTGGTAAGGGTGCAGCCCGAATAGTGCCCCGACCCCCGATGCCGTGATGTCCTGACGCCGCAGCGCCAGCCATTGCTCGCGCGAGGCGATATCGTGCCGCTCAATCATGGTGCCGCGTTTCCTCGCCCGTGTTGCGCGAATTCATGCGCCGGTCACATGCGGTCGTCAATCCGGTTTGCGCGTGTCAGGTTTGTTTGGTTCAAAACCTGCCGGGGCATGCAAGCATAGCAAGCATGCCTGTTTTGCCTAGTGCAGCATAGGAATCAAGGCGGTATCGCCGCGGGGTCCCGGGCGAACAGAATCAAACAGAAAAATTCAATACTTGAACGCGAATCCAATGCTGCGAAATACATGCGGCAACGGGCCATGCGGATCGATGCGGAAATGCTTCAAGCGTGCGGTTTTAGCCTGTATTCAATCGCCGCGATTGTTGACCGCCGCAGGCTATAGCCTGACATGAAACTGTCACATGCGCATGACCTGCACAGAAAAGCGCATATGCTTGCCGTGGTGTGGGCATCGATGACAAGCTTTGTGCTGACCCGTTACTTAGCCGGTATTGCGATGACGACTGTAAAACCGCGTTCCATGCCCGAAAAAATATTGATCCTGGTCAAGGCGTTGGGCTGTAAACAGGGAAAGTGGCCATTACCGCAAGATGAAATTTTGTTGACAGACGACGCGTGCCGCACATATTGCGCCGGCTTATCAACGTGAACGCGAAAGCCTTATCCATCCACCATATCGGGCGGGGTGGCCGGAATCCGTAAGGCCGGAAACCGCGGACCCGTGCCCGTGTCGCCTCGGGTGCAGCAAATGAACGACATAAGCAACGTGACCTCCATCGGGCCTGACAACCCGGCCCCGCCGCATGGGCAGAATTCGATTGACGCCAAGGCCCGCCCGTTTGTCGCTGACGTGGAGTCCATCATGGCGGACATGGAGTCCGACAAGGGGGCTTACATGGCCAAATGCCGGGCCAACCGGCAGCGCATCAAGGATGTCATATCCGCGGCAAAAGAGGCCGGGTTGCCGGTCCGGCCGATGAAATCCGTGATCAAATACCGGGCGCTTGAACGCAAGCAAGTCAAGCTCGCCGCGGGTTTCGACGATATGGACGAGTCCGCGGTTTATCAGGAATTGGTCGACACCCTTGGCGACCTTGGCGCGGCTGCGGCCCGCGCCCGCGGGTTCAATTTCGGCGAGGCCGGCAAGCATTAGTTTCCCGGGGGGTCCGGGAAAGGCGCGGCGGCGGTACGGTCTTCCAATCGAAAACCCGCCGCCGCGCCCGAGCTTGCAACGCACCATATCGCCAACGGGGCAAACCCCATGCTGATAATCGCGCTTGACCCCGCGACTCGTTGCGGTGTGGCGGAAGGCATTGCCGGCGGAACCCCCGAGCTAAAAACCATCAATTTCGGGCGCGAGCTTGACGACCCGGCGGATGTGTTTGCCCGGGTCATGACCTTTGCCGCTCGCCGCCTTGACGCCCCGCCGCGGCCTGCGTTCCTCGCGATTGAGTCGCCCGTGCCCAAATACGACTCGTCGCTGGTGCTTGGCATGCACGCGATTTTCATCGGCGCGGCCCGGCAGCGTGGCATCCCAATCAAGCACGCGGCGGTCGGCACGTGGCGGGCCTATGCCTTGGGCAGCGGCAAGATGCGGCGCGAGGTCGCCAAGGCGGCAGCGGTCGAAACCGTCAAGCGGCTTGGCTGGCCCGCGGAAGATCACAACGCAGCCGAGGCCGGACTGATTTGGCTTTGGTGTTGTTCGCTGGTCGCCCCCCGGTTGGCGGCGAGGTCGGAACCCTTGTTTCTGGCGGGCGCAAAACGATGAACCCGGTGGAACACGTTGGCAAGCGCTACAATCGCCTTGTCGTGGTCAACGCGTTCAAGCTCGGGCGCGTGCCGTGGTTCCTGACGCTATGCGATTGCAACACCTTCAAGGTTATTCGCGCGCATGCCGTCGTCAGCGGGCACACCCGTTCCTGCGGTTGCCTCGCCCATGGTGGCGGACATGCGGCATGGGCTGCGTTCAACCGGAGTCGCGCATCATGACAACCCCCCGCGTTGTGTTGCCCAATCGCCGTCCGGCGCTGACCTATGATTTCGAATTTTGGGGCCAGCGCATGACCGTAACGGTGGACCCGACCGGGGCATATGAGGTCTTCCTTTCGACGCGGCGCAGCGGCACCGGGACCGATGCAGCGGTGCGGGATGCCGCAATCCTTTTCAGCCTCGCCCGGCAATACGGCTGCCCGCTTGAAACGATCGCGCGGGCGCTGACGCGCAACCGCGACGGGACCCCGTCAACCCCGATCGGGGCGGTCGTCGACAATTTGCTTGCCGCGGACCCGCCCGGGGTCGCCCCATAGCAGCATGGGCGCAGGTGAAACATTCTTTGACGGTCGCGTGACCCTCTATGCGGGCGATTGCCTCGCCGTGCTGGCGGACCTGCCCGCGGAGTCGGTCGACGCGGTTGTGACGGACCCGCCCTATCATCTGCAATCGATCGTTGACCGGTTCGGCGAGCCTGACGCCGCGCCCGCGCAAGGCGGGGTGTTTGCCCGTTCCGCCCGCGGGTTCATGGGCCAGACTTGGGACGGCGGCGATGTTGCGTTTGACCCTGCCACGTGGCGGGCGGTCACGCGGGTTCTAAAACCTGGTGGTTTTTTGGTCGCATTCTCGGGCACGCGCACCTATCACCGCATGGCGTGCGCAATCGAAGACGCCGGCTTTGACGTGCGCGACATGCTGCAATGGCTGTACGGCACCGGGTTCCCGAAATCGCACAACGTTTCTTTGTCAATCGACAAGGCCGCGGGCGCGCCGGACCGTTCCAAGTCGTTCAACATGAAAGGCGGCGGCGAGCGGTCGGATGAATTCGCCACCAATGGGCGCGAATTCCCGCCGCCCTATGAACCTACAACGCCCGCCGGCCGGCAATGGGACGGATGGGGCACCGCGCTAAAGCCCGCATGTGAGCCTATTTGCCTTGCGCGCAAGCCGCTATCCGAGGCGACCGTTGCCGGCAACGTGCTGCGCTTTGGCACCGGGGCCTTGAACATTGACGGCTGCCGCGTGCCGCTGACCGCTGACGCGATCGAAAGGCAAGGCCCGTTCAATCGAGGTCCGCGCGACCCGGGCGACGGGTTCGGCATGAACAAAGGCGGCGGCGACACGCCGCTTTACTATTCGCCCGCCGGGCGCTGGCCCGCAAATGTGGTGCATGATGGCAGCGGCGAGGTCGTGGCGATGTTCCCGGCGCAGGCCGGGGGCAACACGGGCGCACGGTTCAACAATGCGGGCGACCTGTACGGCATGGAAAACGACCCGGCCGGCTATGACGATAGCGGGTCGGCTGCGCGGTTCTTTTACTGCGCCAAGGCGGATGAAGACGACCGCTTGGGGTCGCGACATCCAACCGTTAAGCCGGTTGATTTGCTGCGTTGGCTTGTCCGCCTTGTGACCCCGCCGGGCGGGACCGTGCTTGACCCTTTCGCGGGAACGGGCACCACGGGTGAGGCCGCATGGCGCGAGGGTTGCCGCGCCGTTCTGATGGAACGGGAAACCGAATACTGCGGCGACATCCGCCGGCGCATGGCGTTGGCGTTGGCGGGGCCGCTCGCCCGGACCGCCGCCAAGGCCCGGCGCAAGCCCGTGGCGGACCTCGGGCCTTTGTTCAAGGGACTCGAGACGGACGGCGAGGCCGGGCCATGACCGCGGTCAAGCTGACGTGGTCCGAAGTGTCGTTTGCGGCACATGTCGGGGTCGCCCGCCGTGTATATGCGCAAAGCCGTGGCTGTAAGGAACGCCACGGGGTCACACCCGAAAACGCATGGACCCGCGACATTGAAGGCGCATGCGCCGAAATGGCGGTTGCCAAGGTGTTCGGCTTTTTCTGGTCGGGCGGAATCGGCAATCTCAAGGTCGACGTTGGCCCGTATCAGGTCCGCGGGACCGCCCGGCCCGATGGTTGTTTGATCTTGCATGACGACGATGAAGATGCCGACCAATTCATTTTGGTAACCGGCCTTGCGCCGAATTTTTTCCTTGTCGGTTGGATCTATGCCAGGGACGGCAAAAACAAAAAGTGGTGGTGCGACCCAAGCCGCAAAAACCGCCCCGCGTTTTTCGTGCCGCAAAGCGTGCTGCGTCCGATTTCCGAATTGTGGGGCATGCAATGACTCTGACCCTCGCCGATATCGATGCCATGACCGCCGGGGGCAAGCTCGGGGTGCATGACGTGCCGTGCCCGTGGTGCGGGCCGGACCGGAGGTCGCCCGTTAACCGCCGCCGCCCGGTGTTGCGGGTGTGGCGGACAGAGTCCGATTTCGCAACATGGACCTGCGCCCGGTGCGGCGAGTCCGGGTACGCCCGGCAAGGCCCCGCCACGGGCCAGAAAAGGCCCCCTGATGCGGCGACCGCCGCCGCCCGGCAAAAGGCCCGGGCGGAAGGCGACGCAATCCAGCGCGCCGCGCGCGCGCAGCGGCTAGAGGTCGCCCGCCGGCTATGGGTCATGCGGGAACCGGCGCAAGGGACCCCCGTAATAACGTACCTGCGGCAGGTCCGCGGCTATCAAGGCCGCATCCCGGACACGCTTGGATTCCTCCCGGCCCGCGGCGAGCATCCGCCCGCCATGATCGGGGGGTTCGGCATCGCCCATGAACCCGCGCCCGGTAGCGTCAGCCTGCCGGTCCATGCGCTGACCGGGGTTCACCTGACAAAGCTTTTGCCTGACGGGTCGGGCAAGGCGCACGTGGACCCCTGCAAGGTCATGATCGGGCATAGCGCCGGGTCGCCGCTTGTGCTGGCCCCGATGAACGACTTGCTAGGCTTGGCGATAATCGAAGGCATTGAAAAGGGTTTGATGCTGCACGCGGCAACCGGCCTTGGCGTATGGGTCGCGGGCGGCGCAAAGCGCATGCTTGCGCTTGCCGACGCAGTCCCGGACTATGCGGATTGCGTGACCGTCATTGCGGATGACGATAAGGACGGCATGCGGTACGCCCGCATTTTGCGCGATGCTTTGTTGGCCCGAAAAATTCATGCGGAATTGCGCATCCGGCGCGAGTGAACGCCCATGCCCAAAAGCCCCGACTATGACGATATCGGCAAAGCCCGCGGCCCGGATGCCGTGCGCGAGGCTTTCGACAACGACCCGATTGAACCCCCGCCCGCGCCGCCGTTGAACGGTCACGCGGCCTCGCCGCTGCCGCCATGCCTGCCCGAGGATGATTTTCTGTCGCGGTTTCACCCGCCCGACTATTTGATTGATGGGCTGTTGCAGCGCCGATTCCTCTATAGCATGACCGGGCAAACCGGACACGCCAAGACCGCCATTGCCTTGCGGCTGGCCCGTCTGGTCGGGCAGAAACGCGGCAGCCGCTATATCGCAGGTCATGAGGTCGAACCCGGCCGGGTGCTGTATCTGGTCGGCGAAAACCCCGACGATGTTTGCATGCGAGTCATGGGCGAGAAAGGCGCCAACCCCGGCCGGGCAGATATCTTTTATGTGCCTGGTATTTTTGACGTTGACAAGCTGTTGCCGGCGCTTGCCGTCGCCGTTGCCGCAATAGGCGATGTTGCTTTGGTCATTGTGGACACCAGCGCGGCCTATTTCCTCGGGAATGAGGAAATGTCGAATACGCAGATGGGCGAGCATGCGCGCAAACTGCGCCGGCTTACCACGCTGCCCGGCGGTCCCTGCGTTGTCGCGTTGTGTCACCCTATCAAACATGTCACGGAACCGGCGCAGCTATTGCCGCGCGGCGGGTCCGCCTTTCTTGCAGAGGTCGATGGCAATTTGACCGCATGGCTGACGACCGATGGCGTGGTCGAATTGCACCACGGCAAAATGCGCGGCCCCGGGTTCGAACCCATAAGCTTTAAGCTCGAAAAAACTTTCGCCGACGCGCTGGTCGATTCCAAGGGGCGGAAACTGCCGACCATCCGCGCCGTGGTGATTTCGGATAGTGATCAGGAACGGGAGGAGGAAAACACCCATCGCGACCGTAATACCCTCCTGGTCAAGCGGCTGAATGGACCGGCGCGCATGTCCATTGCCGACATCGCCATCGCCTGCGGTTGGCTGACCCCGGCGGGCGACCCGTACAAAAGCAAGGTCCATAGGCTTTGCCTCGCAATGGTAGCGGACCGGCTTTTGCGCAAGTATTGCGGTCAATATGTGCTGACCGAGGCCGGGAAAAAGGCGGCGCGCGAGGCCGAGGCCGCGGCAATCCCGATTGCCAATTTGGTGCCCCAAAAGCAGCCTGCAAAGCAGGAAAAGTTGTTATGACCGAAACACTTGCACCAAATCGTTCCGCGGAATCGTTGGAAGGCGGTACGGCACCGCCCGAGCAAACAAAAAAAGCCCCGTGGTTGCTGGGTTTTCGCGGAAAAGATCGAAAGAACGGACACCGCCCCATCTTTTGATCACTTAGCCGGATTCGTTTCACCCGACTCGGCATCTCCCGGAACGGGGTGAAACAGCCGGAACCGGAAGGCCGGGATTCTTCAGAGTCTATATGAGAAAGGAAGCAATACATCGGCAGAACGGCAACCCCTATAAAAGCGGTTTCATACTAGCTTTTTAATAGGGGGGGGTTTGCCTGATTCTGTCGTGTATTGTTCCTTCATACCTTTCTATAGAAAGAGATGGGTACGCGCGTGACGCAGTTTCGAAGGCACCCCCGGCGACCCCGGACAAAGGCGCACGACCTGCGCGACCAATACGCAGCGCTGCCGGTTGGCCCCGACCTCGCGCCCGTGGTCATGGATGACCCTTACGGTCCGCCGGCTGACGCGCCAGCAACCCGCGACCGCGCCCAATGGACCCCCGCCCCGAGGCCGCGCATCGTGGTCGTGCGAACCTTGAAGCATGACCCCTTGGGCCGGATGCAGGCGCGGCGGCAGGTGTCGGAATCGGATTATCTGGCGGGCCGGGCCTATCAAACCCTCGCCGAAACCGCCGCAGGTGCAAATCGCAATGCGAGCCTATGGGACGGTTTTTCAAGCAACACGCGAGGCATTCCCGCGCTGCCGGTCAACGATACCATGATGCGAGCGGCAACCCGGCTGCGCGCCGCTGACGACCGAATCCGTTTGAAATATGGGCTGCAAGGCTTGCAGGTGTTGCAAGGCGTGCTGTTGCACGGGCGCGGCCTGCACCAATTGCGCCCGGGGCCAACGCAGCAAAAAATTCGATTCTTGGGCGAGCTATTCCGCCAATGCTTGGGCGAGGTCGCCGTTTTGTTGGGCCTAGCGACCGGCCCGACCTGATTTGGGCTTGACAGGATGTGTACGCATCATGTACCGGCGAAACTAGCCTCGGGACGTCTGCCCGGGGTTTATTGTCGCCAGACTGGCAACCGCCCGTGTTTCCATCGCCCCCCACAAAGGCGGTTGCCAGTAGCGACACCGGGCCGGGACCATGGGCGAGTTTTCCGACGCACAAAAGCTTGCAGAGGTCCGCCGGCAATTGCTGACGTGGCGGCGCACATACCCGCGGGCAATCCGGCAGGGTTTGGTGTCGCCCCATGCGGCGGCGCTGCACCTGCGCTTATGGGAAGCAATCGAGGCCGATTATGCGGCACGCCTTGAGCCTGCCCGGTTTGTTGCCGCTTGACCTACCCGCCGCAGCGCGACTATCGCGGCAGGTCGAATTGTCAATCATGGGCGAGGGTCGGGCCGCGTTTGATTTGGGTTGGCCCGTCACATCATGCCCGCCGTTCAAGCACCCCGACCACGCTAGGGCATGGCGGCAGGGTTGGCGCAACGCGCAAGCGCAAAGGGTCCGAAAATGCAATACATCCTGATTCTTTGGTTCACCTATTCAGGCGCGCCAAACACGATTGCGGCGACCGCCGCGGAATTCAACACGCTGACCGCCTGCGCCGATGCAGGAAACAAGGTGCTGGAAAAATCGCCGCTGACCGTGCCCGCAACGCCAAGCGTGCGATGGGTGTGCGTTGAAAAGGGAACCTGATGTTGACACTCGGGTTTGAACTAGGCCCGGCATCAACCGCGCTGGTGACGCGTTTGGTTGTCGCACTCGAAACCATCTCCAAGGGAGTCGATCACATGGCACTCGATTTCACAGACCTCACTGCCAAGGTTGCAAAGATTGACGGCGCGGTTGAGTCGGCTGTTGCCGCCTTCAAGGCAATTGCCGATGAGCTTTCCAGCGCCGCAGGTGATCAGGCAAAGGTCGCACAGCTTGCCGCGGACCTCGACTCCCATGCCGACGCACTCGCCGCGGCAATCCCTGCCAAGCCTACGCCTTGAGCAATGCGCATTTTTGCCCCATGGGATGCTAGAACGGTCGCGGCGCTAAACG
>Ga0075366_10001935_pt1 | contig 10467 bp, 10 predicted proteins | sample EndMethybrTD3031_FD_72351 | JGI IMG/M metagenome (GOLD analysis project Ga0075366, IMG submission 72351) | Populus endosphere microbial communities from Tennessee, USA - Endosphere MetaG P. TD hybrid TD303-1 | ecosystem: Host-associated > Plants > Roots > Endosphere | place: USA: Tennessee... | reverse complement strand
GGCTAACCTGTGATGAATCTAATACGTAAGCATAACCTTTTTCTTTGGCAACAGCTTGTACTGCGGCAGTGGCTTTATCAAAAAGTGGTTTGCCTAATTCGTTCTTTTTTTGTTCAACTTTTTGCTGAGCGTCTGTTTGATAATCAGACATACGTTTTTGCATATCCTGTAATTCAGCACCTTTTTGGCTGCGAACGGCATCAGTCATACTTGCCTGGTTTTTCTGAAAATCGGTGCCTTTTGTTGTATACTCATTGTTCATGTTAGTAAGTACATCAATAAAAGTTTTTTGGTAAGCCTGAATCTGGGCCGAAACAGTTTTGGTTTCGGGCATTGCATCAATAACCGCGTTAAAATTAATATGGCCAATTTTGGTCTGCGCATTGGCAAAGTTGCCGGCAAATATCATTCCTACTGCAACTAAAGCAACTTTAAATAGTTTTTTCATTTTTTTCTTGTCCTGTGTTTAATAATAGTTTTGTTCTGTTTATTTACTTTAAATTTTATTTGGCTAATACACCGGGTTTAAGCCCTAATTTGGTTATCACCTCTGCACTTTTATCAAACCTTGGGTTTGCGTACAGCATAATTACCTCACTGTTTTTATCAAAAATGATATCTAAATCATTGCTCTCGGCCACAGCCTGTACAGCTTTAGATACCCTATCCTGAATTGGTTTAACCAGGGATGTACTTTTTTGTGAAAGTTCGCCATCGGGACCAAACTTTTGACGCTGGAAATCTTTGGCTGCCTTTTCTTTATCCACAATTTCGGCTTCGCGGCGTTTTTTCATATCAGCCGTCATCAGCACCTGGTCGGCCTGGTAGGCCTTGTATAAACGGTCAATTTCCTGGAAACGGCCGTCAACCTCTTTTTGCCATTGATCAGATAAAGCGGCCAGCTGCTTTTGCGACGATGCGTATTCGGGCATATGTTTCAATATATAATCCGCATCTACATATGCAACACGTTGTGCATAAGCCGCTGCAAATGCTGTTAACGTTAAAAAGGCTACTAAAATTATCTTCTTCATATACCGCAGTGCAAATTAATTAAATCCGCCGGATAAACTTTGAGAAATTGTAAAATGGAATTGCCCTTTGTTTGCATCAGGCGCACCCGGTATTTTATCAAATCCGTAACCATAATCTAATCCAAGCAAGCCAAATATAGGTAAAAATATTCTTGCGCCCACACCTACCGAACGTCTTACGTTAAACGGATTGAACTGGCTAAAATTGTTCCAAACGTTACCACCTTCGGCAAATGCCAACAAAAATATGGTTGCCGACTGGCTGGCGATAACCGGGTGGCGCAACTCCATGGTGTATTTATTATAGATGGTGCTACCTGTATTACTATTCTGATTTTCGTTTGAACCTTCGGGTACAATCGAGAAGTTTTGATAACCCCTTAAGCCAATGATTTCGCTACCCTGCAAAAACTGGTAGCTCTGCATACCATCGCCACCTAATTTAAAGCGCTCAAACGGCGACGGGCCTACTTCTTTATTATACATACCCAGGAAACCAAACCTTACCTGGCTCATCAGCACAAATTTACCAACCAGTTTGTTAAACCACTGCGCATCGTATTTGAATTTGTAGTACTCTACAAAATGATAACGCTCCTGCGGGGTAGCCACTTTATAGTTCACATTGTTAAACATGGAATATGGAGGCGTAGCCTGTACCGTAAACTTAATGTTTGACCCTTGTGTAGGGAAAATAGGCATATCAATAGAGTTACGCGTTAATTCCTGTGTTAACTTGATGTTGAACGATGTTCCGTTGCTAAACAGGTAACCGGTATAGTTATCCAGGTTATAGTGGTCAAAGTTTAATGAATAGTTAAGCTGGAAATAGTTATCAGGCCATTTTAAACGCTTACCTAATGTGATACCAACACCGTTTATGCGCAGGTTATTGTAGTAAGGGCTTGATTTTGCATAATACTGCCCGGTGGAGCTACCTTGGGTATAGGCCGATAAAGCAAAGTAAATTGGCTTTTTACCACCTAACCACGGCTCGCTAAAGGTGAACGAGAAGTTTTGATAAGTACGACCGCTTGACTGGCCCCTTAAGCTTAGTTTTTGTCCATCGCCTTTTGGCAGTGGTTTGTAGGCTTTAAGGTTAAATATATTACGTAACGAGAAGTTGTTGAAAGTAAGCCCCAGTGTACCCACCAGTTGCCCGCCGCCAAAACCGCCCGAAAGCTCAATTTGATCTGAAGGTTTTTCAACTACGTTGTAAACAATATCTACAGTACCATCCTGCGGATTAATGTTGGTTGGCTTAGGCTCGGTTTTTTGCTCATCAAAGTTGCCCAGCTGACCAATTTCGCGCGCGCTGCGGATTAATAATTCTTTATTAAACTTTTGACCTGGCTTGGTCTGTATTTCGCGCAGCACCACTTTATCGTTGGTTACATCGTTACCTTTAAGGCTTACGCGGTTAATGGTGTATTGCGGGCCCTCATAAATACGGATATCCAGGTCGACAGTGTCATTATAAACCCTTGTTTGTACCGGATCGGCGTTGAAGGTTAAATAACCATCGTTCAGGTAAAGCGACGATACATCATCATTACTTGGCGTTGGGCCACTTAAGCGTTTGTTTAACTCATCTTCGCTAAATACATCGCCTTTTTTAATGTGCAATATTCTTTCCAATATATCGGCCGAATATTTGGCATTACCGCTCCACTGTACTTTACCAAAATAATATTTAGGGCCTTCGTAAACTTTAATTTTTACATCAACCGTTTGTTCGTCATGCTTCCAAACAGAATCGCTTACCAATTCGGCATCGCGATAACCCTTGGCCTGCATCTTTTCGATAAGGTTTAACTTATCCTCTTCGTATTTATCTTGCTTAAATTTCTTCGATCCAAAAACATTATACCAATGCTTTCTGCGGGTTTTGCTCAAATAACCGCGCAAATCGCTTTGCGAAAAGGCTTTGTTTCCCTCGAAGGTAACATCGTTTATTTTAACTTTAGTCTTCTTATCAATTTTAACGTCCAATATCACACTGTTGGCATCTCCCGGGTCTTTACGCTGGGTCATGGTTACGGTGGTATTTAAAAAACCTTTTTCGTTGAAATGCTTTTTGATAATAGCCGATGTTGTGCTCAGTAAGTTTTCGTTTACTATTTTACCGGTTTTATCGGTTAGCTTTTTCTGAACATCTTCTATTTCGCCTTTACGGATACCTGTAATGTGCAGACGCGACAAACGAGGCCGCTCCACAACAACAATCTCCAGGTAAACGGTATCCATATTGATTTTGGTAATATTTAACTGTACATCGTCAAACAAACCTTGTTCGTATAATTTCTTTATTACTTCGGCATTACGCTCCCCTGGCAGGTTAATACGATCGCCTTTGGTTAGTTTAGACAGTAATATCAGATTGTCTTTATCAAGGTATTTTACGCCACTTACACTAATGCCACCAATAATATAATCGCGCGGATTGAGGTAACTTAAACTATCGGCCGGTATCTGTTTGGAGAGCTGTGGCCTTGGCGCATTTGAAACCTGGGCCAGTGCAGCAGTACCAAAAACAGTGAAAAGAATAGCAAAAAGAAATTTATACATTCGAATATTTTAGTGGGCTAAAATTAATTTATACAGTTGTTAAAATTTGTTAAAAGAAAAAATTTAGTTAACCTGCTCACTTGTCATACCAAAACGGCGTTCGCGTTTCTGGTAATCAAGTATAGCTTCGTACAAATCTTCCTTCCTGAAATCGGGCCATAGCTTGGTTGTAAAATACAATTCGGCATAGGCAATTTGCCATAATAAATAGTTGCTTATCCTATACTCGCCGCCTGTTCTTATCAGCAGTTCGGGGTCGGGCATATCGTTGGTGAATAAATTGCGTTCAAAAACGGCTTCATCAATATCTTCAATTTCCAGTTCGCCGCTGTGTACCTGCGCGGCAATGTTTTTTACCGCGTGTAAAATTTCGCGCCTTGAGCCATAGCTTAGCGCCAGTGTAAGCACAACACCGGTATTACCCGCTGTTTTTGTCATAGCAGCATTAAGTTCTTTAAGGCATTTAGGCGGCAGCATGTCTAAATCGCCAATGGCATTAAGCTTAATATTGTTTTTCATAAAACCGGCTATCTCTTTATGGATGGTGCTTACCATTAACTCCATAATGGCCATCACCTCAAACTTAGGCCTGTTCCAGTTTTCTGACGAGAAGGTATATAGGGTGATATATTTTACACCAAGCTTATCGCATCCCTCGACCACATCTCTTACAGATATTACGCCGTTATGGTGGCCAAACACACGTAATTTGCCTTTTTCCTTGGCCCACCGCCCATTGCCATCCATAATGATAGCTACGTGCTTAGGTAGTTTTAACAAATCAATCTGATCCAAATATTCCATATTGCTCATTATCAAAAGCCGGTGTTATGGCTATAAAAAAGACATGCCTGTTTTAAAATGTCGTCAATGCTATGTCTAATAAATATTTGTTTTTTAGACTAATCCGCTTTATAAATCAGCCGCCAACTGTCATGGTTAAATGCCAAGTTGCCGGTTTTTTCAGGGTACAAAGGTAAAACTTACTTTGTATTTTTTTAGTATGCAGCCGCAAAAGAAAATCTTATTGTAAATAATAGGCTTAAATGTCATAAAAAACGCATAAATGGCATTTTATACAGCTATTTATTTTTAATTTATAAACCAGCTAAACACGAAAAAGGGCACCAATAACCAAATAAATGGTCATGGTGCCCGTCAAAAGGGTATGTGTAAGGTTAGGTGGAATTACTTGAATATGATGTTAATAAATACCTTTTTGCTTTAAGGCATCTATATCAGGTGTGGCAATATCAACAATAGAATATCTGTCTGTTTTGGCGATGGTCAATTCGTCTAACGTACTCACCAAACTGCTATAAACAGAATGGTCGCTGGGTTTAACTAAAACAATCATGTCTTTACCATATTTATCATGAATCATTTTATTAGTTTCGATGAGTGTTTTCCGCAAGCCATCGTGCCCAAAACCTGCCACGGTAGGCGCTATTACAGGATTCTTAAGTTCGCCCAGGTAATACACAACCTTATCATTTTTTCCAAGGCAAATGGTGAGGCTGCGGCTGGCCGGCACGCCCTGCTCCTGGCTGTCCACCGGCATGGCCAAATCCATCGCCTTTGGTTTGGCCAATGTGGTAGTCATGATAAAAAAAGTAATGAGCAGGAAAGCCAGGTCGACCATCGCGGTTAAATCAATCCGGAGGTTTTGTTTTTTGCGCCCGTGGGCGGCACCTGATTTTTGGGGAGAAGCAGTTAATTCGGCCATGACATTATAGATTAGGTTTAACATTAGCACCAGCATTAAATACTGATTTTAATGTTAAAACGATCTATAAAATCATTTATTGCATCATAAACAAAATTTAATTTGTTAAATAGTGTTAAAATAAAATTTAATTTTGAAAATAGCAGCGCTGGGTAACAAATGTATAAGAGATGGTAAGGCCGACGATAAAATAGGAGTCGCGTGGTTTTAAATCACCCCGCTGCGTGCCGGCAGAGCCAATAAATACGCCGGTTCTTTCGCCCGACCTGTCGGATAATGCACGGGCAACGCCTATTAATTTGCTTTTATCGGCATACACGCCGCTTACATCATCAAGGTAATCGGTAAATGCATACCGGTAACCCATATCTGCCGCCAGGCTAAATTTGCCGCCTATATTGTATTTTATGCCTATACCATAAGGAATTACCACGGTATTATCGCCGTACTGAAGCTTTTGCCCTTCTGTTTTCAATTGCCTGAGCGATCCGGCGCTGCCATTATAAACGGTACGTGGGTCATAAGCCGCAATACCTACGCCTGCATATATAAAGGGGGTAAACTTATTAGGGCCGGCATCAGGTATATATTTCAGGAAATTAAATTCGCCTATAACGCCAAGCTCCAACACGCCATCGGTAAAACTGAGGTTACGGTCGCGAAATTGCTGGCTGGAGGATGTACTGTCGGCAGCGCCAAATTTAGCATAGCTGAAGTTTAGCTTTGCCGAGAAGTAACCATCAAAATTACGTTTAACAAACAAACCCGCTGATGCGCCGCTTATTTTAACGGGGTTATTGGGATTTAAATCGCCGATGTACCCTGCCCCGCCAACGGAACCACCTATCTCCCAGGTTTGGGCCTGTAAATGATAGCAAAACATTAAAAGCAGTGCGAAAAGTACAAATTTGGGCATCAAGCAAAATTAATAATTACGGGCGTCCAATCCCCATAATAGTTTGTTTCTTAACGTGGTTAAATAACTTTCATTATTTAGCCTGATTAAATTTAACTGGAAGTTTGCTTTTTGTACCAGGAATTTCATTGTTTCGTCCATAACGGCCATCCGCGAATCACAAGATACCAGGTATTTGGAACTGCGGGTTTCTACCTCGAAACATAGCTTACTATTATCGGGCAGTATAATTGGCCGCACATTAAGGTTATGCGGCGATACTGGGGTAACTACTATACTGTTTGATTGCGGAAATATAATTGGCCCGCCGCAGCTTAACGAATAAGCGGTTGAGCCGGTTGAAGTTGATATAATCAATCCATCGCCCCAGTAGGAGTTTAAAAACTCATCGTTTAAAAATACATGGGTGATAATCATGGCTGCGTCATCGCGTTTATGGATGGTTACATCATTAAGCGCGAAGTTATCATTGCCAAACACATTGGCCTTTGATTCGATACTGAGCAGTTCGCGGCAATCCAGCGTAAACTCCCTGTTTACCACCGCATGTATGGCAGCATTGATATCGCTTTTATTTACACTGGCCAAAAAGCCCAGCCTGCCAAAATTGATACCGATAACAGGGATACCCGAATCGCGGATAACGGTTACCATATCCAGCAAGGTACCATCGCCGCCAAGGGTTATAAAAATATCTATAAAGCCCTTTAATGAATCGGTGGCTTGCAGTACATGATATTTTACCCCGTTTATTTTATCCTGTAAATACTCATGCAGCTGATAGTGCACATAAATATCCACATTGTGCAATGCCAGGTTATCAAACACCTGCTGTATATAAGGTATAACCGAAGGTTCATTAAATGGCCTGCCGTAAACTGCTATTTTCATGCTTTACATTTTGGGGTGGTGAATTTCTTCATGGTTCATGGCCGGTTTTCAAATGATATCATATTATACCAATAACTTTCTGCTATGAACTATGATCTATGAACCAATTACAAATTGAGATAATTCATAAGCGAATCATAACGGTCACGGGCGTTGTCGTTGTTATCGGTATTGTTGAAAGTGGCTTTAATATCATACTCGTAACGGAGGAACGTGGCTATAATAGTTGATATGTCCTGTTTATTTACTTTCAGCGTTACCTCCATCCGGGTAGAATCGGGAAAGGTTTGTACGTAGGAGCTCAGGATCTGGGCGTTGTCTGATTCGACAATCTGGGACATGTGGGCCAGGGAATTATTTTTATTATTGATCTCGAGCACGATAATGCCGCCGGGTTGCGACACCGAGGTGATCTTGGCAAAATATTCGGTAATAGCGTTTATAGATATCATCCCCAGGTAATTGTGCTTGGCGTCAAGCACGGGCACTACGGTAAGCTTACGCTCGTAAAACAGGCGGATAACATCATAAACATGCTGATCTTCGAGCACATAAGGGTTTACAAGCGATAAGGCCAATGCGCCAACCGGCACCTGATTGTCACTTTCGTTCACCATATCATCCTCGGCTATAAGGCCCAGGAACTGCTCTTCGTTTACAATTGGCAAATGGCGCACGCGAAACTCCACCATGCGGTCATAAACCTTCTGTATCGGGTCAGAGGTGTGTACCGGGGGTATCGCATTAGCTATCAACTCAACTGCAATCATATTTATGCTTTTATTTTTTCTAAAAATGCTGCCAGCAACGTGTTAAACTCTTCGGGCCGCTCCATCATTGGGGCGTGGCCACATTTATCAAGCCAGTGCAACTCGGCATTGGGCAGTAATTCATTAAACTCTATAGCCACTTCGGGCGGGGTTATCTTATCGTCTTTACCCCATATTAAACAAACCGGCATATGCATTTTATGCAGGTCTTTTTTCATGTTATGCCTGATAGCCGATTTCGCCATCGCCAACAGCCTGATTACGCTATGCCTGTCGTTTACTAACTTGTATACGTCATTAACCAGCTCATCTGTTGCGATAGCAGGGTCATAAAAAGTATATTGTACTTTTTCTCTTACAAAATCAATACTCTCGCGCCGTGGGAACGAACCCCCAAAGGCGTTTTCATATAAACCCGAGCTACCGGTTAACACCATAGCCTTTATATTTTCGGGATGTGCCAAAACATATACCAGGGCAACATGCCCGCCAAGCGAATTACCAAGCACGGTAATGTTGCTCAGCTTTTTAAACTTGATAAACTTATGTACAAATTTCGACAGGCTTTTTACGCCTGTAGTAATAAGCGGCATATCATAAATAGGCAATATAGGTATTAATACGCGGTATTTTGATTTAAATTGATTAACCACGCCATCCCAATTGCTCAACGAACCCATTAAACCGTGCAGTAGTAACAGCACCTCTCCTTCGCCCTCATCGATGTAACTAAAACCGTGTTCCTCTTTAAGCACGAAATCCATATAAATAATTAGTATTAATTTTCAATTAACTATACCAAAACCCATTTTAGTATATAAAATGTGTTAATCCGCCGTAAAATTAGTTTACCACGAACGAGTTGCAACAATTATAGCAATAATTTATCAATGTAGATGTTAACGTTATATTCATTAACCGTTACTATCCTAATAATTGCCTTACAACTTCTGATATAGTTTTGCCATCGGCCTTGCCGGCAAGCTCTTTATTAGCCATCCCCATAACCCTACCCAGGTCTTTGGTTGATGTAGCGCCTATCCGGCCTATCAATTCTTCCAGGTAACCTTCAATTTCAAAACGGGTCATTTGCTGCGGCAAGTAAGGCTCAATTACGCGCATCTCTTCCATCTCAATCTCGTAAAGGTCTTCGCGGTTTTGCGTGCGGTAAATGTCGGCCGACTCTTTGCGCTGTTTAATTAATTTTTGCAGCACTTTTATTTCGGCTTCTTCAGTAAGCTCATCGGCAGCACCTTTTTCTGTTTTGGCCAATAATAAAGCCGATTTTACAGCCCTGAGCCCCCTTAAACGATCCGGCTGTTTGGCCAGCATAGCCAGCTTTATATCCTGGTCTATTTGTGTGATTAGTGACATTTATTTAATTACTGATTTATTGAATTAGTGAATTATTGATTTCAGATGTGCAGATTTCAGATATGCAAATGTGTTTTCAGATATGCAGATTTCAGATATGCAAATGTGCAGATTAATATTTATATGGGTAGATGATCAATTCGTTGAGTATAATCTGATCATTTTCAAATCTTCAAATTCTCAAATTTTCAAATCACCCCATCATCTGCACATTACTTCCTAAATATATTCCCCGCCGTGGCCTGGGCAGTTGGCATAATTACCAGGTCGTTGATGTTTACGTGGGGCGGGCGCGATGCTACAAACCAAATGGTTTCGGCAACGTCCTGGGCTACCAGCGGTTCAAAACCATCATATACTTTTTTTGCCCTTTCCTTATCGCCTTTAAAACGCACTTCCGAAAACTCCGTCTCTACAGCACCGGGGTGTATAGCCGTTACCTTTATACCATGTGGCAATAAATCAATGCGCATCCCTTTATTTAGCGCATCAACCGCGTGCTTTGTAGCGCAATACACGTTGCCATTCAGGTAAACTTCCTTGCCGGCTATCGAACCTAAGTTAATGATATGGCCTTTGCCGTTTTCAATCATCCAGTTAGATACTATGCGGCTTACATATAATAAACCTTTAACGTTGGTATCAATCATGGTTTCCCAGTCATCAATATTACCATTTTGTATCGGATCGAGCCCCTGGCTTAGCCCGGCATTATTAATCAGCACATCTACATTTTTCCATTGCGCCGGTATGCCTTCCAGGTTTTCGGTAACCTGCACGCGGTCGCGCACATCAAATGATGCTATCGCAATTTCCACATCATACTTGCTATTTAAATGATTGGCCAGTTTCTCCAGCCGTTCCAGCCTGCGGCCGGTAAGCACCAGGCTATATCCTTCGCGGGCAAATACGTGTGCGCATGCTTCGCCAATGCCCGAGGTTGCGCCTGTAATTAATGCAATTTTACTCATGATAATAGGATAACTATGGCGGCGAAATTATGTTTTTTAGTTTGGATTATTGTCGTGTGTGGGTAAGGATAGTTTTGTGACGGCGAAGACTCACCCGCCAGCGCTACGCGCGGCACCCTCTCTTCTGCTGCGCAGGAAAGAGGGGCTTGAAGAGTTGACTTTTCAGTCAGGATTAAAAAAACTCGCCTCTTTTAAAGAAATCAAAACTCATTTATAG
>Ga0075366_10001934_pt1 | contig 10467 bp, 14 predicted proteins | sample EndMethybrTD3031_FD_72351 | JGI IMG/M metagenome (GOLD analysis project Ga0075366, IMG submission 72351) | Populus endosphere microbial communities from Tennessee, USA - Endosphere MetaG P. TD hybrid TD303-1 | ecosystem: Host-associated > Plants > Roots > Endosphere | place: USA: Tennessee... | reverse complement strand
GGCCACAACCGCGTAGACCAGCGGGCAGGGCAGCAGGCCGTTCAGCACGCCGAGCGCGAGCGGCGCACCGGCGCCGGGCGCACGCAGCAATCCGCGCAGCGCACGCACCAGGCCTTCGCCGGCCTGGCCGAACACCACGCGGCGCGGCAGCACGCCGAGGAACTGCAGGCCGACGATCGCCATCAGCCCACCGGCGAGCCAGGCCAGCACCTGCTGCAAGGTCGCCGGCAGGCCGGCGGTCGCGACGCCGCCCGGCGCGACCAGCAGCCAGCCGAGCTGCCCGGCGAGCGCGCCGAGAAAACAGTAGCTCGCGAGCCGCCCGGCGTGGTAGGTCAGGTGGCGCTGCAGCGTCGCCGCCGCGCCGCGTGCATCGCCGCCGAGGCCGCACGCGAAGCCGCCGCACATGCCGACGCAGTGCATGCTGCCCGCCAGCCCGGCGAGGAAGACGAGCAGCAGCTCGGCCATCGACGGCAACTCCTCATTCCTTGAACGCGAGCCAGGCGACCCAGACGAAGAAGCCGACCGTCATCACGACGAAGATCCAGAAGCCGATCGCTTCCATCGTGGTCATCGTGTCCTCCGTCAGCGCGCGGCGACGCCGAGCACGTTCAAGGCGAGCTCGGCGAGCAGGAACACGAAGTTCACCACCGCGAGCGCGAGCACCAGTCTTGCGGCCATGTGCGTCTCCTGCTAGCGACTGAGATCCAGGCCCGGGCCGAGCCCGCCCCAGTAGACGTAGCCGTAGTACAGCGACCACAGGAACATCACGAGGTAGACGACCAGCAGCCAGCGGTTGATGCGGCCGTGGCGCGCCTCGATGTGGCCGCCGCCGTATTTCTCGGTCTGCTGGTCGTGCGGCACGTCGCCGTGTTCGTCGGTCGCGTCACTCATCGTCGTTCTCCGCAGGCACCTCGGCCCGGTAGGCGCGGTACTTGACCGCTTCCACGTCCTCGAACAGGCCCGACAGCACGCCCCAGATGAAGAGGCACACTGCGCCCAGGCTCATCAGCAGCGCGACCAGGAACTGCAGCAGGGTCAGCTCGGCCACTTCAGCTCCTCAGCGCAGCTCGGGGCGGCGTTTGCCGTCGATGTCGAAGCCGTGTTTCTTGGCCCAGGCGGTGCCGGCGTAGGTCGTGCCCGGCGCCACGTCGCGCGAGCGGTAGGCGAGCTGCGACTCGTTGGCCTTCAGCGCCGGGTCGTTGAGCGCGTCGCGGTCGGCCTGCGAGATCTTCATCGGCTCGCCGGTCAGCGGATCCTTGAAGGCCGACAGCGACAGCACGTAGTAGGCGAGTGCCCAGCGGTCGTCGGCGCTGACCGAGTCGCTGAACGACGGCATCGGCGTGCCCGACAGGCCGGTGCTCATCGTGCGGAAGATGTCCTTCACCGCGGGGCCCGACTTGAACTGGCCGGTGGTCAGGTTCGCCGGCGGGATCGGGAAGCCGAGGTCGTCTTTCAGGCCCGCGGCCTTCTCGCCGTCGCCCTTGCCGCTCTTGCCGTGGCATTCCCAGCACTTGGCCTGGGTCCAGACCTCCTCGCCACGCTTGACAAGCTCGGTCGACGGCTTGGGCGGCTCGCCGATGTACAGCGGCGCCTTCGCCGGCTCTTCGACGAAGAAGAGGTAGGGCTTCTTCGTATCGCTGCGGTCGGCGGCGAGCTCGTACTTGATGTACTGGATCACCGCGAGCGTGTCCTTCTGCGGCAGCTCGTGCCAGCTCGGCATCGCGGTGCCGCGCACGCCGCGTGTGATCGTGCGCAGCAGGTCGCCGTCGTCGGGCAGCGAGCCCGAGGGCGTGAGGCGGAACTTGAACACTGCGAGCGTGAAGTTGCGCGGCCGGTCCTGCTGGAAGAAGGCCGCGGCCGGGCCGTTGCCGTCGCCCTTGACGCCATGGCAGCCGAGGCAGCGGCGCTCGTAGACCTGCTTGCCGTGCTCGACCCACTCGGCCGAACGTGGCACGTGCGTCTGCGAGGCCTCGAGCAGTTGCGGCTCGAAACGGTCGCGCCACTTGCCGCGGTTGGTGCCGAGCTTCTGCAGGTAGGCGACCAGCGCGCGCAGCTCCGCGCTCGGTGCGAGCAGCGTGACGGTCTCGCCGGTGAACTCCTTGTTCGGCGCGAAGATCAGCGGGTACTTGCCGCGCTCGGGCACGAACAGCAGGCCGTCGGCGTTGGGTGTCAGCTTGCGCTGCTCGGTGCTCGCGAAGTTGAAGAGCTTCTCGGTCGCGGCTGTCTTCTCGACCGTGCGGTTGCCTTGCGCGTCGGCCACTACCTTCGCGCTGATCGGGCCTTCGAACATCGCGGCGAAGCGCGGCATGATCGAGTCGGGCGAGAGCATGCGCGGATCCCAGAAGTGCGCGTAGTGCCAGGTGTCGCTGTACTTGAGGCCGACACGCGAGAGGTCCGGGCCGATGCGGCGCGTCGAGAACAGATGCGGCCTGTCGAAGGCGTATTCGCCGGCCTGCGTGATCGGGCCCCAGCGGCGCGTCTCGCCGGTCACCGGGCGCACGTACTGCGAGTGGCAGTACCAGCAGCCTTCACGCACGTAGACCGCGCGGCCTTGCTGCTCGAGCGGCGTGTAGTCCGAGGCCTTGTGCTCGATCCACTTCAGCTCGCCGAGGTCGGTGCGCACGACCTTGGTGACGGTGTCGGTGCGCGACTGCGGCTCGAGCATCGGCAGCACGCCCTGCACGAAGGCAGCCAGCGAGATGCAGCCGAAGCCGCCGACCAGCGCGTAGTAGCGCAAGCCGTAACGACGCGCGCCCATTACGCCGCTCCCGCAGCGGGCCGGGCGACCGCGGGCCGCGTCTGCAGGTCAGGCTGCTCGGCACTCAGCAGCGTGCGCATCAGGTTGTAGACCAGGAGCGTCATGCCCAGGTCCATCGAGATGCCGGCCACCGTGCGCACCAGCCAGTAGGGCCGGATCGAGACCAATGTGTCGAGCCATTCGGCGCCGGCCATCAGCATGTAGCCTTGCTGCAGCCCGGCGAGCGTGAGGTCCAGCCCCATCAGCGAGATGCCGCAGGTGATCAGCCAGAACGACCAGTTGCCGAGCTTGAAGCTCCAGATCGGGCGGCCCGCGAGCTTGGGGATCACGTGCACCGTGCCGCCGATCGCCCAGACGACGAAGGTGCCGAACACCGTCAGGTGCGAGTGCGAGATCACAAAGTCGGTGAAGTGGGTCGGCTGCTGGATCGAGCGCAGCGCCTCGGTCGAGCCCTGGAAGCACCCGACCAGGTACATCAGCGAGCCCATGATCAGGAACTTGGCCGGCAAGTTGGTGCCGAACGACGGCCAGCGCCCGATCATCGTGCCGAAGAAGTTCTGCAGCACCGTCCACACCGGCACGATCAGCAGCATCGACGTGATGATCGCGAGCGTCTCGGCCCAGTCGGCGATCGGGCTGTACAGGTAGTGGTGGATGCCGACGAACGGATAGAACAGTGCGAGCGACCAAAAGCCGACCAGCGACAGCTTGTGGCTGTAAACCGGGTTCTTCACGCTGGCCGGTAGAAAGTAATAGATCAGCACGTAGCCGGCCGGCGTGATCCACAACCCGACGATGTAGTGGATGAACAGGCCGTGGAACGCCGCGCTGCTGATCCCGGTGATGTAGTACGGCAGGATGAAGCTGCCGAGGATCATGTTCAGCACCGTCCAGACGAACGCGCCGATCAGGTACCAGACCGCGACGTAGAGCTGCGGCTCGCGCCGCCGTGCGATCGTGACGAGGAACTGCACCGTCGTGATCGTCAGCACGATGAAGATCAGCGTGTCGATCACGACCGGGAACTCGCCCGCCTCGAGGCCCTGGTTGTAGCCGAGCGCGAGCGAGATCATGCCGGCCACCAGCGTCAGGTTCCAGCCCCAGACCAGCCAGTGGCCCCACTCGCCGCGCCAGATGCGCACGCCGGTCAGGCGCGGCAGCACGTAGTAGCACAGGCCGATGAACAGCGTCGAGAAGGCGCCGAAGATCACGCCGTTGACGTGCATCGGGCGCAGCCGGCCGAAGGTCAGGTACTGCGAGACACCGAGGTAGTCGGGGTAGTTGAAGAGCGTCGACGCGGCCGCGCCGACGCTGGGCGTGAACATCAGCCACGCGAGGCCCCAGTAGAGCCACTTCAGGATCAGCTCGCGGTCGATCAGCGAGTCCAGATCGGGAAATGGCTCCCCCTCGGCGCGGGGGTCCGATGTCGCGGCGGTCATCGTGGTTCTCCTCCCTTGAGCTCGAGGCTCAGTGCCGGCCCGGGTCGAGCTTGCTGTTGCGGTTCGACCAGTAGATGTAGGCCTCGAGTGCCTTCATCGCGTCGCTGTCGGCGCCCAGCTTCTCGCCCTCGTTGGGCTTCTCGATGCACCAGTTGATCATGTCGCGCAAGGTCGCGAACGCGTTCATCTGCTCCTGGAACTTCGGGAACTCGTGCGGGTGCGTGTCGGCGCCGACCGGGTGGCACATCGCGCAGGCCATGCCGGTGCGCGAGAGCTTGGTGCCCATCTTCTTCTCGGTGTCGGCGTCGCCGTGGTAGAGCAGGTCGCCGATGCGCACCTGCTCCATGAACACGTCGTCGAAGGCCCTGAGCTGCTCGGTCGTGTGCTTCTCCTTGTGCGCCCACAGGCCCCCGTGGGCGGCGAGCAGCAGTGTTGCGACACCCGCGGCGATCAGCGGGCGATGCCATGTCTTGCGTGTCATGACGGTCCCTCCTAGAGCCGATCGGCCATGCGCGGGCTGAGCATCTGATTGCGGTTGTCACCGGTGCCCGAATCCCAGTCGGCCTCGCCGAACACGGTCTTGCGCCACATCTTGTATTCGGCATCGACGCGCTTGCCGCCCGTCAGCGAACCCCACCCGACGCCATCGAAGTGGTCGCCCGGGTCGGCGCGCAGCATCGGCTTGGTCAAGGTCGGCACGCCTTCGGGCGCGTACGGCCACGGCCAGGAGGTCGCGAGCATGCCGATCGAGCGCATCGTGCCGATCTCGTTGTAGAGCGGCTGGTGCACATGGCCGTGCACGTTGGTCACGTTGGTCCAGGGCTTGAGCAGCTCCTGCACCGCGCGCCAGTCGCGCACCCAGAAGTTCCAGGCCGGGTAGTACTCGTACAGCGGCGTGTGCGTGAAGATGATGACTGGGTTGCCCTTCGGCCAGTTCGACAGCGTGCTGGAGATGAACTGCATCTGCTTGTCGCCCACCGCCGACCAGGCCCCGCCGAGCGTGCCGTCGAGCGTGGCCATGTGGCCCATGCGCTCCTTCGGGCTGTACTTGCGCGAGGTCCAGAAGTCGGGCGCGTGGCTGATCGTGTCCAGGCCGATGATGCGCACGCCCTTGTGGTCGAAGGTCCATGGCGAGGCGCCGAACATCTTGTTCCAGGTCGCGCCCATGTCGAGGTACCAGTCGTGCTCGCCGGGGATGTAGACCTTCTTGATCGACACCTCCTTGAGCAGCTCGGCGCCGAGCTGCAGCTCGACCGGGTCGCCCAGCTGCCCGAGGTCGCCGCCGAAGATCAGGAAGTCGGCCGGCGGGTTCATCGCCTGGACCTCCTTGAACGCGCGCACCGCCTTCTCGACGAAACGTGTGTTGACGTTGCGCGGATAGAGGTGCGTGTCCGACACCCACGCGAAGCGGAAGCTCTGCCCGGTCTGGCCGTAGGCCATGTCGAGCGTGTTGATCACCGGCAGGAAGCCGGCCGCCGCCATGCCGGCGCCGCCTTTGAGCACCGCGCGGTGCAGGAAGCTGCGGCGTGTCCAGCACGTCGACGGGTCGGGCCGTGCGCCGTCTGCGTTCAGCACGCGATGCATTTCGCGGCGTTCGAGATCCAAGGCATTCATCTGGCTGTCCTCCTCATTGTGTTTTGGCGAGGGGAGTGGCGGGTTGCCGGCGAATCGATGCGTCGCTACTTCTTCTTCAGCTCGATGGCCAACTTGGCGGCTTCGCCGCCCTTCACGGTGACGGACATCTCGGTGTCGCCGGTGAAGTTCTGCGTCGCCACCACCGTGTAGGTGCCGGGTGGGACGTCGGTGATGCTGAAGCTGCCGTCCGCGCCGGTCAGCGCGTAGTACGGGCTGTCGGCCACGTAGACATGCGCGAGCATCCAGCCGTGTGCATCGCATTCGACGCGCACCAGGCCGGCCCGCGGCACGTCGCTGGTGATCTTCATGCCCTTGTCGGGCAGCGCGAGGTTGAACGCGGTGCGCTGGCCGTAGAAGCCGTGCGTGTTGTGCAGCACCGGGTCGGAGTTGAGGATGTCGATCTTGCCGGGGCGCACCACTTGCACCGCCGGCTTGAAGGTGCAGTGCTCCTGGTCGAGCACCGGCGTCTTGTCGGCCGGACCCCAGGCCTTGCCCTTGGCGACTTCCTTCAGGTAGACCACCGCGTCCTGCACGCCCTTGTCGGCGCCGACGCGGATCTGCGGCTCGTCGCGTGGTGCGCCGCAGACCTCGCGGTCCTTGGTGGGGATGATCTTCTTGATGGGCACGTTGCCTTGAAACGTGACCTTGCCTTCGATGCGTCCGCCGCCCGTGACCGGGACGACGTCGTAGGCGGTGGCGTGCGCGCCGAGCGCGCACAGAACCATCACGCTGGCGCAACGCGCCATCGTTGTCAGCGGCTTCATGTCGCTGTCTCCTTGTGCTTGGTCTTCTTCTCGCGCGCCAGCAGGATCTCTGCGGCACGTCGGATGCAGGACATGCTAGACGGCGCGCACCACGCTCGACAAATCGTTTGTTTCGATATCGGATATGCGTGCGGCGCACGGACCATCAAGCGCAGTCCGGCCCTGAATAACGCGTATTGACGCTGGCGATTGAGAGCGCCATCGTCGCGCCTGTTCGCACACCAGCACACCGACAACGCAGAGGAGACGCGCATGACACTGCAGGAACTTCGCTATCTGGTGGCACTGTCCGACAAGGGCCATTTCGTGCGCGCGGCACAGGCCTGCAATGTGAGCCAGCCGACCCTGAGCACGCAGCTGCGCAAGCTCGAGGAGCATCTGGGCGTGACGCTGTTCGAGCGCAACAAGCATCACTTGCAGCCCACGCCGATCGGCGAAGAGATCATCGAGCAGGCGCGTGTCGCGCTGTCGGTCGTCGACGAGATCCGCAGCATCGCGCGCCGCGGCCGCGATCCGATGAACGGACCGCTGCGGCTCGGCGTGATCCCGACGCTCGGGCCGTACCTGATCCCGCACCTGCTGCCCGCGATCCGCGCGCGCTTCCCGCAGCTGCACCTGTTCCTGCGCGAGGATCTCACCGCGCACCTGCTCGAGCGGCTGCACCAGGGCCGGCTCGACGCGTTGCTGCTCGCGCTGCCGATCCGCGGCGACGACGCGCAGACGCTCGCACTGTTCCGCGAGGCCTTCGTCGTCGCGCTGCCGAGCGGCCACGCGCTCGCCGGCGAGCGCGGTATCACCGAGGACGCGCTCGCCGGCGAGAACGTGCTGCTGCTCGAGGAAGGCCACTGCATGCGCGACCAGGCGCTCGCGATCTGCGGCGCGCGGCCGTCGGACCAGCGCGAGGAGCTCAAGGCCACCAGCATCGAGACGTTGCGCCAGATGGTCGCGGCCGGCGTCGGCTGCACGCTGCTGCCGATCCTCGCATCGTTGCCCGGCACGGGCTCGGTGCAGGAGGACATGGTCGAGATCCGTCCGTTCGCGGCGCCGCAGCCCACGCGCACGATCGGGCTGGTCTGGCGCCGGCGCTACCCGCGCGAGGCCGCGGTGCGCACGCTCGGCGGGCTGATCCGCGCGCACCTGCCGAAGGAGGTCGATCGCATCGACGATCTGGCCGAGGACCAAGCCGCACCGGCCGAGCCGCGCCGCGCCGCGCCGGCGTACGGCAGCGGACCGGCGCTCGCTGCCGTGGGGCGCTAGCAACCCGGCGTCTCGCGCCCGGGCCGGATCGGGGACAATCCGGCCCATGCTGCAGCAACGCACCCTCCAGGCCATGACCCGCGCGGTCGGCGTGGGTGTGCACGGCGGGCAGCGGGTCGAGCTGACCTTGCGGCCGGCGCCGCCAGACCACGGCATCGTGTTCCGCCGCGTCGACCTGCCGCAGCCGGTGGCCGTGAAGGTCGACGCGCTCGCCGTCAGCGACACGCGCCTTGCGACCACGCTCTCGCCCGGCGGTGACCCGGGCGGGCCGAAGGTCAAGACGGTCGAGCACCTGCTGTCGGCCTGCGCGGGCCTCGGGCTCGACAACCTGGTGATCGACATCACCGCCGAGGAGGTGCCGATCCTCGACGGCTCGGCGGCCGCCTTCGTGTTCCTGCTGCAGAGTGCCGGCATCGCGCTGCAGGATGCGCCCAAGCGCTTCATCCGCGTGTTGAAGCCGGTCGAGGTGCGCGAAGGCGAGGGCAACCGGCTGATGTGGGCGCGGCTCGAGCCCTTCGAAGGCTACAAGCTCGCGTTCGAGATCGACTTCGATCACCCGGCGGTGAACCAGACCGGCCAGCGCGTCGTGTTCGACATGGGCTCGGGCCAGTACAAACGCGAGATCGCGCGCGCGCGCACCTTCGGCTTCACGAAGGATGTCGAGATGATGCGTTCACGTGGCCTCGGGTTGGGCGGCAGCATGAACAACGCGATCGTGGTCGACGACTACAAGGTGCTCAACAGCGATGGGCTGCGCTACGACGACGAGTTCGTCAAGCACAAGATCCTCGACGCGATCGGCGACATGGCGATGCTCGGGCGCCCGCTGCTCGCGGCCTATGGTGCGTTCAAGTCGGGCCATGCGCTGAACAACAAGCTGCTGCGTGCGCTGCTCGCCGACCCGAGCGCCTGGGAGACGGTGACCTTCGACGACGCGGCGCAGGCGCCGGCCGGGTTCGCCGAGCTGGCTCCCGCGTGGTGAGCTTGTTTCAGGCCGATGCTGATCTTCCGCTGGATCGTCCTGCTGCTGCTGGTGGCCGGACTGCTCTGCTTCGCGATGTACATCGGCACCGGCCAGAAGCGCTGGCGCGCGATCGGGATCCGCATCGTCAAGTGGACGGTGATCGCGGGCCTCGCCTTCTTCGCCGTCCTGATGCTCGAGCGCATGGCGCTGATACTTTGAAGGTCGACGCATGACCGTGTTTCGCTGGATCATCGGTGTGCCGCTCGGCCTGTTCGCGGCCGGCTGGCTGTTCACCTTCCTGCTCTACGTGCTGCGCGACGACGACCGGCTGCGCGAGCTCGGCCAGCGCCTGCGTCAATGGACGATCACGATCGCGCTGTTCTGGTTCAACGTCGAGATCTGGGGCCGCGTCGTCTACACGATCTGGACCTGGAACCGCTGAACGGTCGACGCCCGATTCAGTCGATCCCGAGGAGACCCAGCACCTCGGGCAGGTGCGCGTCGAAGTCCGACAGCGCGTGGTCGCCGCCCTTGAGCAGCTTGATGCGCGCGCCGGCGTAACGTGCGCTCATCTCGCGCCAGTCGAGCACCTCGTCGCCTTTGGCGATCACCGCGAAGTAGCGCTCGGGCCGCGTGATCGCGGCCGGCGTCAATGCGCGCAGCTCGTCGACGTACTCGGCGCGGAAGAAGAAGTGCTCGGCCGGGTCGTGGAAGCTGGTCTGCTCGCCGATGTAGGCGGCGAGGTCGCGCGCCGGGTGCACGGCCGGGTTGAGCAGCACCGCCGGGCAGCCGAGCCGCTCGGCGAGCACGGTCGCGTAGAAGCCGCCGAGCGAGCTGCCGACGACCGCCATGCGCTCAGGCGGCCACGCCGCGGTGCCCCGCTCGAGCAATGCGATCGCCTCGCGCGGCGACGGTGGCAGCTGCGGGCACCACCAGACGATGTCCGGCCGATGCGTCTGCACCCAGGCCGCCATGCGCTGCGCCTTGAACGACTGCGGCGACGAGCGGAAGCCGTGCAGGTACAGCAGGTGCGTGACTTGCACCGGTCCTGCGCTCATGCTTTGGCCGCGAGCGCGTCCAGCAGCTTGCCGTGCACGCCGCCGAACCCGCCGTTGCTCATGCACAGGATGTGATCGCCGGGGCGCGCCGCAGCCACGACCTTGGCGACGAGCTGGTCGATCGTCTTGCAGACGACCGCCTGCGCGCCCATCGGCGCGAGCGCCTCGTCGGCGTTCCAGGTCAGCCCGCCGCTGTGGCAGAACGACAGGTCGGCCTCTTCGAGCGCCCAGGGCAGCTGCGCCTTCATCGTGCCGAGCTTCATCGTGTTCGAGCGGGGCTCGAAGACGGCCAGGATACGTTCGGTGCCGATCTTGCGGCGCAGCCCGCCGACGGTGGTGCGCATCGCGGTCGGATGGTGCGCGAAGTCGTCGTAGACGCGGATGCCGCGCACCTCGCCGCGCAGCTCGAGGCGCCGGCGCACGTTCTCGAAGCTCGCGAGCGCGCGCCCCGCCGCCTCGGGCGCGACGCCGACGTGCTCGGCCGCCGCGATCGCGGCGAGCGCGTTCATCTGGTTGTGCTCGCCGATCAGCGCCCACTCGACCCGCGCCACCTTCAGGCTGCCGCGCAGCACGTCGAACGCATGCGGCTCGC
>Ga0075366_10001933_pt1 | contig 10469 bp, 5 predicted proteins | sample EndMethybrTD3031_FD_72351 | JGI IMG/M metagenome (GOLD analysis project Ga0075366, IMG submission 72351) | Populus endosphere microbial communities from Tennessee, USA - Endosphere MetaG P. TD hybrid TD303-1 | ecosystem: Host-associated > Plants > Roots > Endosphere | place: USA: Tennessee... | reverse complement strand
AAGAGCGAGATGGGCGAGTTCAGCCGCGCGAAGGCGCAGGCGCTGCTCGACCTGAACGGCTACGTCGACCGCGACGGCGACGGCTGGCGCGACCAGCCCGACGGCTCGCCGCTCGTGATCGAGTACGCGACCCAGCCCGACGACCTGAACCGCCAGATCATCACGCAGTGGAAGAAGAACATGGATGCGATCGGCATCCGCATCGTCTTTCGCACCGCCCAGTGGCCCGAGAACCAGAAGGCGGCGCGGGTCGGCAAGCTGATGATGTGGGGCCTGGGCTGGACCGCAGGGCCCGACGGCGACGGCTTCCTCGAGCTCGGCTACAGCCAGAGCAAGGGCCAGGCGAACTATGCCCGTTTCGACCTGCCCGAGTACGACCGCCTGTTCGAACTGCAGCGCCGCCTGCCCGACGGCCCCGAGCGCATGCAGGTGATGGCCAAGATGAAGGAACTGACGGTCGCGTATATGCCCTACAAGGCGCACGTGCACCGAATCTGGACCGACCTCGCCCAGCCGTGGGTCATCGGCTACCACCGCAACGTGTTCCTGCGCGAATTCTGGCGCTATGTCGATGTCGACCCGGCCGAGAAGGCGCGCCGGCTCCACTGATCCGCTGATCCGAACAGAGACCCGAGACGATGCCGCTGTCACGAAGAAACCTGCTGCTCGGTGCCGCCGCGCCACTCGTGCTGCCTGCGATCGCGCAAGCCAACGCGCCCGCCACGTCGGCGAAGAAGGTGCTGCGCTACGCGTTCGAGGTGGCGGAAACCGGGCTTGACCCGGTGAAGCTCAGCGACCTGTACTCGCGCACGTTGACGCCGCACATGTTCGAGGCGCTGTACACCTACGACCACCTGGCCCGCCCGGTGAAGTACCGGCCGCTGACGGCCGACGGCATGCCGCAGATCTCCGACGACTTCCGCGTCTGGACGATCAAGGTCAAGCCGGGGATTTACTTCGCCGACGATCCGGCGTTCAAGGGCAGGAAGCGCGAGCTGGTCGCACAGGACTACGTCTATTCCCTCAAGCGCTTCGCCGACCCGGCCCACCTGGCCCCGGCGTGGAGCGGTATCGAGGCCGACAACTACCTCGGTCTGAACGAGCTGCACAGGACGGCGCTCGAGCAGAAGAAGCCGTTCGACTATGACCGCGAGATCGAGGGCGTGCGGGCGCTCGATCGGTACACGATCCGCTTCACCGTGAAGAAGCCGCGCCCTCGGCTGATGGAAACCTTCGCCGCCAGCGATCTGTTCGGTGCGGTCGCGCGTGAGGTCGTCGAGTTCTACGGCGACAAGATCGACGAGCACCCGGTCGGCACCGGCCCGTTCAGGCTGGTCGACTGGCGCCGCAGCTCCTTTCTCGCGTTCGAGCGCAACCCTGCTTTTCGCGAGATGTTCTACGAAGCCGAGCCGGCTGCCGACGACCTGGAGGGCCAGGCGATACTCGCCAAGCTGAGGGGGCGGCGCCTCCCGATGGTCGACCGGGTCGAGATCTCGATCGTGGAGGAAGAGCAGCCGCGCTGGCTGTCGTTCGTCAATGACGAGGCCGACTTCGCTTATCGCGTCGGCTATCAGTTCGTCAACCAGGCCATGCCGAACGGCAAGGTGGCGCCGAACCTGGCCAAGCGAGGCATCCACGGCTACCACATCGTCGAGCCGGCGAGCAGCTACTACATCTTCAACATGGAAGATGCGACCGTCGGCGGTTACAGCCCCGAGAAGGTCGCGCTGCGGCGCGCGATCGGTCTCGGCCTGGACTCCAGGCTGCAGATCAACTATGCCTACAGCGGCCTGGGTGCCGTCGCGCAGTCGGCCGTCCTGCCGTTCACGGGCGCACGCGACCCGAAGTACCACAGCGAGTACGGCGAGTACGACCCGGCACGCGCGCAAGCCCTGCTCGACCTGTACGGCTACAAGGACCGCAACGGCGACGGCTGGCGCGAAATGCCGGACGGCTCGCCGCTGGTGTTGAGGAACTCGACGCAAGCCCAGCAGCGCGATCGCAAGCTTGCCGAGGTGTTCGACCGCAACATGCGCACGCTCGGCATCCGCGTCGAATCGGTGATCGCGCAATGGCCCGAGAACCTGAAGGCGGCGCGGGCCGGCAAGCTGCAGATGTGGAGCCTGTCGATCTCGGCGGCCGGACCCGATGCGGTCGGCATCTACCAGCTCTACGACAGCCACGAGATCGGCGGCCAGAACTTTGCCCGCTTCAAGCTGCCGGCGGTGGATGCGATGTACGAGCGACTGCAATTGCTCCCGGACGGCCCCGACCGGATGGCGCTGTTCCGCGAGATCGAGAAGCTGTGCCTCGCCTACATGCCCTACAAGTTCACGCTGGAACGCCTTTCGCTCGACATGGCGCAGCCGCAGCTCGTCGGCTATCGGCGTCCGGTGTTCTGGCAGGACTGGTGGCAGTTCGTCGACATCGACAATTCGCTGCGCAAGACACGTTGAAGACATGAGATTCGCCAGGACGCTTGCCGCGCTCATCGTGGCCACCTTGCTGCCGCTGGCGTCGGCGGCTGCGCCGCAGAAGGTGCTGCGCTATGCGTTCGAGGTCGCCGAAACAAGCCTCGATCCGGCCAAGATCATCGACCTCTATTCGCGCATCCTGACGCCGCACATCTTCGAGGGCCTGTATCACTACGACCACCTCGCGCGGCCGATCAAGATGAAGCCGCTGACGGCCGACGGCATGCCGCAGCACTCGGATGACTTCCGGGTCTGGACCGTCAAGGTCAGGCCCGGGATCTACTTCGCCGACGACCCGGCGTTCAAGGGCAAGAAGCGCGAGCTGGTGGCGCAGGACTACGCCTATTCGTTCAAGCGCTTTGCCGACCCGGCCAACAAGAGCCCGGGCTGGACCGGCCTTGAAGCCGAGGGGCTGGTCGGCCTCAAGGAGCTGCGCGACGACGCGCTGAAGACCAAGAAGCCGTTCGACTATGACCGCGAGATCGAAGGCGTGCGCGCGCTCGATCGGTACACGCTGCGCTTCACGCTCGCCGAGCCGCGCCCGCGCTTCTACGAAGGCCTCGCGAGCGGCGAGCTGTTCGGCGCTGTCGCGCGCGAGGTGGTTGAGTTCTACGGCGACGAGATCGGGTCGCATCCGGTCGGCACCGGCCCGTTCAAGCTCGCGCAGTGGCGGCGCAGCTCGTTCATCGCGTTCGAGCGCAACCCGGACTTCCGAGAGATGCTGTACGACGCCGAGCCCGCGCCCGACGATGCCGAGGGGCAGGCCTGGCTCGCGCGCTTCAAGGGGCGGCGGCTGCCGATGGTGGATCGGGTCGAAGTCTCGATCATCGAGGAGGAGCAGCCGCGCTGGCTCTCGTTCGTCAACGCCGAGTCCGACCTGCAGTTCGAGATGGGCTTTCAGTTCGTGCCGCAGGCGATGCCCAACGGCAAGGTCGCGCCGAACCTCGCCAAGAAGGGCATCCGCGGCTACCGCTATCTCGAGCCGACCGTGTACTGCCTGCTGTTCAACATGGAGGACGCGATGGTCGGCGGCTACGCACCGGCGAACGTGGCGCTGCGCCGCGCGATCGGCCTGGGCCTGGACACCCGCACGATGATCGCGCACGCCTACAACGGCCAGGGTGCGCCGGCGCAGACGCCGCTGCTCCCGCACACCAGCGCCTACGACGCGCAGCGGCGCAGCGAGTTCGGCGACCATGACCCGGCGCGCGCGAAGGCGCTGCTCGACCTGTACGGGTACCGCGATCGGGACGGCGACGGCTGGCGCGAGATGCCCGACGGCTCGCCGCTGCGGCTGCTGGTCAACACGCAGTCCGACCAGCGATCGCGCAAGATCGCCGAGGTGTTGCACCGCGGCCTCACGGCGATCGGGATTCGAAGCGAGTCGGTCATCTCCCAATGGCCGGAGAACCTGAAGGCGGCGCGCGCCGGCAAGCTGCAGATGTGGACCGTCGGCTCGCAGGCCGACGCGCCCGACTCGATCGGTGCGCTGGCCCGCTACGACAGCCGCCAGATCGGCGGGCAGAACATGGCGCGCTTCCGGCTCCCCGCGTTCGACGCGCTCTACGACCACGCGAACGCGATCGCCGACGGCCCCGAGCGCGAGAAGCTGTTCGACCAGGCGCAAGCGCTCGCGCAGGCCTACATGCCGTACAAGTACACGCTGAACCGGATCTCCACCGACATGGCGCATCCGTGGCTGATCGGGTACCGGCACCCGGTGTTCTGGACCGACTGGTGGCAGTACGTCGACATCGACGAGTCGCTGCGTGTGGCGCATTGACTGACATCGCTATCACGCTTGACGCCATGAAGAAGACGATCACGATCCTACTGCTGGCGACCGCGGCGCTGGCGCTGCCTGCGGTGAACGCAGCAGCCGCGCAGCCGCAGGATGCGGCACCACCTGCGAAGAAGGTGCTGCGATATGCGTTCGAAATCCCCGAGACCAGCCTCGACCCGGTCAAGCTCAGCGACCTGTACTCGCGCACGCTGACGCCGCACATGTTCGAAGGGCTGTACACCTACGACCATCTCGCGCGCCCGGTGAAGATCAAGCCGCTGACGGCCGATGGCATGCCTCAGCGCTCGGATGACTTCCGGGTCTGGACCGTCAAGGTCAGGCCCGGCATCTTCTTCGCCGACGACCCGGCGTTCAAGGGCAGGAAGCGTGAGCTGGTCGCGCAGGACTACGTCTACACGCTCAAGCGCTTCGCCGATCCCGAGAACAAGGCCCCGGCCTGGGGCAGCCTCGAGACCGAGAACATCGTCGGTCTGAACGAGCTGCGTGACGAGGCACTCAAGAGCAAGAAGCCATTCGACTACGACCGCGAGATCGAAGGCATGCGCGCGCTGGATCGCTACACGCTGCGCTTCGTCCTGCGCGACCCGCGGCCGCGCTTCTATACCGGCCTGGCGCAAAGCGATCTCTTTGGCGCTGTCGCCCGCGAGGTCGTCGAGTTCTATCGCGACAAGATCGAAGAGCATCCGGTGGGCACGGGGCCATTCAAGCTCGTGCAGTGGCGGCGCAGTTCGCTGATCGTCTTCGAGCGCAACCCCGGCTACCGCGAGCGCTACTACGACGCCGAGCCCGCGCCCGACGATGCCGAAGGCCAGGCGCTGCTCGAGCGCTTCAAGGGGCGCAGGTTGCCGATGGTCGACCGGGTCGAGATCTCGATCGTTCAGGAAGAGCAGCCGCGCTGGCTCGCGTTCGTCAACGGCGAGGCCGACGTGGCCTACCGCGTCGGCTACCAGTTCGCACCGCAGGCGATGCCCAACGGCAAGGTTGCACCGAACTTGGCGAAGAAGGGTATCCGCGGCTACCCGGTTGTCGAATCGGGCGGTAACTCTTTCTTCTTCAATATGGACGACTCGACCGTCGGTGGCTACACGCCCGAGAAGATCGCACTGCGTCGCGCGATCGGCCTCGCGCTCGACGCGAGAAAGACGATTGCGTATGCCTACGCCGGTCTCGGCACTGTGGCACAAGGTCCGACGGCGCCCAACACCGCGGCGTACCAGCCGGACTTCAAGAGCGAGTTCGGCGACTACGACCCGGCGCGCGCGAAAGCCCTGCTCGATCTCTACGGCTATGTCGATCGCGACGGCGATGGTTGGCGCGACATGCCCGACGGGTCACCGCTGCTGCTGAAGGTTTCGACGACGCCGGTCGCGCGCGACCGCAAGATCGCCGAGGTGATGACGAAGAACATGACTGCGGTTGGCATCCGAGTCGAGTCGCTCGTGGCGCAGTGGCCGGAGAACTTGAAGGCCGCGCGCGCCGGCAAGCTGCAGATGTGGCAACTCGGCCTGCTCGCGGCCGGGCTCGATTCGTCAGGCGGGTTCGCTCGCTTCGACAGCCGCCAGATCGGCGGCCAGAACTTGGCGCGTGTGCGCCTGCCGGCCTTCGACGCGCTCTACGATCGCCTTGTGCTGCTTCCCGATGGGCCCGAGCGCACCGCTGCGTTCCGCGAGGCCGAGCGCCTGGCGGTCGCGTACATGCCGTACAAGTTCACGCTGAATCGGCTTTCGATCGACATGGCCCAGCCACAGCTCGTCGGATACCGGCGCGCGGTGTTCTGGCAGGACTGGTGGCAGTACGTTGATATCGACAACTCGCTGCGCAAGGCTCGCTGAGACCGGTATGAAGCTCGCGAAAACTCTTGTTCTCGTCGTCGCGCTTCTCGTCGCCGTGACTGCGGTGCTTGCGCAGGAGACGGCCAGCGCGCCGAAGAAGGTGCTGCGCTACGCGTTCGAGGTTGCCGAGACCAGCCTCGACCCGGCCAAGGTCAACGACCTCTACTCGAGGATGCTGCTGCCGCACATGTTCGAGGGTCTGCTGGCCTACGATCCGCTCGCGCGCCCGCCGAAGCTGCGGCCGCTGACCGCGCAGGCGCTGCCCGAACACTCGGACAACTACCGGACCTGGACCATCAAGGTCAAGCCCGGCATCTATTTCGCAGACGACCCGGCTTTCAAGGGCAAGAAGCGCGAGCTCGTCGCGCAGGACTACGTCTACGCGATCAAGCGCTTCGCCGACCCGGCGAACAAGAGTCCGTCGTGGGGCAGCTACGAGGGCGAGGGCATCGTCGGTCTCGCCGAGCTGCGCCAGCAGGCGCTCGCGCAGAAGAAGCCGTTCGACTACGACCGCGAGATCGAAGGCCTGCGCGCACTCGACCGCTACACGCTGCGCATCACGCTGAAAGAGTCGCGGCCGCGTTTTCACGAGAACCTCGCCGGCGGCGAGAGCTTCGGCGCGCTGGCGCGCGAAGCGATCGAGTTCTACGGCGACCAGGCCGAGGCGCATCCGGTCGGCACCGGGCCGTTCAGGCTGGTGCAGTGGCGGCGCAGCTCGTTCCTCGCGTTCGAGCGCAACCCCGACTACCGCGAGATGCGCTACGACGCGCAGCCGGCGGCCGACGATGCCGAGGGCCAGGCGATCCTCGCCAAGCTCAAGGGGCGGCGGCTGCCGATGGTCGACCGCGTCGAGGTCTCGATCGTCGAGGAGGAGCAGCCGCGCTGGCTCGCGTTCGTCAACGGCGAGGCCGACGTGGCGTACCGTGTCGGCTACCAGTTCGCGCCGCAGGCGATGCCGAACGGCAAGGTTGCGCCGAACCTGGCGAAGAAGGGGGTGCGCGGTTATCCGTTCGTCGAGTCGACGGGCAACTACTTCTTCTTCAACATGGACGACCCGACGGTCGGCGGCTACACGCCCGAGAAGGTTGCGCTGCGGCGCGCCGTCGCACTCGGCATCGACGGCCAACGCATCATCGACTACGCGTTCAGCGGCCTCGGTGCCGTCTCGCAGGGCCCCGCACTGCCGCACACGAGCGCCTTCGATCCGACGCTGAAGACCGAGTGGAGCGACCACGATCCGGCCCGTGCCGGTGCGCTGCTCGACCTGTACGGCTACCTCGACCGCGACGGCGACGGCTGGCGCGACCTGCCCGACGGCTCGCCGCTGGTGCTGCGGATGGCGAGCGTGCCGACCCAGCGCGAGCGCAAGATCACCGAGGTGTTCGTGAAGAACATGAACGCGCTCGGATTGCGGGTGCAGGTCCAGATCGCGCAGTGGCCGGAGAACCTGAAGGCGGCGCGGGCCGGCAGGCTGCAGATGTGGTGGCTCGGCGGCTCCTCGACCGCACCCGACACGGTCGGTGCGTTTGCGCGGCTCGACAGCCGCCAGATCGGCGGGCAGAACCTCGCCCGGGTGCGCCTGCCGGCGCTCGATGCACTGTACGACCGGGCGCAAGGGCTGCCCGACGGCCCCGAACGCATCGCCACATTCCGCGAGGCCGAGCGGATCGCCGTGGCCTACATGCCGTACAAGTTCACGATGACGCGGGTGTCGCTCGACATGACCCAGGCCCACGTTGTCGGCTACCGGCGGCCGATCTTCGGCCGCGAGTGGTGGCAGTTCGTCGACATCGACGAGTCTCTGAAGCGCTCGCGATGATCGACCGCCGCAGCTGGACCGCCGCGATGCTCGCATCGGCGGTATTGCCCGGCCCGGCCATCGCTGCGGCGAACCCGCAGGCCGAGCGCAGCGGCGTGCTGCGGGTCTACTCGGAGGCGGCCGAAACCGGCTTCGACCCGGCGAAGATCGGCGACATCTACTCCGCCCGGGTGCTCTCGCACATCTTCGAAGCGCTGTACCGCTACGACCCGCTGGCGATGCCGGTCAAGGTCAAGCCGCTGACGGCGGTGTCGCTGCCCGACGTGTCGAGCGACTTCCGGGTCTGGACGATCCGGTTGCAACCTGGCATCCACTTCGCGGATGACCCGGCGTTCAAGGGCAGACCGCGCGAGCTGGTGGCCGACGACTACGTCTACTCGATCAAGCGCTACTTCGATCCGGCGAACCTGAGCCCGGCGCACTCGACCCTCAGCGAAGAAGGATTCGTCGGCCTCGAGGCGCTGCGCGAGCGCAGCCTGCGCGACAGGAAGCCGTTCGACTACGACACGCCGATCGAGGGCGTGCGCGCGCTCGACCGTTACACGCTGCGGATCACACTCGCTGCGCCGCGGCCACGCTTCCTGTACACCCTGTGCGACTCGGCCTCTCTCGGCGCGGTAGCGCGCGAGGTGATCGAGGCCTATGCCGACACGATGGCACACCCGGTCGGCACAGGGCCGTATCGACTGAAGAGCTGGCGCCGCAGCTCGTTGATCGTGCTCGAGCGCAATCCGACCTTCCGCGACGTGCGCTACGACGCCGAGCCTGCCGCCGACGACGTGCAGGGCCAGGCCTGGCTGGCACGTTTCAAGGGCAGGCGGCTGCCCTTCAACGAGGGCGTCGAGATCAGCGTGCTCGACGAAGGCCAACCGCGCTGGCTGTCGTTCCTGAACGGGCAACTCGACCTGGTGCGGGTGCCACCGGAGTTCACGACCCACGCGATGCCGAACTGGAAGCTCGCGCCCAATCTCGCCAAACGCGGCGTGCAGGCCGATCGCTATGTGAACTCCGACATCGTGATGAGCTGGTTCAACATGGAGGACCCTGTCGTCGGCGGCTACACCCCCGACAAGGTTGCCCTGCGCCGCGCGATTGCGCTGGCCTACAACATCGATCGCGAAATCCGGCTTGCCCGCCGCGGCGCCGCGGTGGCCGCCCAGGCGCCGATGGCGCCTGGCTGCTTCGGCTACGACCCGGACTACCGCAGCGACAACAGCGCCTACGATCCGGCGCGCGCGAAAGCACTGCTCGACCTGTACGGCTACCTCGACCGCGACGGCGACGGTTGGCGCGAGTTGCCCGACGGTTCGCCGCTGGTGCTGCGCATGGCCACCCAGGCCTCGTACATCGAACGCCAGTTCGACGAGAACTGGCAGAAGAGCCTCGCCGCGGTCGGCATACGAATCCAGTTTGCAACCGCGCAATGGCCCGAGAACTACAAGGCTGCACGCAGCGGCCAGTTGCAGATGTGGGGGCTCGGCTCGACCGCGACGACGCCCGATTCGCAGCCGGCGCTCGAATACATGTATGGCCCGGCCGCGGGCAGCGGCAACCTGGCCCGCTTCAAGCTGCCCGCATTCGATGCGATCTACGAGCGCATGCTGACGATGCCCGACAGCCCCGAGCGCGCCCGCTTGTTCATCGAAGCGAGCAAGCTCGTCGCCGCCTACATGCCCTACAAGATCCAGACGCACCGCGTCTACATCCAGCTGAACCATCCGTGGATCATCGGATTCCGCCAGACCCGCTTTCGCCATGAAATCTGGCAATACATCGAAGTCGACACGGCCCTGCGCGAACGTTTGATCGGAGCTTGAGATGCCTCTGCCCGAACCGCACATCAACCGCTACCTTGGCTGGCTGAACGAGACGCGCGGCCTGCGCTTCGACACCAGCACACACCAGGGCTACGGCGAGCTGTGGCGCTGGTCGGTCGGCGACCTGCGCGCGTTCTGGGGCTCGATCTGGGACTACTTCGGTATCCAGTCGCCGACGCCGTTCGAGACCGTGCTGGTCGACGAGGTGATGCCCGGCGCACGCTGGTTTCCGGGTGCGCAGGTCAACTACGCGCAGCAGGTGTTCCGGCATGCCGACGCGGCCCACGCCGCTGGCCACCCGGCGATCGTGTTCCAGAACGAACGGCTCGCCGCGCCGGTCGAGATCGGCTGGCCCGAGCTGCGGCGCCAGGTCGCCTCGTTTGCGGCCGCGCTGCGCGGCCTGGGCGTGCGGCCGGGCGACCGGGTCTGCGCGTTCCTGCCGAACACGCCGCAGACCGCGGTGGCGTTCCTCGCGTGCGCGAGCCTTGGCGCGGTGTGGTCGATCTGCTCGCCCGACATGGGACCGGTCGCGGTGCTCGACCGGTTCCGCCAGATCGAGCCGAAGCTGCTGATCGCGTGCGACGGCTACACCTACGGCGGCACGGCACACGATCGCAGCGCGCTGCTCGCCGAGCTGCTCGAGAGCCTGCCGACGGTGCGCGACGTCGTGCTGTGGCGCTACCTGAAGCCGGATGCCGATGCACCCGGGCGGCTCGCGTCGCC
>Ga0075366_10001932_pt1 | contig 10471 bp, 9 predicted proteins | sample EndMethybrTD3031_FD_72351 | JGI IMG/M metagenome (GOLD analysis project Ga0075366, IMG submission 72351) | Populus endosphere microbial communities from Tennessee, USA - Endosphere MetaG P. TD hybrid TD303-1 | ecosystem: Host-associated > Plants > Roots > Endosphere | place: USA: Tennessee... | reverse complement strand
AGGTCGGCGCGCGCGATGCACCTCACCGCCCTGCAAACCGTATTCACCATTGTTCTTCCAGCTGCATTGCCGGAGATCGTCTCGGGCTTCCGCATCGGCTTTGCGCTGACGCTGCTCGGTACCCTGATTGGTGAGATGTTCGCTTCGCAACGCGGCATCGGCTACATGCTCGTGAAGGCCATGGAAACGAGCGATACTGCGACGGTTACGTCGCTCGCGCTGCTGCTCGTCGTACTGGCGACTGCCGCATCCACTCTGCTGCTTGCCCTCGACCGGCACCTGCGCCGCGATAGGAGCCTGTAGCGCGCATCGCTATTCTGAATGGCCAATTCCAGACGAGACTGGCCTGACCGACCCAGGCCGCTTTCTGACGTATCGAGTACCGTGGATATCCTCACCTCTACGGCCCCATGATTCTTCTCATCGTTTCTCTCTGCATTGATCGCGGCGTCAGGCGGTTTGAAAAGGCGGCCATCTTGTTCGCCAGGCCCGCGACCACCATGGCCTTTCCTTGCAAGAGCGCGCGAACACCGCTCGCGGCGACGGGACGTGGCTTCATCGTGAGAAGACGCAACAACGGCGACGCGGCTGCGCCAGCTGCCGCGTCAAAACCTGTCGCGGTATGCCCTGGGCAAAGGCTGGTCACGACGACGCCATGCGGGCGAAGTTCGTCATGCAAAGCCTCACCAAAGGCAAGCACATAAGCCTTGGTCGCCGCATAGGCTGCGTAGCTGGGAACGGCCTGGAAGCCCAGGAGGCTGGCGATGAGAAGGATGTGCCCCGATCGCCGAGAGGCCATGTCATGACCGAAGAGATAGGTCAGCTCCGTGAGCGCCGTGATGTTGAGCTGGATCATATCCACGGTACGCTCGATGGCGGTTTCCAGAAAGTCGCCATGCAAGCCGTATCCGGCATTGTTCACCAAAATATCGACCGGCACCGACTTCGCGTCGAGACTGCTTTTCAGGCGGCCGGCCGCGCCGGGAGAGGCAAGGTCGATCGGCTCGACCAACACATCGACGCCGTATTTGCGGCGAAGGTCGGAGGCAAGCTTTTCCATCGGCTCCAGCCTACGCGCCGCCAGTACGAGATTGACCTTCTGCGCTGCCAGCAAGTCTGCGAATTCGAGGCCGAGGCCACTCGAGGCTCCTGTGATCAGGGCCCGCTTCCCGGCAAAGCTTTTCGCTACTTCAAAGGCTTTCGACATCATTCTCTCCGTCATCTATTTGGTGAGTTGGCAAAGCAGGGCAGCCCAAAGGCTTCCGTCACGGGCGTCCAGCGCTCGTGTCGGCCTGCTTATCCGTCCAGCGCCGGAATAACGCGCTGGCATTGACTCCCCCGAAGCCGAAGCCGTTGCAGATCGCATAGTCCATCGCCAATGGCCTGAGGTGGTTCGCGACGAAATCGATGCCGTCGCCGGCCGGATCGGGTGTGCTCAGGTTGAGAGTTGGCGGCGCCACCTGATGCTTCAGCGCCAGGATGGTGAAGATCGCGCCAAGTCCGCCTGCGGCGCCGAGCAAGTGTCCGGTCGCCGACTTCGTTGCGCTAACGGCAATGTCGGCATCACGCCCGAATACGCTCTTGATCGCTTCGATTTCCCCGAGATCGCCCACCGGCGTGGACGTCGCATGCGCATTGAGGTGTCGAACCTTGCGTGGTGAAACACGGGCTTGCGCAAGCGCAATTTCCATGGCGCGTCGCGCACCATCGCCGTGCACGGGACCGGAGGTGATGTGGTGCGCATCCCCGGTCGTGCCGTAGCCGACAAACTCGGCAAGCGGTTGCGCGCCGCGTGCGAGCGCGTGACTCAGTTCTTCGATGACCAGAATCCCGGCGCCCTCCCCCATGACGAAGCCGTCACGCGACGTGTCGAAGGGACGCGATGCTTCGGCCGGCGCTTCATTGAAGCCGGTCGAAAGAGAGCGAGCCGCCGCAAACCCGCCAAGACTGACGATGTTCATGCATGCTTCTGCCCCGCCGCACACGGCGATGTCAGCTTCATCAGCGCGGATAAGACGCGCGGCATCGCCGATCGCCTGGATGCCGGCTGCGCACGCCGTCACGGGTGCACCAAGCGGCCCTTTGAAACCGTGGCGAATGGAGACGTGACCTGCCGCGAGGTTCACCAGGAAGGATGGCACCGTGAACGGGGAAAGGCGTCGAACCCCGCGCTGATCAACCGTTCGCACCGCTTCCGTTATTGCGGGGAAACCGCCGATGCCAGAAGCGATGATCGTGGCTGTGCGCATGCGAGCCGTTTCCGTAGTGGGCTTCCAATTTGCTTGCGCAGTCGCCTCATCTGCCGCGGCCAATGCGAAGAGAATGAACCGATCAACCTTGCGCTGATCCTTGGCCGCAAAGACGGTGTTCGGATCGAAGCCTGCGTCGGGGTCTTCTTCCAAAGAAGGAACGACGCCACCGATCTTCGCGGGCAGGTCTTTCACCACATCGTCGCTAAGTCTGCGGATGCCCGACTGGCCGGCTAGCAGGCGCGACCATGATGCTTCGACACCTGCGGCCAGTGGCGAGATTGCGCCAATACCCGTGACAACAACACGTCGCATCTATCCTCCTGTCGATTTCAATGCACCACCCGTCTCCAGCTTCGGCCGGCGCAGCGCGACAGGAAGGAAGGCCAGAAGGGCAAGCACCGAACCCGCCGTCAGGATGACGGCGAGAGACATAAACGGCGGAAGTGGCAGCACGCTGGCCAATGACGCGCCGATCGCCGCGCAGCCCATCTGCAAGAAGCCGAGCAGCGCGGACGCGAGGCCAGCCTGTTGTCCGAATGGATGCAGCGCAATCGCGGTGCCGAGCGGATTGATCAGTCCCATCCCGAGGAGATACAGCGCGATCGCAATGGTGAAGCGCGTGTAGGTCGGTGTGGCGGCGAACGCGAACATCGAAAGGCCGCCAGCAAGCGCGATGACGAGGCCGATCAGGCCGACAGTCCGCTGACCCCAGCGATGCGCGAACCGCGGCGCGAGAAAACCCGCCGCGAACACAATCAGAACGGTCGTGGCGAACGAAAGGCCGAGCTGAAACGCCGTGAGCCCCAGCTCGCTCATCAGGATGGCGGGCGCGGCTGCGAAGAAAGTGTAAAGGCCGCCGATGACAAGGCTCACCGCAACAGCGGGAAGGAAAAAGCGCCCATCGATGATCAGGTGCCCATAACTTGATGCGACGGCGGAAGCCACGAGGGGCGTCCTGCGATCTGACGGATGCGTTTCGCCGATGCGCATCGCGTAATGCAGTCCAACCACGACGCCGAACGCCGCCACGACAAGGAAAGTGACCCGCCAGCCGAACAGGCCGTCAAACGCGCTTCCGAGCAGAGGCGAAAAGCCGGGCGCGGCTGCACCGGCGATCATGGTCAGCGCCAGAGCTCGCGCAAGCGCTTCGCCATCGAACAGATCGCGTGCGATGGCGCGCGACAGGACTGAGGCCGCGCAGGCCCCAAGCGCTTGCACAACGCGGCCGAGGATCAATGAGGACAAGGTGTCGGCGAAAGCACACAGGACACTGCCCGCGGCAAAAACGGCAAGCCCGCCAAGCACCAGCCACTTGCGGCCGAAGAGATCGGAAAGCGGTCCGACCACGAGTTGCCCGACCGCGAAGGCAACAAAGAAGCTGCTCAAGGTCAGGCCGAGTTCCTGAGAAGAAACGCCGAGGCTGGCGCCAATCTGCGGAAAGGACGGAAGGATGATGTTGGTGGCAAGCGCGCCGAGCGCAGAGAGCCCAGCAAGCAGGAAAAGGATTCCCCCTGTCACCCGGCGCTCGGAAGGCTCGCTGGTCGTGACCAACACCGCGGACATCACAGCCTCCTGCTCGCGAATGTGCACGCCCTGCCGCCGCGCGCTTCGGCCGGACGATCCACGGTCATTGGACCGATCCTCGCGTTGCGCCCGTGCCGGAGGACCGCGCCAGCACGTCGTTTGCGGCCGCTTGCAGTAAACGCTTTGACAGGCGCTTGTTGTTGACCGCGCGCGACAGGACCATGGCTCCGACCATGGTTGAGAGAATGGCCATGGCCCTATCGGTGGGGTCCTCGTTGTCGGGCTCGCCAACCCAGGGCCCGAGCATTTCCAGATATTTTCTGATCCCGGTTTCGAACGACGCCTTGACGTCCTCACCTTGCCGGGCCGCATCGGCACCGAGCGCAACGACGGGACAGCCATCGCCGCTTTCTTCGCGGTGCCCCATGCTGAGATAGAAACCGATCACCGCGCCAAGCGGGTCCTTCGAGTTGGCTTCGGCCGCGGCCGCCCATTTACGAGTGGCGCTCTCCAACGCCCGCTCGGATGCGCGCGCCGCCAACTCATCCTTCGATGCGAATTGCTTGTAGAAGGCGCCATGGGTCAGCCCGGCCGCCTCCATCAGGTCCTTGAGGCCGATGCCGTCAAAGCCGTTCTCCCGAAACAGCCGACTCGCCACGTCGATGACCGTTTGCCGGTTTTGCTCAGCCTGGGTGCGACTGACACGCATGGGCGATGCTCCTTGAATTAGATTGCATTCATAATCTATATTATGTATAGATGTCGAATGCAATCTAATTTGGTGCGGACCATGGACAGAAAAAAAGTGCGACGGGCCATCATGTTGGGAGGCGCCGTTGTGGCGGTGCTCGGAGTGGCGGCCTTTGTCACCCTCTCGCTTCCCGGGCGCGACGCTGCTGCCGTCGGTGATCCGCGGCAGGAAGCACCGCTTGTCAGGCTCGTGACGGCCGCGCCGTCCACCGACTCCGAGCGCCGCTTCACAGGCGTCATCGCGGCCAGGGTGCAGAGCAACCTCGGCTTTCGCGTTCCCGGCAAAATCATCACGCGGCTCGTAGATGTCGGCCAGCAGTTCAAGGCCGGGCAACCGCTCATGAAGATTGACGAAAGCGATTTGCGCCTCGCGGTGATGGCCAAGCGCAACGCGGCCATCGCCGCGCGCGCGGTTGCCGTTCAGGCGCGATCCGACGAGAAACGTTACGCGACGCTGGTTCAAACCGCCGCCGTGTCCGTGCAGCGCCACGAACAGGCCAAGGCCGCGCTTGATACGGCTGAGGCGCAGTTGGCCGCGGCAGAAGCCGCGGCGCGCGTCGCAGAAAACGAAGCAACCTATTCGACCCTTGCAGCGGATGCCGATGGCACGGTGGTCGAGGCTTCGGGTGAACCGGGCCAGGTCGTGGCCGCGGGGCAAGTTGTGGTGCGGCTTGCCCACGCCGGGCCGCGTGAAGCTGTCGTTTTTCTCCCCGAAACGGTGCGGCCGGAAATCGGTTCGTTGGCCGAGGCGAGCGTTTACGGCAACGGTCAGCGGGGCTGGGTCGCACGGCTGAGACAATTATCCGATGCAGCCGATCCCCAGACGCGGACCTTCGAAGCGCGCTACGTGCTTGACGGAGAAGCCGCCGCCGCACCCCTTGGCGCGACGGTAACCGTGCGGCTTGCAGGCACCGCAACCGATCCTGATGTGCAAGTGCCCCTGGGCGCGGTACTCGACGACGGCCAAAAGACCGGCGTCTGGGTGCTCGATCACGTCACCTCGATCGTACACTTTCGGCCTGTGAAGCTTGTTCGCGTGAGCGGCGACACCGCCGTGATCTCAGGGCTAGTCGCCGGCGATCCGGTCGTTGCGCTTGGCGCTCACCTGCTGCGCGAAGGCGCGCCCGTCCGAACGGCCTCTGAACGCGGAGGCAAGTGATGAGCTTTAATCTCTCCGCGATTGCGGTGCGCGAACGCGCCGTTACCCTGTTCTTCATCCTGCTGCTGACTGCCGCAGGCACCTACGCTTTCTTCAAACTCGGGCGGGCGGAGGATCCGTCATTCACGATCAAGGTCCTGACGGTCACGACCGCATGGCCAGGTGCTACCGCGCGTGAAATGCAGGACCTCGTCGCCGAACCGCTGGAGAAGCGGCTTCAGGAACTGACCTGGTACGACCGTGTCGAGACGACCACGCGGCCGGGTTACGCCTACATGACGGTTACGCTCAAAGACAGCACGCCGCCGTCTGCCGTGCAGGAGGAGTTCTACCAGGCCCGCAAGAAGCTGGGCGATGAGGCCCGCAACCTGCCGGCGGGCGTCTTCGGTCCTTTCGTCAACGACGAATATTCTGACGTGAGCTTTGCCCTCTACGCCCTGAAGGCGAAGGGCATGGCGATGCGCGACTTGGTCAGGCAGGCCGAAGTGATCCGGCAGGACCTCCTGCACGTACCCGGTGTCAAGAAGATCAACATCCTTGGCGAACGCCCCGAACAAATCTTCGTCGAGTTTTCCTACGCCAAGCTTGCGACGCTGGGCGTGTCGGCACGGGATATTGTCGCCGCTTTGCAGCGGCAGAACAGCGTCACACCGGCGGGCTCGGTCGACACCAAGGGGCCGCGGGTCTTCATTCGGATCGACGGCGCCTATGACAGCGTGCGGGCTATAGCCGATACGCCGATCGTTGCCGCGGGGCGCACGCTGAAACTCTCCGACATGGCCGAGGTCCGACGCGGATACGAGGACCCTCCGACCTACATCATTCGACATCAGGGCGAGCCCACCATCATGCTCGCGGTGGTGATGCAGGAGGGCTGGGATGGGCTCGCGCTCGGGCGAGCGTTGAAAGACAAAGGTGCGGCCATTGCAAAGACCCTGCCGCTCGGGATGACGCTCGACAAGGTGACCGACCAGGCCGTCAACATCACCTCGGCGGTCGACGAATTCATGATGAAGTTCGCCATGGCGCTCGGCGTGGTGCTGCTGGTGAGCCTGCTCAGCCTCGGTTGGCGTGTCGGCATCGTCGTGGCGGCGGCTATCCCGCTCACGCTGGCCGTCGTGTTTTTCATCATGCTGGAGACCGGCCGCTTCTTCGATCGCATCACGCTCGGCGCCCTCATCCTGGCGCTCGGTCTTCTGGTTGACGATGCCATCATCGCCATCGAGGTGATGGTCGTCAAAATGGAAGAAGGCATGGACCGCATCAAGGCGGCCGCCTATGCATGGAGCCACACGGCCGCGCCCATGCTATCCGGGACGCTCGTGACCGTCGCCGGATTCCTACCCGTGGGGTTCGCGTCCTCGACAGCGGGCGAATACGCCGGCAACATCTTCTGGGTTGTTGGCTTCGCCCTTATCGTCTCCTGGATCGTCGCCGTCGTCTTCACGCCCTATCTCGGCGTCAAGATGCTGCCCGCCATCAAACCGATCGAAGGCGGCACGCATGCGATTTACGACACGCCGAACTACCGCCGCCTGCGGCGGCTCATCACCTTTGCGGTGCGCCATAAGCTCCTGACCTGCGCCATTGTCGCCATCGCCTTTGTGCTTTCCGGCGCTGGCATGGGCGCGCTCAAGCAACAATTTTTCCCGACATCCGACCGTCCCGAAGTGCTGGTGGAGGTCCGACTGCCGGAAGGCACCAGCATATCAACAACCACCGGCGCCGTCGAAAAGCTCGAACGCTGGCTGGCGAAGCAGCCGGAAGCCAAGATCGTCACGAGCTATGTCGGCCAGGGCGCACCGAGATTTTTCCTCGCGCTGTCGCCGGAGCTGCCTGATTCCGCCTTCGCCAAGATCGTTGTGCTGACTCCGAATGCGGAAGCGCGTGAGACCCTGAAGCACCGCCTGCGTGAAGCCGTCGCCCAGGGCCTCGCGCCCGAGGCCTACGTGCGCGCTACGCAATTCGTCTTCGGTCCTCCGTCAACGTTCCCGGTCGAGTTCCGGATCACGGGCCCCGATCCGGCGCAGCTCTACCGTATTTCCGAGAAAGCTCTCGACATCATGCGGGGCATCGCGGACGTGAGGGAGGCGAACCGCGACTGGGGCAATCGCACGCCAGTGCTGCGTTTCATCCCGGATCAGGACCGGCTCAACCTTATCGGCCTGTCGACCGCGGAAGTGGGACAGCAGCTCCAGTTCCTGCTCACCGGCATCCCCGTCACGCAAGTCCGTGAGGACATTCGCAATGTACCGATCATTGCGCGTAGCGCTGGGGGCGAAAGGCTCGACCCGACCCGTCTCGCCGACTTCTCCTTGATGAGCCGGGACGGCCGTCAGATTCCGCTCGACCAGGTCGGACGTTCGGAAGTTCGCCTTGAAGAGCCGATCCTGAAACGCCGTGATCGCATGCCCGTCATCACGGTTCGCTCCGAGATCAATGAGGCGACGCAGCCCCCGGAGGTTTCCAAGCAGGTTATGACGGCGCTTCAGCCGCTGATCGCATCTCTTCCGCTTGGCTACAGCATCGCCATGGGTGGGTCGATCGAGGAGGCCACCAAGGCCAACGACGCGCTCGGCAAGGTTTTCCCCGCGATGATCGCCGCCATGCTGATCGTCGTCATCCTGCAAGTACGATCCTTCTCGACCATGGCCATGGTCATGCTGACGGCTCCCCTCGGTCTTGTCGGCGTCGTGCCCGCGCTGCTCATTTTCAATCAGCCCTTCGGATTCAATGCCATTCTCGGCTTGATTGGCCTGGCCGGCATCCTGATGCGCAACACGTTGATCCTGACCGAGCAAATCAAGGAGAACCGCGCCGCTGGCCTTGATGACTATCACGCCGTCATCGAGGCGACGGTGCAACGCACGCGGCCGGTGATCCTGACGGCGCTCGCCGCGGTGCTGGCCTTCATTCCCCTCACGCATTCCGTGTTCTGGGGCTCGATGGCTTATACGCTGATCGGCGGCACGGCCGTCGGCACGGTCCTGATCCTGCTCTTCCTTCCCGCGCTCTATGCCGCGTGGTTCCGGATCAAGTTGCCGGGTGAAGAGGCTCGCGAAGCCAAGCCGTCTTGGTTCGGCGTCAATTTCGACGTCGTGCGGAGCTACGTGCGGAATCGCAGGCGAGACATGAGCCCAACGCGGAGCGAAACATGAGCGCATTGAAGCAGTTGTGGACGAAGATTTCACGGTTCATCGTAGCGCTGGAAGACGCGCACGACCCGTTGGAAGGATACATTCGCTCTCTCGGAAGCCGCGTCGAAAAGCTCGAAGGCGACGTGGGCCGCCTTGAAACGCAACTGCGTTCGCAACAGCAGTAACAGTAGCTATAGCCGTTCACGATGGGACGTTCGGTTCGAAGTCAAACTACTGGTCGCGACGAGGTGCATGAACGCATCCTGGACGTAGCGGAGGAGCACTTCCGTCGCGTTGGCCATCGTAAGACGTCAGTAGCCGACATCGCCTCCGAACTCGGCATGAGCCCGGCGAATGTCTACCGCTTCTTTCCTTCCAAGGATGCAATCAAAGAATCCGTGTGCATGCGCATGATGGATGAGGTCGTCGACATCGCCGTAGTGGCCGCGCGGACGCGCGCGCCAGCGTTGGAGAAGCTCGCTCGGCTTGCAACCGCCGTTCATCGCCATAACAAGACTAGATTGGCTCACGAGCGGCGCATGCATGACATGGTGGTTGCTGCCATGCTGGAGGGCTGGGCACACATCAAGGTGCATAGCGCACGAATGGCGGCTATCTTTGAGAGGATCATTCGCGAGGGAAGCGAGGTGGGGGAACTTAAAGTCGATGACGCCGCGGAGGCGGCGCGCGCGGTCAACAGTGCCCTAACGCCCTTCTTCCACCCAATCTTGATCCAGTGCCGCATCCAACACGGCGAAGACACCGAAACCGGCTTGCGCGACCAAGTCCGATTTATCCAAAAAGCTCTTGGCAAGTCGACCGCACGGTCCGATTAACGTCCGCTTTGGGTCAAACTCAGACTTCGCTGCGAATTCGTGCGACTTCCACTTCATCCCTGAATGCAGAAGTGGAATACCACCGCCAGAACGTCTTCTTCCGGCCAACAAGAAACGTCATCGATTTGATGGTCTCCGAGCCATACACGCAGTCTGGAGCCCGGGCTTGACGATGCCGTGCTCTCAGACAGCGGAAAATTACCTCGGTTCGGAATTTGAACGTCCGGCAAAATCTCAGCGGCCGCCATATCTGGGCGTCGAACTGCGTGGCGAACGCATGCAGTGTGTCGGCGAACATCGTCCGGGATGCGATTCCAGACCCGGTCCGGTCCCCGGTCTAATGCAGGAAGAGATAGCTGCCGCCCGTACCATCCTGCAACGCGCCGACAGCGAGCTTTGTCACATCGAGATCGCCGGTGAAGCGCGTCTGGAAGGTGTCGGTGCCGTCGCTCAGCGTGACGAGGTAGGTGCCGTTCCCTTCGTCGAGATATGACAGCATCTCATCAGCATAATCGACATCCGACAGCGCGACCCGGTCTCCGGCGTTGAAGTCATAGATGTGAAGATCGGCGCTGCCCGATGTCTCGAAGAAGACGACGCCGTCACCGTCACGTTCTTCTCGTCCGAAATAGACCGCTCCGTTGAACACGCCGCTGAAGTCGAACGCGGCATCATTTTCGAGGAAGTAGTCGTTCGTCCCGGTCACCTGGCCGTTGAATTCCATCCTTGCGTCGTTCCTCGCCGTCATCCAGCCATCGTTCACGACGGTGTCGTTGAAGGTCAGCGTCCCGTGCTCCGCGAGCACTTCTCCCC
>Ga0075366_10001931_pt1 | contig 10471 bp, 11 predicted proteins | sample EndMethybrTD3031_FD_72351 | JGI IMG/M metagenome (GOLD analysis project Ga0075366, IMG submission 72351) | Populus endosphere microbial communities from Tennessee, USA - Endosphere MetaG P. TD hybrid TD303-1 | ecosystem: Host-associated > Plants > Roots > Endosphere | place: USA: Tennessee... | reverse complement strand
GGCTGGTACCCGGCTGTCCGAGCAGCCTATCCACAATACCTCAGGCGATTGTCCTTTGGCCAGTTTGGTAAAGTAATCGGCATCGCCGTTTAGTTGTTTTTTAACCCATTCGCGGTTGCCTTGCAGCAAAGCGTTATAGCCTGTGGTCAGAGTTAATTTGTTATCTGCAGTATCTACGGTTATTTGTCCGTTTTTATGATTTTTAGTGTTTTCCATGATTTTTTGTAATTAATTAGCGTTAATTATCAATTCTTTCAGTTTGGGCACATCATACGCAGGTTTAATGTCCTGTAGTTGTACAATGATGCCTTTGGTATAAGCGTTGTGCTTATAATTATTAATGATCTCCAGCACATCCTGATCAATATACCGTGAGTTTGAACCATCAATAATTACGGTCGACTCTTTAGGCAGGCTTGTCAGGGTTACTTGTATAGCGGCCTTATTCAGGAAAGAAACTTCCTCGGCCAGGCGGATGCGGATCACTTTTTTATCGCCATTTTTTTCAATGTGGTAGAAGTATGGGTTGCGCAGGTTAGTACGCAGGATGTAAAAAATACCCACCAGCATACCGATGCCTACACCTATTAGCAGGTCGGTAAATACAACGGCTACAATAGTTACCACAAATGGGATAAACTGATCCAACCCTTTATGCCACATGTGCTTAAACAAGCTAATGCGCGCGAGTTTATACCCGGTCATTAGCAATATCGCCGCAAGGCACGATAGTGGTATCAGGTTGATAACCATTGGAATGAACAGCAATGATATCAGCAAAAGCAAGCCATGTATTACCGTGCTGGTTTTGGTACGTGCACCGGCATTTACATTAGCCGATGAACGGACGATAACGGCCGTCATAGGCAAGCCGCCTAAAAGTCCACTTACGATATTGCCGGCACCTTGTGCCAGTAGTTCTCGGTTGGTTGGCGATATCCGTTTAATTGGGTCTATCTTGTCTACTGCTTCCAGGCTAAGCAAGGTTTCCAAACTGGCTACTATGGCAATGGTGAAAGCGGTTATCCAAACCTGTTTATTACCAATAGCACTGAAATCGGCCATTTTAAATAACCCGAAAAACTCTGTAGTGCTATTTACAATTGGTATTTGTACAAACTGTTTATCGCGCAAAGCAAAACCAGTGTTATTAAATAAAAGACTTAACCCAATGCCGGCCAATACCACCATTAAAGCAGCGGGAATGCCGGCCACTTTTTTAAACTTAGGCCACCAGATCATTAAACCAATTGATACCGCGCTAATGATGACTGCACCATAATTTATTTTAGCCAATGCGGTGAATATCCCCGAGAAGGTATTGTTTTTATCAATCTGGCTAAATTCTTCGTCGCCAACAAAATCGGCATCATAGCCAACAGCATGGGGAAATTGTTTTAATATCAGAATGATCCCGATAGCGGCCAGCATACCTTCAATAACAGCTGAAGGGAAATAATTAGCGATAGTACCTGCTTTAACCAATCCCAGGATGATCTGAAATATGCCCGCAATAACAATGCTTAATAAAAAGGCTTCGTAATTGCCCAGGGTGGTAATAGCATTTAATACAATAACCGTTAAACCCGCCGCCGGCCCGGCTACGCTTAATTGCGAACCGCTAAGTGAGCCAACAACGATACCGCCAATAATGCCGGTTAATATCCCCGCGAAAAGCGGCGCGCCTGATGCCAGCGCAATACCTAAGCAAAGCGGCAAGGCCACCAAAAACACAACGATACTTGATGGAATGTCTTTTTTTAAATTTTTAGCCAAAAAATATTTACCCAGGTTTAGGCCACCTGCAGCAATCCCATGTTGCTCCATAAAAAATGCAATAAAATAGAATGATAGAATAAATGAATTAGTAAAACACCCGGGCCAGGTATGGTCCGGTTAACATTCATTTACGCGTTGGGAGGTGGGGTGGGGACTACGGGATGGTAGGTTTGCACGTACAGGGCGTGTTCCTGGTTATGCAGAATGTTGTTCTCAATTAAAATTGGGGTAAGGGTATAGCAATGGAAAACAATGTCCTCGTCAAAAAACTTTTTATCTTTCATAAAGTCTTTTTCAGTAGCATCTTTCTCGTCCTTACCTTCCAGTTCAAGCTGCATAATTACAGCGTTAACCGTTTTATTATTCAGCATTAAAAACACGGGCGCAATGGATATGGACATCTTTACTAAAAAGATACCGATAAACATCAGGCTGATCAATATGTTATTTCTGCGTGTTTTCAACGGGGCAAATATATCATTTTAACCAGTTTTGCTGGCATACGTTTGGTTAAGGTTTTGTAAATTTTGATAATTGAGACGATTTAACCACAAAGGACACAAAGATAAAAAACCACAAAGATCACAAAGACTTAATTTGGTGTTTGTAAGCGTTGAGATTTGTTTATCAGAGTTTTTACTGATTTTTTCTTAGTATCCTTTGTGCAAAATCTTTGCGCCCTTTGTGGTTAATTTTTTTACCTGACAATATCTGCACAATTGTTTATTTTTATCCCTTTACTAATAAACCGAAACTTGGAGAAGAAAATAAAAAACCTGCTGCATAAGCGCGAACAGGCGTTGTTAGGTGGTGGACAAGCCCGTATAGATAGTCAGCACAAAAAAGGAAAATTAACCGCGCGCGAGCGTTTGCACTTCCTGTTGGACGAGGGCTCGTTCCAGGAAATAGGTATGCTGGTAGCACACCGCAGTACCGATTTCGGGATGGAAAAAGAACACTACCCCGGCGATGGCGTAATTACCGGCTACGGTACTATTAATGGGCGTATGACTTATGTTTTCTCGCAGGATTTTACCGTGTTTGGTGGTTCACTTTCCGAAACCCATGCTGAAAAGATCTGCAAGCTGATGGATATGGCTATAAAGAACGGTGCCCCTGTTATCGGCTTGAATGATTCGGGTGGCGCGCGCATCCAGGAGGGTGTGGTATCGTTAGGCGGCTATGCCGATATATTTTACCGCAATACCATGGCTTCGGGGGTTATCCCGCAGCTATCGGCTATTATGGGGCCATGCGCGGGTGGTGCGGTATACTCGCCGGCCATTACCGATTTTATTTTGATGGTAGAGAATACCTCGTACATGTTTGTAACGGGGCCAAACGTGGTGAAAACGGTTACGCATGAAATAGTGACATCTGAAGAACTGGGCGGGGCTATGACGCATGCTACCAAATCGGGTGTTACGCATTTTGCCTGCGCTAATGAGATTGCCGCTATACAGCATATTAAGCAACTGCTTAGCTACATGCCGCAAAATTGCGAGGAAAAAGCGCCGTCGGTACCATACGAGGGGGGCAACGAATTGCGCCCGGCACTGGATAGCTTTATGCCTGAAATTGCTTCGCAACCGTATGATATCCGCGAGATCATTACCCAGGTGATAGATGAAGATTCATTTTTAGAGGTACATAAAGACTTTGCCGAGAATATTGTAGTGGGCTTTGCCCGTTTAGCCGGGAGAAGTATTGGTATAGTAGCCAATCAGCCTGCATTTTTGGCTGGCGTTCTGGATATCAACTCATCAACCAAGGGCGCGCGCTTTGTGCGTTTTTGCGATAGCTTTAATATTCCGTTGCTGGTGTTTGAAGATGTACCGGGCTTTTTACCGGGTACCGACCAGGAATGGAATGCCATTATTACTAACGGTGCTAAACTGCTTTATGCTTTTTGCGAAGCCACCGTGCCGCGCATTACCGTGATTACCCGCAAAGCTTATGGCGGCGCATATGATGTGATGAACTCGAAACATATTGGCGCGGATATGAATTACGCTTGGCCAAGCGCCGAGATTGCCGTAATGGGAGCGAAGGGCGCAGCCGAAATTATCTTTAAACGCGAGATAAGCAGTGCCGAAGATAAGGAGGCCAAATGGCTGGAGATGGAGAAGCTATATTCAGATAAGTTTGCTAATCCTTACCGTGCCGCTGAGCGTGGTTTTATTGATGAGGTAATAGAACCTGCAGAAACCCGCCTGAAGTTGATACATGCCTTTAAAATGCTTGAAAATAAGGTAGTGAATTTGCCGAGGAAGAAGCATGGGAATATACCGTTGTAAGTCTACCGCGTCATCGTGAGCGGAGCGAACGATCCCCGATAGACAGAGCAGCAACCAAGGTAACCAAATACATATGACAAAAGGCGGTTGGGTATACATTATGACCAATAAAATCCATTCAGTTTTATGCATTGGTGTTACGGCTCAATTAACAACCCGTGTGTATGAGCATAAAAGTAAAGCGTATCCTCGAAGTTTTACTGCTAAGTACAATTGTGATAAGATGGTTTATTATTGCGGTTACTTTACTATTGAAGAAGCTATTGCAGCTGAAAAATATTTAAAGGGGAAACTAAGGCAACACAAAATCAATTTGATTAATGAATTAAATCCTGAATGGAAGGATTTGTATGATTTAATTAGCGAGTAGTTTACTTTGCGGCGACTCTGCTAACCGGGGTTCGTTCGCTATCGCTCACGATGACGTAGTGGGTTTGGGATGGTGAGATTTGTATTGGCAGCTCTGCTAACCGGGGATCGTTCGCTATCGCTCACGATGACGCGGTGGATTGAGGGATGGTGAGTTGTGAATGAAGACTTTGCTAACCGGGGATCCTTCACTCCGTTCAGGATGACAAGATCAAAACTTCAGTGTAGCCGGCAAGTATTTCGCCACCAAATCCTCATAATAAGGGCGCAATTCTTTCCAGTTTGGCGTTACGGGACTTTTCGAATATAAGTCGTATGGGTTAAACAGATCTACAGCTTTAAATAGTTGATGATCGTGCGCAGTCATTAAATGGCTATAAGCTTTTTCCCGGTGCTGCGGGTAGAACGAGTGGTAGCGCAGCATATACAAAGCCTGTTCGGGCAAGTAGGGCTTCATAATGTGGTAGATGTATTCATCATGTCCCCAGGTCATGTGTACATTCTCTAAACCGCAGTTTGGCTCGTAAACACCGTATTTAGTATTGTAGCGTGGGTCGTAATGATCTTTATTATCTTTGAAATATTCAGAAAACACGATCTTGTCTGAGAAAGCGCAGCCAACCGGGTAACTATCGCCAACTACAGCCCATTGCGGTTCGCCGAAAAGGCAAAGTACTTTACCCAGGTCGTGAAATAAACCGGTCAGCACCATCCAGTCGGGGCGGTTATCGTTACGTATAGCTTCCGATGTTTGCAGCAGGTGCTGCAGTTGGTCAAGGTCGGTATCCGGGTCAGAATCATCAATCAATTGGTTCAGGAAATCAAACGCTTCCCAAACCGTCATTTCCGCGCGGTCAAACTTCAGGTACTCAGCTTTCTTCTGCAGCACGAAATCATAAGTCTGGTTAATATGCTGTAAGCGGTAAAACTCGCGCACCGAATCTTTAGTGGTGCTTTCGTAATCGCGATAAGCCTCGGTATCACGGCCGGCAGCTATCGCGTCCGAATCAGGATAACGTACTAAAAGATCATCTTCCCAATCATCTAAAGAAGCTAAAGGGTTGTTGGTGTTACCGGTAATATCGCACATGATACAAATATTAAACAGTGTAATTGGTTGCACTTACTCAAATCTAAGTAGTTCAATTCAAAAAATCAACTATTTGTATGAATGTTTGTACATTTAAATTACTATTTAAATATATATGAGATGGAAATCTTTAAAATCATCTATTCATTATCTTCAGGGTTGTTAAATTTCTTCTTCAGATCACCTAAAGCCGCAATGTTTTTGGCTTTAACATCGTCCTGATTTTTTAGCTCATGTAGCATAAAATCCGGTAATTCTTCGGTGTAATAAATAATATCTTCCGCTTCTAAAAAAGCGATCAGCTTTTTTTCCTCTGCTTCGGTTGGATGAATGATGTATTTCATTAATTAGTGTTTTTGTTCGTAACGAGTACTCATGAGTTTTTTAGATCAGACAAGTCGCATTGCAAGCTGCTGTCCCAATTTCCTGTATGTGCAGCTGCATCATAAGTGGATTGCATAAACTGCAGTAATATTTTTTCAGGATTAGCGGATTTCTGCACTACGTCATAAGTTAAAAAGAATTCGCCCATAGTGGTATCATAAAAAGCCTCGGGCGGACTAACTTTTTGCTGCCCGAAATCATCGGGCGTAGGATAGCAATACGAATAAAACGCCGGTTGAGGAAACTGATCGCTTCCCGGCCAAAAACCGCAGGAACTTACCTCGTGCGAATAAGCTTCCTGCATCACCTCCAGCGGGATGTTTGGTGCGCCCCCGGGATGCTTTGGCGCTGTGCGACCAGAAAATCGTGTTACCGCCAGGTCGAAAGCACCCCAAAACAAATGTACCGGACTGCATTTGCCACTAAAGCCAGCTCTGAACTCGGTAAACACATTATTTATTCTTATCAATGCTTGCCAGTAATTGTGTATGGCATCGGCGTCGTATACACTTAGCTGGTGATTTTCCTGGAAGGGGATGGCCGGATCAACTTCATTTGGTACCGCATGTATCTCTACATCAATACCGGCAATTTTTAAATTATTGAATAATTGGTTATAAAAATCGGCCACTGTAATAGCGCCTAATTTAAAATGGCGGGTTTTGCCGGTACTGGTGGTAATGTGTAGTTGATGGTTTATGAAATCAAGATCGATCTGGAAAACACCGTCGTCGTAAGGTATGCTTCCTGTAGTTAAACCTGTTGCGCTAACATATAAAGTTACATGCCACGAGTGGTTTATCCAGGGGGTATTTGCCAACCTTATTTTGCCAATAATCTGTGTCCACATATGCACATTGGCAATGGTGCCTTTTAAGGTTTCGTAGCTAAGTATTGGCCATTTATTTGTACTTGCAGTGCTCATTGTATAAAGATATGGCTAAATGCCCTAAACAACAAAAGGCCACTCGTAAACGAATGGCCTTTGTAAATATTTGATCTTCCGGTACTATCACACTTTGATCTCAACTTCAACACCGCTTGGCAATTCAAGTTTCATTAAGGCGTCAACAGTTTTCGAGTTTGAACTGTAAATGTCCAGTAAGCGTTTGTAAGAGCATAGTTGGAATTGCTCGCGTGCCTTTTTGTTTACGTGCGGAGAACGCAAAACGGTGAAAATTTTCTTTTCAGTTGGCAACGGAAGTGGTCCGCTAACTACAGCGCCTGTCGGCTTTACTGTTTTTACGATCTTCTCAGCTGATTTATCAACCAGGTTGTAATCGTACGATTTTAATTTAATTCTGATCCTTTGGCTCATTTTGTTTGTTTTTACTTGGGATTTCACCGATTAATGATGATTTCACCGATTTTTAATGCGTTATGCCTAAGAGCTATTTATTAGGACACAACATTTATTATCTTGATGATTGCACCGCTAATCTGTGAAATCACAAACTAATCGGTGCAATCATTTTTATTTAGTTATTACCCGCAGCTTTTTTACCTTTTGCTTTGGCAACTACTTCGTCCTGTACGTTACGTGGCGCTTCAGCATAGTGATCAAACTCCATGGTTGAAGTAGCACGGCCAGAGGTGATGGTACGTAACTGGGTTACATAACCAAACATTTCTGAAAGTGGTACAGTAGCTTTAATTACCTGTGCACCAGCACGTGAATCCATACCTAACAGCTGGCCACGACGACGGTTCATGTCACCGATAACATCACCCATGTTTTCTTCAGGGGTAAGGATCTCGATCTTCATGATCGGCTCTAACAGCATTGGTTTACATTTTGGTAAAGCCTCACGGTAAGCCATCTTAGCAGCTAACTCGAAAGATAGCGCGTCTGAATCGACCGCGTGGAATGAACCATCAATTAAACGTACTTTTAAGCCTGTTAACGGATAACCTGCTAATACACCGTTCACCATTGAGGCTGCAAAGCCTTTTTCAACAGAAGGGATAAACTCGCGGGGGATAGCACCACCGCTAATTTCGTTAACAAATGTTAAACCTTCTTTACCTTCGTCGTTTGGCGACAGGATAACCTGGATATCCGCGAATTTACCACGGCCACCGGTTTGTTTTTTGTATGTTTCGCGGTGTTGAACTGAACCTGTGATAGACTCTTTATAAGCTACCTGTGGTGCACCCTGGTTAACCTCTACTTTAAACTCGCGTTTTAAGCGGTCCATAATGATATCTAAGTGAAGCTCACCCATACCTGAAATTACAGTTTGGCCGGTTTCTTCGTCACTACGTACCTGGAAGGTTGGATCCTCTTCAGATAATTTACCTAAAGCCATACCCAGTTTATCAACGTCGGCCTGTGTTTTAGGCTCGATCGCTAAACCAATAACCGGCTCAGGGAAGTTCATTGATTCCAATACGATCGGGTGTTTCTCGTCGCAAAGGGTATCACCTGTTTTAATATCTTTAAAGCCTACTACCGCAGCAATATCACCTGCGCCTACATTAGGGATAGGGTTTTGCTTGTTAGCGTGCATTTGGAATATACGGCTGATACGCTCTTTGTTGTCAGAACGCATGTTGTGTACATATGAACCAGCCTCAAGATTACCAGAGTATACGCGGATAAAGCACAGACGACCTACAAACGGGTCAGTCGCAATTTTAAACGCTAATGCTGCAAATGGTTCTTTTTCTGATGGCTGACGAACAATTTCTTCGCCGGTATCAGGGTTAGTACCAACAATACCATCAACATCCATTGGCGAAGGCAATAACTCCATTACGTAATCAAGCATGGTTTGTACGCCTTTGTTCTTGAATGATGAACCGCAGGTCATCGGAACAATTTTAGCGTCTAACACAGCTTTACGTAAAGCGTCTAATACTTCGCGCTCGGTAATAGTTTCTGGTGCGTCAAAGAATTTCTCCATTAACGACTCATCATACTCAGCTACCGATTCTAATAATTTCTCTCTCCACTCGGTTGCTTCTTCCAGCATATCGTCAGGGATAGGCACTTCAGTAAAGGTCATACCTTTATCATGCTCGTTCCAAACAATACCACGGAAGTTGATCAGATCAACCACACCTTTAAAATGCTCTTCAGCACCAATTGGCAATTGCAAAGGAACAGCGTTGCTGCCCAACATGCTTTTTACTTGTTTAACAACGTTCAAAAAGTCGGCGCCAGAGCGGTCCATTTTGTTAACGAACCCTATACGGGCAACGTTGTAGTTGTTAGCAAGCCTCCAGTTGGTTTCAGATTGTGGCTCAACACCATCAACCGCGCTAAATAAGAATACCAAACCATCTAATACACGTAAGCTGCGGTTTACCTCAACGGTAAAATCCACGTGTCCCGGTGTATCAATAATGTTGATGTGGTATTTTTGGCCACGGTATTTCCAATCGATAGTTGTAGCTGCCGATGTAATAGTGATACCGCGCTCTTGCTCTTGTGCCATCCAGTCCATGGTAGCTGCACCTTCGTGCACCTCGCCAATTTTGTGGCTGAAACCAGAGTAATAAAGGATACGTTCTGTAGTAGTAGTTTTACCGGCATCAATGTGAGCGGCAATACCTATATTTCTTGTAAATCTTAGATCTCTTGACATGTTTGTTTTTGTTGATTTCTTGATTTTTATAAATGCTTACACCGAACTGAATCGGTATAAGCATCTTATTAATCGGTGTAATCTTTTATTTTAGAAACGGAAATGTGAGAACGCTTTGTTGGCCTCGGCCATTTTGTGCGTATCTTCTTTCTTCTTCACAGCAGCACCTTCACCTTTAGCAGCAGAGATGATCTCGGCAGCTAATTTCTCCATCATGGTTTTTTCGCCACGACGACGTGCATAGCTGATCAGCCATTTCATACCCAAAGCCACTTTACGTTCAGGACGAACTTCAGTTGGCACCTGGAAGTTAGCACCACCTACACGGCGGCTTTTCACTTCAACAGCAGGCATTACGTTATTCAGCGCTTTTTTCCAGGTATCTAAACCGTTTTCGCTGGTTTTCTTTTCAACAATATCAACAGCATTGTAGAAAATGGTGTAAGCGGTAGATTTTTTACCGTCGAACATCATATTATTTACAAACCTGGTTACCAAAACATCATTGAATTTTGGATCAGGAAGAAGGATTCTCTTTTTTGGTTTTGACTTTCTCATTTTTACTATCCTCCTTTAATTATTTCTTTTTACCTTTTGCAGGGGCTGCAGCAGCTTGTCCTGGTTTAGGGCGTTTAGTACCATATTTAGAACGACGTTGGTTACGACCGGCAACACCTGAAGTATCCAGTGCACCACGGATGATGTGGTAACGAACACCCGGTAAGTCTTTAACACGACCGCCACGGATCAACACAATAGAGTGCTCCTGTAAGTTGTGACCTTCACCAGGGATGTAGGCATTCACCTCTTTACCGTTGGTTAAGCGCACACGGGCAACTTTACGCATTGCTGAGTTTGGTTTCTTAGGGGTAGTGGTGTACACACGGGTGCACACGCCTCTTCGCTGTGGACAGCTGTCCAACGCTGGTGATTTACTCTTATCAACCAGAGCTACTCTACCT
>Ga0075366_10001930_pt1 | contig 10472 bp, 8 predicted proteins | sample EndMethybrTD3031_FD_72351 | JGI IMG/M metagenome (GOLD analysis project Ga0075366, IMG submission 72351) | Populus endosphere microbial communities from Tennessee, USA - Endosphere MetaG P. TD hybrid TD303-1 | ecosystem: Host-associated > Plants > Roots > Endosphere | place: USA: Tennessee... | reverse complement strand
ATGGGCATCGCACTGATGCCCGACGATGGCCAGGACCTCGAGACGTTGATGCGCGGCGCCGACCTCGCGCTGTATCAGTCGAAGGTCAACGGCCGGAAGCAGGTCAGCTTCTTCGATCCGTCGATGACGCGCGCGCTCGTCCGCCGCCGCGAGATCGAGGCCGAACTCCGGCTGGCGCTGCAGCGTGACGAGCTGTCGATCTTCTTCCAGCCGATCGTCGATCTCGAGACCGGCCGCATCCGCACCTTCGAGGCGCTGGTGCGCTGGTTCCACCCCGAGAAAGGCGAACTGCGCCCCGACGAATTCATTCCCGTCGCCGAGGAAACCGGGGCGATCGTCACTCTGGGCAACTGGATCACCGCGCAGGCGGCCAAGGCGGCGGCGCAGTGGCCCGAAGACGTCACCCTCGCGGTCAACCTGTCGCCGCTGCAGATCAAGGCCCCCGGCGCGGCGCTCGGCATCCTCAACGCGCTGCGCGAAGCGCGGCTCAGCCCCACTCGGCTCGAGCTCGAGATCACCGAGACCGTGCTGCTCGACCATAGCCAGAACACCGAGAACTTCATCGCCGAGCTGAGCGAGGCGGGCGTCAAGTTCGCGCTCGACGACTTCGGCACCGGCTATTCGTCGCTATCCTATTTGAACAAGTATCCGTTCAGCAAGATTAAGGTCGACCGCTCGTTCGTCTCGGGCATCAACCAGGGTAAGAAGAGCGACGCGATCATCCGCGCGGTGTCGGGCATGGGCGCGACGCTGGGCATGGAGATCGTCGCCGAAGGGCTCGAGACCATCGAGCAGGTCGGCGCGGTGCGCGACGCGGGCTGTACGCTGGGCCAGGGCTTCTACTTCAGCCGCGCAGTCCCCGACTACCTCGCCGCGATGTTGCTGGCCAACGAGCGCGACAAGGCGCCGCAAGATCTCGGCGACAAGCTGCTGCGCAAGCCGCGCAAGGTCGTGGGGTGAGCGCAAATCCGCCGAACGCGACAACTATTGCTAACAGTTCGCAATTGCAAAGATACTTGGACTGCGCAGCCTTTTCGCGGTTGCAATAGGCCCGTAACCGGCATAGGGCACCCCCCGTTCAGCCCGGTTATGCGCCCATGCGGGATAAGCGCACAGAGCCGAAGCCAGAAGATTCCCGCCTCGATCGAAGGACAGGATACTCCATGGCTCGCAAGAAGATTGCCCTCATCGGCGCCGGCAACATCGGCGGCACGCTTGCCCATCTCGCAGCGCAGAAGGAATTGGGCGACGTCGTCCTGTTCGACATCGCCGAAGGCATCCCCCAGGGCAAGGCGCTCGACCTGCAGCAGTGCGGCCCGGTCGAAGGCTTCGACGCCAATGTCATGGGCACCAACGATTACAAGGACATCGCCGGGGCCGACGTGATCATCGTCACCGCCGGCGTGCCGCGCAAGCCGGGCATGAGCCGCGACGACCTGCTCGGCATCAACCTCAAGGTGATGAAGGCCGTCGGCGAAGGCATCAAGGCCAACGCCCCCGACGCCTTCGTGATCTGCATCACCAACCCGCTCGACGCGATGGTCTGGGCGCTGCGGGAATTTTCGGGACTGCCTCAGAACAAGGTCGTCGGCATGGCGGGCGTGCTCGATTCGGCGCGCTTCTCGACCTTCCTCGCGCAGGAATTCGGCGTCTCGGTGCGCGACGTCTCGAGCTTCGTGCTCGGCGGCCACGGCGACACCATGGTCCCAGTCGCGCGCTATTCGACGGTCAAGGGCATCCCCGTCCCCGACCTGATCAAGATGGGCCGTACCACGCAGGAGAAGATCGACGCGATCACCAAGCGCACCGCGGTCGGCGGCGGCGAGATCGTCGCGCTGCTCAACACTTCGGCCTGGTACGCCCCCGCCCACTCGGCGATCGCGATGGCCCAGAGCTACCTCTACGACCAGAAGCGCGTGCTGCCCTGCGCCGCGCACGTCGACGGCGCCTATGGCATCGACAACCTCTACGTCGGCGTGCCGACGGTGATCGGTGCCGGCGGCGTCGAGCAGGTCATCGAGATCGAGCTCGACGAGACCGCCAAGGCCGGTCTCCAGGTCTCGATCGACGCGGTCAAGGAACTGGTCGAAGCCTGCAAGGGCATCGACGGCTCGCTGGCTTGATGTTCGGGGGGCGATAGCCTCGCCCCGCCGATCCCATTACCTCCCCAGGAGCATTGCATGTCCATTCTCGTCGACAAGAACACCAAGGTCCTCACCCAGGGCATGACCGGCAAGACCGGCAGCTTCCACACCGAAGCCGCGCTGGCCTACGGCACGCAGATGGTCGCGGGTGTCACCCCCGGCAAGGGCGGCACGACCCACCTCAACCTGCCGCAGTACGACACCGTGCGCGAAGCCAAGGCGGCCACCGGTGCCACGGCCAGCTGCATCTACGTGCCGCCCGCGGGCTGTGCCGACGCGATCCTGGAAGCGATCGACGCCGAGATCGAGCTGATCGTGGCGATCACCGAAGGCGCCCCGGTGCTCGACATGGTCCGCGTCAAGCGCGCGCTTTCGGGCTCTAAATCGCGGCTGATCGGCCCCAACTGCCCCGGCGTGCTGACGCCGAACGAATGCAAGATCGGCATCATGCCGGGCAACATCTTTTCGAAGGGTTCGGTCGGCGTCGTGTCCCGCTCGGGCACGCTGACCTATGAGGCCGTGTTCCAGACCACCAACGCCGGCCTCGGCCAGACCACTGCGGTGGGCATCGGCGGCGATCCGGTCAACGGCACCAACTTCATCGACATGCTCGAGCTGTTCCTCGCCGACGAGGCGACCCAGTCGATCATCATGATCGGCGAGATCGGCGGTTCGGCCGAAGAGGAAGCCGCGCAGTTCATCCAGGACGAAGCCAAGCGCGGCCGCAAGAAGCCGATGGTCGGCTTCATCGCTGGCCTGACGGCGCCTCCGGGCCGCCGCATGGGCCACGCCGGGGCGATCGTCTCGGGCGGCCAGGGCGGCGCCGAGGACAAGATCGCAGCGATGGAGGCCGCGGGCATCCGCGTCTCGCCCTCGCCCTCGGAACTCGGCACGACGCTGTCGGGCCTGCTCAAAGAATTGGCATGAAGGCCGCCGCTTAAACCGCGGTTAACCATAGTCAGGGCAAGGCGGCTTTCCTCCCCGGGAGCGCGTGGCCGGACACAAGTACTCGGAGATACGCCGGGGGCATCCCCCGCGTCGAAAGGTGATTCCGATGGGTGACGAAAACCACGACTTCCTGCCCGCGGATCCCCAACCGGGGCCGAGCTGGCAGCGCCAGGGCTGGCCGCTGGTCGGCGGCGCGGCGGAGGACGACCTCACCCAGGCGCTCGATCCCACCGCGCTCCAGGCGGCGATCAAGGCCGCCGTCGCCAAGGGCGGCGCCCCGGTCGACGAAGCGGCGATCGAGACCGCCGCCGCCGACGCGATCCGCGCCGTGCTGCTGATCCGCACCTATCGCGTGCGCGGCCACCTCGCCGCCGATCTCGATCCGCTGGGCCTCAGCCAGCGCGACCTGCCCGCCGACCTGACGCCCGAATACCACGGCTTCGTCGGCGCGGCGCAGGACCGCAAGGTCTATCTCGGCGGCGCGCTCGGGCTCGAATGGGCGACCGTGCGCGAGATCGTCGCGATCTTGCGCGCCAACTACTGCGGTAAGGTCGGCCTCGAATTCATGCACATCTCCGACGTCGAGGAGCGGCGCTTCCTCCAAGAGCGGATGGAAGGCGCCGACAAGACGATCGAGTTCTCGCCCCTCGGCAAGAAGGCCATCCTCTCGGCGGTGATCCGCGGCGAGCAGTATGAGAAGTTCCTCGGCCGCAAGTACGTCGGCACCAAGCGCTTCGGCCTCGACGGCGGTGAATCGATGATCCCGGCGCTCGAGGCGGTGATCAAGTACGGCGGCGCTACCGGCGTGCGCGAGATCGTCCTGGGCATGTCGCACCGCGGCCGGCTCAACGTCCTGGCCAACGTCATGGCCAAGCCCTACAAGGTGATCTTCCACGAATTCTCGGGCGGTTCGGCCAACCCCGAGGACGTCGGCGGTTCGGGCGACGTCAAGTACCACCTCGGCACCTCGACCGACCGCGAGTTCGACGGAATCAAGGTCCACATGAGCCTGGTCCCCAACCCCTCGCATCTCGAGACGGTCGATCCGGTGGTGCTCGGCAAGGTGCGCGCCACGCTCGCCATGCGCGACGATCTCGATCACATGGACCAGGTCATGCCCGTGCTGATCCACGGCGACGCCGCCTTCGCCGGCCAGGGCATCGTCTGGGAATGTCTCGGCTTCCAGGGCATCCGCGGCTATGCCACCGGCGGCTGCGTCCACTTCATCATCAACAACCAGATCGGCTTCACGACAAGCCCCCAGTTCGCGCGCAATTCTCCTTATCCGAGCGACGTCGCCAAGGGCGTCCAGGCGCCGATCTTCCACGTCAACGGCGACGATCCCGAAGCGGTGACCTTCGCCTGCAAGCTGGCGATCGACTTCCGTCAGAAGTTCGACAAGGACGTCGTCATCGACATGTGGTGCTATCGCCGCTTCGGTCACAACGAAGGCGACGAGCCCAGCTTCACCCAGCCGCTGATGTACGCCAAGATCCGCCAGCATCCGCCGGTCAGCGCGCTCTATGCCGATCGGCTCGCCAAGGAAGGCTCGATCGAGCCGGCCTATGTCGACGAGGTCACCCAGGGGTTCGTCGATCATCTCGAACAGGAGTTCGAGGCGGCCAAGAGCTACAACCCCAACGAGGCCGACTGGTTCACCGGACGCTGGAGCGGCTTCAATAAGCCCGCCGATCCCGAAGGCGCACGACGCAACGTCGCCACGGGGATCGACAAGAAGCTGTTCGACAGCCTCGGCCGAACGCTCACCACCGTCCCCGATGACGTCCGGATCCACAAGACGCTGGCGCGCGTGATCGACGCCAAGCGCGAGATGTTCGCGCGGGGCGACGGCTTCGACTGGGCTACCGGCGAGGCGCTGGCCTTCGGCGCGTTGCTGTCCGAAGGCTACAACGTCCGCCTTTCGGGCCAGGATTCGGGCCGCGGCACCTTCAGCCAGCGGCACGCGGTCTGGGTCGATCAGGTCGACGAGCGCCGCTATGTGCCGCTGTGGAGCGTGCCGCACGGCAAGTTCGAAGTGCTCGACAGCCCGCTGAGCGAATACGGCGTGCTCGGCTTCGAGTACGGCTACGCGATGACCGATCCCAAGACGCTGGTGCTGTGGGAAGCGCAGTTCGGAGACTTCGCCAACGGCGCGCAGATCATCATCGACCAGTACATCGCCGCGGCCGAAGCCAAGTGGCTGCGCGCCAACGGCCTCGTGCTGCTGTTGCCGCACGGCTACGAAGGCCAGGGGCCCGAACACTCGTCGGCGCGGCTCGAACGTTTTCTGCAGCTCTGCGCGCAAGACAACATCCAGGTCTGCAACATCACCACGCCGTCGAACTATTTCCACGTGCTGCGCCGGCAGATGCACCGGTCGTTCCGCAAGCCGCTGATCATCATGACGCCCAAGTCGCTGCTGCGGCACCCGCTGGCCAAGTCCGAACTCGACGACTTCGTCGGCGAGAGCCACTTTCGGCGGATCATGTCCGACCGCACCCCGCCCGCCGACGACAAGGTGCGCAAACTGGTGCTGTGCTCGGGCAAGGTCGCCTACGACCTGATGGAGGCGCGCGACGAGAACGAGCTCGACGACGTCACCATCGTCCGCCTCGAACAGCTCTATCCTTTCCCCTCCGAGCCGCTCGCCGTGCGGATCGCACGGATGCCCAACCTCGAAGAGGTCGTGTGGTGCCAGGAAGAGCCGCGCAACAACGGCGCGTGGATCTTCGTCCGCTCGCTGATTGAGGAAGTGCTGATCGAGACCAAAACCAAGGTTTCGCGCCCGCGCTATGCCGGCCGCGGTGCCAGCGCCTCGCCCGCCACGGGCCTGGCCAAGCGTCACGCATCAGAACAGGCGGCGCTGATCGCCGATGCGCTGGGTCTGTCGGTCCGCTCCGAAATCCGTCGTCGCCAAAAGCACTGATCTCTTCCCCGGGAACCCCAACCATGTCCACGCAAATCCAAGTGCCGCAGCTCGGCGAATCCGTCACCGAAGCGACCATCGGCCAGTGGCTCAAGCAGCCCGGCGACCAGGTCGCACTCGACGAGCCGATCGCCAGCCTCGAGACCGACAAGGTCGCGATCGACGTGATGGCACCCGCCGCCGGCGTGCTCGGCCAGCACCTTGCCATCGAGGGTGACAACGTCGCGGTCGGCGCGGTGATCTCGACGATCGAGGACAGCACTGCCGTCGCCGGCGCCGCCCCCGTCGCCCCGCGCGAGGAAAAGCCGGTACCGCCCGCGTCGGACACCCTGCCCAAGAATGCGCCCCCAGTCGGGTCGATCGACGAAGCCGCGGTCCTCTCGCCCTCCGCGCGCAAGGCCGTGCTCGAATTCGGCATCGATCCCGCCGGCGTCAAGGGCACGGGCAAGGACGGCCGGCTGACCAAGGAAGACATCGTCGCCGCCGCGCAGGCCAAGCAAGCGTCGCCGGCGCCCGCGGCCTCGGCAGCAGCGCCCGCATCGGCCGCCGCACCCGCCGTCGCCGGCGAGCGGCGCGAGGAGCGCGTCAAGATGACGCGTCTGCGCCAGACCGTCGCCAAGCGGCTGAAGAGCGCGCAGGAAACCGCGGCGCTGCTCACGACCTTCAACGACGTCGACATGACCGCGGTGATCGAGGCGCGTGACAAGTACAAGGACCTGTTCGAAAAGAAGCACGGCCAGCGACTGGGCTTCATGGGCTTCTTTGCCAAGGCGAGTTGCCTTGCGCTCAAGGACGTGCCCGCGGCCAACGCCTATATCGAGGGCGACGAGATCGTCTATCACGACTACGTCGACATCTCGGTCGCAGTCTCGGCACCCAATGGCCTCGTCGTGCCCGTGGTCCGCAACGCCGACCAGCTATCCTTCGCGCAGATTGAAAAGGCCATCGCCGGCTATGGCAAGAAGGCCAAGGACGGCACCCTGACGATGGACGACATGAAGGGCGGCACCTTCACGATCTCCAACGGCGGCGTGTTCGGCAGCCTTATGTCGACCCCGATCATCAACCCGCCGCAGTCGGCGGTGCTCGGCCTCCACCGCATCGAGGATCGACCCGTGGCGCGTGGCGGCCAGGTCGTCATTCGCCCGATGATGTACATCGCGCTCAGCTACGATCACCGTCTGATCGACGGCCGCGAAGCAGTGACGGCGCTGAAGATCATCAAGGAAGCGATCGAAGATCCGACGCGCCTGCTGATCGACCTGTAAGGCTTCGCCGTCGCATGCCGTCCCTCTCCGACCGCTTCCGCGCCGGGCGGGACGTGCTGCTTCGCGACGTGATCGCCTCCGCGCCGCGCAGGGGCACGACCTTGCGCATTCTCGATCTCGGCGGGCGCGGCGTCTATTGGCAGCGGCTGGGTTTGGATTTCCTGCGCGAACGCAGTGTGGTGATCGACATCCTCAACCTCACCGAGACCGAGCACTACGCCGCCGAGGACGGATCGGACGTGTTCTCCTACGTCGTCGGCGATGCCTGCGCGTTACCCTATGCCGACGGCAGCTATGATCTGTGCCACGCGAATTCGGTGATCGAGCATGTTGGTTTGTGGCGCGACATGGAGCGGTTCGCGCGCGAAGTCCGGCGGGTGGCGCCGAGCTATTACGTCCAGTCGCCCAATTTCTGGTTTCCGGTCGATCCGCATTTCTGGCGGCTGCCGTTCCAGCACTGGCTGCCGCGCCCCGCGCGGGCGCGGCTGATGCAGTGGCTGCCGCTGGCGACCGCCGGCCGCGCCCGCGGCCTGTCCGAGGCCTATGGCTTCGTCGATTCGTCGCGGATGGTGTCGCGCGCGCAGATGCGCTGCCTGTTCCCCGATGCCGCGCTGCACGCCGAACGCGTGTTGCTCCTCGCCAAATCCTACACCGCGGTTCGCAAGGCCGGCTGACCTCCCTATCGACCAGGAATGACCATCATGCAGTACGACTATGACGTCCTCGTTATCGGCTCTGGCCCCGGCGGCTACGTCGCCGCTATTCGCGCCGCGCAGCTCGGGCTCAAGACCGCTTGCGCCGAAAGCCGCGAGACGCTGGGCGGCACCTGCCTGAACGTCGGCTGCATCCCGTCCAAGGCGCTGCTCCACGCCTCCGAGCTCTATGCCGAAGCCGCGAACGGCGCACTCGCCAAGCTCGGGGTCAAGATCGACAAAATGAGCCTCGACCTCGATACCATGCAGGGCCAGCGCATCGACGCGGTCAAGGGCCTGACCGGCGGTATCGAATTCCTGTTCAAGAAGAACAAGATCGACTGGCTCAAGGGCCGCGCCAGCTTCAAGGACGCGCACACCGTCGAGGTCGCAGGCAAGAGCGTCACCGCGAAGAACGTGGTCATCGCCACCGGCTCGTCAGTCACCTCCCTGCCCGGCGTCGAGGTCGACAATGCCGCGGGGGTGATCGTCGATTCCACCGGTGCGCTCGAACTGACGAAGGTGCCCCAGCATCTGGTGGTGATCGGTGGCGGCGTCATCGGGCTCGAGCTCGGTTCGGTTTGGCGGCGGCTGGGCGCCAAGGTGACCGTGGTCGAATTTCTCGACCAGCTGCTCCCCGGCATGGACGGCGAAGTGCGCAAGGAAGCCAACAAAATCTTCAAGAAGCAGGGTCTCGAGTTCAAGCTCTCGACCAAGGTCACCGGCGCGAGCGTCAAGGGCGGCAAGGCGACGCTGACGCTCGAACCCGCTGCAGGCGGTGCGGCCGAGACGATCGAGGCCGACGCGGTGCTCGTGTCGATCGGACGCCGGCCCAACACCGATGGCCTGGGCCTGGGCAACATCGGGCTCGAGCTGAACAAGCGCGGCCAGATCGAGACCGATCACGAATTCCGCACCAAGGTCGATGGCGTCTGGGCGATCGGCGACGTCATCCCCGGGCCGATGCTGGCGCACAAGGCCGAGGACGAAGGCATCGCCGTGGCCGAAAACATCGCCGGCAAGCACGGCATCGTGAACCATGCGGTGATCCCTTCGGTGGTTTATACCAGCCCCGAGATCGCCGGCGTGGGCCTGACCGAAGAGGCGGCCAAGGAGAGCCTTGCGGCTTCTGGGGGCTCGATCAAAGTCGGCAAGTTCCCGATGCTCGCCAACAGCCGCGCCAAGACCAACCACGAGCCCGACGGCTTCGTGAAGGTGATCGCCGACGCCAAGACCGACCGCGTGCTGGGCGTGTGGTGTATCGCCAGCGTGGCGGGGACGATGATTGCGCAGGCCGCGCAGGCGATGGAATTCGGCGCGACCAGTGAGGACATCGCCTACACCTGCCACGCGCACCCGACCCATTCCGAAGCCATCAAGGAAGCGGCAATGGCGGTGCTTGGCAAGCCGATCCACATCTGACACAGGCACGACCATGGCCCAGACAGCAACGCTCAAGCTCACCCAGGACGAACTCGGCATCCTTTCGGACGCGCTCGAGGCCGACATGGAAGGCTACATCGAATCCGCCAAGGAAGCGCGCGGCAACAACAACCGCGCCGATGTGGAAACCTTCACCGAAGCGGCGCAACGCGTCCAGGCGCTGCTGACCAAGGTGCAGGACCTGCTCGACGAGGAATGAGGCGCGGCCGGGGATCGCTCCGGCCCATCCATTTCCGAGACATCTGCCGCCGGTCCGCTCGAAAACGGAGGCGGATTGCCTTAGCACGACGCGATCTTTCCTCCACTTTCCCTGCTTGGGGACTGGAGGGGGATGGAGATGTTGGCGCTGGCGGCGAAGACCTCGCAGATCGTGGAAAGCTGCGGCGGAGGATGGATATGCGCATTCGTCTACCAGGCCGCCCAGCTCAATCTCGGTGTCGTCCTGTTGGGCGGATTGGCGGGCGGCCTGTTGCAACCGATCTTCGCCCGGCTCAATCCTGATCGCCAGAATCCCTCCAGCGGCCATTTCGCATGGAGCGCCTTGCTGGGCGTCGCGGCAGCGGGCATTTCCGTTTACGTGATCGCCAACAGCGAAACGGGTAACGCGATACAGCTGCTGTTCTTCTCGCTGCTGTGCGGTCTCGCCTTTCCCTCGGTGCTCACCTCGGCTGTCGACAGCGTGAGCAAGCAGACGCAGGACGTCCAAGATACCGTGGCCAAAGCCGCCGAACAGGCGCGCAGCAACAACATCGACGACACCTCGCAAGCCGCGAAGCAGCTGAAGAACACTTTGGCGCGCAATCCGGCCGGCGTGCTGGCCTCGAAAGGCGTGACTTCGGTCGAAGCGACCGCACAGATCGCCGTGCAGAATATCGCCGATACCGCCACCGGTAATCCCGGAGCGACCCCGGAGGTCATCAACCAGCTCCAGCAAGTGGAAACCGTCGCGCGGACCACCGGCTATGAAGCGACAGCCAAGGCAGCGGCCGAAGAGATCAGGAAGCTCAGCGAACCGCCGGCTCCGTGACGACTGATAGAGGATATGCTACCC
>Ga0075366_10001928_pt1 | contig 10475 bp, 8 predicted proteins | sample EndMethybrTD3031_FD_72351 | JGI IMG/M metagenome (GOLD analysis project Ga0075366, IMG submission 72351) | Populus endosphere microbial communities from Tennessee, USA - Endosphere MetaG P. TD hybrid TD303-1 | ecosystem: Host-associated > Plants > Roots > Endosphere | place: USA: Tennessee... | reverse complement strand
GTAGCCGATCAGCAGGGTGACGTTGATGCCCCTGCAGATTGTAAAACGCCCGGTTCTATTTATATAGCGGTGTCAGAAGTTAAGCCTCAGCCTCAACAGTATGTTTATAAACTGAACCCAGTTTGTGATCTCAAGTTTGTTAATTGGATCAAATCAAAAAAAATGTATAAGATAGCATTCAGCTACGGGGCGTCGGCTAAAAGGAAAACAGCTACTATTGGAATTACATTGAAGAAGCTGGTGGTGGAGTAAAACGTTGATGTTTAAAAATGGGTGTCATGCTGAGCCCGTCGAAGCATAGTGGGTAGGGCCTCTGCGCTCGAGTCTTCAACAGGCTCAAACTGACAGGCTTCTTTTGTAGGCACATCTTCATGTCCGCCGGACTTTCAAATTTAGCATGAGTTTTATCAACTAATATCTATTATCCCAACAATTTTATCTCCGTCAAAAGTGAAAATTGAATGCCCTTTCAGATTTAACTCATCACCTTTCTTTAATCCATTTGGCAGGTCGGCAGCTAAAATTGCGTTATAGTCAATAGCTATTTCGGTTTTGTTGCCGGTGTGTTTAAATGACCGGATAATTTGCTCGCGGCGTTCAAAAAGCTCGGTTGCCTGTTCGGTCTGGCTCCTGAATGCTGCTATACCATCAAGCTCCATATCCACATCACCGTTTGATATGTTTTGAAATTTAACGGATGGTGCGAGGTTTTTAAGCATGTCTTCAACATCAAAGTTGTTATAGGCCTTTACATAATTGCTGATGATAAGTTCGCGTTGCTGCATAAGCTAAAGATAATGATTATGCCAGCGTATAAACGATCTGTAAGGGATTATTTAATCATTCCCAAATTCGGCACATAAGCGCCGCCTACAGGCAGCAAAAATCCATTTACTGTTACCTGATGGCGTTCTATCTTATCAATTTTATTTACAGCGGCAATAAACGACCGATGGATCCTGACAAACTTCTCAGCCGGCAGTAGCGCCTCAACTTCAGTGATGGTCATGCGGGTAAGCACTTTGCTATCCTTTAATATAAAATTTACATAATTACCTGTGGCTTCTAAATGATAAATGTCGTCGAAGTTAACGCGCACCTGCTCATAGCCGGTTTTCAGGAAAATGTAATCCTTAACCTCGGCCGTGTTCCTGAAACTGTAAAGTTCATAGGCTTTATTGCAGGCTTTTATGAACCGGGTAAGCGCAAAAGGTTTCAATAAATAATCTACCGCATCCAGTTCAAAGCTGGTAACAGCGTGTTCGGTGTAGGCGGTGGTAAATATCACCAGCGGTTTTTTATTGAGACATGTTAACAGATCGATGCCCGAAATATCGGGCATCTTAATATCCAGGAACAGCAGATCCACAGGTTCGCGCTGCAGATAATCCATCGCTTTAAAGGCATCGGTAAACTCGGCTTTGAGGTCAACAAAAGGCACTTTTGCAGCATGCGAGCGGATCACATCAAGTGCTATAGGTTCGTCATCAATGGCTATGGCAGTAATCAAAGCTTATTGCAATTGTATGGTTAAATGTATGAAAAAATCTTTCGCACTTTCGCGGATCACCAATTCGTGTTTGTTAGGGTATAAAAGTGCCAGTCGCTGTTTAACGTTCTCGAGGCCGATGCCATTGTTGTATTTTTCGGTGTCGTTAACCACTTTAGGATGGATACTGTTATGCACATCAAAGTAAAGTGTGTTTTCTTTGGTTTGCAGGCTGATGTTGATGTGTGACGGTTCGCGCAGGCTGATGCCGTGTTTAAATGCGTTTTCAATAAAAGGGATCAGCAACATTGGGGCTATCTGCAGGGCATTAACATGCTCTTCAATTTGCAGCACGATGCTGATGTCCGGCGAGGTTTGAGTGCGCAATTTTTGCAGGGCGATATAGTTATTAAGATAATCGATCTCGCGTACCAGCAGTATTTTTTCCTGCATGTTTTCTTGTAGCATAAAACGCATCATATCGCCCAGCCGTTGCACGCCTTCGGCGGTGCGTTCGGCATCTTCCTGTAAAGCTGTTCCGTAAAGTGTATTTAATGCGTTAAACAGGAAATGCGGGTTAATTTGTGAGCGAAGGAAATCCAGATCGGCAGTGGAGCGGCCGAGGGCCGTTTTGAGATGTACAATCTCCTGTTTTCCGGCAAGATTGCGCTTATAAATCATCCAGCTTATAGGAGCAACCAATAATATCTGGATGCCACAGTTAAAGGCACCTATGATAAACACAGGTTCTATATTTACCTTGTTAAAAATAACTGCTGTTAAAAATCCTATCGGCACACTGATCACCAGCATTATGCCTGTAACCTTAAACAGGTAGTTAAAGAAACCCCTATTTTTGGCAAATGTTGCTGGTATAAGGCTATAGAACGAAAAACTAACATTCCCAATGCCTGTCAGCGCTATAATCACAAACGTAACTATCAATTCATACTGGGCTTCGGAAAGCGCCAGCAAGAATGTTGTGATCATACAAATAACCAGGGCTATAACACAGCCACGGGTAATTACCTGGTATTTGGCGTTTATTTTATCAACGTTACTCAATAAAAACCGGGTAGCAAATTTGATCATGCTATAAAAAGTAAGCATCATTATTACCCACAAAGCGTATAATACATTTGTTTTAAAAACGATGTTATACACATAATCGGCCGATTTATGGTAAAATAGATATCCCTTAAGCCAGGTATCGGTAATGCCGAATAGGCCCCAAAGGGCAACAAGCAAGGCCAAACCCAAAATGATATGCCATGCTACCCGCCTTTTTTGTGCTAAGGCCGGTACTATAATAAAATTCCAGAGCAGGTAGGCGCCGTAATAACCAGTGTACCTAAACACCTGCGGGAAAAAGAAATATTTAGAGTAGGAGTAGTGCAGGTGGTAATTGTTGAACATGTACCGGTATGGGGTCCATATTTCATTATCGACACTGTTAGACACTTTGGCTAACAGAAGGAGCAGGCCAAAAACATAAATAGTGGTTGCGGCCCAAAATTCAATTTTGCCAAGGTTAAGGTTTTTTTTCAGGAGATCGTTCATCGTGTTTTGAATTATGCCCGCAAGGTATAATTCACAATACTACTGAATAAATAAATGGGATGAAACACAGTATCGGTGTGATGAAGGGCCCCCTAACCCCCTAAAGGGGGAACAAATAGCAGATGAAAAGATGAAATCCTGCAAATCAAAAGCACCCCCTTTAGGGGGCGGGGGGGGCTTCCATGATATTTAGCAGCTCATTCAACTCCCTAACCTTTTCGGCCGAACCCAGATTTTCGTAGGCACTGATGAGGTTGCGAAGCACACGCTTAATAATATCTGTATTAGAGCATGGCTCGTAAAACTGTTTGTCAAATTTGAGGTTAAGTTGTTTCAGGAACATGTCTACATCGCGCCTGCCAAACAGAAAGCCTTTGTTAAAGGCGTTGATATAAAACAGGATCCCGCTTTCAAACTCGCTTTGCATGCTCTCGTCAAGATAGGCGAGGATAAAATGCTGGGGAAGGTTTACACCGTAAACAGGGATATCCAGTTTTTGTGCGATGATAGAGTAGATGATCGCCAATGAGATCTGGTTGCCTTTTTTAGTTTCCAGCACCTGGCTCAGATAGCTGTTTTGCGGATCGAGGTGATTGGCAGTATTACCGCTGAAACCGTAGATATTGTAGAATACATGGTTAATAAGCTTAACCTGCTCTTTCGGGCTGGCCTCGTTCATCATCTGGATCCAGATGTCGCGTTTAATGGCCTCTATTTGGTTAATTACCTTTTGTTCATCAAGGTCGGGGTATTGATAACGATTAATAATCAGGATGCCTTGCAGCAAATCGAATGCGCCGCTTTGATTCCAAAGTTTTAGGTCGGTTTTAAGATTGTTGAACTGAATTTCATGTACCAGGTTGGCTATACGTTCCTGTTGAATTGGGTCAAAAGCCTGTTCAAAGGCCGACTCGAGATAAGTAATAGCCTCTGCTCCATATGAAAACAATTTGTTATACACATGCTCAAAGATCTCGCTGTCCGGATCATCCAGCAGGCGGATCAATGAATTTACTTCAGTTGGATTTATCATACGCTGTAATGCTAAAATACTAAACCTTTTCTATTTTTACAGCAATGTATAATATAAGGTATGGGCTTAATTACCTGCGGCACCGTTTTAGGGCTAACAACAGGCACGGCATACACTCTCCATTTGTTTACAAGCTGATTGATACGGTTATCTACGATTATCGAGGCCAAAAAGTGTACCGCGATATTAAAAAAATCGCCCAAAAACAACATTCTGACAAGGGTGTGATAAATACACTGCCGTTAAAATTTTACCGTCTGCTTTATAGGTTTTGTGTTTACTTTAAGCCCCAAACGATATTGTTAGCTGATGCGGAGGATTACATTGCCGAATTTGTTATTAAACAATCTAACCCCGAGGTTCAAAGTGTTTCATCAACAACATCAGGCATTCGCCAGGTTGACATGATACTGGCAGATGCCTTAAAACAAAGGCCTGTCAGTTATCTTGAAAAGATTATTCCGTCTATCCATGATGACAGCGTTATCATATTTACAAACATCTATCGCAATGCATCCACCAGGCAATCATGGGAGCAGCTTAAACTAAACCAGCAGGTTAGGGTAACTATTGATCTCTTTTATATCGGCCTGATATTTTTTAAGCCAGGAATGAGTAAAGAAGATTTTAAGGTGAGGTATTAACCGTTGGTTAGTTCATGGTTAATAGATCATAGTTCATGGCCGAAGTGTGGTTGTATTAAACCACTCAATCCATTTACGATAATTTGCTATGAACCATCAACTATGAACTTAAAGATCAAAACGACTGTCCCAATGCAATATAAAAACCGGTTAATCTTTTCTCGTTAGGAATCTTCTGACCGACACCATAATCAACACGTACGGCAAGCCCTTTTTCCACATCGAAAAAGTAACGGATGCCGCCGCCATAGTTGGGTTTCAGTTCGGATGTGCTAAAGCTGCTTTTAAAAACTTCGCCTCCGCCAACAAAACCGGCAAATCCAATGCGGTCGCTTAGACGGTAACGTAGTTCGGCCTGGCCGGCAAGCATGTTACGATCGCGGAAACGGCCATTGTAATATCCCCGCATCAACTCATCGCTTCCCAGGTCGGGCAATAAATAAAATGGGGAAGTACTGCCGGTAAGGCTTTGCTCCTGTACATCAAGGCCAAGCACCCATTTAGGCGCCAATAAAAAAAACTGGGAATATTCGATGTTGAAGAAGCCTCCTTTGTAATCGTTATTACCAAACATACCATGTATAGCCTGGAAATAAGTGTTTACGATGAGTCCTTTGGTGGTATAAGTATTATTGTTCCGGTTATCGAATACAATGGTAGGACCTAAATAGACACTTGGTCCGCCGCCGCGGTTTTCCACGCGCGGATCGGTGTAAAATATGCCTGTTTTATCATCGTCTCTGAATTTGTAATCCCAGGCACCACCGATTATGCCGGCGTACAGGTTATTGGAGATCTTTTTTTCGGCAGTAAAATTTACCTTGAAACGTTTTTGACCAAGCCTATCAGAGTTAGCCTTTAAAGTATTGTTGCCAATACCGTAAAAGTCAAAAGGGAAATTAATGTAGCTGATGCCTGCGGTAAGATGGAAATTGTTTCCGGGAGTCCAATAACTGGTGGTAAGGCTTAAATGGCTTTGGCCTTTGGTAGTTATAGAAGCATAACCAAAAACGTTAGACACGCGCGTATTAAACTTGGACGTATCGGTATAAAAAGATAGTAAACCGGCGCCGCCAACTTCAAGGCCGGTTTCCGGGGCAGAGCTTAATACAGGCAAAATAACAAAACTACTTTTGCGGGTGGTATCTTTATCAAAATACATTCGCTTTACAATGCGGGAGATTTGTGAAAAGGCACTGGTTGAAAAAGCGCAGACCAGTATTAAGGTAACAAGTTTTTTCATGGATGTTTGTCGTGGCTAATATAACCCATTTTGTTTTATAAGGTTCGGCGAACGGGCATTTTTAAAATTAGGATGACAATACGCTGAGGGGGTAGGGGACAGGATGCTAATTTTAGGTATGAAATGGTTATAAAAAGATAAAGGTTCATTTAAAATTCAATTTAACTAAAATGTCTACTTTTGCGGCTGAAATTTTATTGAAATATTATGAGCACTACAAGAGGACCTATTTCGCAGTTTATTGAAAGAAATTATCTGCACTTTAACGCCGCGGCATTAATGGATGCAGCTAAAGGCTATGAAACACACCTTGAAGAAGGCGGTAAAATGATGGTAACCTTGGCCGGTGCCATGAGTACAGCCGAGCTGGGTATTTCACTGGCCGAAATGATCCGCCAGGATAAAATTGCTATTATATCATGTACCGGCGCTAACCTTGAAGAGGATATCATGAACCTTGTGGCACACTCACACTACAAAAGGGTGCCTAACTACCGTGACCTGAGCCCCCAGGAAGAGTGGGACCTGCTCGAAAATCACTATAACCGTGTTACTGATACCTGTATCCCGGAAGAAGAAGCTTTCCGTCGTTTACAAAAACATATCCACAAAATCTGGAAAGATGCTGATGACAGCGGTGAGCGCTATTTTCCGCATGAGTACATGTACAAAATATTATTGAGTGGCGAGCTGGAGCAATACTATGAAATTGATCCTAAAAACTCATGGATGCTGGCTGCTGCCGAAAAGAACCTGCCTATCGTAGTACCAGGCTGGGAAGACTCAACCATGGGCAACATCTTTGCTTCATACGTAATTAAAGGTGAGCTTAAAGCTTCAACTATGAAAAGCGGTATCGAATACATGGCATGGCTGGCCGACTGGTATACTAAAAATTCATCTGGCAAAGGCATCGGCTTTTTCCAGATAGGCGGTGGTATAGCCGGCGACTTCCCGATATGTGTTGTGCCGATGCTTTACCAGGATATGGAAATGCATGACGTACCATTCTGGAGCTACTTCTGCCAGATTTCTGACTCGACCACTTCATACGGTTCGTATTCGGGCGCTGTGCCAAACGAGAAAATTACCTGGGGCAAGCTCGATATTCATACACCGAAGTTTATAGTAGAAAGTGACGCAACCATTGTTGCGCCGCTTATTTTTGCCTGGTTATTAAAACAATAGATAAAATTTTATAATTAAAGTTGGATAATAATTATTCCCCAAAAATGTCAAATGACATTAATATGCATTTAGCAGCGTTTAAACGCAGTTTTTTGTCTATTTAGAACGATTATAAATTATAGGTTGGTGTCATTTATGTGTCACCGATAGTGTATAAAATTATACTTTTGTGCCTGTAATTATCCGATGAAACATACATCTTACAACAGTTTCAATCATTAATATAAAAATTATTTAGCATAAATACACTGTATGAGAAGTTTCTCATTGATTCTTAAACAATTCTCAAGGTCGGTTTTACTGATTGCCGGGTTTGCTTTTTGGAGTTTATCAACTGCGTACGCGCAAACTGACGCTGCTAAAGGCGAGGCCATTTTCAAATCAAAATGTACTACCTGTCACAAAATCGACACCCGTTTAATTGGTCCGGCATTAGGCCCGCAGCTTACTCAAGAAACCGACGATAAATATCTTATCCAGTGGATTCAGAATAACCAGGCGCTGATTGCTGCTAAAAACCCTAAGGCACTCAAAATTTATAATGAGTATAACCAGTCGGGCATGACCGTATTCGCTGACCTTAGCGATGCCGATGTAGGCAATATCTTAACCTATGTACGTACTACATGGAAAGATATGAAAGTTGCGCCGGCTGCAGGTGCTGCTGCTCCGGGCACAAAAGTTGAAAGCGGTCCGAGCGATATGGTTGTTTACGGTTTGATCGGTATAATCGTTATCGCCTTCATTGTTATCCTGGTATTAAACAGGGTAGTAGGTTCTTTAGAGCGCATTTTGCTTAAAAACAAAGATCTTATTATTGAGGACGAGGTTGTTACTCCGGAAGGTGCTGTAGCGGTTGATGCTAAAAAGGAATTTATCACTAAGATCCTTAAAAACAAAAAACTGGTATTCTTTATATTGGTTGCCGGTACTGTTGCAATGTGCAGCTGGGGTTGGGTTACTTTATGGAACACCAACGTTCACCAGGGTTACCAGCCGGTGCAACCTATTAAATATTCGCACGAGTTACACGCCGGTATCATGAAAATTGATTGCCAGTACTGTCACTCAGGTGCATACAAGTCAAAAAATGCTTCTATCCCTTCATTAAACGTGTGTATGAACTGCCACAAGGTTGTTAAAACCGAATCGGAAGAGATTCACAAGATTTATGACGCTTTGGGTTACGATCCAAAAACACAGAAGTATGACAGCACCGCGGCTAAACCAATTCAGTGGGTACGTATCCACAACCTGCCCGACCTGGCTTACTTTAATCACTCACAACACGTAAAAGTTGGCGGTATTAAATGTCAGCAGTGCCACGGCCCGGTACAGGAAATGAAAGAGGTTTACCAATACTCTCCGCTTACCATGAAATGGTGTATCCAATGCCACAAACGTACCGAAGTTAACGGTAAAGGCAATGCTTACTATGACAGCATCCTGGCTGCACACGATAAGATCAAGAAAGGTGAGAAAGTTACAGCCGCCGTATTGGGTGGTATCGAGTGCGGTAAGTGTCACTATTAATAAAAAGAATTTAGCATTACAGTTTATACAGCTTAAATGGACAGCAATAAAAAATACTGGAAAGGTTTAGAAGAACTAAACAGAACACCAGAATTTGTTGAGAAAAATAAGAACGAATTTGCAGAGCCAATTCCTATCGAGGAAGTGCTTAGCGGATCTGGTTTATCAGCTAAAACTCCCCGCCGCGACTTTTTAAAAGCGCTTGGCTTTGGTGTTGGTGCGGTTACATTGGCAGCTTGTCAGAAAGTGCCGGTGCATAAATCAATTCCGTACCTGATCAAACCTGAAGAGGTTACCCCGGGTGTGGCTAACTATTACTCTTCAAGCTACGAAGGTCAGGCTATTTTGGTTAAAACCCGAGAAGGTCGCCCTATCAAAGTAGAAGGTAACCCTAACGACGTGTTTTCAAAAGGTGGTTTAAGCGCCCAGGCCCAGGCTTCGGTACTTGACCTGTATGATGTTAACCGTTTAAAAGACCCTAAGTTAAAAGGTGTCGAAGCAGGTTGGGCCGAGGTTGATGCTTATGTAATGAAAGAGCTTGCGGCTGTTGCTGCATCAGGCAAAGGTATCCGTTTGGTTACTTCAACTGTATACAGCCCTTCAACCTTAGCAGTTATTGCCGAGTTCATCGCTAAATACCCTACTACAAAACATATCAATTATGATGCGGTTTCCTACACCGGTATCATTCAGGCTAATCAAAACAGTTTTGGTAAAGCAGTATTGCCTCACTACAATTTTGATAAAGCCGATGTAATTGTAAGCTTTGGTGCTGATTTCTTAGGTACATGGATCTCTGGCGAAGAATTTACCCGCCAGTACGTTTCAAACCGTAACAGCAAATCGCTGGCCAACAAAAAAATGTCTCGTCACATTCAGTTTGAAACTGGTATGAGCATGACCGGTACTAACGCCGATGCCCGTATCACTACCAAACCATCTGAAATTGGCGTTGCATTAATAAATCTTTACAATGCAATCTCTGGTACTACTTTACCTGGTTCAAAAGCAACCGGCAACAAAAAGGTTGATACCGCTATCCAGTTAGCCGCTAAAGAATTAGTAGCCGCTAAAGGAAAAGCGTTGGTTGTTTCAGGTTCAAACGATGTTGCTACACAAGTATTGGTAAACGCTATCAACTCATTGTTAGGTAGCTACGGTACTACTATTGATTTGGATAACCCATCAAAACAATACGCTGGTAACGATGCTGCATTTGTTGAATTTGTAAGCGAAGTAAAACGTGGTGATGTTGGTGCAGTATTATTTTTGAATGCTAACCCTGCTTATGATTACTACAAAAATGATGAGTTTAAAGCAGCGTTGAAAAACGTTCGTTTAACAGTATCATTTGCTGATCATGACGACGAGACAGCTTTATTAGCTACCGTTAACGCTCCAAACCACCATTATTTAGAGACATGGGGCGATGCTAACGCTGTTGAAGGTTACTACACAGTAGTTCAGCCAACAATTAACCCGGTTTACAACACCCGTCAGGCAGAGCACAGTTTACTGGTTTGGATGGAAAACCCTATAAAAGATTACTACACTTACGTGCGCAAAACCTGGGATTCGGGTTTGTTGGCAAAAGGAGGCTTGTCTGGTCAAAAAGGATGGGAAACCCTGTTGCAAACAGGTATGATTATAGCTGCTCCAGTAACCGCAGGCGCTTACAGCTTTAGCCTTGACCTTGCCGGTGTAACCCAAAAAATATTAACCCAAAGCAAAGCTGTTGCCGCTGATGGTGACAAATTTGAATTACAGCTTTATGTAAGCCAGGCT
>Ga0075366_10001927_pt1 | contig 10497 bp, 9 predicted proteins | sample EndMethybrTD3031_FD_72351 | JGI IMG/M metagenome (GOLD analysis project Ga0075366, IMG submission 72351) | Populus endosphere microbial communities from Tennessee, USA - Endosphere MetaG P. TD hybrid TD303-1 | ecosystem: Host-associated > Plants > Roots > Endosphere | place: USA: Tennessee... | reverse complement strand
ATCAACGCGCGTGCAATCTCGATGAAGCGCAGTTCGCTGTGCTGCAGGCGGTCTGCGCGCACATGCCCCAGCCCTTCGAGGCCGACAGCACGAAGCGCCTCGGCTGCGCGCGCGCGCAGCATGCGCTCTTCCTTGATCTGACGCGGCAACTGAAGCAGCGCCTCGGCAAAGCTCGCATGCCCTTTGATCGTACCGCCGATCATCACGTTTTCCAGCACCGTCGCCTCGCCGACGATGCGCGGGGTCTGGAACGTGCGTGCGATCCCATGATCAGCGCGAGCGACCGGCCGGCCGGCTTCGAGCGGCTTGTCGCTGAGCGTGACCGTCCCGGCTTCCGGCCGGTAATAGCCCGAAATCACATTCAGGATCGTGGTCTTGCCGCTGCCGTTCGGTCCGATCAGGCCATGGATTTGGCCCGGCCGGACGTCGACGCTCGCGCCGTCGATGGCCCGCACGCCACCGAAGCTCAGCACGACATCTTTCAGCGCGATGTCACCGCGAACGCCTTGCTTGCCCAAAAGGTCGTCGAGCAAGGCCGGTTGTGGCACGATGGCGCGATTGCTTTCGAGCGGTTTACGGCTCTGGAAGTCGAGCAGCGCCGCAATGCCGCCCGGGGCGGCGAGCACAATGACGAGCAGGAGCGCCGCATAAAGAAACGTCGACCACGCGGCAAGCGGAGCCGCGAACTCCGGCAGCAGCGTGAGCACGATCGTGCCGATCAGCGGGCCTAGGATCGACCCGCGCCCGCCGATCAAGACCGCGATGAAAAACAGCACCGAAAGGTCGAACGTGAAGGCATCCGGCGTGATGTAGGTTTGCAGCGTTGCGAACAGTCCGCCCGCCACGGCGGCGAGCGCACCGCAGAAGACGAAGATCGTGGACAGCAGGTGCGGCTTGGAAATGCCGGAGGCTTCTGCCATCACGTCCGCGTCGCGCACCGCGATCAAAGCGCGGCCGAAGCGGCTGTGCGCGATGTTGAACGTGATCCAGGTGCAGAACGCCGCCAGCGCCAGACAGAAGTAATAGAAGCCCCAGTGCGTATTGAACGGTGCGGGCATTTCGGGTCCCGGCAAGCCGATGCCACCGCCGGTCACGCTTTGCCAGGCCAACGCGATCTGGGTCACGATGGTGGCGAAGCCGAGCGTGCTAATCGCGAAATAGAAGGTGCGCAGGCGCAGCGCCGGCAAGCCGACGATCAGTCCAAAGACCGCGCCCGCAATCGCCGCGCAGACGAGCGCCGCATAGGGATGCACCGGCGGTGTGACGTTTCCGGCGGCCAATACGCTTGCCGTGTAGGCACCGAGCGTCAGCAGCGCGACATAGCCAATGGCCAGTTGCCCCGCAAAGCCGATCATCAAGTTGAGGCCGGAGACGAGCACCCAGTAGATCGCGGCGCGCGTCGCGATCAGCACCCAGTAATCGTTGGAGAAGAACGGAATGAACACGGCCGCGGCGAACACGGCGGCGAGCGGCATCAATTGCCGCACGACCCCGCTCGCCTCGCCTCTCCGCTGTGTCACGCCGCCGTCCACGGCGCTTGCGGCACTCATCTACACTCTCCGCGTCGCCGGCGCGCCGAACAGGCCCTGCGGGGCCACCAGCAGCACGATGATGAACAGGACGAAGACCGCAACCGACGAGAAGATGCCGCCGACGAGAAAGTTCGCGGCCTGCTGAAAGATGCCAAGCGCGAACCCGCCAACGATGGCGCCGCGGTTGTTGCCGAGTCCGCCGAGCGCCACCGGAACGAAACCATAGAAATTCAGCAGCGGCCCATTGGCGACGAATGCGAGCAGCAGTGCGCCGCCCGCGAACCCCGCCAGCGCGCCTATCATGCCGGCGAGCGCGTAGCTCGCGATACGCAGATCGCGCTCGGGCAAACCGAGCGCACGTGCCGCAAAATTGTCCTCCGCGATGGCCAGGAACGCGCGTCCCACCAGCGTGTGGCGATAGAGGAATTCCAGCGCCGCGATGGTGAGAATGCAGGCAACGATCGGCAGCCAGAACTTCTCGTCCGTGATGCCGCCGGTCGCGGGGCCAAAGAGACGCGGGAACGGATGCGGTTCGGTGCTCCATTGGACCGCGACCGCGTGCTGGATCATCAGCGCGAGCGCCAAGGTCGAGAGCACATAGAGATGCTGGTCGAGGCTCTTGAGCACCGGCCGCACGGTGACAACCTCGGTGATCACACCGACGACCGCACATGCCGCCAGCGTCAGCACCAGACCCACCAGATACGGCATGCCGAGCCGGAGCACGAACAGCGATCCCAGCACACCGCCCAGCATGCCGAGCTGCCCCGCCGTGAAGCTCATCACGCGCGAGGCAGAGAACATCGTGTTGTATGCGACGCCGATGAGCGCGTAGATCGCGCCCACCGCGAGCCCGGAAGCGAGGATGGAGGCCAGCATCTTGGCCAATCAACCCTTGTAGCCCGGTGCGAGCTTGAACGACCCATCCTTGGCCGTTGAGGCTGCCGACATCACGACGTCCTCGGTCGGATAGCCGTTGTGCTCCGTCGTCGTGAAGGTGTAGTCGCCGAAATAGCCTGGATACTTCTGCAAGCCGTTCCAGACCTTGATGATGTTGTCCGGGCTCGAGCCACCGAGATCGACGGCCTGTGCGACGAGATTGACGGCGTCGATGCCGCCCGCTACCCACCATAACAGCGTGTCCTGCAGATTCACCTTGCCCCTGAGCTTCTCGACCAGTTCCCGGTTGCGCGGCGGCAGCTTGCCGTCGTCGCCATAAGAGCAGCTGCGATAGCCGATGGCGTAGACCTTCTCCCAGTTCGCCGGCTTGTCGACCAGCCCGGCGATCTCGCCCGACGACATCGACGGATGACCGACGAACGGCACGTCCCATCCCATCGTGGCACGCGTATTGAAGAGGCGCGCATCCATGCCGGTCGACGTGCTCCACACCACAATGGCCTGCGCGCCGGCATTGCGGGCGCGCAGCAGGTCGGGCGTCATGTCAGGCTGGGTCGCGTCGATGTTCGCCTTGTAGACGACCTCGCCGCCATCCTTCGCAAAGCCCGCAGCCGAGGCATTCACCGCCGCCACGCCATAGCCGGTCGTGTCGCCGATGATCGCGACCTTCTTGGCTCCAACGATCTTGAGGCAATAGCCGCGCACCGCGTCGTCCCACTGCGTGTTGGAGGGTGCAAGGCGAAACGCGTTCGGGAACTTGGTCGTATCGATCAGGCTGTCGACCACACACGGATGGATGTTCGGCATCTTGGCGCGCGCCATGATCGGCGTGACGGCAAGCGACTCGCCGGAGTTCGTCGGTCCCCAGATCGCGTGCACCTTCAGCGCGGAGATCATCTCCTGCGTGGCATTCACCGCCTTGGTCGGATCGCCCTGCGTGTCGCGCGTGATCACCTCGATCTTGCGGCCCTTCACACCACCCGCCGCGTTGATCTGTTCGGCGGCCCAGACGACGCCGCGATTGAAGCCGATGGCGGGCGCGGAGCTTGGGCCTGTCATCGCGGCCAGCCAGCCGAGCCGAATAGGCTCCGATTGCGCAATCGCGGGAAGCGGGAACGAGACGGTCGAGGCGCCGGCGGCCGCGGCCCCGGCTGTGAACTGGCGACGTGTCACTGACATGGCATTTCTCCCGTGATGTTTTGTCATTTTCGGCACTTCAAATTCTGTTGGTCAGGTGCGCCCCTGCTTGGTCACGACTGTCTCACCGACGCGATAGCGCGCGACGATCGCCGGATCGGGATCGCAGCCAAGGCCCGGCCCCTGCGGCACCTTCATGCGGCCGTTCACCGGCTTGACCCACGGACCGTAAGGGTTCGCTTCCATGTCGAGCCACAGCACCTCGACCAGCGGTTTGTCGATCGCGCCCGCGATGATGTGGAGCGAGGCAAGAAAGCCTGCGCCGAAGTAAGGACAATGCGGCGTCACCTGCACGCCGCGCGCCTTGCCGAGTTCGATGACGCGCATCACCTCGCCAATGCCGCCGATCTTCGTCACACTCGGCTGCGCGATGTCGATCGCGCCAGCATCGATGAGTGACTGGAAGCCGAACACGCCCGCCGTGTTCTCGCCCGCCGCGATTGCGATCCCGTCCTTGCGCACTTTCGCAAGTCCGTGACTATCCTCCGGCGGATACACCGGCTCCTCGAGCCAGAACAGGTCGTCACCGCCGAGCGACTGCGCCATCTGGTGCGCCTCGTCGACGGTCCACGCACAATTCACGTCGAGCATGATGCGCGCGTCACCTGCGACGGCCTTCGCGGCCAGCATGTCCTTGCGCGTCACCTGATGCAGCTTGATGTAGCGATAGCCGCGCGCGCACGCCGCCGCGGTATTCTTCGCCACCACCTCGGTCTCGGCGTACCAGAGCAGGCTCGCGTAGGCGTCGAGCTCGCTGCGGTCGCGCCCTTTGTCGCCAAGCAGCGCGTGCAACGGCTTGCCAGCACGCTTGCCGCGGATATCCCAGAGCGCAATTTCGATGCCCGAATAGGCGTAGACGAACGGCCCATTGCGCCCGAGCAGATGCACGGCGTGCAGGATCGAACGCGACAGGCCCTCGATATCGTCCGCATCGCGGCCGACCACCAATGGAGCCACGATGGTGTCGAGAGCAGCGCGCGTCGACGGGATTGCCGCATGGCCGAACGCCTCGCCCCAGCCGACGAGCCCGTCTTCGGTTTCGACACGCACCATCAAGATTTCAAGATGATCCCACGGCCGACCCGCAAACGCAGGCTTCGGACCGCCCATGTCGAACGGCAGCGCGACGACAGTCGACTCGACAGACTTGATCCGCATCCACCACACCGCGCCGGTTGTTTGCCCGGCTTGCTTGCAATCGCACCGGCGCTCAGGCGCGCAGCGTTTCGTCCCTGCGTTGACGCTAGGATGACGGAGAAATAAGTTCAATGCAGCGTTAGTTATTAATATATAAGATGAATTTATGTCGCTCTCGTTCCGCCAGTTGGAAGTCATGCGCGCCGTGATCCGGTCTGGATCGATCACGGGTGCCGCGGACGTCCTTGGCATCTCGCAGCCGGCTGTGAGCATGATGGTTCGCCAGTGCCGCAACGCGGCCGGCTTCCCGCTGTTTGCGCGGCGCAAGGGCCGCCTGCAACCAACACCGGAAGCGGCGTGGCTGATCGCGGATCTCGATCGCGTCTTTGACGGCGTTGAGCGGATCAACCGGCTCATCGACGACATGCGGGTCAGCAATGCTGGCGCGATCCACATAGCTGCGACACCGACGCTGGCCGAGAATATGCTGCCGCGCGCCGTTGCGCTATTTCAGCGTTCGCGGCCGAACGTCCGTGTCACGATCCACACGATGGATAACTTCAGCGTGGTCGACCACGTGGCGCAGGAGCATGTCGACTTCGGGATGGCGCTGTCACCGTTCATGCATATCGACGCGCGCCAGATTCTACTTTGCTCGGCGGACCTCATCTGCGTGGTCAATCCGGAGAGCCCACTGGCAAATCGCGCGAGCGTGACGCCGAAGGATCTCCTGTCCGTCCCGCTGATCTCGTTCAGCAAGACGCTGCCGCTTGGAATGCTGGCTGAGAGCGCTTTCCGCAAGGCGGGAGTTGCGATGCGCGTTGCCCAGGAGGTCAACCAGTCTTCGGTCGCGTGCGCTCTGGTGCGCGAGGGCGCGGGCGCCGCAATCATCGATCCCTTTTGGCTGACCGAGAACCGCGACGCGCGGCTCGTGGCGCTCAAATTGCGGCCGCGTGTCGAGATCACGGCCCAAGTGCTCGTCCCCAAGACCGCGACATTATCGCGTCCGGCACGCATCCTGCTATCAATACTGGAGACTGTAGCCCGCGAGCGAGGCCGCGACGGCTTCGTGCGGACCGCGCGAGGCAGCAAACGCGATTGAGCGTTCCGATTCCGGCGACGCACGCCAGCGACGCCACTAGCCGCGGTCACCGAGGTCGTCGAATTCAGAATTCAAAGGTGCCGGCCTTCGTCCACCGGCACAACAATTCCCGTCGAGCTCGTCAGGTTGACGATACAGGCGATCGCCGCCCGCGCGACATCGTCGGGCGTGGTGAGATGGGCGAGCGGAAGCTTCTCGGCCGTCTTCTGCAACACTTCACGGCTTCGGCCGGGCACGAAATCCGTATCCACTCCGGCCGGCGAGACGGAGAACACGCGGATTTTGGGAGCGAGAACCTTTGCAAGCGCGACCGTCAACGCATCGACACCCGCCTTTGCGGCGACGTACGCAAGGCTGCTGCCGAGGCCCGTGCGCGCCGCGATGGATGAGATGTTCACCACCGCTGCCCCGTTGCCTCGCTCCAGCAGCGGACGAAAGGCACGAACCATCGCGAAGGGCCCGCGCAGATTGATCGTCACGGTGCGGTCGAAGATCTCGTCGGTCAGCTTGTCGAGGTCGTTGACCGGCACCGGCGTCGTCGCGCCGCCGCAATTGACCAGCGCGTCGAGCCGTCCGTACTGCTTGTCGACGGCTGCCGCCGCCTCGGAGATGGAGACGGGGTCGTCGATCGCGATGCGTAGCGCGAGATGCCCGCTGCCTTCCAGCCCGGCGACAACCTCTTCTGCCATGACGCGGCGGCTGTTGTAGCCGACCACGACAGCAGAGCCCATGGCAGCAAGACGCGCCGCAGTCGCCCTGCCGATGCCGCTGCCGCCGCCCGTGACGAGCGCGACTTTCGGAATCGACAGCGCGGGGATTTCGATAGCGGTCATTGTCGGTCCTTCCAGAAAGCCGCCTACCGGCGACTGCGCCTTCGCTACATTGAGATCTTTGCGGCCTCGATCACCGGCCCCCATTTGGCGAGTTCGCCGGCGATAAACGCCTTGAGGTCTTCCGGAGGACCTCCGACGTTCTGCAGGGCATTTTGTTCGAGCACAACTTTGCCCTTGTCGCTCTTCAGGAAGTCGTTCACCGCGGTGTTCACCTTGCTGACGATGTCAGGCGGTGTGCCGGTCGGAGCAACGATTGCGTACCATGCGGACGCCTCGTAGCCCTTCAGTCCCGCTTCCTGCGCCGTCGGAACGTCCGGCAACTGCGTCGCGCGCTGGCTCGTCGTCACCGCGAGCGCGCGGACCTTGCCGGCGGTCACCAGCGGCACGTAGGTCGGCATGAAATCCATCGCGACGTCGACTTGTCCGGCAAGCAGATCGGTCATCAGCGGCGCCGAACCGCGATAAGGCACGTTCGTCATCTCCACGCCGGCGAACTGCTGGGTCAACGCAGAGGTAATGTGTCCGAGTGTGCCATTGCCCGGAACGCCCACATTGACCTTGCCGGGGTTCTGTTTGGCGTAAGCGAAGAGCTCCGCGAGCGTCTTCGCCGGAAAGTCGAGCTTCGTCGCGATGATGAGTGGCGACTTGGCAACAAGGATGACCGGCGTGAAGTCTCGTTCGGAATCGTAATTCAGGCTCTTGTACATGAGCCTGTTCATCGCGATCGGAGCCGGCGTCCCGAACAGAAACGTATAGCCGTCGGGCGCGGCTTTTGCGACCGCAGCTCCACCGATATTGCCGCCCGCTCCCGTACGGTTGTCGACGATGAACTGCTTGCCGAAGTTTTCACTTAGCGTGTTGGCGACGGTACGCGCGAGGGTGTCGACGGCGGAGCCTGCCGGGAACGGTACGATCATGGTGACAGGCCGCTCCGGCCAGGTTTGCGCGGTGGCACCAGACGGAGCGAGAGCAAGTGCAAGGCCAAGGAGGCCGAGAGAGAGCAAACGCATGTGTCCTCCGATCGTCACGCAGGTCGTGCCGCCTGCTTTGTTGAACTTCGCCGTCTCGAGGTGATCGGTGTTTCCTTCACGCCCGCAACGACAGCATTTCGCGCGCCTGCCGCGCAGTGGCGATCTGTCCGCCAAGCGACTCGACTATGCCGCGCGCCTTCTCGACCATCGCGGCGTTCGACGGCGCGAGAACGCCCTTCTCCAGAAAGATCGCGTCCTCCAGCCCGACGCGCACATGTCCACCAGCAAGATAAGACTGCGCCACCATCGGAAACGCCGAACGGCCGGTGCCGAAGGCAGTCCACACCGCGCCAAGCGGCAGCATCGCGCGCGCGTAGAACACCGTTTCGGGCGCCGGCTGGAAACCGTACTTCACGCCCATCACAACCGAGCACAAAATCGGGCCTTCGAGCGTGCCGTCGCTGATGAGATCGCGGCACAGCGCGATGTCGCCGGAGTCGAACAGTTCGATCTCGGGCTTCACGCCCGCTGCGCGGATCACCGCGGCCATGCGGCGGACGTTCGGCGGCGTGTTGATGACGACCTCCTTGCCGGAGTTCATCGTGTTGAGGTCGAGCGTGCAGATGTCCGGCTTGAGCAGCGCGATATGCGCGACCCGGTTTTCCGGCCGCGTCAGCGTGGTGCCGGGGCCCGCAACCTTCGGATCGTCCGGGTCCGGTGAGAAGCGCCCGCCCGGCCCTGTGGTGATGTTGAGAATGACCTCTTTGTTCTTGGCGCGGATGCGCTCGACGACGTCGCGGTAATACTCGGTCTCCATAGAGGGACGGCCCGTCTTCGGATCGCGCACATGGATGTGCACGGCGGCAGCGCCAGCTTCGGCCGCGCCAAGGCATGCGTCGGCGATCTCTTCCGGCGTGATCGGCAGATGCGGAGTCATCTCCGGCGTCGTCTGGTTGCCGGTGACGGCGCACGTGATCATGACGCGCGATTGCATCGTTTCGGACCTTTCGGCGTTTCCTGTTGCGGCGTTCGACGGCCTCTTGGGGTTCTACGATGGAAGAGGCAGCGGCTGTCCGGCAATGTCCTGGCATTCCGTCAGACGGAACGCTAGCGCGATCCGGATGACCTCTTGTCGGGTGCGCCGCCCTGCCTGAGCAGCGCGACGCTGGTCTGGATGTTCCTCGCCATTTCCTGCAAGGGAGGTACATATCGGACGATGGCTTCCGCCCTGGGTATCGCCGATGCAAAGAAGCTTACGCCAACGGTGGCGAGCACTTTGCGCCCCAGCATCACCGGAACCGCGAGCGTCGAAGACGACCTCGGCTCCACCGTGGCCGAACGCTCGGCGAAGCCCGCGCGCCGAATCGCGGCCAGCAGCGTCAGCACTGAATCGTGGTCGCGGGCGGCTTCGTTTTCGGGATCCTTGGACGTCACGAGCATGCGGAGCAGCAAATTGCGCTCGTTCGCCGGGCAAAACGCAATGTATGCCCGCCCCAGCGCGCGCGACATCAGTTGCAGCCGGTTGTTGATCGACGCGTGGAACGGCGAGACCGGGCTGTCCGGAATGGTGCTGAAGCGGATCGCAACGGCGTCGCGATCGAGCACCGCAACGGCGATCGGCCACTGATACTTGCGCGTGAATGCAATCGCCCAGGGACGGGCCGCCTCGACCACGAGCGGATCGCCGTGGAATCCCGCGCTCAGCGAACGAACCAGCGACGTCACCTGATAGCCGCCCTGGCGACGGTCGTTGACCACGTAGCCGAGCGCGATGAGCGTATCGAGCAGGCGCACGATCGTAGGTTTCGGCAACGCGGTGACGTGGTGCAGATGGCGTATCGAACTCACCTGCTGCCGATTGAGCTCGTGCAAAAGATGCAGCGCCCGGCGGACGGATTCGACAGGAGCCTCAGCCATGGATCAGGCGAACGCTTTCATTCCGTGGAATGGAATGCCCATGCTGGAGCGCAATCCCGCCGTTTGCAACCGGCATCGATGCCGGATCCGGGCACGCCACACGAGGAGTTTTCGTCAACCGGCGTTGAGGTTCTTGTCGAACAGAAACCGCGCGAGCCACGCCGCCAACACGGCTCCCGCGAGTTGCGAGATCACAAACGCCGGCACGTGATTGATTGCAATTCCTGCGAACGTGGTCGTGAACCCGCGCGCGAGCGTGACCGCCGGGTTTGCGAACGACGTGGACGCCGTGAACCAATACGCCGCCGTGATGACCAGACCGACCAGCCACGGGACAGCTTGCGGCGCCGAACGAAGTCCTCCGAGGATCGTGAGGACGAGCGCAAAGGTCGCGACCGCTTCCGAAAACCACTGGGAGGGGCCGGCGCGCGCCGTTGTGCCGACCATAAGCGGCGCCAGGTCGAACATCAGGTGAGCGACCACAGTACCGGCGACGCTACCCGCGCACTGTGCGATCACGTATGGCAGGCACTCGGACCACGGAAACTCCCGGCGCGCGGCAAATACCAAGGTCACAGCCGGATTGAAGTGCGCGCCGGAGAGCGGTCCGAGGATTGTGATCAGAACGACGAGAATCGCGCCGGTCGGAATCGTATTGCCGAGTAGCGCGATAGCCTGGTTTCCGCCCGAGAGCTTCGCAGCCATGATGCCGGAGCCGACAACGGTGGCAACCAGCAGCGCGGTCCCGAGAGCTTCCGTGCCAACGCGGCGCGACAAATCGGCGGTCACGTTAGCGCCTTTGCGGTCGCGCCTTCCATCCGGCCGATGTCGCGGAGCCTGGCTTGCAGCGTCATTGCGTCGAGCGACGCGATGGGAAGCGCCGCAAAGATTTCGATCCGCCGGTGCAG
>Ga0075366_10001926_pt1 | contig 10497 bp, 8 predicted proteins | sample EndMethybrTD3031_FD_72351 | JGI IMG/M metagenome (GOLD analysis project Ga0075366, IMG submission 72351) | Populus endosphere microbial communities from Tennessee, USA - Endosphere MetaG P. TD hybrid TD303-1 | ecosystem: Host-associated > Plants > Roots > Endosphere | place: USA: Tennessee... | reverse complement strand
AGACCATCGTGACCTCGATGCCGCGCCCGGCGCGCCGCTTGATCTCTTCCTGATTGCGCTGCAGCACGCTGAACACGCCGCTGCCGACGGTGCCGATGCCCAGCAGCCCCACTTGTATCGGTTTCATGTTGTCCGGAACGACGGTTTCAGTGTGAATGACGCTTGCGGTAGTGCTCGAGGAATCGCGCGATCCGCCCGATCGCCTCGGTGAGGTCGTCGGAGTTCGGCAGGAAGACGACGCGGAAGTGATCGGGCGCCGACCAGTTGAATCCGGTGCCCTGCACGATCAGCACCTTCTGCTCGGCGAGCAGCTCGTACGCGAACTGCTGATCGTCCTCGATGCGGTAGACCTTCGGGTCCAGGCGCGGGAACATGTACAGCGCCGCCTTCGGCTTGACGACGCTCACGCCCGGAATCTCGGTCAGCAGCTGGTAGGCGAGGTCACGCTGCCTGCACAGGCGCCCGCCCGGGGCGACCAGATCGTCGATGCTCTGGTAGCCGCCCAGCGCGGTCTGGATCGCGAGTTGACCCGGCGTATTGGCGCAAAGACGCAGCGAGGCGAGCATGTTCAGGCCCTCGATGTAGTCCTTCGCGTGGCGCTTCTCGCCCGAGACGACCATCCAGCCCGAGCGGTAGCCGCAGCTGCGGTAGTTCTTCGACAGGCCGTTGAAGGTGACGCAGAGCACGTCGTCGGCGAGCGACGAGATGCTCGTGTGCTGGTTGCCGTCGTACAGCGTCTTGTCGTAGATCTCGTCGGCGAAGATCGTCAGCTGATGCTCGCGGGCCACGTCGACGATCTGCTGCAGCACGCTGGTCGGATACAAGGCGCCGGTCGGGTTGTTCGGGTTGATCACGACGATGCCCTTGGTGCGCGGCGTGATCTTGCGGCGGATGTCGGCGATGTCGGGCATCCACTCGGAGGCTTCGTCGCACACGTAATGCACCGGCTTGCCGCCCGACAGCCCGACGACCGCTGTCCACAACGGGTAGTCGGGGGACGGAATCAGCATCTCGTCGCCGTCGTTGAGAAGCGCGTTCATGCTGAGTGCGATCAGCTCCGAAGCGCCGTTGCCGAGGTACACGTCCTCGACCGTCACGCCGCGCACGCCCTGCTGCTGGGTACGGTGCACGACCGCCTTGCGCGGCGCGAACAGGCCCTTGGAATCGGTGTATCCGGCCGCATGTGGGATGTTGCGCATCATGTCCTGCACGATCTCATCCGGCGGCTCGAGCCCGAACGCGGCAACGTTGCCGATGTTCAGCTTGATGATCTTGTGGCCCTCTTCCTCCATCTGACGTGCCTTTTCGAGCACGGGGCCCCGAATGTCGTAGGCGACGTTGGCGAGCTTGCTCGACTTGACGATCGGATTCAAAGAAGGCTCCTGAGCGTGTTGCTGCGCTGCAAAACCTACAATTTTACGCGCAGGGGCCCGCTAACCAGGCTCCGATCGACGGAGCATCACCGATGAAAATGCAAGCCGACCGCATCGAAGGCCAGAACGCCGTCCAGCGGCACAGCAGCGAGGGCGTCATCGTCAATGGCGTCGAGTACCGCTCGAGCGTGGTCGTACCCTGGCGGGGCGACGTCGCCAACTGGCCCGTCGACGACTTCGCCGCGCTGACGCAAGCGCACTTCGCGCAGCTCGCGTCTGTCTCGCCGGAGATCGTGATCTTCGGAAGCGGCGCGCGCATCCGCTTCGTCAACCCAGCGCTGCTGCGGCCGCTGATCGAGCGCCGCATCGGCGTCGAGACGATGGACACGGCGGCCGCCTGTCGCACTTACAACGTGCTGCTCGCGGAAGGCCGCCCGGTGGTTCTCGCGGCGCTGTTCGAGCCCGCTGCGGCGCAGCGTTGAACATTGCGTGCAAGCGGTGGGGCGACCGGGCGGGGCGACATATCGCAGCCCTTATAATCTCGGGCTACGCGCGGCGCGCGCACACTAGCCAAGAATGACTTCATGACGCCAGCCCTCAATAAACCTCTCCCGGAATTTGAAGCGCTCGCGACCGGAGGCGTGAAGTTCACGCCCCACGCCTTCGCCGGCAAGATCGTGGTGCTGTACTTCTACCCGAAGGACAACACACCCGGCTGCACCACCGAGGCGATGCAGTTCCGCGATCACCACAAAGACTTCGTCAAGGCCGGCGCAGTCGTGTTCGGCGTGTCGCGCGACAACATGGCCTCGCACGACAAGTTCAAGCAGAGCCTCGAACTGCCTTTCGAGCTGATTGCCGACACCGAAGAAAAGCTGTGCCACATGTTCGGCGTGGTCAAGAACAAGATCATGTACGGCAAGAAGGTCAAGGGCATCGAGCGCAGCACCTTCCTCATCGACGGCGACGGCGTGCTGCGCGGCGAATGGCGTGGCCTGAAGGTGGCTGGGCACGTTGAAGAAGTGCTCAAGGCCGTGAAGGCGCTGAAGAAGGCCTGAGGGCGCGAAGCGACGAACGAACCTTCGTCAAAGTCAACCTCGAAAGCCGGCTCCCGCCGGCTTTTTCGTTTTGTGGCAAATCACGGGCGGCTGCCATTCGGGAGTCATCGGAACCTGTGCATAATCTGCCGCATGCCAGAGTGTTTCCGCGAACGCAATTCGCCCGAATAGACAAAGCCGCACAGACGACTGTGCGGCTTTTTTGTTTCTTCACTGTCGCAAGGCCCTCGACCACATGCCACTGCCCAAGCCGCCTGCCAAACGAGCCTCCCTCCTCAGCGCCGCCGACTTCGCCACCTCCGATCTGCAAGCGGCCTCCCAGACCGGTCGACGCCCCCAGAAGACCCGCCACGCGCCGGAGCCGGCATCGCCGCCGGTGATGGATTTGTTCGACGACCGCGCCGCGAACCCGGTCGTCGCCAAAGCGCCGGCGAAGTCGCCCGTCGCACCCGCGCCAACTCCGCACAAGCCGCCGCGGCCCGAGGTGCGCGCCCGCAAGCCGCGCGGCAACGGGCCGGCGACGCTGTTCGTGCTCGACACGAACGTGCTGATGCACGACCCGACCTCGCTGTTCCGCTTCGAAGAGCACGACATCTACCTCCCGATGATCACGCTCGAAGAGCTCGACAGCCACAAGCGCGGCATGACCGAGGTGGCGCGCAACGCACGCCAGGTCAGCCGCGAGCTCGACTCGCTGGCCGCCACGATGCCGAGCCGCGACGCCTCGGGCATGTCCAGCGGCCTGCCGCTGAACAGCACCGGCCACCGCGAAGCCGGTGGCAAGCTGTTCTTCCAGACCAACCTGATCGACGTGCAGTTGCCGGCCGGCTTGCCGCAGGGCAAGGCCGACAACCAGATCCTCGGCGTCGTGCAGGCGCTGCGCGAGACGTACGAGGGGCGCGATGTGGTGCTGGTGTCCAAGGACATCAACATGCGCATCAAGGCGCGTGCGCTCGGGCTCCCCGCGGAGGACTATTTCAACGACAAGACGCTGGACGACGGCGACCTGCTCTACACCGGCGTGCTGGCGCTGCCGCCCGACTTCTGGGAGCGGCACGGCAAGACGATGGAGAGCTGGCAGCAAGGCGGCTCCACCTTCTACCGGATCAGCGGCCCGCTCGTGCCGGCGTTGCTGATCAACCAGTTCGTCTTCCTCGAGGCGCCGGGCGCAGCGCCCCTGTATGCCAAGGTCACCGAGATCACCGGCAAGTCTGCCGTCCTCAAGACGCTCAAGGAATACACCCACCAGAAGAACGCCGTCTGGGGCGTCACGGCGCGCAACCGCGAGCAGAACTTCGCCTTGAACCTCCTGATGGACCCGGAGTGCGACTTCATCACGCTGACCGGCACCGCCGGCACCGGCAAGACGTTGCTGACGCTCGCGGCCGGACTGAGCCAGGTGATGGACGACCGCCGCTACACCGAGATCATCGTGACCCGCGTGACGGTGCCGGTCGGCGAAGACATCGGCTTCCTGCCGGGCACCGAGGAAGAGAAGATGAGCCCGTGGATGGGCGCACTCGACGACAACCTCGAGGTGCTGTCCAAGAGCGACGGCGGCGCCGGCGAGTGGGGCCGCGCTGCGACCAACGACCTGGTGCGCAGCAAGATCAAGATCAAGAGCCTGAACTTCATGCGCGGGCGCACGTTCCTGAACAAGTTCGTGATCATCGACGAGGCACAGAACCTCACGCCCAAGCAGATGAAGACGCTGATCACGCGTGCCGGCCCCGGCACCAAGATCATCTGTCTCGGCAACCTGGCGCAGATCGACACGCCGTACCTGACCGAGGGCAGTTCGGGCCTGACCTTCGCGGTCGACCGGTTCAAGGGCTGGCCGCATTCGGGCCACGTGACCCTGGCACGCGGCGAACGCTCGCGGCTGGCTGACTTCGCCTCCGAAGTACTCTAGGTAGCATCAGCGGAACGATCGGGCCATCCCGGCGGATGGCCCGTCGGCATGGGCCGATGGCCCGTGCGGGCGATGCGCCGCCAGCACTCGATCGAGACACTGGCGGTCATGGATACCTCCCGCCTTCTGCTCGTTCGTGCGCTTCGCCGGCTGTTGCTCGCCGCTGCGGTCGCGGCGACGGGCGTCGGCTGTGCGAGCCTCCCCGAGCCCGTCGATCGGCCTCACTCGGCGGCTGTCGATATGGCCGACGCCGATACCCCGCTCGCCCGCACCGTTCGCGACTCCACGCCGGCGCATGCAGACAATCGCTCCGGCTTTCGGCTTCTCGCCGACGGCGACCATGCATTCGACGCGCGCCTCGCGCTCGCCCGCCGGGCCCAGCGTTCCCTCGACATCCAGTACTACCTGATCGCCGATGACGACATCGGCCGCCGCTTTGCCGCCGAGTTGCGCGCGGCAGCCGTGCGTGGCGTGCGAGTTCGGCTGCTCGTCGACGACCTTTACGCGGGCCAGTCGGAGCGTCTCCTGGATGCCCTGGCCGCAACGCCGAACATCGAGGTGCGCCTGTTCAACCCGCTGCCCGCGCGCAGCGGATCTCCGGCCGGACGGGTGCTCAAGTCGCTGTTCGAGTTCGACCGCATCAACCGGCGCATGCACAACAAGCTCTTCATCGCCGACTCGACGCTCGCCATCACCGGTGGTCGCAACATCGCGGACGACTACTTCAAGCGCGGCGAGGCGTCGAACTTCATCGACATGGACACCCTTGTCAGCGGCGCCGCCGTGCCGGAGCTGGCGCAGCTGTTCGACCGCTTCTGGAACAGCCGTCAAGCGTATGGCCTGGATGCGCTGCGCAAGGCCCCTCCCACCGAGGCTTCACCACTCGGCGACGCGCTTGCCGACCTGCCGCTTACCGCGTTCGACCGGTTCGGCCGCGCTCCGGTATCGGCGCAGCTCGCAGCCGGCCGGATCGATCTGCACTTCGCCGACGCTCGACTCCTCGCCGATAGCCCCGAGAAGGCCGATGCCGATGGGGCCGATGCCGATGGGGCCGATGCCGACTCCCCGGCGCCCACACCTGCGCTCGAAAGCGCCCTCCAGGCAATGCTCGCCGCGCGCTCGGAAGTGCTGCTCGCTACGCCCTATCTGGTGCCTGGCCCGCGTGGCCTCGAGCTCATGCGCCGGGCGAGGGACAACGGGGTACGCGTCGTCATGATGACCAACGCATTCGCGGCGACCGACGAGCCGCTCGTTCACTGGGGCTACGCGCGCTATCGCAGCCAGATGCTCCAACTGGGCGTCGAGTTGTACGAGCTCAGCCCGACCGTCGGCCGATCGGCGCTTGCGCGCGGCGAGACCGGCTCGTCGCTCGGCCGACTGCACGCCAAGCTTGCGGTGATCGATCGACAGCGGCTGCTGGTCGGCTCGATGAACATGGACGCGCGCTCGATGCGATCGAACACCGAGCTTGCGCTGCTGATCGAGAGCCCTGCACTCGCCGACGAAGTGGCTCGCACCCTGCAGCGCGATCGCGAGACCAGCACCTACCGGCTGCGCGCCGGTGCGCGGCCGGCGGGCGTCGAGTGGGTGGAGAGCCACGCCGGGCGCGAGGTCGTGCATCACGAGGAGCCCGATGCCGGCTGGGCGACCCGGCTGAAGCTGAACCTGCTCTCGATGTTCGTCGCCGAGGAACTGCTCTGAGCGCCACGCGACATCAAGTGTCCGTGCGCACGCGCAGGAAGGTTGCAAAGCGCGGCGTGCCTGTCGCGGTCATGCCGCGGTACGTGTAGGTCACGGTCGTGCCGATCGGCGGCGGGTCATCGCGCTGGGCGTCGGTGAAGCCACTGCCCAACGCAAAGCGCACGCCCCGTGCGTCGCGAACCCACAATGCGCCGAGGCGTCCGGTGTGCCTGCCGCGCCCGCCGATGTGCGCGATCACGACGGCGTCTGCGTCGTGGATCGGCTTGAGCTTGAGCAGCGTGTCGCCGCGCCCGCTCTCGTAGGACGCGTCGGCTCGGTGCAGCATCAGCCCTTCGCCGCCAATGCGAACGATCTCTTCGAGTCGCGTCTGCAGCGCTCGTCTGTCCGGAACGCTCGCCTGCTCGACAGCGACGAGTGGCTCGAAGCTCGCCGCCGCGACGAGGCGTTGCAAGGTTGCCGCGCGGGAGGCGAAGTCGCCGGCGGCTTCGGGCAGTTCGAAAAGCATGTAGCGCAGCGAGCGCCACTCGGCGTCGCGTGGCTCCTGGCGCCGCACGATGCCCGACACCGTCTCGAAGCGCCCGCGATCGAGCCAGAGTTCGCCGTCGAGCGGCTGCTTCGGCAAGGCGTTCGTGAACCACGCGGGCGCCGCGACGACGATGCCGCTGCGAAAGCGCAGCGTGTGCCCGTCCCACAGGGCGCGCACGCCGTCGTACTTCTCGCTGACGAGGTAGCCGTACGGGTCGACGTCGGCAGGCGCGTCGCGCGCGAGCAGCACACTCGGCGCCTGCACTGTTCGTGCGGCTCGCACCGCCAGGCTCGTGGGCGCCAGACACGCGCCCAGACCCCAGCCCAGCCAACGGCGCCGCGACAGCGCACCCAGGTTCTTCGTGATCATCTCCGCTCCCTTGCGAATCGAGGTGCGGCAGAGTGTTCGACAGCGCGCTCGCACCGCCCATCCCCCTCACGGGTCGATGGCGCTCGCTCGGGCGGGGGATCGCCGATTCAGCCAGGTGCGCCGACCTGGTCTCGAATCTGCTGCAGCGCTGCCGGATCATCCATCGTCGTCAAGTCGCCCGGGTCGCGGTGCTCGCACACCGCCTGGATCGCCCGACGCAGCAGCTTGCCGGAGCGCGTCTTGGGCAGCAGCGTCACGATGTGAACACGCGCCGGGCGAGCCAGCGCGCCCAGGCGCTGGTCGACCGTCTTCATGATCTCGCCCTCGAGGCGCAAGCGGGTCTGCGCGTCGTCCAGGCCGCTCGCGTCCTTCGCCACCACGAAAGCCATGGCGACCTGCCCCTTCAGCGCATCGGCCACGCCCACGACGGCGACCTCTGCCACGTTCGGATGGCTCGAAATCGTTTCCTCGATCTCGCGCGTGCCCAGGCGATGCCCGGCAACGTTGATCACGTCGTCGGTGCGACCGAGGATGAAGTAATAGCCGTCGGCATCGCGCACGCCCCAGTCGAAGGTGCTGTACAGCATCTGCCCCGGGATGCTCTTCCAGTAGGTGTCGACGAAGCGCGCGTCGTCACGCCAGACCGTCTGCATGCAGCCGGGCGGCAGCGGCCCGGCGATCGCCAGCACGCCCTTGCGGTTCGGCTCGGTGATCTCGGCGCCGTCCGTTTCGTCGATCAGCTTCACGTCGTAGCCGTACATCGCGACGCCCGGGCTGCCGAAGCGGCTGGGTGCCGGTTCGACGCCGTTGGCGATGGTCAGGATGGGCCAGCCGGATTCGGTTTGCCAGTAGTTGTCGATGACGGGCTTGCCGAGCCCGTTGGCAATCCAACTCGCGGTCGGTTCGTCGAGCGGCTCTCCGGCAAGGAACAGCGCGCGCAGCGAGCTCAGGTCGTGCTCACGCAGGTGGCGCTCGTCGTGTTTCTTCAGGACGCGCACCGCGGTCGGTGCGCTGAACATCGCGGTGACCTTGTACTTCTCGACCAGGCGCCACCAGATCCCCGCATCGGGCCGCACAGGCAACCCTTCGTAGAGGATCGTCGCCATGCCGGCGATCAAGGGGCCGTAGACGATGTAGCTGTGGCCGACGACCCAACCGATGTCGCTGGTGGAGAAGTAGGTCTCGCCCGGCTGCGTGCAGAAGATGTGCTTCATGCTCGCAGCCAGCGCTACCGCATAGCCTCCGGTGTCGCGCTGGACACCCTTGGGCCTTCCCGTCGTCCCGCTGGTATAGAGCGTGTAGCTCGGGTGGGCCGAGTCGAGCCACGCGCACGGCACTTGTGCGTCGAGGTGGCGCTCGCGCAAGGCCTTGTAGTCCTGGTCGCGTCCAGCCACCTGCTCCATCGGTGCGAGACCGCGGTCGACCATCAGCACCTTGTCGGGCTTGTGAGCGGCCAGCCGAATGGCCTCGTCGAGCAGCGGCTTGTAGGCGACGATCTTTCCCGAGCGGCTGCCCGCGTCGGCGCTGACGATCACACGCGGCTGCGCGTCGTCGATCCGGCTCGCAAGGCTGACGCTCGCGAACCCGCCGAACACGACACTGTGGATCGCGCCGATCCGCGCGCAAGCCAGCATCGCGAACACGGCCTGCGGGATCATCGGCATGTAGATCAGCACGCGATCGCCCTGCACCACGCCGAGCGATTGCAGACACGCAGCCATGCGCTGCACTTCCGTGTGCAACTCGCGGAAGCTGTAGACCCGCTCCTCGCCGGTCTCGGTCGAAACGTAGATCAGGGCGTTCTGCTCGCCGCGGCTCGCGAGGTGCCGGTCGACTGCGTTGTGGCACAGGTTGGTCCGCCCGCCGACGAACCAGTTCGCGAACGGCGGACGGTCGAACTCGCAGACGACATCGAAAGGCCGCTGCCAGTCCACAAGGCGGGCCTGCTCGGCCCAGAAGCCGTCTCGGTCGGCGAGCGAGCGGCGATGAAATGCGGCGAAGGTCTCACGCTGTGCCACGGCACGAATCCTCGGTAGCGCGCCGGGGCGGTCCGACGCCCGACCACGATAGCGCATGACCCAGCCGCGCGCCCTGCGTAAAAGCGCCGATCCCGACCTCGCCGAACAGCATTAAGAAAGCTCGCCAAGATGCTGTCAGACTTAACATTTCTGCCGTTGACGACGTTCGGCTGCGTGGTATGCTGCGGCCCCTATGCCGCTGCTCCGCACGACGATCCGACGCGCCACCGGCCATCTCGGCGCCGCGCTGGCGCTCGCGTTCGCGATCTCGGGGGCCCGTGCGGCCCCCGATGTTCACCCGGTCGCAGATCCGCTGGGTCGCTTCCTCACCGACTCCGGCATCGCCACGGGAGCGAGCGCCATCGTCAATGCGCCGGCCGCAGCGGCGTCGGCTGCCGCCGCCGTGCCGGGCACGATCGCCGGGAAGATTCGCGAGCAGGCGTCCGACATGGTTCTCACGGCGATGAATTTCCTCGGCGTGAAATACCGGCGTGGCGGCAATGACGCCGACGTCGGCTTCGACTGCAGCGGCTTCACGCGCCATGTGTTCGAGATGAGCGCTGGCCTCGTGCTGCCGCGGCGTGTCGACGAGCAAGCCAAGGCTCCAGGGCTGGTCCCGGTCAAGCGCGATGAGTTGCAGCCCGGCGACCTCGTCTTCTTCAACACGCTGAAGCGCACGTTCTCGCACGTGGGCATCTACGTCGGCGACGGCAAGTTCATTCATTCGCCGCGTCCGGGCGGCGAGGTCCGCGTCGAAGACATGGGATTCGCGTACTGGAAGAAGCGCTTCACCGGCGCGCGCCGGGCCGAACTGCCCGACACGACTGCCGCCGCGGCGACGACCGACGCAGCGCCGCCCGCCGCGCCCGCCGCTCACCCGTCGCGTCCGTCCCGCCGGCTCTGACCCCATCCCAACCTTGGCCGCATCGGCGCAATGGCCGGTGCGTCTTAGGCACAATTGCGGCATGACGGACAAAGTCATCCCGCTTGCCGACCACCGCTATGCCGCACGCGTGCCGCGCATTCCTGCACGCCTCGATGCGCCGAGCGGTACGCTGCACGACACGCTCGGCCGGCCGCTGCACGATCTGCGCATCTCGGTGACCGACCGCTGCAACTTCCGCTGCGGCTACTGCATGCCGAAGGAAGTGTTCGACAAGGACTACCGCTTCCTGCCGCACTCCTCGCTGCTGAGCTTCGAGGAGATCACGCGCACGGCGCGGCTGTTCGTCGCGCATGGCGTTCGCAAGATCCGTCTGACCGGCGGCGAGCCGCTGCTGCGCAAGAACCTCGAGGTTCTGATCGGCATGCTCAGCGAGCTTCGCACCCCCGATGGCGCGCCGCTCGACCTGACCCTGACGACCAACGGCTCCGTGCTGGCGCGCAAGGCACAGGCCCTGAAAGACGCCGGGTTGCAACGCGTGACGGTCAGCCTCGATGCGCTCGACGATGCAGTGTTCCGGCGCATGAACGACGCCGACTTCCCGGTCGCCGACGTGCTCGCCGGAATCGACGCAGCTCGCGCCGCCGGCCTCGGCCC
>Ga0075366_10001925_pt1 | contig 10502 bp, 10 predicted proteins | sample EndMethybrTD3031_FD_72351 | JGI IMG/M metagenome (GOLD analysis project Ga0075366, IMG submission 72351) | Populus endosphere microbial communities from Tennessee, USA - Endosphere MetaG P. TD hybrid TD303-1 | ecosystem: Host-associated > Plants > Roots > Endosphere | place: USA: Tennessee... | reverse complement strand
AGTCATTGCAGACCGCCAGCAATGCTCCGGCGCCGACCTACGCCCAGATAGTCCAGGCAGTGAATGCGTCCGCCGGCGAGAAAGATACCTTGATTGCAGCAGCCGGCGGCCTCCCGGGCGAAGTGGCAAAGGGCTGGCGCGTCAAGGCGCCGAATACTTTTGATCTCGAGTTCGGCTTCTCTTGCATGGGCTACGAGATCGCCGCCGGTTGGGGCCATGCGATGGCCAATTCCGGGCCCGGCGGGCTTGGCGGCACGCCCATCGTGATGGTCGGCGACGGCACCTATTTGATGATGAACTCCGACATCTACTCGACGGTTCTGAGCGGTCACAAGATGATCGTTGTGGTCTGTGACAACGGCGGATTTGCGGTGATCAACCGGTTACAACAATTCAAGGGCGTGCCAGGCTTCAACAATCTGTTGACCGATTGTCGGGTTCAGAATCGCGACAATCCTCCTCACGTTGATTTTGCTAAGCACGCCGAGTCCATGGGGGCGGCCGCACGGCGCTGCGAGAGCCTCGCCGACCTTGTTGCGGCGCTCGAATGGGCCAAAGGCAACGATCGCACCACGGTGCTTTCGATCGCCTCGGACGCCTATTCGTGGGTTCCTGGCGACGCCGATTGGGACGTCGGCGTGCCCGAAATATCGTCGCGCGAGACGGTTCGAGATGCGCGCAAGCAGCAAGAAGCCATCCGCGCGAAGCAGCGCATCGGAGTGTGATGAGCCATGAAAGCGAAACTTGGAATTGCCCCCATTGCCTGGTGGAACGACGATCTTGCCGAGCTGTCTGATGACGTGAGTCTGGAGGAGTGCTTACGCCAATCGAGTGTCGCAGGTTTTACGGGAATGGAAACCGGTCGGCGCTTCCCCATGAACATGGACGAACTCGGGCCGATACTCGCCCGATTTGGCATTTCCGTGTGCGGCGGCTGGTTCTCCGGCCTTCTGCTCGACGGCGACATCGAACGGGAAAAAGACCGCATTCGTGCCCAGATGGACTTCTTCATTACGGCGAAGGCGCCCTGCATCGTCTACGGCGAAACTGCTCGTTCGATCCAGGGGGTTCGCTCCGCGCCGCTCGATACCAAACCCAAGCTTTCTGAGGAGGAAGTCAGGGCATATGGACGCAAGATGACGGTTTTCGCAGAGTGGTGTGCGGGGCAGGGAATGCCGATCGCCTACCATCACCACATGGCTGCGGCAATCGAGACCGAGGCTGAACTCGACCTGCTTATGGCGAATTCGGGAGAGGCGTTACCGCTGTTGTTCGATGCCGGCCACATGGCTTTTGCCGGCGGCAACGTCTTGCGTGTCATCGACAAACATCACTCCCGCATCAGCCATGTGCATACCAAGGACGTCCGCAGCAGCGTCATCGAAAAGCTCGACCGGAACCGAGAGAGTTTCCTCGACGCGGTGGTGAAAGGGGCGTTTACCGTACCAGGCGACGGCTCGCTCGACTTTGTCGCGATCATCGCCCGCCTCGCGTCCTATGGCTATGAGGGGTGGTTCGTCGTCGAAGCGGAGCAGGACCCGAAGATCAGTCCGCCGTTGGAAATGGCCAGGAAAGGGCACGCGGAACTGATCCGCCTGATGGCTTTGGCCGGTTATGAGGTCGTGCCATGAACCGCACGGATCGGGTGTCGCCGCATTCCATGAACCGCTCAGGTCTTACGCTGGATTGGCGGGTCAGTATTGGCACGAGGTTGGGGGTGGAGGTGAAATGAGCATCGGGATTGGAGTCATCGGAACAGGTGTGATGGGCGCCGAGCATGCTCGGATACTCCGACACGAGACACCTGGTGCTCATCTTGCGGGGATTTTCGATGCGGACGCGGCTCGGGCGCAGGCAGTTGCCTCAGGAGCAATCGTCTTTTCCGATCCTCAATCGTTAATTGCGTCGGATCAGATCGACGCGATCGTGATTGCATCTCCTGACTCAACACACGCAGCGCTGACACGGGCCTGCATCGCGGCGGGCAAGCCGGTTCTCTGCGAAAAGCCTTTGGCGTCTTCAGCAGCTGATGCTCTGGACGTGGTCAAGGCGGAAGTCGGTTTGGGTCGTAAGCTCATTCAGGTCGGATACATGCGCCGCTTTGACCCCGGCTATCGGGAGATCAAGCGCGTCAAAGACGCCGGCCATTTGGGTGGGTCCGTGCTATTGCACAACGTGCACCGCAACGTTCGCGCGCCGGATTGGTTCAACGGTCCGATGGCCATCACGAATTCGTTCGTTCACGAGATCGACGCTAGCCGTTGGCTCCTGGGATCGGAGATGGTTTCTGCGCACGTGGAGGCGGGGCCGGGCGGCGAACCCCTCATGATCACGATGAAAACCGACAAGGACGAGATTGTTTCGAGTGAGGTTTTTGTAAACGCCAGCTACGGCTATCACGTCCATGTCGAGCTGGTGGGGCGGCAGGGCACGATATCGCTGGCTCAGCCATCGCTAACGCTGTTGAACAGGGACCGAGCTGGTGGTCTTTCGTATCCGGACAATTGGGTGCCGAGGTTCGAAGAGGCATACCGCGGGCAGATGGCTGATTGGGTCCGCGCCGTGAAAGCCGGTGCCTCGGTCGGAGCGAGTGCATGGGATGGCTATGTGGCCTCCGCCATCGCGGAGCAAGTCGCGGAGGCACTCGCCGGAAGGGGTGTGGCAACCCTGAAATATGGACCGCGTCCTCCGTTATATGACTGACCAATAGCAAGCGAACGCCGCTGCACGCGAGACCCGGGAGAGGATATAATGATCAAGTATGCAGTCGTCGGGGCGGGCTGGATCTCGCAACAAGCTTTTCTTCCAGGGGTGGCGCAATCCGCAAACTCAAAGGTCAGCGCGATCGTGACGGGCGATCGGGATAAGGCCGCCCGGTTGGCGGATTTCTATGGTGTTGGCCGAATCGTCGACTATGACGGATATGATGCCCTTCTAGGTAGCTCTGACGTCGATGCGGTGTATATTGCTCTGCCCAACGACTTGCACGCAGACTATGCAATACGCGCGGCTCGAGCCGGCAAGCACGTCCTGGTCGAGAAGCCGCTGGCTACAAGCGAACAGGATGCTCTCGCCATGATCACCGCTGCGCGTGAAGCCGGTGTGTTTCTGATGACGGCGTACAGGCTCCACAACGAACCCGGAACCGTCGCGGTCCTCGAGCACATTCGCAGCGGTGCGATCGGCCAACCGCTGTTCTTTCAATCGGTGTTCAGCTTCCAGGCAGCGGCAGGCAACCACAGACTGAAAGCTGCCAGTTGGGGTGGGCCGCTCCAGGATGTCGGCGTCTATTGCGTCAATGCGGCTCGTCACATCTTTGCTGAAGAGCCGATCGAGGCAATGGCGATGGTGAACCGACCGAGCGATGACCCGCGCTTTCGCGAAGTGGAAGCGTCTGTCGCAGCCTTGCTGCGTTTTCCTTCAGGCGGTTTAGCGCAATTCGTCGCCAGCTTCGGAGCCGCTGCCGTCGACACTTATCGGGTCGTCGGAACGTCGGGCGATCTCGAACTCGACCCCGGCTTCAGGTTCGAGACTGCAACAAAACTAACCCTACGTCGCGACGGCGATGTCCGAGAAACCAACTTTCCGCAGATCGACCACTTTGGTGCGCAGGTAGAATACTTTTCAGACTGCATCGCGACTGGAACGCCGCCCGAGGCTGATGGCGAGGAGGGCTTGGCGGACTTGCGCGCACTGGTCGCAATTGAAAAGGCCGCTCTGACTGGACAGCCACAATCCATTGCATCTCCTCCACGAGGCCGCCATCCAACGCCCGACATGGTGCGAATGATCTCTGCAACCAATCGACGACTTGTTTTATGAGGCGCTGCGTGGCTTGCCGGATGACGGAAGTCGAGAACGTGACGAGCCACCGCAAGCCAGCTCGAGTTGTTCTATTGACTAGTAACTGTTGGAATCCGCGGATTGATGTCGTTCTTCTGTAGTCTTGCTGCCAGCGCCACCGTCAAGGCCTGAGCAAGGCACATCGGAGCGGCAAGGGAACGCGAGAATGTGTACTCGTGCTCCGGGACGGCGAACAGAACGCGGGCGCTCTTTGCCAGCGGAGACAAGGTGCTGTCGGATATCGCGATGATGGGAATCCCATTGCGTCCGGCTTCGTCCACGACATTGACAACCTCATTTGCGTAGAACCGGAACGATACCGCCAAGAGCACGTCTTTCTTGCGGATCGTGCGCGCGATGTGTGTCGCAAGTCCGCCGCCTGCGTCGAGCAAAACGCAACGTTTGCCCAGCATGGTCAATATGTAACGAAGGAATTCGACGACGGGCGCCGAGCGCAATTGCCCAATCAGAAAAACGGAATCGGCCCTCTCAAGGAGGGTCACCGCCTCCGAGAGAGCTTTAGCTGGAATGTCCGCGAGCATGTCCTGAAGGGAGGCAATGTCACGGACCACGAGGTCGCGCAGGAAACCAACTTCGCTGCGATCGGCGCGAGCACCCAACTCGATGTCCAGAGCTTTGATGCGTGCCTCGAACCCCGGGGCGGCGGTTGACAAGCGCCGTTGAAATAAGGCCTGGAGCTCCTTGAAACCTTCATAGCCAAGCGACTGGGCAAAGCGCACGAAGCTTGAGGCATGGATGCCGCAGCGATCGGCGATAGCGTTTACCGATAGGACCGCGACATCATTCGGGTTCTGGGTCAGATAGACGGCAATCTTTTGATAAGACTTGCTCATGTCATCATGGCGATCGTGGATGACACGGATCAATTCCTCATAGTCTTCCGGTGTCTTCACGGCCTGCATTTAATATGCTCTCACTATTGGTTTCATCGTGAATGCCAACAACTTCGTTCTCGTTCGGAGGGCATCCTCCCCAGGTCAGCAGTGCCGGGGCATCTGCGTAAGTCAGGTATCCAGCAGGACGGCCTGATCGCTGAGACCCAAGGAATTCACGCGCCCTCGCATCAACATTCTGGTGGCGTAGAATCATTGGTGGCGCCAAAGAACAATTATTGACATTTTTGCATATTTGCAATAACTCTTGCAATAAAATCGAACGTTTGTTGGCGGGAGGAACGGTGGCGATCAAATTTGCGTTGCTCGGATGCGGGCGCATCGGCGTCATGCATGCTCGGAATCTAGCGCAGGCGGACGGCGCGCGCCTGGAGACGGTATTCGACCCAAACGGAGCTGCTGCCGAGGAGGTTGCCAGAGCATATGGCTGCACGGTAGCGACAAGTGCGGAAGATGCGATTGGTAAGGCCGACGCGATTCTGATCGCGACGTCGACTGCCACGCATGCCGATCTGATAGAGCTCGCTGCAAAGGCCGGCAAGGCGATTTTGTGCGAGAAGCCGATTGATCTCAGTCTCGATCGGGTACGAGTATGTCGCAAGGCCATTGAAGGTTGCAAGGTACCAATTCAGATTGGCTTCAATCGCCGCTTCGACCCCGGGCACCGCGCCGCGCGCGACGCCTGTGCAGCCGGCAAGATCGGGAAACTTGAGCAAGTCGTCATCACGTCACGCGATCCAGGGATGCCACCGCGAGGTTACACTGCAGTCTCGGGCGGTATCTTCCGTGACATGACGATTCACGATTTTGATGTGGCGCGTTTTATGTTGAACGATGAGCCGACCGAGGTCTTTGCGACCGGCAGCGCGCTCGTTGATCCCACCATCGGATCCGATTTCGGCGACTTCGATTCGATTATGGTGATTATGCGCAGTGCCGATGGAAAGCTGTGCCATATCAACAACTCTCGACGTGCAACCTTCGGCTACGATCAGCGGATCGAGCTGTTTGGCAGCGAGGGGATGATCATCTCCGACAACAAGAAGGCGCACGAGCTGAAGTTTTACGGATCGACCATGACTGATGCGGCCGATCCCTACCTCAACTTCTTTATCGAGCGCTACGCGGAGGCTTATCGAGCAGAGATCGCGGCATTTATTGCGGCTATTCGCGATGGTCGGCCGACCCAAGCGACTTTCGACGACGGTTACCGCGCGCTCGTGCTCGCCGAGGCTGCCGTCGAATCTGCCAGGACCGGCAAGAAGGTTGAGGTCCGCGATATCGGATGACTTTGAATGAGACCTGCTTGCTTGCGGGTGCCGAGCAGTAGGGAGCTCCTGCCAACCGTTGGGGAACTTGAATGACGTCGATGCGCGGAAAGGTCGCGATCGTGACGGGCGGTACGCAGGGGCTCGGCGCCGCTATCGCAAAACTGTTCGCCGAGCGTGGTGCCAAAGGCATCGTAACGTGTGGTCGTGACGAGGCGAAGGGCCGGGCGAAGGCCGACGCGATCGCCGCGGCAACAGGTGCAGCAGTCGAATTTGTGCGCGCTGACCTCGCAAAGATCGAGGATTGCGCCAGAGTCGTGGCCGCGGCGGACTGGGCCTTCGGGCGCGTCGACGCCCTGGTAAACGCCGCGGGCGACACGAGCCGCGGCACGGTTATCGATACGCCCCCCGAATTGTTCGACAAGATTTTCGCGATCAACACGCGCGCGCCCTTCTTCCTCATGCAGGACGCGATCAAACTCATGCGCCGCGACGGGGTGGAGGGCACGATCGTCAACATCTCCTCGATGTCGGCGATGGGGGGCCAATCCTTCATAGCTGCATATTGTGCATCGAAAGGAGCCCTTGACACTCTGACGAGAAATGCGGCCCACGCGCTGCTACGCAATCGTATCCGCGTGAATGGTCTCAATATTGGATGGATGGCCTCGGAAGGAGAATTCAACACGCAGCAGGTCTTTCACGGCCGGACTGCGAACTGGCTCGAGGAAGCCGCCGCGCGACAGCCCTTTGGTCGCTTGCTCGATCCCATCGAGGTGGCGCGCGCCGTCGCGTTCTTGTCCTGTGATGAGTCAGGCATGATGACGGGAGCCACTATTAACTTCGACCAAAGTATCTGGGGCGCGTACGATACGTCGCCGCAGCCTGAAATGCCGCTCTGATAAATTCGGGAGCCAGAGGCTTTTTCTATAACGTGCGGGCGCGGTCGTGGCATCGCGCCAGGCAAGCGCTAATGTGGTCTCCAGCACTTCTGATTTCCATACGTTCCGCCCAAGCCGCAACGAGTGTTCATGCAAGGTGCATGAAATAGATGTTGCGAGATTGTGAGTTGTGCAATATTAATTGCGCGGATCGATGAGGTAAGGCGGCCGGACAGAGCTGCCACCGTACGATGGAGGGAACGCGTGGCGTTGCTTGATGTGCGGAGCATCTCGAAGAGCTTTGGTGCCATTCGGGCACTGCATGACGTCAGCTTCTCGATCGATGCGGGGGAGGTGGTCGGGTTGATGGGCGACAACGGCGCCGGCAAATCGACCATGGTAAAACTGATTGCCGGAAACTTTCCGCCCACCGAAGGGGCCGTTGTTGTTGATGGCAAGGTATGCCATTTCCACAGGCCGATAGAGGCCCGGGCCGAGGGGATCGAAGTTGTCTATCAAGAGCTTGCGCTTGCCGACAATCTGACCGCAGCGGAGAACGTCTTCCTCGGACGCGAGATCAAGAAGGGGGTCTGGCCGTTCCGCATCCTCGACAAACAGGCGATGATCAGGCGCGCCGGCGAACTCTTCGCGGAACTCAAATCGGAAACGCGCCCCCGCGACCTCGTAAAGAAGATGTCAGGGGGACAGCGTCAGGCCGTTGCGATCGCCCGGGCCCGGCTGTCCAATGCCAAGCTTGTCCTGATGGACGAGCCGACCGCGGCCATTTCTGTACGACAGGTCGCCGAAGTGCTCGAACTCATCCGCCGGCTGAAATCTCGGGGAGTATCGGTGATGCTGATCAGCCACCGCATGCCCGATGTGTTTACGGTCTGCGACCGCATCATTGTCCTTCGGCGCGGCTCGAAGGTTGCCGACAAGGAGACCGTTGCGACCTCACCAGAACAGATCACCGGCCTGATTACGGGAGCGATCCGTGAAGCCTAGTGTCGCCAAAGCAATAGAAGAAACGCACGCCGCAATCAGTGACATCGTCGGAGTTCGTGAGCAGACCACCCTCCAGCGCCTGATGACAAGTCAGGCATTCTGGGTGGCGGTCGCACTTTTGGCTCTGGTGGTCTTCATGACCTGGTTGGAACCGACCTTCGGCACGGCCGACAACGCGACGAACGTCACGCGCAACTTCGCTCCGCTTGCGATCATGAGCCTCGGCATGACTGTGGTCATCATCACGGGAGGTATCGATCTGTCCGTCGGCTCGGTGATGGGGCTCGTGGCCATCGTCACCGGGTTGCTGCTGACCTGGCACTATTCCTGGTACGTCGCCTTCGCGGCCGGGCTCTTGGCGGGATTGGCATGTGGAGCCTTCAATGGCTTCTTCGTTGCCTATATTGGTATGCCGTCCTTCGTCGTAACGCTTGGTATGCTGTCGATCGCCCGCTCGCTCGCCGTCGTGATCTCTGGGAATCAGATGCTCTACCAGTTTGGCCCAGACGCGCCGATCGTCAGGGCAATCGGCCAGGCGAAATGGCCGCTGCATGCGCCAGCCGGCTGGGCACCGCGCTGGATACCGGAGTTCTCCTCCCATTTTTGGGTCATGGTGATCCTTGCCCTCATCGTCGGTGCCATCTTCATCTTTACAGCGTGGGCGCGTCACCTTTATGCGATTGGCTCCAACGAGAACGCTGCGCGCCTGACCGGCGTGTCGGTCGACTGGATCAAGTTCCAAGCGTATGTGTTTTCGTCTTTCACCGCCTCCGTCGCTTCGCTGCTGCTCCTCGGCTACAGCGGCTCAGCCATCAACGCGATGGGCACCGGCTACGAGCTTCGCGTTATCGCCGGCACCGTCATTGGCGGTGCCAACCTGATGGGCGGTTACGGAACCGCATTCGGGGCCGTGATAGGCTCTGCCTTTCTCGAAGTGATCCGCAACGCGCTTCTGATGGCCGGCATCGACTCGAACTGGCAGGGCGCATTCGTCGGCATGTTCATTGTTATTGCCGTGCTTCTCGGCATGCAGACGAGCGGAACGTCGCTTGTTGCTACGGTCCGCGAGTGGGTTGCCTGGAAGCGGGGCTAGAAATCCGATCACAACAGGGTCGGAGGGTTGGCGTCAACAAACATGGAGGAGACACGTGAACAAGCATATACTGATGGCCGCCGTCGCGTTTTCGGCGCTGATGGGAGGACAGGCCTACGCGCAGCAGAAGTTCACTTTTGCGCTCGTTCCCAAGAACATGAATAACCCGTTCTTCGACCAGGCGCGCGACGGCTGCAAGAAGGCGGAAGCTGAGTCCAAGGGGGCATTCCAATGTATGTATATCGGCCCCGGCGAACACGGTGGTGGCGAGGAGCAGGTCCAGATCGTGCAGGACCTCGTCGCAAAGAAGGTGGACGGCATTGCCGTGTCACCGTCTAATGCGGCTGCGATGGCGGTTGCGTTGCAGGCCGCCAAAAGTGCTGGCATTCCCGTTCTGACCTGGGACTCGGACTTGCTGCCCGAGAACAAGGACCTGCGTCTCGCCTATATCGGCACGCATAACTACGAGATTGGCGTCAACATTGCCAAGATTGTGCAGACCATCAAGCCGAAGGGCGGCGCGATCTGCATTCAGTCCGGCGGCGCAGCAGCAGCCAATCATAACGAGCGCATGAAGGGTATCCGTGACACGTTGGCGGGTAAGGAGTCTGCCCAATCGCCGGGCGAACGGTTGACTGGACAGAATGGCTGGAAGGAAATCGACGGCTGCCCGCTCTACACGAACGACGATTTCCCTCTGTCAGTGCAGCAATTCCAGGACACCATGGCAAAGAACCCGAGCCTGGACGCGTTCACGCCGACGGGCGGTTTCCCGCAATTCGTGCCGGACGCTAACCGTGCTGCGGTCGCGCCTTACAAGGACAAGATAGCCAAGAAGGATCTTGCGCTGGTGGTTGCCGACACGCTGCCGGTTCAGATCGACCAGATGAAGGAAGGATTTTCGCTCGGTCAAGTGGGCCAGCGTCCGTTCGAAATGGGCTACAAGACCATGTTCGCTTTGAAGGACGTCAAGGAAGGCAAAGCTCCGCCTAAAGATCCGACCTATACGGGCCTTGACGTTTGCACAACCAAGAACGTCGATACCTGCATTGCGAAGTAACCGATGCTGCGAGGGCAGCGGGCGAGGTCTAGCCCGCTGACCCCTCATCGACACTACGGTCAATCTTGGAGCGCTAGGCCTTTTGTGCAGACAGCGGAAGCCGTGCTCAAGCGTGGTCATCGGGCGCTGAAGCCGGAGGTCGGCTTCGGCGGCGAGATTGACATGGCCAATCTCGCGGCGATGCGCGCCATCGTTGGAACAGGCATGCGCGCCACCGATGTTGATCGCGGCTGGTCGATCGCCCAGGCGCTGGAGATGATGCCGCGGCGTACTGAGTTCGATCTGCGCTGCCGGAGGAGCCGATCCGCGCCGACCGGCCACGGGAGGAATGGCACCGGTTGCGCGCGAGGGCGACAACGCCGATCGCCGCTGGCGAGAACATTGCGAGCATGGAGGGATTCAAGGAAGCCCTCTCGGAAGATGTGCTCGGCGTGGTTC
>Ga0075366_10001923_pt1 | contig 10507 bp, 9 predicted proteins | sample EndMethybrTD3031_FD_72351 | JGI IMG/M metagenome (GOLD analysis project Ga0075366, IMG submission 72351) | Populus endosphere microbial communities from Tennessee, USA - Endosphere MetaG P. TD hybrid TD303-1 | ecosystem: Host-associated > Plants > Roots > Endosphere | place: USA: Tennessee... | reverse complement strand
CTTTAGTTCACGCTGAATATTCCCGGCGTCTTCTTTGATAAGTTTAGCCAAACCACGGACATGGGTTTTGAAATCCGGATATTTGGCATAGATTACAATAATCTTTCGTCTAACTCGTGAAGTGATAAATACGTCTAACATAAGCTTTTATTGTCATTCAAACAACGTAGAAAAAGTATAGCTGTTCCCGAACGGGTTTTCAAGTCCACATTTCACTTTTTTAAACTCAAAACCCTATAATGCAAGTATGCAGTATTTGGAGGTGCTCGTAGCAGGCGCAACATTTCACGGGGACGAAGCGTTAACGTACAGCTTCGATTCCAAGCTTGCTCCCGGCACGGTGGTAACAGTACCGCTGCGCAATAAAGAGGCGCTTGGAATAGTTGCCGGAACAGCACAAAAACCCTCTTTTACTGTAAAACCGGTCATATCCGTGCCTGATTGGCCGCCACTGCCGGCGGCTCAGTTGCAACTGCTCCTCTGGATGAAAACATATTACCCCAGTCCCTTCGGTGTTATCACTCAACTTTTTTTGCCAAAGCAAATACCTAAAAAACCGGTGGATATCCCCGTCTTCACCAGTCCGCCACATGTGGACCTGCCGCCCCTGACCGACGACCAGGCCGCGGCGTTACAGCAAATAGATAAATCCGGCACCTACCTGGTGCACGGCGAAACAGGAACGGGTAAAACCCGTCTTTACATAGAGCTGGCAAAAAAAAGCGTGGCAGCCGGCAAGTCCGCGCTCATCCTGACGCCGGAAATTGGTCTCACTTCCCAACTGGCGGAATCGTTTAGAAAAGTTTTTCACGACAACGTTATCATTCTGCACTCGCAACTTACCCAGGTAACACGCCAGCGGCTATGGGTTTCGCTGCTCAAGCAGTCAAAGCCAGTCATTATTATCGGCGCTCGCTCGGCCCTTTTCAGCCCGGTAGCCAATCTCGGTTTTATCGCCATTGATGAAGCCCACGAAACGGCTTATAAACAGGATCAGGCTCCGTATTATCACGCCTCACGCGTAGCAGGCACCTTGGCCACCCTGCATAAAGCACCGCTGGTACTGGGTTCAGCGACACCGCTAGTCAGTGATGTTTATATTGCCAAGGTGAAGAAACGCCCTGTCATTCGAATGAGCCAGACAGCGCTTAAGACTGCCACTGCCGAAAAAATTCTTTCAGTGGTCGATCTGCGTGACCGGTCAAAATTCACAAAAAAATCGCATCTGTCGGATGAACTTATTAAAGCTATAATGTTGCGGTTGCAGCGTGGCGAACAAAGCCTGCTCTTCCTAAATAGGCGCGGTACGGCCAGGGTTGTATTCTGCGAGGAGTGTGGCTGGCAAGCAGCCTGCCCCCGCTGTGATCTACCCCTTATCTATCATGGAGACACCCATGCAATGCGTTGTCATAGTTGTGATTACAGAGCACTCAGCCCAACGAGTTGTCCTAATTGCCACAACACTTCTGTTGTATTTAAAAGCATCGGAACGAAGGCTATTGTGGATGAAGTGCAACGTCTTTTCCCCGATGCACGCATCATGCGTTTTGATACCGACAACAAAAAGGACGAAAGAATCGAACAACATTATGAAGCTATTCAACGTGGCGATGTTGATATTCTAATAGGCACGCAGACGCTTGCCAAAGGCTTGGATCTGCCCAAGCTCAGTCTAGTAGGGGTTATAATTGCTGACACCAGTCTTTATTTCCCTGACTTCAGCGCCCAGGAACGTACGTATCAGCTACTGAGTCAGGTTATCGGACGGGTCGGCCGAGGTCACCGCGCCGGGCAGGCCTTCATTCAAACATATGCCCCGGAGAGTCCGCTTCTAAAAGCCATACTCACCAAGGACTGGGACACCTTTTATCGGCAAGAAATGCAAGAACGCGAAACGTTTCTGTTTCCTCCTTTCTGCTATCTGCTTAAACTCACTTGCCGGCGCGCCAGCGCAAACGCAGCCGAACGTACCGCGCGGGCTCTTGCGCATGAGCTTGGGCACTCAGACTTTAGAATACAAGTAGAGGGTCCAGCGCCTACCTTCCATGAAAAAGTCCAGAACAAGTACGGCTGGCAACTGGTTATTAAAGCCAAAGACCGCAATCAACTACTCAAGGTAGTACGTAAACTGCCGAGCGGGTGGAGCTACGACATCGATCCTATGAACCTTCTGTGACCGACACTTGAGCTGCCGCTTAAAAATAGCTATACTCTTGAGGTAATGGACAGAACCAATATAATTTCTTTACCCAAGCCCGCACTGCGGGAACGCTCTAAAAAGGTAGGCCTTGTCACCGAAGAAATCAAAAAACTCATCGAAGACATGAAGGCCGCCACCCTGGATTGGGAAGATAACCGCAAGCATGAGGTTGGCGTGGCTTTAGCAGCAATCCAGATAGATCGACCCCTTAGGATTGTCGTAGTTCGTAATAATTTCGACAACAAAGAAGACCGTACATTTACCGTTTTTATTAATCCGGAAATTGTAAAATACGAAGGAAAAATTGAACAAGATTTTGAAGGCTGTCTCAGCGTTCCGGATATTTACGGCAAAGTTCCCCGTCACACAAAGGTACGGGTGCGTGCCCAGGACGAACGTGGCAAGTCATTCCGCGTCACCGCCGAAGGTTTCCTGGCACGGGTTTTTCAACATGAGATTGACCACACTAATGGCATCGTTTTTATTGACCTCATCAAGGACCGGCCTGATGCCTTCTTTAAACTTCGCACTGACGGCAAATTAGAAGAAATTGACTATGAAAAAGACGTCCGAACCAATAGTCTTCTTTGGTAGCGGCCCGGTCGCTGCCGAAAGCCTGAGGCTTCTACATAAGCATTGCAGCATTGAAGCCGTGATTACAAAGCCCCGGGCTACCCACCATAAAGGCGATGTACCGGTGCTGGCACTCGCCGAAAAGTTGCATATACCGGTTTTTACAGCCTTCAACAAGCGTTCGCTGGATGCACTGTTCGACAGCCAGCCGGTTAAAAGCCGGATTGCCATACTGATTGATTTCGGGATTATTGTCTCGCAGCAAGTTATAGATTACTTCCCCCTGGGAATTCTTAACAGTCATTTTTCCCTGCTCCCGGAATGGCGCGGCGCTGATCCAATCACCTTCTCTATCTTGAGTGGACAGTCTAAAACGGGGGTGAGCCTTATGTTGCTGACGGCCGGCATGGACGAAGGACCGCTGCTGGCTCAAACAGAATACGAGCTTACGCCAACCACTACAACTCCACAGCTAACCGATGCGCTGATTGAATTAAGCGATGCGCAAATACAAACTATACTGCCTCTTTATCTGGAAGACAGCATCCAGCCGGTAAACCAGCTTGAGGCCTCAATAAGCGAGGTCGTCGAGCCTACCTATTCACGAAAACTCACTAAAGACGACGGACGCATTGACTGGAGCAAGCCGGCTGTCGTCATCGAACGTGAAATCCGGGCTTTTATAGAGTGGCCCAAGAGCCGTGCAACGTTCGGCAACCTTGAAGTGATCATTACTCAAGCGCATACAGACAAAGCCGAAGGTCATCCGCCGGGCGAAAAAACAATTTCGAACAAACTTCCCATGGTCTACTGCGGCCAACAAGCGCTGGTCCTGGATCGTCTCAAGCCCTCAGGCAAAAAAGAAATGACCGGCGAAGCGTTCCTCGCCGGTTATAAGCACTTGTTTTTAGAAGCGTAGGGCCTTAGGCTGCCTGCTGGTAGTCCTGAGGTTGTTGGGGCTGCTGTGGTTGCGGTCCCTGGGGCTGACTGGGATACGGATACGGCTGCTGCTGGCCCTGACCTGGCTGCGACTGAGGCTGTCCAGGATGATATGCAGGCTGTTGAACAGGTGGCATCTGAGGCTGAGGCTGCGGGCCATATCCTGGCTGTTGCGGCTGGCTCGGACCAGGATAGCCCGGATGCGGCTGGTGCTGCTGCGGATAAGGTTGCGCTTGTGCCGGTTGAGATTGAGGCTGCGGAGGATAAGGAGCAGGCTGTTGCGGCTGGCCGGGCTGAACCTGACCTTGACCAGCATAAGGATCAGGATACGCCCCTTGGATAGGCTGCTGGGCTTGTGCTGCGGCAGAGGCCATGATTTGGGGCGCCGCCTGCTTAATCTCGGCTTTTAACTTCTCAAACTCCTGAGCCACTACGTCTTTATAGTTAGGGAAGTTGGTTTCCAGCCAGTGCAAAGCTCCCGCTTCATCATTACGGTTTATAAATTGTTCGAATTCATTGAGCTGACCATCGTTCATCTGTTTGGCAAGCGCCATACCGACACGCATCTCCAGCGTCTCGTAGATATGGGCCAGCATCTTCTTCTTTTCTTCCGGCGGCAAAGCACCGAGGCCAAGTTCCTGTAACAGATTGTCGTCTAGTTTAATCATAAATCCCTGCCTTAACTATATTTCATTGTAGCACGGCTCTTACAACGTCCGTGCAACTGTTTGTCTGGTGAAGAATTCCAGGCGATCGCCTTCTTGTAATTCCAGACGCACGGGAGTCGTAAAACTGACACCGCACATCTCACCTTCCAAAACCTCTTTTGTTTCCTGCGGGCCGCGCTGCAACTTGGTGATTTCCACTTCGGCCAGCATATCCTTGTCACGGACAACTTTAGCAAATGCCGGAACTGTGAGGCGCCCTTTCGTAACTTCACCGCCGCAAATGACTTCGCTTTTCGTTGTTTTAAAAACAGCCTTGATCACAAGCCGTCCGGTTTCAGTTTCGACAATTTCCGGAACAAGAAGCTTGGTCAGCTCCTCTTTAACGTCGTCAATCAGTTCATATATCACCTTATATAACCGTGTGGATATCTTATCCCGACTTGCCAGGCGTTTTATATTAGTGGGCGCCTCCACGTTAAAACCATAGATAATCGCACCGCCAGTCGATGCCCGGTGAATGTCGTTTTCGGTAATAGCGCCGACGCCCGAACTCACGATATGTACGGCCACCTCATCAGTATCCAGTGCTTTTAAGCTGTCAATCACCGAAGTCAATGAACCCTGCACATCCGCGCGGATGATAATGTTAAGCTCCTGAACCTGCTTTTTGCGGTTAATAATCCGGATCAACTCGCTGCCGCTCATATTATTGCTGGCGGCATTGCCCTGTTGCTGATCTGTCAGTTTCTCGGCATGTTGACGAGCTGTCTTTTCATCTTTTACAACACTAAACTCATCGCCGAACTGTGGCAGCGCCTTAAAACCAGTAATCACAACGGGCATAGACGGCGTCGCTTTGGTTAATACGTTACCGTCAGTAGAGTGCAAGGTCCGAATCTTGGCGTATGTTGTGCCAGCGACAATAAAATCGCCTGTGGCGAGCGTGCCTTCTTCGATAAGAGCGTTAGCAATCGGCCCCCGGCCTTGCTCAAGGTGCGATTCAATAATCAGGCCCCTGGCCGGACCGTCCGCTTCAGCGCGAAAATCTTCTACGTCGGCAACTAGTAAGATCATATCCAGTAAGTCCGGAATCCCCTGCTTGGTTTTAGCGGAAACCTCCACGATAACCGTATCGCCGCCCCATTCTTCCGGTAAAAGCTCGTGCTCGGCAAGCTGCTGTTTTACCCGGTTGGCGTCTGCGCCTTCTTTGTCGATCTTATTGAGAGCGACAATAATTTTAACTCCGGCCTTACGAGCAAAGCGAATCGCCTCAACAGTTTGCGGTTTAATACCGTCATCGGCAGCCACCACGATAATAGCGATGTCCGTAAGGTGTGCGCCGTGCTCACGAATAGCAGCAAAAGCTTCATGACCGGGAGTATCCAGAAATGTAACTGCCCGGTTATTATGGGTAATCTGATAGGCTGAAATATGCTGCGTAATACCACCGGCTTCGCCCTTGGCAACCTGCGCACTGCGGATTGCGTCCAGCAAACTGGTCTTACCGTGATCCACATGACCCATCACCGCAACAACAGGCGGCCGGGACACGGCTTGATCACTGTGCTCCTGTTTTTTAGAACGGATTACCGGTTCAGCTTCCGGCTTGCGGGTAAGCTCCACTTCAAGGCCCAGCTCTTCAACAATAATCTGAGCTGTGTCAAAATCGATCCGTTCATTAATAGTCGCCATAACACCGTTCTTCATCAGCTCGCCAATAAGCCGGGTCGCGGGCAACTGAAGCTTCTCGGCCAGGGTGCCGACAGTAATCATATCTTCGATTTCGATGGTTCGAGCCATAGGTCAGCACTCCTTCCGCCGAGTTGCTTCTTAGGTTACATAGTTTTATTTTGCGCTTTTAAGGCTCAGAGCAATTTTGCGGGCATCAGTGTCGATGTCAATTACTTTGAACTGCTTCTTTTCGTTCAGTTTGAAGATCTGCTGAGGATCAACGGTTTCTTCATCGCTCATTTCAGAGACGTGCACTAACGCCTCAACGCTTGAACTCAGCTGCACGAATGCACCGAACGGTGTGATGCGGGTGATCTTTCCTTCTACAATGTCGCCCTTGTTAAAAGCTTTTACTTCTTTCAGCCAGGGGTCTTCGCTCATTTGCTTGAGACTCAGGGACAGACGGTCTTTGTCGATAGCGATAATCTTGGCTTCGACGGTGTCACCGACCTTGACGTAGTTACGGGGGTCTTCCACGCGTTCCCAGGAAATCTCGGAAATGTGGATCAGGCCTTCGATACCCTGAACATTTACAAATGCGCCGAAGTCAATAACACCGGTGATTACGCCTTCGACAACGTCACCGACTTTCAGCTCGGCAAAACGGGCCTGCATGTCGTCTTTTACAGCTTCCTTCTCAGAGAAAATAAGCTTGTTGTCTTTGCGGCTCACATCCAGGATGCGTACGCGAAGCGGCTTATTGGTAAGCGCGTTCAGTTTCTGTAGAATCTCATCTTTATCGGCACCGGATACTCGGGGGTAATGGCCAGCAGCCAACTGAGACACCGGCAAGAAACCGCGAATACCTTCGAGCTCTACCAGCAGACCGCCGCGGTTGGCGTCGTATGGCATAACCTCGATGATTTCCTGTGCTTCGAAGACGCGGCGCAGTTCGTCCCAGCCGCGATCCTTGGCAGCGCGCTTCATGCTCAGCAAGGCATAGCCTTCCTCGAGCTCAGGATCGATAACACTTACTGTAACCTTCTGGCCCAGTTCAAGCGTTTGACCGTGACCGATCTCACGGCGCATGACTACGCCGACGCCTGCGGCGCCGAGGTCGATCCAGACTTCGTGCTTCTTTACAGAACTAACCTCACCCTCGACGACATCGCCCGTTTCCAGGTGTTTGATATCGCTGCCGGCCAGCAGTTCATCCATTGTTATAGTAGTATTTTTTGACATGTTCTCCATGCCTCCTTCGTGATGTATTTCTGTCGGCAAGTCATATCAGATATGCCTCACCGCAAGATTACTTGTATTATACCTGTTTCCACCCCTTAGGTCAAAACCACATGGATAAGCTGTCTGCAGGCGTGTTACACTAAGGACGATATGTACCTGGGGATCGACATTGGGGGCACTAAAACATTGATCGCCTTGCTTAATAATCAGGGGGTCATTAAAGAGAGCCTCAAATTTCCCACTCCTAAAGTTTATACAGAATTCCTCAAGCAAATTGCCATTAATGTTGCAGATTTATCAACGAATAAATTTGTAACTGCCGGCGTGGCGGCACCCGGTCGTATCGATCGTACGCTGGGCATCGCTAAAGATTTCGGCAACTTGCCCTGGCACAATGTTCCTCTACAACGCGACCTACATAAACTGCTTAAATGCCCGGTAGTCCTAGAAAACGACGCCAACTTGGCCGGCCTCTCAGAAGCTATGCTCATCCCTCAATATGCCTGCGTGCTCTACGTAACGATTAGCACCGGGATAGGCACCGGCATAATTACCAATCGCACTATCGACCCCGAATTCGCTGATTCTGAGGGCGGCCATATTATGCTTGAACATAAAAATAAGCTGCAATCGTGGGAAAGTTTTGCCTCCGGCCAAGCAATTGTAAAACGTTTTGGCAAGCGGGCCAGCGAGATAAATGACCAGAAAACCTGGAAAATAATCACGCACGATATCGCGTTGGGGCTCTATGATCTTATCGCCTTTATTCAGCCCGATGCCGTGGTGCTTGGCGGTGGCGTGCTCACAAATTTTGAAAAATTTGACGATCTGCTTTTGAAAGAATTACAACATTACCAGACGCCCCTGACGCCGATACCGCCTATTTTGCGCGCACAACGCCCCGATGAAGCTGTCGTATACGGGTGCTACGATCTTGCCAAGGCTACCTATGGAACATCTCGTTAATACGCTGCGCCATGACTACTCTCATCTCATTTTTACACCCGGCCCTGTCGCGCACTGGTCACCCGCTACAAATCAAGTCATCTACAAATCCGGGAACACCTCGGAAGCTGTCTGGACACTCTTGCATGAACTTGGGCATGCTCTCCTGGATCACGCTTCGTATAAAAGTGATGTCGACTTACTTCAAAAAGAAGTGGCGGCCTGGGAAAAAGCTGCCAGCCTGGCCCGGCACTACGGAAAGACCGTGGACGCCCAATACATTCAGGGCTGCCTGGACACATACCGCGACTGGCTATACAAACGCAGCACCTGTCCACTATGCGAAAATCATGGCATACAGTCTTCAGAGCATGTCTATACCTGCGTAAACTGCCATAACACATGGAGAGTTACTTGGGCGCGATTTTGCCGCCCGTACCGTCGCCTGAATATACCTACAACAAAATAGAGCCCGGCTCATGTCCGGGCTCTATCAGCTTTGCCGATTTACTAGGCAGCTGCTTTTTCGGCGGCTGCTTCAGTAACTTTTTTTGCCTTAGTGCGGCGTGAAATACGACCGCCTTTGCGGCCAGCTTCACGGGCCAACTCACGGTTGGCAAAGAAACCACCAGTGGTGCCTTTCTTGCCGCCCATAGCGCCAATGCGAGCGTAAAAGTCAGCGCCGTGTTTTTGTTTGTTGGTGGTAGCGGCAGCTTTGCCGCCAATTTTAGTTCCAGCCATCTCAAAACTCCTTTAATGTTTTACTTCCGCACCCGAAGATATAAAAAGGTTCCGCTCCCTCACCGAGCAGAACCCTCTCTTCCTCACGAAATTATGCTTATGATAACACGGTATTGTGCTAGTGTCAACTACTACCCCTGTCCCGGCGATGACAGCAGAAATTGCGGCTCGCATTCGTAGAAGTCTGCAAATAGGAGATGCGGTCTGTCAGCCGGCTTAAAGGGTGGCTATCATGGTATTCATCCGTTTGTCGACAGCATCGATAAACCACACAGCCTCAGGTCCTCCTAGAGCTTTCGCCAAGTCGGTTTCCAGAAGAATGTATATTTCGGCATCGTTTTGAATCTTGAACATAGGCGTTCCTGAATCATGCAAGTCTATAATACTAGTGCAGGAATTCCGGGGCGGCTCGCTGTTGAGTCGTACCGCACTTGGGGTGAAATGATCCAAGACATATCCATCGACTTCGCCAAAGGTTACGCAAATATCATCTTCAATCTCAGCTTTGGCCTGATCAACAATACCCCATTGACTATGCCACTTGTCACCGCTCAGTAGTGCAGCCCCGCAAGCAACCATCAGGCGCCGGGAAAGTGACATTTCTTCTTGCGATTCGCCGCCTAAATATCCGTCAATGATTTTCTTTTCCGCTTCCTCTACAGCTTTTTTGGCCAGCACTTCACTCATGTCGCGTAAAACCGGATCCGCCTGCAGGCGACTAGCCATATCAAAAGTATCGGTGTAGTGCAATAAGGCGTCAGTCCCAACCTTATCAAGTAGGAGCCGGCCAGAAATAAAAGTCAACTCCTGAGCAGTTTAATGTAAAGATAAAAGCCATCCTATTCGGATGGCTTTTATATAATTCGGCACCGTGCTATTTTCCCAGGGGTGGACCCCAAGTATTGTAACCGCTACGAGGCTTAACTTCTGTGTTCGGCATGGGAACAGGTGTTGCCCTCGTGCCATGGGCACCGAACTTTCAGCATAATCATACCCTGCCACTTGAGCAGTGAGATAGATTACACTAGTGTTCGATGTCCATGTAAATATCACGATTGAGAATTAAAGCGTTTAAGATAAACGGGTTGTTTACGGTGGTAAACACCAATAACCAGTCAATTGCTTTTCTCTCACCCAGAATAGCAAAGCTATTCGAATGAGAGAACGTAAAAAGTCAATGGGACTATTAGTACGCTTCGGCTCCATACGTTACCGCACTTCCACCTTGCGCCTATCAAACTGATCGTCTTTCAGTGTCCTCATAGGGAAATCTAATCTTGGGATCAGTTTCACGCTTAATATGCTTTCAGCGTTTATCTGGTCCGCACATAGCTACCGGGCGATGCCATTGGTATGACAACCCGTACACCAGCGGTGCGTCCATCCCGGTCCTCTCGTACTAGGGACAGATTCCCTCAAATTTCCTAGCGTCCACAGCGGATATAAACCGAACTGTCTCACGACGTTCTGAACCCAGCTCACGTACCTCTTTAACCGGCGAACAGCCGGACCCTTGGAAGGTGCTCCC
>Ga0075366_10001921_pt1 | contig 10509 bp, 8 predicted proteins | sample EndMethybrTD3031_FD_72351 | JGI IMG/M metagenome (GOLD analysis project Ga0075366, IMG submission 72351) | Populus endosphere microbial communities from Tennessee, USA - Endosphere MetaG P. TD hybrid TD303-1 | ecosystem: Host-associated > Plants > Roots > Endosphere | place: USA: Tennessee... | reverse complement strand
CACCGGCCCCTTGCCGCTGAAGCGGTCGAGCGCGAGGTAGATCACCGGCGTGATGTACAGCGTGATCGCCTGCGAGAACACCAGCCCGCCCACCACCGCGAGGCCGAGCGGCTGCCGCAATTCGGCACCCGCGCCCAAGCCGAGAGCGATCGGCAGCGCGCCCATCAGCGCAGCCAGCGTCGTCATCATGATCGGCCTGAAGCGCAGCAGGCAGGCCTCGCGGATCGCCTGTGCCGGCGTCATGCCCTGATGACGCTGCGCGTCGAGCGCGAAGTCGATCATCATGATCGCGTTCTTCTTGACGATGCCGATCAAGAGCAGGATGCCGATCATCGCGATCAGCGTCAGGTCCATGTTGAACAGCCTGAGCGTCAGCAGCGCACCGACCGCCGCCGACGGCAACCCCGCGAGGATGGTCAGCGGGTGGACGTAGCTCTCGTACAGCACGCCGAGCAGCACGTAGATCACCAGCAGCGCCGCCACGATCAGCACCACCTGGCTGCCCTGCGAGCTCTTGAACACCGCCGCATCGCCGCCGTAGGTCGTGATGATCGACGAGGGCATCTGGATCTCGTCGCGGTAGCGCTCGATCCGTGCCGTCGCGTCGCCGAGCGCAGCGCCGGGCGCGAGGTTGAACGAGACCGTCACCGCCTGCAGCTGACCGACGTGGTTGATCGACGTCGGCCCGACCGTCCGCTCGACCGTCGTGAACGCCGACATCGGCACGAGCGCGCCGGTCGACGAGCGCACGTAGATGTTGTTGAAGGCGCTCTCGTCCTGCTTGGCACCGGGCACTACCTCGAGGATCACCTGGTATGAATCGGTGGGCGTGTAGATGGTCGAGACCTGCCGCTCGCCGAACGCGCTGTACAGCGCGGAGCGCACCGTGTCGATCGAGATGCCGAGCGTGTTGGCGCGGTTTCGATCGATCTTCAGCGAGGCCTGCAGTCCGCGCAGCTGGGAGTCGCTCGTCACGTCGCGGAACAGGGCCGCGTCCGGACGCATCTTGTCCTGCAGCTTCAGCGCCCAGCCGTTCAGCTCATCCGCGCGCACGCTTTGCAGGATGTACTGGAACTGCGCCTTGCTCGGCCGCCCGCCCAGCTGCAGGTTCTGGATCGGGCGCATGAAGACGGTGATGCCCGCCACTTCGCGCACCTTGCGTCGCAGGTTCTCGATCACCTGCTTGACGGGCTGCCGTTCGGCGCGGGGCTTCAACGACACGAACATCCGCCCGGTATTTTGCGAACCCGTTCCGCCGTTGAACGAGCTGACGAATGCCACGTTCGGGTCCTCGCGGACCATCGCCGCCACGCGGTCTTGCAGCCGAACCATCTCGGGGAACGACGTGTCCTCCGATGCCTCGGTCGAAACCGTGATCTGACCAATGTCTTCTTCGGGGAAGAATCCCTTCGGAATCGTGACGAAGAGCCAGGCCGTCGCGATGAAGGTGGCCAGCGCCACGAGCAGCACGATGGCGCGATGGCGCAGCGCGATGTCCAGCGAGCGTTGATACAACGAGAGCACCGCGTCGAAACCGCGCTCGAACGAACGAACCAGCGCACCGGGCGGCTTCTTGTGCGCCTCGTCGCTCAGGAAGCGGCTCGCCAGCATAGGCACCAGCGTCAAGGAGACGAACGCCGACACGAGGATCGCGAGCCCGACGATCACCGCGAACTCATGGAACAGCAGCCCGATCACGCCGGGCATGAAGAAGATCGGGATGAACACCGCGATCAGCGAACTCGAGATCGAGAGGATCGTGAAGCCCACCTCGCGCGAGCCGCGCAGCGCGGCCTGGAACGGCGGCACGCCCTCTTCGACGTGCCGCATGATGTTCTCGAGCATCACGATGGCATCGTCGACGACAAGGCCGACCGCGAGCGTGAGGCCGAGCAGCGAGATGTTGTCGAGCGTGTAGCCGAAACCCCAGAGCAGCGAGATCGCGCCGATCAGCGAGACCGGCAGCGACAGGGTCGGGATCATCGTCGCGACGAAACGGCGCAGGAACAGGAAGATCACCAGCACGACCAGCACGATCGTGCCGAGCATCGTCAGCGTCACGTCGTGCAAGGCCTCGCGGATCGACACCGAGCGGTCGTTGACCATGCTCATGCGCACCGACTGCGGCAGCTGCGCCTGGAACCCCGGTATCGCCGCCCGCACCGCGTCGACGACCTTCACGGTGTTGGCGTCCGGCTGGCGCAGGATGGCCAGGCTGATCGAGGTTTCGCCATTCAGGCTGGCCGAGGTCTTGACGATCTCGTAGCTGTCTTCGACCTGCGCCACGTCGCGCAGGCGCACCGCGTTGCCACCCTTGTTGCTGACGATCAGCTCGGCGAACTCGGCGGCATTGCGAAGCTGCTTGTTCGCCTGCAGCGTCAGCGTCTGCTTCGGCCCGTCGAGCGTGCCGACCGGCGTGTTGACGTTGGAAGCACGCAGCGCCTCGTTCAACTCGTCCAGACTGATGTTGCGCGCCGTCAGCGCCTCGGGCACCACGCGCACGCGCACCGCAAACCGCTTCTGGCCGAAGATGTTGACCTGCGCCACGCCTTCGAGCGTCGATAACGTGGGCGAGATCAAATGCTCGGCGTAGTCGTTCAGCTCCGAGAGGTTGAGCGAAGGCGAGGTCAACGCGATGAAGAGGATCGGCGCGTCCGCAGGGTTGACCTTGCGATACGACGGCGTCTGCGTCATGTCCTGCGGCAGCTGGCGCTGCGCGCGCAGCAGCGCGGCCTGCACGTCGACGGCGGCGGCGTCGATGTCGCGCCCCTGGTCGAACTCGAGCGTCACCGAGGTCTGGCCGAGCGTGTTCGTCGAGCTGATGACGGCCAGCCCGGGGATCGTCTGGAACTGCTTCTCGAGCTGCAGCGCAACGGAGGTCGCCATCGTCTCCGGGCTCGCGCCCGGGAAGTTCGCGAACACGTTGATGACCGGCGTGTTGTAGCTCGGCAGCGCAGCGATCGGGATCTTGCCGTACGCGATGATTCCGGCCACGACGATCGCGGCGTTCAGCAGCACCGTCAGTACCGGACGGCGGATGAACAGCTCGGAGAGATTCATCGCACCGCCACTGTCGCCGCCGGCGCACTGCGGTCGGCCGCAGCGTCAGTCGCGGCGCCGCGCGTCTTGCCGCCTGCTTCGCCATTTCCTGCCGCGCTCGCCGCGCTTGCAGGGCTCGCCCCGCTTGCCGCCGCGCCGGCGGCCTGGCGCTCGACGATCAGCGCACCGCTGCGCAAGTTCTGCCGGCCGTCGACGACGACCTTCTCGCCCGGCTGCACTCCGCTGACGACCGCATCCAGCCCAGCGGCATGCACCACCTCGACCGGCCGCGCCGTTGCCTTGTTCTGCGCGTCTACCACGTAGACGATCGTGCCCCGCGGCCCCGGAATCACCGCGGCCTGCGGCACGACGGTCGCGTCGTTGAGGGTGCGCGCGGCGAACTGGATGTTCACGAATGCGCCGGGCCAGAGCGTGTCGCTCGCGTTGTCGAACTGCGCCTTCACCCGCACGGTGCCCGAGTTCGGATCGACGACGTTGTCGACGAACTGCAGCTTGCCGACGATGGTGCCGCGCTTTTCAGGCAGTAGCGCGCTGACCTTGCCGCCGCCTCCTCGCAGCGCCTGCAGCGCATCGTTGAGGTTGCGCTGCGGAAGGCTGAAGGACACCGCGATCGGGTCGAGCTGCGTGATGGTCACGAGCACCGCGCCGCCCGGCTGGACTGTCGTGCCTGCGAAGACATTGATCGCACCCGCGCGGCCCGACGACGGCGCCACGATGCGGTTGTACGAGAGCGCCACCTGCGCAGCGTCGATCGCCGCGCGCGACGCCGCGACCACCGACTTCTGGGAATCGACGAGCGTCTGGTTCGTGTCGACCGCGGCCTGCGAAATGAAGTTCTGCGCCATCAGGTCTTTGCTGCGGGCGAGCTGGCGCTGCGCGTCGGCGAGCGAGGCTTCGTCCTTCGCGAGCTGCGCTTTCGCCTTGGCGACGTTGACCTCGTCGTTGCGCGAGTCGAGCGTGAACAGCAGCTCGCCGGCCTTGACGAACTGGCCCTCGCGAATGTTGACCTTGGTGATGATGCTCGAGACCTGCGAGCGCACGTCGACGGTGTTCAGTGCCGTGACCGTGCCGGTAGCCTCGAGAACCACGTCGACGTTCTTCTTCTGTGCCCGCGCAATGCTGACGCTGATGGCACCCCCGCCGCCGCCCGCCGCACCGGACCCGGCACCCGAGGCCGCGGCCGCGTTCGCCGTCGACACGTTCGTGGACTTGCCGGCGCCCGCAAACCAATACGCTGCCCCAGCCACCACGATCCCGGCGGCGACCAGGACACCGACTACCGCTTTGTTCATGCGCCTTCCACGCCGGCCAACGGCCGTTTGTTACGAGATGTGATTCTCAGTGCGTACCGAGCCGCACACAACGATTGCTTTCCCCAAGATGCGTTCACAGCGTGGCTCCGACCTCGGGAATCCGATCGTTCGCGAACACGCGATGCAACAGCGCCAGTGCCTGCTGGACTGCCTCCAGCTCGGCGGCATCCGCCTCGCCGAGCGCCGCCGCCATGTCACGCCGCGCGCCGGCGCGGATGCGATCGAGCAGCGCCTTGCCCGGTGCGTTGACGCGCAGTTCAGTACGCCGGCGATCGGCCGTCGAGGTCACCGCCACCACATGCGCCGCGCGGACGAGCCGGTCGACCATTGCAGACGCCGTCGGCATCGTCACGCCCAGGAAGACCGCCACGTCGCTGACCGAGCATGCCGGGTTGCGGGCAATGAAACCGAGGCAGCGGAACTGCGGCACCGACAGCGCATCGCCGATGTTGCTGCGCATGCTTGCGCGCAGTGCGTCCATCACGCCGGGGACGACGGCGATCAGCTGACTGGCGCACTCGATGGCGTTGGCTGCACCGGACCGCGCGGCGCGCGGGTTCTTGACGGTGCGAACAGTCCTGGCGGCGACGGGCATGACGGCGAGCCGCGGTTCGGCTGAAATTGGTTAGCCGAGCATAGCATTCGCTACTGACGCATCTGCGCTACCCCACCCCGTTCGCAGGGGTGCGGCAGCGGGCTCGCCGATCTCAGCCGCGCCCGGTCGAGCCGAAGCCGCCTGCGCCGCGGTCGGAGGCCGCGAAGTCGTCGACCAGTTTGAAGGTGGCCTGCACGACGGGCACGATCACCAACTGCGCGATGCGCTCGAACGGCTGGACCGTGAAGGTGGTGTGGCCGCGGTTCCAGCAGCTCACCATCAGCGGGCCCTGGTAGTCGGAGTCGATCAGACCGACGAGATTGCCCAGCACGATGCCGTGCTTGTGGCCGAGCCCGGAGCGCGGCAGGATCATCGCCGCCAGGCCCGGGTCTTCGATGTGGATCGCGAGGCCGGTCGGGATCAGTTGCGTCTGGCCCGGCTCGAGCACCAGCGGCGCTTCGAGGCAGGCACGCAGGTCGAGGCCGGCGCTTCCGGGCGTGGCATAGGCCGGCAGTTGTTCGGCGATACGCGGGTCGAGGATCTTCAGGTCGATGATGGGCATGGTCAGGCTTGCTTGGCTTGCTTCTAGGCGAGTCGGCCTGCGATGTCGGCGACCAGCTGGCGCGCCAGGGTCAGCTTGTCGGCGCGCGCGAATTCGCGCTGGCCCTTCGCGTCGATGAGCGTCAATGCGTTGTCGTCGCGGCCGAAGGTGGCGGGCCCGAGGTTCGCGACGATGAGTTCGACGTTCTTGCGTTCGAGCTTCGCGCGGGCGTGCTTCAGCAGGTCGTGGCTCTCCGCCGCAAATCCGACGCAGAACGGGCGCTCGCCAGCCGGCAACCGCGCGACCGCCGCGAGGATGTCGGGGTTCTCGGCAAGCTCGAAGGTCGGAGCGATCTTTTCGCCGTCTTTCTTGATCTTGTGATCGGAGAAGGTCGCCGGGCGCCAGTCGGCAACCGCTGCCGTGGCGACGAACAGTCCGTGCCGCGGCGCGGCCGCCAGCACGGTATCGAACATCTGCTGCGCGGTGCCCACGTCGATGCGGCGCACGCCGCGCGGGGTGTCAAGGTGCACGGGCCCCGCGACCAGCGTCACGTCGGCGCCCGCTTCGGCGGCGGCGCGTGCGATCGCAAAGCCCATCTTGCCGCTCGACAGGTTGGTGATGCCGCGCACCGGGTCGATCGGCTCGAACGTCGGACCGGCGGTGATCAGCATCGACTTACCCGCCAGTACTTTCGGCTGGAAGAACGCGATCACGTCGGCGAGCAGCTCGACGGCTTCGAGCATCCGGCCGTCGCCGATCTCGCCGCAGGCCTGGTCGCCGTTGGCGGGGCCGAGCACCGTCGCGCCGTCGGCGCGCAACTGCGCGAGATTGCGCTGCGTCGCCGGGTGGGCCCACATCTCGCGGTTCATCGCGGGCGCCACCAAGAGAGGACAACGCCCGATCGGGCGTGCCAGGCACATCAGGCTGAGAAGATCATCGGCACGGCCCTGCACGAGCTTGGCGATGATGTCGGCGCTTGCCGGCGCGATCACCACGGCATCGGCCTCGCGCGTCAGGTTGATGTGCGCCATGTCGTTGTGGTCGCGCGGGTCCCACTGGCTCGTGAACACGGGCCGGTTCGAGAGCGCCTGCATCGTCACCGGCGTGATGAATTGCGTTGCGGCCTCGGTCATCACCACCTGCACGGTCGCGCCAGCCTTCACCAGCCCCCGCGTGAACTCGGCGATCTTGTAGCAGGCGATGCCGCCCGACAGGCCGAGCACGATGTGCTTGCCGGCGAGATCGCCGACGGCTGGTGCGGCACTCACAGGTGACTCCATGTACGAGACCAGTCATGCAGGTTGAACAGCACTCGCACCGCCTTGCCGTAGACCTGCTCGTGCGGCAGGAAGCCCCATACGCGCGAGTCGGACGAGTTGTCCCGGTTGTCGCCGAGCATCAGGTACTGGCCCTGCGGCACGCGGCACTGCCAGGCTCCCGCGCGCTCGACCGTGCAGTGCGCGGCGATGCCGGCGATCGGCTCGCGCCCGAGAATGAAGGGGTTGACCTTGACCGTGCGCGCGTTGCCCGCAACCGTCTCGCGCAGCAGCCACTGGCCGCGGTCTTCATCAGGTACGCCCGCGCCCACGCCCTCGCTGATCACCTGCACGTCGAACGCCGCACCGTTGACACTCACGGTGCCATCGCGAAAGTCGACCACGTCGCCCGGCAGCCCGATCAGGCGCTTGACGTAGAACTCCGAGACATTGGGCGGAAAGCGGAACACGACGACGTCGCCGCGCTGCGGCTTGCCGGTCTCGATCGCGGTGTTGGTGAACGGCAGGCGCGGTCCGTAGGCCAGGTGATTGACGAGCAGATAGTCACCGACCCGCAGCGTGGGCTCCATCGAACCCGACGGCACCTTCGGCCAATCGGCCACCGCGACCCGGCAGGTGAACATCAGCGCCACGACGACGAACAGCTCCGCCCCGAGGCTGACCCACAGCGGCTTCTTCTCGGGCACCGCACCGAGACGCCGCACGCGGCGGCGCCAGGCGACCCAGCAGATGCCCGTCGCGAGCGACGCCAGCGCCAGGATCTCGTTGATCGAAAAGCCGATCTGCATCTCGCTCATTCGTGTGCGCTGCCTGTGATGAAAGGTTCGACGACGGGCGCGATTATCGCGGCGCCGGCTCTCAGGCCGACTTCGGGCGGCTCAGCAACGGCTCGAGAAGCCCGCGCGCGATCGGGCCGTTCCATTCGAGCTCGCCGAGCACCGACTGGCGCGGCACACCGCTGCGATCGATCAGCACGGTGGTCGGAAAGACGCGCGGCGTCCATTCGCCGGTGGCGTCGCCGTCGCGGTCGAGCAGGATCGGCAGCGAGAACGGCAGCGCGTCGAGGAAGCGCTTGATCGCCGGCAGCGGCTCCTTGTAGTTCACCGCCAGGATCGTCAGCCCGTTGCGCTCGTGCTGCGCGGCCAGGAGTTCGAGCGACGGCATCTCGGCCCGGCATGGCTCGCACCAGCTCGCCCAGAAGTTCAGCACGACGACCTGGCCCTGCAGCGCCGACAGGTTCCAGGCCTTGCCGTCGAGATCTGTCAGCCCGAGCGCCGGCGCCGGCTTGCCCGAAGGCCAGGGCCGAACGACGTGAGCCGCCAGCGAGTGCGCGGGCAGCAGCGCCGTGCCCAGGGCCGCGACCGATGCCCCCAGAAGGCGGCGGCGCGTTGTCCTACGTGGGGGATCAAACGTCATGCCCTGCATTCTCAGCGATACCGATGTAAGGTGCTCTCTCGCGCCACCGACCATGCCAGCATCATGACCAACCCACGCAGCCCCCGCTTCATCCAGTGCCCGGTCGCCGATTCGGCCGATGACCGCGAAGCCGCGCGCGCCGCGCTGATGCGCCACCCGGCGAGCGCTGCACCCAAATACTTCTATGACAGCCTCGGCTCGCATTTGTTCGAAGCGATCACCGAGTTGCCCGAGTACTACCCGACCCGCGTGGAAGCGTCGATCTTCGCGATGCACGGCGCCGCGATCGCCGCGACCATCGGCGCCGGGCGCGCGGACCTGACGCTCCTGGACCTCGGCGCCGGCAACTGCGCCAAGGCATCGCGGCTGTTCCCGCTGCTCGAACCCAAGCGTTACGTCGCGCTCGACATCTCGGTCGAGTTCCTGCGCGACGCGCTCAAGCGGGTGCAGCGCGAGCAGCCGGCGCTGTCGGTGGTGGGCGTCGGACTTGATTTCTCCAGTGCGCTCGATCTGCCCGACGGCCTGATCGAAGGCCGGCCGGTGTTCTTCTACCCAGGTTCGAGCATCGGCAACTTCACGCCCGAAGAAGCTCTCGGCTTCCTGCGCCGCGTGCGTGAGCGCGCATCGGGCGGCGGACTGCTGATCGGCGTCGACCTCGTGAAGCCTCGCGACGTTCTCGAACGCGCCTACGACGATGCGCTCGGTGTCACCGCCGCGTTCAATCTGAACCTGCTGCGCCAGCTGAATCGCCTGATCGGCAGCGACTTCGATCCGCGCCAGTGGCAGCACGTGGGCCTGTACAACGATGTGCAGTCGCGCATCGAGATGCACCTTGAGGCGCGCGAAGACCTGGTCGTGCGCTGGAACGGCTCGCAACGCCGGTTCGCAGCCGGCGAGCGCATCCACACGGAGAACTCGTACAAGTACAGCGTCGCCGGATTCGGCGCGCTGCTCGAGGCAGCGGGCTTCGCAGCGCCCGTGAGCTGGACCGACGAGAAGAACTGGTTATCGGTGTTCTGGGCGCCTGCCGCCTCAGCCTGAGCGGAACACGCTCAGCTCGAGAAGGGTGCAATCCCCGGCGGGTTGGGGTGCAGGCGCGCCATCGTGTACGCATCCACGTACTCGCCTTCGCGCAGCGCGTAGCCGCGCAGCGTGCCCTCGACCTCGAAGCCGAACTTTCGGTACAGCCGCACGGCGCGCTCGTTGTCCGTGTAGACAGTGAGCTCGATCCGAAGCGTGCCCAGCCAGTTGTCGGCGTAGTCGCAAAGCGCAGCCATCAGCGCAGTACCCACGCCCTGCCCCTGCGCACCCTTGCCTACCGAGACGCCGAGCATCATCGCGTGGCGGCGCCGCAGCGCGAGGCCGGCCGCATGCAGCCCGGCCGAGGCGACGACTTCGCCGTCGAGCTCTGCCACGAGCGCCAGGTCCGGCTTGCCGGGCGCGGCGCCCTCGCTGAGCATCGTGTGCCACCGCTCCTCGCTCGGATACGGCATCTGCAGCAAGGCGCCGTAGACCTCCGGGTCGCCCATCAGCCGTGCGAACGCGGCCGCGTCTTTCGGCGTGGCGCGGCGGATCGTCGGCGTCATGGCTCTTCTCAGTCTCTTCAGGCCCGCTCGGCGACCCAGCCCTCGACCGACGCGAGCGCCGCGGCGAGCTTGCTCGGGTCGGTGCCGCCGGCCATCGCCAGGTCGGGCTTGCCGCCTCCCTTGCCGCCGACCTGCTGCGCAACGAAGTTGACGAGCTCGCCGGCCTTCACCTTCGCGATGCGGTCGTTCGTGACGCCGGCCGCGAGCTGCACCTTGCCGCCCTCGACGCTTGCGAGCACGATGGCCGCGCTCTTGAGCTTGTCCTTGAGCTTGTCGAGCGTGTCGCGCAGCGTCTTCGCGTCGGCGCCGTCGAGGGTCGCGGCAAGCACCTTCAACCCCTTCACATCGACCGCCTTCGCGAGCAGCTCATCGCCCTGCGCCGACGCGAGCCTGCCCTTCAGCGAGGCCAGTTCCTTCTCGAGCGAGCGCACCTGATCGAGCAGCTGCCCAAGCCGCGCGGGCACCTCTGCGGGCGCCGACTTCAGCGCGCCGGCCAGCTGCTGCACGGTGCCTTCGAGCGACTGCACGTAGGCGAGCGCGTTGTCGCCGGTGATCGCCTCGATCCGGCGAATGCCGGCCGCCACCCCGCCTTCGGCGACGACCTTGAACAGGCCGATGTCGCCGGTGCGGTGCACGTGGGTGCCGCCGCACAGCTCGCGGCTGGTGCCGATGTCGAGCACGCGCACCTCGTCGCCGTACTTCTCGCCGAACAGCATCATCG
>Ga0075366_10001920_pt1 | contig 10516 bp, 7 predicted proteins | sample EndMethybrTD3031_FD_72351 | JGI IMG/M metagenome (GOLD analysis project Ga0075366, IMG submission 72351) | Populus endosphere microbial communities from Tennessee, USA - Endosphere MetaG P. TD hybrid TD303-1 | ecosystem: Host-associated > Plants > Roots > Endosphere | place: USA: Tennessee... | reverse complement strand
GCGGCCGTGCCGAGCAGCGCCACCGCAATCTGGCGGCCGCTGCAGATGCGCAGCAGCCGCAGCAACGCCACCACGATCATCAACGCGATGCCGATCGGAATGGCGGCTGCGCGCCAGGCGTTGCTGATCTCGAGCGCGGGCGTGACGATGAACGCTTCTTCATGCGCATAGTCGATCGCCGGCCAGGCGACGAGCGCCAGGAATGCGACCGACGCCGCGATGGCGAAAGCGTCCAGCATGGCGCGGCGCGCCGGCGAGAGCTTGTCGACCAGCGCGGTCATGCGCATGTGCTCACCGCGGCGCAGCGCCACCACGGCGCCCAGCATCGACAGCCACAGGAACAGGATCGACGCCAGCTCGTCCGACCAGACCAGGGGCGCATGGAACGCATAGCGCGCCGTGACACCCGCAAACAGCACCACGATCTCGGCCAGCACCAGCAGCGCGGCCAGGCTTTCGACCGTGTGGCCGAGCCACCGGTCGGCATGCCCGGCCCAACGGCCCAGCGCATTGAGCGGCGCGGCGCTGACGACCGCAGGATGCAGCGCGGCCGACATCAGGCGAGCTTGCCGACGGTGCCTTCGAGGAGCGCCCAGGCCTCGGGGCCGAAGCGGCCCTTCCACTCGCCGTAGAAGCCCGAGTCGCGCAGCTTGGCGCGAAAGCTGTCGGCGGTGGGCCGGTTGATGGTCAAGCCCTTGGCCTGCAGGTCGCCCACCACCGACTCGTTGAGCTTCTTGATGTCTTCGCGCTGCTGCATTCCCGCGTCGTTGATGGCGCGCGCCACGATGGTTTTCAGGTCGGCCGGCAAGGCCTCCCAGGCGCGGCCGTTGGCAATGAACCAGTAGCCGTCCCAGATGTGGTTGGTGAGCGAGCAGAACTTCTGCACTTCGTAGAGCTTGGCCACCTGGATGATCGGCAGCGGGTTCTCCTGCGCGTCGACGATCCTGGTCTGCAGTGCGGAATAGACCTCGCTGAACTGCAGGCTGGCCGGCGCGGCGCCGAGGCCCTTGAACATCGAGATCGACAGCGGGCTCACCGGCACGCGGATTTTCAGGCCGTCCATGTCCTTGGCACTGCCCACCGGCGCCTTGCTGCTGGTGGTCTGGCGAAAGCCGTTGTCCCACATCTTCTCGAAGGCATAGAGGCGCGACTTGGCAATGGCGTCGCGCACATGGGCGCCGAGCTTGCCGTCCATCGCGCCCCAGACCTGGCCGTAGTCGGAGAAGGCAAAGCCGACCGCGTTGATCGCCGCCACCGGCACCAGCGTGGCGATCACCAGCGCCGACGGCGTGAAGAACTCGATGCCGCCCGAGCGCACCTGCGCCAGCATGTCGGTGTCGCCGCCGAGCTGGTTGTTCGGGAAGATCTTGATCTCGACCCGGCCGTTGCTTTCCTTCGCGATGCGGTCGGCCGCCTCCTGCGCGCGGATGTTGAGCGGGTGGCTCAGCGGCAGGTTGTTGCCGTATTTGTAGGAGAACTCGGCGGCGCGTGCGATGCGCGGCAAGGCCGTCACGATGCCCGCGGCGGGAAGGGCTGAAAGCGTGCGCAGTGCGCTGCGGCGGGTGATCGATGGCATGTGTTGTCTCCGTTGTGTGTCTGATGCGATTTGATGCATCATTGAATCAAAGGCATGCCAACGATAGAAGGCGCATGCGCTCCAGTCAAACGGCAACTCTGATGGTTTTTGATGTATGAGGGTTAACCCCGGTCATTCTTCCGACGCCGCCGGCCGTGCCAGCGTGGCCGACATCGCGCGCGCGGCGCAGGTCTCGACCGCCACCGTCGACCGCGTGCTGAACCGCCGCCCCGGCGTGCGCGACGCGACCGCCCAGCGCGTGCTGAAGGCGGCCAAGGCGCTCGACTACCTGCCCGAGACCGGGCTCTACGCAGCGCTCGCGCCACCGCCGCTGCGGCTCCAGTTCCTGCTGCCGGCCGGCACCAACCGCTTCATCCGCATGCTCGGCGACATGGTGGGCTACTCGCAGGAGCACTGGGCGCCATTCAACGTGACCTGCCGCGCCGAATTCATCGAGAGCTTCAACCCGCACGAACTCGCGGCCGCGCTGCTGCGGCATGGCAAGCGCAGCGACGGCATCGCGATGATGGCGCTCGAGCATCCGGCCGTGCGCGAGGCGGTGAGCACGCTGGCCGCGCAGGGCGTGCCGGTGATCACGCTGATCTCCGACCTCTCGAACTCCGCTCGCGCGGCCTACATCGGGCTCGACAACCGCGCGGCCGGCCGCACGGCGGGCTACCTGATCGGCCGTTTCATCGGTGCGCGCGCCGCGGGCAAGGTGGCGCTGATCGCCGGCAGCCGCAGCTACCGCGCGCACGAGGAACGCGAGGCCGGCTTTCTGCATGTGATCGACGAACTGTTCAAGCGGCTGCAGGTGGTCGGCCTGCGCGAGGGCCAGGACGATGCCGAGAAGAACTACCGGCAGACCCGTGCCCTGCTCGACCAGCATCCGGAGCTGGCCGGCATCTACAACATCGGCGGCGCCTCCGACGGCGTGGCGCGGGCCCTCAAGGAGGCCGGCCGCGACCACAAGGTGGTGTTCGTCGGCCACGGCCTCACGCCCGACACGCGCGCCCTGTTGATCGACGGCAGCATGGACGCCGTGATCACCCAGAGCCCGCAGACCACGCTGATGAACTGCGTGCGCATCTTCACCAACCTGCGCGACCGGCGCGAGGCGCTGATCGGCGTCGAATCGCCCCGCAGTCAGGTGATCTTCCGGGAGAACCTGCCTTGAGCGTTGTGCACTCAAGGTAAATGCGGATTTACGCAGCGCCGATAGACCGCTAAAACTTAACATGTTCATTAATTGGGCGACGACCCGGCAGGAGACATCGATGACTTCGTTCCGTTTCACCACACTGGCGCTGGCCGCTGCGCTGGCCTTCGCAGCCCAGTCGCCGGCCCAGGCGCAGGACAAGCCGGTCAACCTCAAGCTCTCGAGCTGGGTGCCGGCGCAGCACCCGCTCAACCCGTCGCTACAGGCCTGGGCCGACGACATCAAGAAGGCGTCGAACGGCAGCATCACGGCCACGCTGTTCCCCTCGGAACAGCTCGGCAAGGCGTTCGACCACTACGACATGGCGCGCGACGGCATCGCCGACTTCGCCTACGTCAATCCGGGCTACCAGCCCGGCCGCTTCCCGATCATGGCCGGCTCGTCGCTGCCCTTCCTGTTTTCCAACGGCAAGGAAGGCTCGGCCGCGATCGACGCCTGGTACCGGACCTATGCCGCGAAGGAAATGAAGGACGTGAAGTACTGCTTCGCGTTCGTGCACGATCCCGGCACCTTCCACGCGCGCAAGAAGATCCTGCTGCCGACCGACATCAAGGGCATGAAGATCCGCCCGGCCACCAGCACCATCGGCCAGATGGTCACCTCGCTCGGCGGCACCAATGTGCAGGCCTCGGCACCCGAGTCGCGCGACATGCTGGAGCGCGGCGTGGCCGACGCCATCACCTTCCCGTGGGGATCGATCAGCCTGTTCGGCATTGACAAGGTGGTGAACTTCCACATGGACGTGCCGCTCTACGTCACCAACTTCGTCTGGGCCATGAACCAGGGCAAGTACGACAGCATGTCGGCCGCGCAGAGGAAGGTGATCGACGACCACTGCACCAGCGAGTGGGCGCAGAAGGTCGCGGCGCCCTGGGCCGATTTCGAATTTGCCGGCCGCGCCAAGATCGCCGCCCTGCCCGGCCACGAGGTCTACAAGCTCACGCCCGAACAGCTCGACGCCTGGCGCAAGGCCGTGGCGCCCGGCGAGGCGCAATGGGCCGAGGGCGTGAAGAAGGTCGGGCAGGATCCGAAGGCCGTGATGGACGCGCTCAAGGCGAACCTCGCGAAGTACAAGTCGGCACTCTGATCGTGAACGGCGCCACGGAGCCAGTTCGCGGGGGCCGCCGCGCACGGCCGCCCGAAGCGGCCGGCCCGCCTCCCGGCAGGGGGGTTGGCGCAGTGACACCAAGGGCGCGAAGACTGGGGAGCGAGCCATGAAGATCATGGACAGGATGATCAACACCATCGAGTGGCTGGCCGCCATCTTCGTCGGGCTGGTTGCACTCAACATCTTCGTCGCCGTCGTGTTGCGCAAGTTCTTCAACACCTCGATTCCCGACGCCTACGACTTCGGCCGCATGTTCCTCGGCATCCTGATCTTCTGGGGCATCGCGGCCACGAGCTACCGCGGCGGCCACATCACGGTCGACCTGGTGTGGACGGCGGCTGGACCGCGCATGAAGCGCGTGATCGACGTGTTCGCCACGCTGGTGCTTCTGGTCGTGGTGGCGGTGCAGACCGCCATGCTGTTCGACAAGGTGCGCGGCACCTGGGCTGACAACGTGCAGACCTACGACCTCAACATCCCGACCTGGCCGTTCTACGCGGTCGCCTGGTTCGGGGACGTGTGCGCGGTGCTGCTGATCGCGATCCGCACTTACCGACTGGTCTTCCAGCCCGAGTTGCTTCACGAAGCCAGGCCCGAACAGAAGGCGGATGAATGAGCACCGATGCCATTGCAGTGCTGGGTTTCGTGGTGCTGTTCGCGCTGATGCTGCTGCGCGTGCCGGTCGGCATGGCGATGGGGCTGGTCGGCGTGGTGGGCTACAGCTGGATCGTCGGGCCCGGCCCGGCGCTCAAGCTGGTTGGCCAGACCTCGATGCGCACCGTCACCGACTACACCTTCGGCGTGATCCCGATGTTCATGCTGATGGGCGCACTGGTGTCGGTGTCCGGCGTGAGCCGCGAACTGTTCCGGGCCGCCAACTCGATGATCGGCCACCTGCGCGGCGGGCTCGGCGTGGCCACGGTGCTGGCCTGCGGCGGCTTCGCGGCCATCTGCGGCTCGTCGGTGGCCACGGCGGCCACCTTTTCCGCTGTCGCCTACCCGGAGATGCGGCGCTTCAACTACCCGCAGTCGTTCTCGACCGGCGTGATCGCGGCCGGCGGCACGCTCGGCGCGATCCTGCCGCCGTCGACCGTGCTCGCGGTCTACGCCATCCTCACGCAGCAGGACATCGGCAAGCTGTTCATGGCGGGCATCGTGCCGGGCATCCTGGCGATGGCGATGTACGTCATGACCATCGCGATCATCGTGCGGGTGCGGCCCGCCTGGCTGCCGGCCGGCGAGCACAAGCCCTGGTCGGAGCGCCTGGTCGACCTGAAGGCGGTGTGGGCGCCGCTGGTGCTTTTCGTGTTCGTGATCGGCGGGCTCTACGGCGGCTTCTTCACGCCGACCGAGGCCGGCGGCGTGGGCGCGAGCGGCGCCTTCATCCTCGGCCTGCTGCGGCGCAAGCTCGACGGCCCGAAGATCCGCGAGGCGCTGCTGTCAGCCACGCGCACCGCTGCCGCGGTGTTCACGGTGCTGATCGGCGCGCTGCTGTTCGGCTACTTCCTGACCATCACGCAGAGCCCGCAGAAGCTGACCGAATTTCTCACCGGCCTCGGAATCGGGCGCTACGGCGTGCTCGCGCTCATCATGCTGATGTACCTGGTGCTCGGCTGTCTGATGGATGCGATGGCGATGATCATCCTCACCGTGCCGATCATCTTTCCGGTGATCGTCGCGCTCGGGTTCGATCCGATCTGGTTCGGCGTGATCATCGTCATGACGGTGGAGCTCGGGCTGATCCATCCGCCGGTGGGCATGAACGTCTTCGTCATCAAGAGCGTGGTGAAGGACGTGAGCTTTACCACCATCTTCAAGGGCGTGCTGCCCTTCATCGTGACCGACATCGTGCGGCTCGTGATCCTGATCGCGTTCCCCGTCATCGCGCTGTGGCTGCCCACCAAAATGGGCTGAGGCGCCCTCGCCGTCAGTCGATGTAGCGCAGGCCGGCCTTGGCCAGCGACTCGCGCATGGCGTACATGTCCAGGCCAAGCTCGCCGGCGGCAAAGCGCGCTCGCTTGCCGGTCTCGCCGGCTTCGCGTGCTTCGGCCGCATCGGCCACCTGCTGCGCCCGCGCGGCGGGCACGACGACCACGCCGTCGATGTCGGCCACCACCACGTCGCCCGGCTGCACCAGCGCGCCGGCGCACACCAGCGGCACGTTGACCGAACCGAGCGTCGACTTGTTGCAGCCCTTCGCATGGATGGCCCGGCTGAACACCGGGAAGTTCATCGCGGTGAGGTCGCGCACGTCGCGCACCCCGCCGTCGATCACCAGGCCCTTGCAGCCGCGTGCCTGGAACGAGGTGGCCAGCAGGTCCCCGAAGAAGCCATCGGTGCTGTCGGAGGTGCAGGCGGCGACCACCACGTCGCCGGGCTGGATCTGCTCGGCCGCGACATGCAGCATCCAGTTGTCGCCGGGCTGCAGCAGCACGGTGACGGCCGTGCCGCAGAAGCGCGCCTCGGGATAGATCGGCCGGATGCGCGGTTGCATCAGCCCGAGCCGGCCGAGCGCCTCGTGCACGGTCGAGACGCCGAAACGCGAAAGCTTCTCGACCGCCGCCGGGTCGGCACGGGCGACGTTGCGATGAACGACGCCGAGTTGTTGAAGCGCGTGGGAGGTAGACATGATGGTCGCGGGCCTTTGGCGGTAGTGTGCGGTCGAGGGCGCGGGCAGACGCAGCGGGTAGACGCAGCGGGTAGACGCGGATAGATCAGGTGACCGGCGAAATGAAGGAGATCAGCCGCCCCATGCGGGCAATGAAGTTCGACGTGATGATGAACTGCGGCTTCTCTCGCTTCACATAGGGCTCGATGTCGGGCGGCACATCGGCCGGATAGGGAGAGGTGTCGTAGATATCGCCAACGTGGCGGCTGCGATAGGCCGTGCCGGTGTACGGCGTCGTCGGGCCGTTGCCGCGGTAGGGGTTCACGATCTCGGGCACGGGCGCGGTCCAGTACTTGCCATCGACCAGCGCTCCCACGATCGTCTGCACCTCGGCTTCCGGCACCACCGGCGTCTTCAGCACAGCCCCTTCGAAAAGATCCGGGAAATCCACTTCGCGAACGGCAGTGAAGTACTTCGGCAAGGCACGCGCCGCGGTGGCCCGCAGCGGCGATTTGGCGACCATCGCGTCGATCTGCGCCTGCGTCATCGCATTGAGCTCGTCCAGGCGCTTCTGCAGCGCGGCTGTGTCCACCGTGCGGCCCGACGAATAGTGGCTGATCGTGTTGGTGATGTCCTTGTCGAAGAAGTACGCGCCGTTGTGGATGTTGGAGCCGTAGCGGTGGATGTAGAGCGGCTCGTTGGTATCGAGTTCGATGAACGTGGCCACGTTGCGGCCCGCGAGCAGCGGATTGAGGGTCGCAACGTTGGCGGGGAGCTGGATCGAGGGCGACTTCAGCCAATCGATCGCCTTCTGCAACTGCGACAGGTACTTCTTGTCGCCGGTCAGCGTGAAGTAGCCAAACAACTGCTGAATGTTGGTCTGCGTCGTGTGCGTGGCGAGCGAGCGCGGCTCGTAGGAACGCGCGCCGGCCGGGGCGCCTGCAGCGCGGCCATTCGTGATGCGCGAGAGGTGCTGAAGGCTCCAGCCCGACTGCAGCGGCAGCACCGCCGAGGTCCACTGCATCCGTTGCATGCAATCCATGGCCCGCGTGATGCTGGTCACCAGGTCGGTGCGGCCCAGCGTCATCACGCACATGGTCAGGAACTTGATGTTCTCGCCCATGACGTCGTCGTTGAAGGTCACATGCAGCGTGTAGTCGCCGTCTTCCATGCCGGCACGCGCCCCAACAGGCAACTGCTGCGCGTTGGGCAAGGGCATCGAGCTGATCGCGTTAGGGTTGTGCGGAAAGCGCTGCGGCCAGCCGCCGTCGGCCACGCCGAACTGCGGGCCGAACTGCGCATCGGTGATGAACTTGATGGCCTTGTCGGTCGCGGCCTGGTAGACCGGATCCTTTTTCTCCAGGTACATGCGCAGCATCAACTGGGACGCCACGGCGGTGGTGGCGTCGTCGAAGGTCGCATTGCCGTAGTAGTGCTGGAACTCCTCCAGGCGCCAGCCGTTCATGCCCACCGTTTCGTACCAATGCTGCAGCGACGCCTCGCCGGCGAAGTCATGGATGTAGTTCCATCCGCCAGAGCTGTGCTGGGCCGCGGCGACAGCCTTGGCAGTGCGGTCCGCCGCCTCGTAGAAACGCTCGTCCCCGGTCGCGTGGTAGGCGTCCAGGTAAAGATGGCCGATGGAAGAGGTGCCCGGCGGCTGCAGCCAAAGCATGGTGCGCTTGGCCTCCATTTCGCCGAAGGTCTGCGTGAGGTCGGGAGAATACGACCAGACATAGCCGCCCCGGTAAGAGACGACTTCGTCCATGTAAACGGCGGCGCGCTTGAGTGCCGCCGCTGCGGTCGCCTTCGGTGTCGGCGCGGGCGCGGGCGCGGGCGCCGGTGTGGGAGCGGGCGTAGGAAACGGAAAGCTGGGCCCGCCGCCGCCGCCACCACAGGCGGCCAGCGCCGCAGGTGACAGAACCGAAATTGCAAACTGTCTGCGTTTCATGGCATTTCCCTCTATGGGTTGATGGGGTTAGTTGGCTCGGGTCGTCAGATGTCGTACAACACCGATTGTCTCGCCGCAGCGGGCGGATTATTGAAGCCGCCTCTTGAACCCGTCAACGGGGAATCACAGGAGTACGTGATTCAAATGGTAAGTAGATGTCGTCGTTGTAGGACAACGTACATGTCAGTCAGCGCGAAGGCAGCTGGCACGGACGGCCCGACTTCGGATGCCGGCCCCGTCCATCCGCGGTCGAGCGGCTGCCGTCCGGCTAGGCCAGTGCCGCTTTCGCCGCCCGCACGATGCTGGCCGCATCCACGCCGAAGAAGTCGCGCAGCGCGGCGCGCGTGTCGCTGCGGCCGAAGCCGTCGGTGCCGAGGGTGACGTAGCGCCGGCCGGCCGGCAGGAACGCGCGAACGCTCTCGGGCACGCCCCGCACGTAGTCGGTGGCCGCCACGATCGGGCCGGCTCCCCCGGCCAGCTGCTGCGCGATGAACGGCTTGGCGGCTGCCGCTTCGCAGGCCACGCCGTCGCGCGCGAGTTCGCTCCAGCTCGTGACGCTGAACACCTCGACGCCGATGCCTTCGGCCGCCAACAGCTGCGCGGCCTTCACCACCTCGGTGAGGATCGCGCCCGAGCCCAGCAGCGTGACCTTCTGCTTCACCGTCGCAGCATCGCCGTACATGCCGAAGCGATAGCACCCGCGCAGCACATCCGCATGCACCGCGGGCGGCAGCGTCGGCTGCGCGTAGTTCTCGTTCATGAGCGTGACGTAGTAGAAAACGTCTTTCTGCTCGACCAGCATCTCGCGGATGCCGGCGTCCACGATCACCGCCATCTCGCCCGCATAGGCCGGGTCGTAGGCCTTGCAGTTCGGAATGGTCGCGGCGATCAGGTGGCTGGTGCCGTCCTGGTGTTGCAGCCCCTCGCCGCCCAGCGTGGTGCGCCCCGAGGTGGCGCCGAGCAAGAAGCCGCGTGCGCGCTGGTCGGCCGCGGCCCAGATCTGATCGCCCACGCGCTGGAAGCCGAACATCGAGTAGTAGATATAGAACGGCAGCATCGCCAGGCCGTGCACGCTGTAGCTGGTGGCCGCCGCCGTCCAGCTGGCGATGGCGCCGGCCTCGCTGATGCCTTCTTCCAGGATCTGGCCGTCGGTGGCTTCGCGGTAGCTCAGGATCGAATCGATGTCTTCCGGCGCATAGCGCTGGCCCACGCTGGAGTAGATGCCGACCTGCTTGAACAGGTTGGCCATGCCGAAGGTGCGGGCCTCGTCGGCCACGATCGGCACGACGCGCGGACCCAGCACCCGGTCTTTCAGCAGCGCGCCGAGCATGCGCACGAAGGCCATCGTGGTGCTCATCTCCTTGCCGTCGGCCGCCAGCGCGAACTGCGCATAGGCGGCGAGTTCGGGCTTGGGCACGATGTCGCAAGCCGTTTCGCGCCGCGGCATCGCACCACCGAGCGCGGCGCGGTGCGACTGCAGGTACTGCATCTCCGGGCTGTCGTCGGCCGGCTTGTAGAACGCCAGCGAGGTCGCCTGTTCGTCGCTCAGCGGCAGGTTGAAGCGGTTGCGAAAACCGATCAGGTCGGCGCTCTCGAACTTCTTTTGCGAGTGCGTGGTCATGCGGCCCTGCCCTGCGCTGCCCATGCCGTAGCCCTTCTTGGTGTGGGCAAGGATCACGGTCGGCTGGCCGCCGTGTGCAGCCGCCGCGGCGTAGGCAGCATGGATCTTCACCAGGTCGTGGCCACCGCGCTTGAGGCGGTCGATCTGCTCGTCGGTCATGCCCTGCGCGAGCTGCTTCAAGTCTTCGTTCTGCCCGAAGAAGGTATCGCGGTTGAAGCGGCCGTCCTTCGCGGCAAAGGTCTGCATCTGGCCGTCGACCGTGTGCGCGAAGGCACGCGCCAGCGCACCGGTGGTGTCGCGCGCGAACAGGCCGTCCCAGTCGCTGCCCCAGACCAGCTTGATGACGTTCCAGCCGGCGCCGGCAAAGAGCTTCTCGAGCTCGTCGATGATGCGGCCGTTGCCGCGCACCGGGCCGTCGAGCCGCTGCAGGTTGCAG
>Ga0075366_10001919_pt1 | contig 10518 bp, 10 predicted proteins | sample EndMethybrTD3031_FD_72351 | JGI IMG/M metagenome (GOLD analysis project Ga0075366, IMG submission 72351) | Populus endosphere microbial communities from Tennessee, USA - Endosphere MetaG P. TD hybrid TD303-1 | ecosystem: Host-associated > Plants > Roots > Endosphere | place: USA: Tennessee... | reverse complement strand
GCCGACCCGGTCATCGCGCGGATCGTGGGCGCGGAATCGGGGCCCACGCTCGACTGGCTCGAGGATAGCCATGGCGTCGCTCTGCGGCTCGATCCCAACTGGCCGCCGGCGTTCGGTCACAGCCGGATGCGTATGCACGTTTCGCCGGGGCGCAGCGGGCTCGACATGATGGACCGCCTGATCGCTGCCTGCGATGCCGCGGGCATCGTGATCCTGACCAATGCCGAGGTGACCGACCTGTTCGCCGAGGGCGAGCGCGTTCAGGGGGTGCGCTATCGGCGCCCGGACGGCAGCATCGAGGATATTGGCTGTTCGGCGTTGATCCTCGCGACCTGCGGGTTCGGCGCCAATCCGGCGATGATTGCGCACCACATCCCCGACATGGCCGGAGCGCGCTATTTCGGCTGGGAGGCCAACCGCGGCGACGGCATCCTGCTGGGACAGGCGTTGGGTGGGGCGACCGGCGACATGGGCGCCTATCAGGGTCTCGGACTGCTCACCGAGCCGCAGGGTATCGATCTCAATCCGCGCTTTCTGATCGAGGGCGGAATCCAGGTCAATGCCGACGGAATGCGTTTCGCGCACGAACTGGACGACATATCGGGCCAGGGCGCGCGCGTGATCGCGCAGCCGGGCGGTGTCGCCTGGATCGTCTACGACGAGCGAATTCACGTGTCGTGCCTCGATCTTCCGCAGTACGAGCAGCTTCGTGCGGTTTCGCCGATCAAGCGGTTCGGCACGCCGCAGGCGCTCGCCGCGGCGCACGGCATCGATCCCGAAGGCTTGGTCCGGACGCTGTCGGACCTCCCCTGCGACCGGCCGGACGGCTTCGGGCGGTCATTCGCTTCTCCACCGCTCGCGCCGCCGTTCATCGCGGTCAAGGTGACGGGCGCGCTGTTCCATACGCAAGGTGGCCTCGTCGTCGACGACTGCGGTCGTGTCTGTCGGGCGGACGGATCGGCGATGCCCAATCTCTATGCCGGCGGCGGCACCGCGCGCGGCATGACCGGGGCGAGCGCATCGGGCTATCTCCCGGGTGCCGGCCTGAGTTGCGCAATAACTTTGGGACGCATCGCGGGCGAACATGCGGCGAAGACGCTGCGGGACTGACCCCGCGGCTCGGGCCCGATGGCTTCGGGCCGGCCGCGCGGCATCGGTATCGGTCTTGCCCTCGACCGCCGCGCTCAGGGGGCGCCCCTATTTTTGCGTGGGGGCACCACCCTGGGTATCGAGCAAAGCGCCCGTCTCGCCGGCATGACGGAAAGGAGCCCGAAGCGCGCGCATGGCACTTCGGGCTCCGGGGAGAGAGTCGAGACGATCAGCGCGGGTCTGCTGCGGCCTGTTGGCTGCCGACCTGCTTGATCTGCACCTCGCTCATGGCCGAGGTCACGGCATTCCCGCTGGCGGAGAAGTTCGTGGCCGGCAGGGTGGCGAGTTGGCCGTCCACCTTGACCAGCAGCTGCTGCGCCTCGCCGCGGGCGTTCGACAAGACCTGACGGACGCGGCCGATGCGCGCGCCATTGGGCGCCAGCACGGGCATGCCGCGGGTCACGGTGAAGGCGCCGTCGCTCGAGCCCGAACCGCTGGCAGAGCCCGCAAGATCGCTGCCGGCGGCACCGGCCTGGCCCGATCCCGAGGCATGACCCGAGCCGGTCGACGCGCCGCCGAGCACACCCGACGCACTCGAGATCAGCCCCTGACCCTGGCCCTGGACCGCACCGGCATGGCCCTGCGAGCGCTGGACGGCGCCGGCCGCGGCGTTTCGCGCGGTTCCGCGCGCCGACTGCACCACGCCCGTCGCGGCATCGGTGCCGACGAGCTGCGCATCGGCGCTGCCCGAACCGTTGAGGCTGCCATTACCCGAAACGCTGGAGGCGAGCCCGGCAACCGGGCTTGCGACCGACTGGGCGGCGTTGCCGCTGCCGCTCGCGCCGACATTGCGATCCGCCTTCACGCGCCCGCTTTTGCGGTCGACGCTCTGGCTACCGCCGCTCGACGCGGCACCGCGCAGCGTCCCGCTGGTCCCCGAGCGGACGCCGTCGACCGTGCTGCCGATCGAACCGGCGCCCCCGCGCATGCCCCCGACGCTGCCGTTCAGCGCGCCGCCGATACCGGCCCCCAGGCCGCCACCCACGATCTGCGCCTGGGCGGTCGTCGACAGTAGAAGAGCCGCCGTGACTGTGATGATCTTGCGCATGACTGATGTCCTTTTCTCGATCTGACGAGAGGCGATCGCCATCTCATCGACGACAACGAGAGCGCCGCGCGATTTAATCCATTCATTTCTTCCGGGCGCAGCGTGGGCACAGCAATCCGCGCCCGAACACCGGGTCCGGCCCCGCGCGGCCCAGGTCCAAGGCCTCGCGATCGAGCGCCGGGATGACTGCGCCGCGCCCCAGTGCGGCAGCCGCGCGGGCGGCGACGAACGGCACCGCGTACGAGGTGCCGCGCACTTTGCGCCAGACGCCGTCGGCACTGGCGGCAAGCATGTCGGCGCCGGGCGCGGCATAGTCGAGATGCGCCGCGCGGCCGGCTTCGATGAGCGCGCGGCCGCGACCGTCCACGGCAGTCACCGCGATGACGCCCGGATAGGACGCCGGGTAGGCGGGCGGCGCGGCCGGTCCGTCGTTGCCGACTGCCGCGACGATGTGGACGCCCTGCCGCTGCACCGCCGCGATCGCACGGGCGACGAGGGGGGTGTCGGGGCCGACCAGGCTGATCGAAATCACGCGGCTGCCCTGGGCGCCGACCAGCCAGTCGAGCCCGCGGGCCACGGCGAGCGCATTGCCGCCGGCAGCATCGGTGCCGTAGACGTCGGCCACGGCGATCCGCCGCACGCCCGCTGATCGCAGCAACGAGACGATGGCGCTGCCGTGATGACTGGGCGTGGGCGCGCCTTGGCTGAAGCCGCGCTTGGCGACAACGGCGATCGCGGGACCGGGCGCGCCATCTATCACGCCGACGGTCTGGTAGATCGGGGTCGGCGCGGGCTCGGAGCGGGGCCGGCCGCGAGTTGCGGCTGACCCGGACTGAAAATACAGCGTATCGGCAGATATCTGCGCGCCCGGCAACAGCGTCTCGAGCGTGGCCTCTGCCGCCGCCAGAGACTGTCGCGCCGGCGTGCCGAGGCGGACCACCGCAATGTCCAAGGCGTCGAGACGTTCGCGCCCGATGACGGCGAAGCCGGCCGCTTGCGCGCGCGCCACCTCGGCCTCGCTCGCCCCGACGAGCAGCAGTTCGCCCCGCCGGGCGGGATTGCCGGCGGCATCGCGGTCCAGCACCGCGTGATTGCGGCGGACGAGCGCCCGCAGGCGGAAAAGCCGGACGTCGGCGAGGCGCGAGGCGGTGCGTGCGAGGTCTTCGGTCGTCCGCTGTACGGGATCGAGTGTTCGCTCCGCCGTCTCCAGGACCCCGCCAATTCCGCGATCGAGCGCCGGGAGGCCGATCTGCGCCGTGCCTGGCGCTGCGGGCAGCGCGGCCAGAAGCAGCAGCGGAAAAAATCGAATTGGCATGACGTCCTTCACGACGGAAAAAAAGGAAGTGTGGATTAAACGGGCGGCCAAGCGCGTTTCATCCGGGAAAGGGTAAAGAAACTGTCGGTACGGCAACCTGATGCGTTCGAGGGCGAGCTCCTGGCCTTGCTGCCGCGCATGCGGCGCTTTGCCGCCGGGCTGGTGCGCAACCTGCCGGAATCCGACGATCTTTGCCAGATGACGATCGAACGGGCGCTCCGCAGCCGCGCGCAGTGGCAGGAGGGCACCCGGCTCGACAGCTGGATGTATCGAATCATGCGCAATCTGTGGATCGACGAGGGACGGGCGAGTACCCGAAGGGCACAGACCTTTGCCGACGCCGAAGACGGCCTCCGCGTCGGTGCCAGTGGCGGCCAGGAGGAGAGCGCGCACCTGGCGGACGTCGACCGGGCGCTGGCGAAACTGCCCACAGAGCAACAGGAAGCGGTGATTCTGGTCATGGTCGAAGGCTATACCTACAAAGAGGCCGCGGCGATCGTCGGCTGTCCGGTCGGCACCCTCAACTCGCGCTTGGTGCGCGGTCGTGACGCCCTGCTGGGCCTGTTGGGAGAAGCCGCATGAACCCGTCGAAGGAGCAGATCGCCGCCTATGCCGATGGCGAGCTTGACGGCGATGCGCGTCGCGAGGTCGAGGCGGCGCTCGCGAGCGACGCGACCCTGCAAGCCGAGGTCGACGCGCACCGCGCGCTGAAGGCGAGGCTCGCCGCGCATTTCGCGCCCGTCGCCGATGCCCCGGTTCCCGAACACCTGATCCGCGCCGTCGCGCGCGGGCCGGTTGTGGTGGACTTCGCAGCGGCGTCCCGCCATCGCGCGCGGCAGGCGCGCCCAAGGCTTTCCTGGTTCGCGCCGGCGCTGGCCGCGTCGCTGGTCGCCGCTCTGCTAGGCTACGGCGTTCTACATCGATCGATGCCGGCTTATGCCGCAGGCGAGGTCACCGCTGCGCTGGACGGGCAACTCGTCGAAGTCCAGCAGCCCGACGCCCCGGTGCGTATCCTGTTGAGCTTCCGCAACGGCGAAGGCGAGTTCTGCCGCGGATTTTCGGACGCATCGCACTCGGGGATAGCCTGCCGAGACGGTCGTGGCTGGCGACTGGACAAGACGATGGACGGCGGCGCGGCGGGAACCGGCGACTACCGCCAGGCCGGCAGCGCCGACGCCGAAGTGCTCTCTGCGATCCAGGATCTCGCGCGGGGGCGCGCCTTGGACGCGGCGGGCGAGCGGGATGCGATGAGGGCAGGCTGGCGGAAACCCTAAGCCTCGCGAAGGGCAAACGTCATCCGCCAACGCGACTCCTGGTAACGCGTCTTCGTGGACACTGTCATCCTCGTGAACGGCTCAGCCGATTACTGTGATGGATAATTGCGGCTGGAGCCCGCGGCTGACCCGGCGCAAGACTCGCCTGGAAAAGGGAGAGACACCATGAAGCCTTCGAAAGTCATCCTGCTCGCCGCGACCGTGTCGATCGTGCCCATCGCTGGAGCCTCGGCGCAGACCGCGACCCAGGTCGAGGATCGCATGACCACCGTTGCCGCGCCGCTGGCCGCTGCCAAGCCGCCGGCCGCGCAGGCCGGCGTGGCGGGCACCGTCGACGCGCGTTCGGGCGCGCCCAGCCAGAGCAATCCGCAAATGACGCGGGACAACGGCGCGCCCATCGGCGCCAATCGCAACTCGCTCGCCGTCGGGGATACCGGACCAGTCCTGCTCGAAGACACGACGCTGATCGAGAAGCTGGCCCGGTTCGACCGTGAACGCGTGCCGGAACGCGTGGTCCATGCTCGGGGCACGGGCGCATTGGGTGTCTTCCGGGCGACGGCGGACCTTTCAGGGCTGACCAAGGCCTCGCTGTTCCAGGCACGCAAGGAGACCCCGGTGTTCGTCCGCTTTTCGACGGTGATCCATCCCTCCGGCTCGCCGGAGGGCATGCGCGACCCGCACGGCTTTGCGGTCAAGTTCTATACCGATCAGGGCAATTGGGATCTGGTGGGCAACAACCTGCCGATCTTCTTCATCCGCGACGCGATCCAGTTTCCCGACATGATCCACTCGCTCAAGCCGTCGCCGGTGACCAACAAGCAGGATCCCAACCGGTTCTTCGAGTTTTTCTCGGGGACGCCCGAAGCCACCAACATGCTGGTCCACGTCTATTCGAACCTGGGGACGCCCGCGTCCTACCGCACGATGGACGGCAATGGCGTGCACGCCTTCAAGCTCGTCGACACGGACGGCAAGGTCACCTTCGCCAAGTTCCGCTGGATCAGCCGGCAGGGCGTCAAGAGCCTGACCGGCGAGGCCGCGGCCAAAGCGCCGGCCAACCACCTGACCGACGACCTCTACGGCGCCATCGCGGCCGGGAACTATCCCACCTGGGATCTCATGGTGCAGACGATGTCCGCCGACGAACTCGGCAAGCTGACGTTCAACCCCTTCGACGACACCAAGGAATGGCTCGACGCGCCGTTCCGCAAGATCGGCGAAATGACGCTTAACCAGGTGCCCGAAAACTTCTTCCGCTGGACAGAGCAATCGGCCTTCGCGCCCGCCAATCTCGTGCCCGGGATCGAGGCCTCGCCCGATCGCATGCTCCAGGGCCGGCTGTTTTCCTATTCGGACACGCAGCGCTATCGCGTCGGGGCCAACGTGATGGACCTGCCGGTCAATCGTCCGCGCGTCGCGGTGGTGAACAACTATCAGGACGGCCAGCTCGACGCGGCCACCGGCACGGTCGACGTGAACTACTTTCCGTCGGTGACGCAAGGCAAGGCGGTGGATCCGGCGTTCGCCCCCACGCCCTACAAGGTCGATGCGATCGTCCAAACCGCACCGATCTCGAAGACCGAACCCTTCGACCAGGCGGGCAAGTTCTACCGGGCGCTCAGGCCGGTGGACAAGGCGGATCTCGTCAGGAACCTGGCCGGGGACCTCGGCGTGGTGACATCGGCGCGCACGAAGGTGATCATGGTCAGCTACTTCGCGCAGGCCGACAAGGATCTGGGCGCGCGCCTGGCCAGGGCCGTCGGCGCGCCGATGGGCGAGGTCAATCGCGCCGTCGCTGAATACCAGGCGGCCGTGGACGCGCGCTACGCGGGTCAGCCGTGACGATCGCCCTGATCCTGGCCGCCACGCTGGCCTCCGCGCCGGCGCAGGCCACCAGCCTGCCGCCGCCCGAGCGGCGGCAGGCGCTGCTCTTCGAAGCGGCGACGCTGGGCCGGACCGATCTGATCGCGCTGCTCGTGGCGAACGGCGCCGACGTGAACGCCTACGAGGTCAGGGGGTTCACGCCGCTGATCCTGGCGGCGTACAACGGCCAGGCCGACACGGTCGAGGCCCTGCTCGCTGCGGGCGCCGATCCGTGCAAGCCCGACCTTGGCCAGGGCAACACCGCCCAGATGGGTGTGGCCTTCAAGGGCGACGACCGGATCGCCGCGCGCCTGCTCAAAGAGAAATGCGACGTCAACGCCCGCAATACGGCCGGCCAGACCGCGCTGATGATGGCCTCGCTCTTCGGCCGCACCGCACAGATCGCGATGCTGCTCAACAACGGCGCCGATCCCGGCATCCTCGATGCATCCGGCCGATCGGCCGCGTCGGTCGCCAGGGCCCAGGGCAACGCGACATTAGCCGCCGATCTCGAGGCGCGCGTGCACCGCTGAGCCGTCGTCGATGCCCGCGCATTCGACCGGGCATGCGGGAACTTGCAGCGCCGAGGCGCGCTTGGTGTGCCAAAGGAGCGATTTGATGCACACTGAGAAACATGGCACCGAAACCCATCTCGACAAGATCGAGGCTCGCGCAGGCTCGCGGAACAAGACCAACCGCAACGCGCTGGTCGCCGGCTTGCTGCTGGTGATCGTGGCCTTTGTCGCCATCGTCGGGTCGGGATACCTGCAGACCGACCGCACGGGCGCCGACGAGGTCACGCCGGCAACCGCGACCGCACCCGTAAAATGAGCTGAACGCCGACGGACTGCGCCGATCCGCCCACCCCCTTCGCAGGGGGGAGCGGCCTCTACCGTGGCGACGCCCGGCGATCGGGAAAAGCCGATGCCGGCGCGGTTAGCACCGTTGCGATTTAGATGTCGCATCCCCTTGCCGCCTCCGCCACCCGCGGCTATAGGCCCGGCTCGCCGCTGCGATCCGGAGACGTGGGTGAGTGGCTGAAACCAACGGTTTGCTAAACCGTCGTACTGGTAAATCCGGTACCGAGGGTTCGAATCCCTCCGTCTCCGCCACTGCCTTTCGCCTCCCGCTCCTCGCCAGGAGCATCGCAAGTCTGCCTGCGATCGCGGCGTGGCTGTTCGGACTTTGTCGCAGGCCTTGCGCGGACGCATGCCGGACGGAAGCGGCCACACGGCTCGATCCACGCGGCCATCGCTTGGCCGCAAAAGCGACTCGGCTCGTCGCCCGTTCATTGCGGGGCAAGGCGCCATGGATTCTGTGGGCGGCATGATGCCGCGCCCTCGCATGGGGCCGGCCAGATGCGGGGTCGCCACCATGTTCACGTCCTTCACCCGAGCGCTGCGGATCGCCGCGGCCGCCGTGCTCGTCGCTGCGGCGACGCCGGCGGCGCTGGCCCAGCCGATGCGCCAGGTCGATCCCGATGCCGGCATCGACGCCGACCTGGCGCCAGGCGCCCAACCCGCCGCTGCGACCGCCGCACCGCCGGTCGAGCCGCAATCCGCGCCGCAGGCGGATCCGGCCGCCCCGCCGATTCCGGCGTCGGTGCCCACCCCCTCTGATCCGAACGCCCAGACCTACCACGAGGACGACCTCATCGGCGCCGCCGAGGGCGTGTTCGGCAAGGGCGCGCGCGGGCTGGCCGACGTGCTCAAGGACATCCTCAAGAAGCAGGGCGAGCCCAACGGCTACATCGTCGGGCGCGAGGGTGGTGGCGCCCTGGTCGTCGGGCTGCGCTATGGCTCGGGCACGCTCTACCACAAGATCGAGGGCCAGCGCCCGGTCTACTGGACCGGGCCGTCGATCGGCTTCGATGCCGGCGCCAACGCCGCCAGCACCTTCGTGCTGGTCTACAACCTCTACGACAGCGAGGAGCTCTACAAGCGCTTCGTCGCGGGTGAGGGGCAGGCCTATTTCATCGGCGGCTTCAACGTCAGCTACTTGCGCGCCGGCAACACCGTGCTGATCCCGGTGCGTGCGGGCGCGGGGCTGCGGCTGGGGGTCAACGCCGGTTACATGAAGTTCTCGCACAAGCAGACCTGGATGCCGTTCTAACCGCTGGCGCGCGACAAAGCCGCTTGCCCCGTCGGGGGCACCGAGGCTAAGGCCCGCGCGCCATGCTTACGAACCTCCAGCAACAGCCCGCCGATGCGCTTCTCGCGCTGATCAAGCTCCACAACGACGACCCGCGCGCCGACAAGATCGACCTCGGCGTCGGCGTCTACAAGACGGGGCAGGGCGAGACCCCGGTCTTCGCCTCGATTAAGGCGGCGGAGAGGATCCTCGTCGAGACCCAGGGCACCAAGGCCTACCTCGGCCCCGAAGGCGACATGGGCTTCGTCGAGAAGCTGATGCCTTACGTGTTCGGCAAAAGCGATCCGACCATGGGCGGACGCATCGAGGGCATGCAGACCCCCGGCGGCACCGGCTCGCTGCGGCTCGCGCTGGCGGTGATCAAGAAGGCGCAGGTCAAGCGGATCTGGATGGGCGTGCCCTCCTGGCCCAATCACGCGCAAATCTGCGCCGACCTCGGCCTTGAGTTAAAGACCTTCAACCACGCCACCCCCGAAGGGACGGCCGATATCGACGCGCTGCGCGCCGCGATCGCCGCGGCCGACGAAGGCGACGCCTTCCTGTTCCAGTCGTGCTGCCACAACCCCACCGGCATCGACTATACCGACGCCCACTGGGACGAGATCGCCGGTCTGGTCGCGGGCAAGCAGATCCTGCCGCTGCTCGATCTCGCCTATCAGGGGCTCGGGAAGGGCTGGGAAGAGGACGCCTACGGCATGCGCCGCGTCCTCGCCGCGGTGCCCGAGGCGCTGATCGCCTACAGCTGCGACAAGAACTTCGGCCTCTACCGCGACCGTGTCGGCGCGCTCTACATGATGACCGCCGAAGCCGCGCAGCTGCCGATCGTGGTATCGAACGCCTATGCCCTGGCGCGCGCCAACTGGTCGCAGCCGCCCGATCACGGCGCCGCGGCGGTGCGGCTGGTGCTCGAGGACGAGGGCCTCACCGCGCAGTGGCTCGACGAGCTCGACACCATGCGCGAGCGCATGAACCAGGTCCGCGCGATCCTCGCCGCGGCGGGCCGGACCGGCGGCGTCGACCTGACCCCGATCGGCGGGCAGAACGGGCTGTTCTCGATCATCCCCTTCACCCCTGAACAGGTCCAGGCGATGCGCGCCGATCACGGCATCTACTTCGCCGGATCGGGGCGGATCAACGTGGCGGGGCTGACCACCGGCAACATCGCCCAGTTCATCGCCGCGGTCGCCAAGGTCACGGGCTGAACCAGGCTGGCGGCGGCGCCTCCGAACGGGGGCCGCCATCGCTTCGCCGGCCACCGGCATTTACCCTATCATCGCCATCATCGCGCGTGGAACGCACGATGAGTTTGGCCCGTCGCGCGGCGCGGGGGCGGCGGCGATCCGCGCGCCGCGCCGATTCGCGCCGCGCGCCAAAGTTCGCGCGAGAACCGGCATCGGGCCGATCGACGTGGCATTCTGCGCGCGACCTCACGCCGGATCGCGGGGGGCCTTGCGGAGCGACGACGTCGAAGAGCGACGCGGATCGTGGCAGGTGGGGGCGGTGTAGGACAGCCCCGCCGCTGACCCCGGGGCTAGCGCGCCGCTCATCGCCACGGTCGTGAGGGCCCGGGGTTGCGGATCCCGTGACTCCCCTTGTGTTGCGACGCACAATTTTCGTGCTGCCGTTTGCTGCATGTGCTAACGACTCCTCCTGTCGAGGAGGCGTTGATGGAAACACGTCAGCACGTCGAGGTCTTGGGGATCGACCTGGTTCGGTTC
>Ga0075366_10001917_pt1 | contig 10521 bp, 19 predicted proteins | sample EndMethybrTD3031_FD_72351 | JGI IMG/M metagenome (GOLD analysis project Ga0075366, IMG submission 72351) | Populus endosphere microbial communities from Tennessee, USA - Endosphere MetaG P. TD hybrid TD303-1 | ecosystem: Host-associated > Plants > Roots > Endosphere | place: USA: Tennessee... | reverse complement strand
GATCAGGGGCGGGTGGGCAGCACCGGAACAAGACGGACTCCGCAGTGCGCGCCCGTCACCGACTCACTGGGATCGAGGTCCGCTGCGAGTCAGAGCGATCGCAGCACCAGAACCGTGAGTTGGCCCTGCGGGTCCTCGCGGCGCGGGTCGCTGATCGAGATCGTGCCCTGATCGACGATGATCGTGCCGCGGACCGGAGGCGGCAGGTGGGCTCAGGGATGCGCGGTGACAAGCGACGGACGATCCGTGTACAGGAGGATCGGGTAACCGATCACGTAGATGGTCGGACATGGTGCTTCCGGGCCTATGCTCGTGGTGACTGGTGAGACACTGGCGTGGACTGTTATGGATGCGCCTGGAGCCCCTCGTGTACAGTAGGGGCATGTCAATGACTAGCGTTGATGATCTGTCTACTCCGAGCGATATGATGAAGATCCTAAAGCAGCTCACGAGGATCGTGCGAGATATCGAGGCACTACCGGACAAGGCAGGTCAACGTTTTTGGGAAGACATCGATCATAGTCTGCGGGAGACTCCGGCAGAGGACCTCAGGCTCGAGAGTACACCGAGCTTGCACACGACTACAGCACTCTACAACCTCCTCGCGAATATGTGCGGTCCGCAGTTCGTTGAGATGGTCAATGGAGCGACCAAACAGTACTATGAGGACCTCCTGGCTCAAATGAGGGAGGCTTTTGGCGGTTGGGATGAGTTCATTGATCAGAAATTTGATGAGGCCAAGGCCGCCAGTCTCGAGGGCATCCCCACCAGGTCGGTGGTACTGCACACAATCAACAGTATCGGTGGAGGTTCCCTGAGACGTGTTGACAGGGACTCTAAGCTCCTGAAACTGACGGACACAACGACCGGCAGGGAGCGCTATTTCTTGAGTAAAGATCTCATCATGGTGGAGTTCTAAGTTCACTCGTGACGATCTGTATCGCGCGACTCGACCAGGGGAGGGGACGCCGCGGTCCATCTCGTCTCGCCGGTGTGAACTTGACGAGGAGACAGTCATCGAGTTATGGCAAGGTAACGAAATTGAGGCTGCGGCGTCGTTTCGTCACGATGGTCAGTGGCGACGTGGTAAGAACGAAGGATGTCTCAGCGCACATTCTGCGACGGGTGCGGCGCGGAGGCGCCGCACCTCCTGAAGCGTGATGCCATGGGGCGTTGTCCGTCAATCGGTCAGCCGGGTGACGGCATAAAACGCCAGCTCGAACTTCGGTTTGGCACCAGCACCATGACCCTGGACCTTTGCGTCACGTGTTTCGCGCGTGCGAGGTCGTGGCTCGTGGAGGCATTCCCGGAGATGGCCCGCACGCTCGACGAGTGGTGGAGAGCGATGGGTGTGGAGGGCATGGCCCACGTAGCTTAAAGGCCGATCGCAGAATGAGCGGTTTCCTCCGAGCAATGCGAACCGAGGTGTTCAGTTGGACGTCACCCGTGGCGAGCGAGAGCCCCTTGAGCATCCTTGGTGCCGCGGTGCCGCGGTGCCGTGCTCGATGTGGTTGGCTCTCCGGGTAGAGCTCCTCGGCGCGTTTCGGGTAGACAAGTTTCAGCTAGCTGTAGTCCCGTATGCAACGATGCCGAAGCGGCCACCACGGGGATTTGATCCCACGTAGCGGGCCCTGATGGCGAGCGGCTTATCAGGGGATGTGGTGTTGAGCCGCACGAATGTGTCTAGGGCGTTTGGATGGAAGATCTCGCCTGGGATTGGATCTGAATGGAGGAATTGTGTCTGGTTGTTGACGTGCAGGTCTTCGAGCAGCCAGTCCTGACAACAACAATCGATCGTCAGGCGCTTGGCACGAAATGACACGTCTCTGGGGCGGGCAACGAACCAGGCGCTCTCGCCTGGCAACACACGCGCTGGACCATCTCCCGTGGTGGCAATGAGCTTTCCATTTGGCCCACGGAAGCGGATTGGGCTGCTGTATGCGGTGACATCCTCATTGGAATTGACCTCGAAGCCGAACAGGCCCGCGTGGAAGGGCGCTTGTCTGAGAGCAGTCGTTCCCTGAAATGAGAGATCAATCTCGAGAGCGCCCCCGATGGCAATTGTGTCAAAGCCCGATGTGAGTGCTTGACTATAGGGCTGTTTATACGAGAACATGTCGCCCCTGATCTCGTCGCCATCGAGCTGCGTTCGTCCATTCACACGAATGTCGTGAATCTGCCAAGCGCGTGCTTCCACAGGTTGCTCGCTCAAGTAGAGTGCTGAGGGTTTGAAGGCAACTGGCCTGGGACCCCCGAGCTGGTCACACTGGACCGTGAAGCGCTCTGCAACAGCGAATGTACGTGGCTCCTGAGAGGTAGCGCCATGTACGAAACCACCATTCAGAGATACAACCGAGGGTTGCTGCATTCGCAGACCATACCACAGGTCTGAAGTCAGTTCCTCCCCGCGTCCCGCCGCGCACTCTCTGTCCGCGCGATCTGGAGGGCATCGGCGAGTGAGGCATCACAGAGTGCGTTGAACAGGACAGCGAAGTGCTCTCGCACGGCAGCATGGTAGGTCTCGTCATCGTCCGCGTGGGTTGACGAGATGACGAGATCCGGAGCCTGGAGCTCTGGCTCGGTGATGCCGGTGGGTGCTCCAGGTGAGATCTTCTTGATGATCACTCCCAGCTCGCTACTGATGCTGGTGAGTTTGTCGTTAGCGACTGTGACCCTCAGGAGTAGTCCCCCGTCGTGACGAACTTCGAGCTGCGTGAGGCGCCGTTGTCGGCGACCCCGGTGACGAACTTTGAGGTGTGTCAGGGGTCCCTGCTTTTTTTTCTTCATGATCCTCATGCACGTGTGCCGAGCTGTCGGAACATCTTCGCGGCTTCTGTTGCTCCCTGCCGCGTGCTGTAACCAGATCCATCGGTGTTGTAAACAGCGCCCCGGACGATCATCCCACGCACATTTACGGGTTGCCAGCGGCCCCCGATCTTGCGGACCATGATTCGGGGTTTCTTGCCCGTCTGTGATCTTCGAGTCGCATGGCTCGATGTCCTCGTGGGGGGCGTCCGTTGAATCAGGTAGCCCGTCAGGTTCTCGTCGTAATCAGCATGGTCCCCGATGCCGCCGACCTCGTCGTCAGCAAATGCCAGGGCGCTCGCTGCGATCTCATCGTACGCCTGGGGAGAATCATACGCGACGCCTGACCCGAAGCCCGCGGGAGCAGGCTTCACGGTACCGCTCCAGAGCTTCTTGCCCCCTTGGCTAATCGACGTCCGGTAGAAGTTATGATCGTCATAAGTGACGCTGATCTGGAGGTCTCCTGAATAGCGCTTTGCCATTGTTGCATCCTTGGCTGTTCAGCCTGTGGACATATCTATCATGCGGCCCTGTTCTCGCCGCAACTCTCATGGGTGAGCTGGAAGGATCGTTTCCACGTGAAGAGTTCATCGTCGAGACCCGGTGGCACCTGCCGCGCGAGGGCCTCTCCTCGGACGCCCTCCCGGAAAGCACTTGCCACAGCAGTGGGCAATGCCAGAGTTTCCTCGGTACCACACCGCAGGCATGCTTGGATCAGCATTGAGCCATCCTCGGAGAGCTTGGTACTGATCCAAGCGGCTGCTGGTGAGGAGCTGAGAATCTCGATGGGGTTCATGGGCTTATCTCTGTAGAATGAGTGGGGTGACTGGTCAACAGGGCTTGGATCTCTCCGAGTTTGTTGCTTGATACCTTCTAGTGTCCTGGCCTGCCTATATCCGAAGGATTGGTCCACACAGGTAGTCTCCCGGAGCAGTTTGTCCTCCCGGAACCCTGATGGGGAGATAGGTGTGTGGCGGGGCAACTCCGACGGAGCGCACCTGGAGATGGTCGGGCTTCACGGGAGACATCCTACCTGACGGATCTACGGCACGGCCAGGAAAGAGAGATCTCCTGTTTTCGAGGTAAACTCTGGGAGTATGGGTGACTGGAGCGAGATCGATGCTCTCCGTGATCGTGTCGTGAGGGGTGTCCTCGTCGAGGTTGTCCCGGGACCATTTTCCTCGCTCAGGGAGGCCCGAGAGGCTCTTGGTGGGACAGATCGCGCGCCTGATCGGCTCATCATCGGGGGCTGGGAGATCTTCCTGTCGCGGCGTAGACAGGGAAGTGGCGTGTGCTGGCATCTCTCCGCGAGAGTGCATCCGTACGGTCGATCTGTGCTGAAGGGTGATTGGGAGGTTGTCGGTAGGATCGCCGCCCGCGTCGGGGCGCCACCTGATCCGGCGCTCGTGCCGCGGGATCCCCGCGCGGCAGTGCATTGGTCATGGCGTGAGCAGGGATGAGCCCTCTGGTGATAGGCTCCCAGAGAGGAGGAACTTTCCAAATGGCCAGGAGCAAGAGAAAGACTCGCCGCGTGCACGACGGCCCACACTGGGGCGTGATGTCCATTCCGGGTCATCAGGAGGACGGTAGTGATACCTGGTGGTACCTCGTGTATGGGCGGACGAGGCGCCGCGAGGAAATGGGACGGGGTGAGGCCTCGATGCGGAGAGCTGCGCGGGAGGCTGAGCGGAGAAATGAGGCTGCCCGAGCTCGGGGACGACGCCCCGCGTAGCTCGTGGGTGGCTTACTTACGCATCGACGATTCGCTCAGCGATTCGGATATCGGCCAGTGCTGTCGGTAATCGATCATCCTCGACGCGTGAGAGACCCCAGAATTTCAGGCGCATCCTGGACAACGCGTCTCCCGTTTTTCGTCGTAATCTCCCAATGTGAATGGGCTCGTCGACGATAATGTGATCAGCACCCCCGTACAGTGCCGTCTCGTGCGGCGTGTACGCGTGCTCGATGTGCCAACGGAACGGCAACCGTGCGAGAAGACTCTGAAGGTAAGTCGCGCGCTGCCTGGTTAATTCAGCGAGGCGGTTCGCCTGCTCATCGTGCTCTCTGGAGTTCCAGGCAAGACTTCTCAGTTGTCGCCCCGCGGCACGACGAGCGTTTTCGATTCTTTCATAATCGCCGATGGCCATGGCGTCATTCCAGCTCGAGCAGTGCGAAGCGTCGTGCGGAGTCGTCCATCTCGGGCATTTCCGCGGGAGACTGCTGTGCACTCGATCTGGCTGTCAGCCGTTGGATCTCCGCACGCAGTCGGGATACTTCTTCAGAGAGTTGCTGCTTGTCGTGCTGCAGGCGCGAGCATTCTTCCATCAGCTCAAGAGCAGTTCGTGTCCCAGCTTCCTCTACGGGAGACTCCATGCGGGGAGCAGGGAGCTGTGCTGATTGCTGCGTGTGTGGCGGAGCATGATTGTTCCAGCTCCTCAGTATAAATCCCCGTGGGGTGGGTGGGGTGAGAGATCGGCCTGGTCGTGTGGAGATGCCACACGCCGTCAATTGCTCGACGAGCTCTGGGTTGAAGAAGATGTGGACGGGCACTCAGGTGATCCTACATGTGACGTTGATCGCAGGTTGTTTTTGTGAGGGGCTCGAGCTCTACAGGCATACTGTTTGCTGTAAGCTATTGTACATGAAAGGTGTCTCCGTGGTCATTGAGGATGCACGGGGTCGAGTGCTGCTCCTCCTACGTGGGCCGACAGATCCATGGATGCCCAAGCGGTGGAATCTGCCGGGTGGGAAGATCGAGCACGGGGAATCCGTGCTCGAGGCGGCGAGACGCGAGGTGCTCGAGGAGACAGGGCTGCACGTCCATGCGCTGTCACCTCTCACGCGGCTCGGTACGCTGGCCGTGCTCCACGCAGACGACTGGAGGGGTCGGATTCATCTCTCAGACGGTGAGCACACCCGCTGGGTGTGGGCCCCGCGAGACATTGCGTGGACGTGGGACCTGCTCCCGGCGCACCGGGTGATCCTGCGGAGTCTCGCTCGAGCATAATCAGTAGGTTATCAGCTGTTCTCTGACATGAGCTGTGGTCTTGGAGGGGGAGTACAGGTGCTAGTCGTTTGAAAATCCTGCCATATAAGCAGTGTTCCTACTGTTCCTCCCATAAAGAGAGGTTATCTGTAGGAGGATACAGTTGGAGACCACCGGAGCTCGCGGCGGGTACTCTCAGGACCTGCGGGGAACATCTGATCGGGGGGAACGCCCGCCCCCCCATGTTCCCACAGTTGCCATGAATTCAATGGCTTACTGTGGAGACCCTGGATCAGGGGCCTGGGGATGTGGCGAAGATTTCCAGGCCGAGGACCGTGCCTGGTGTAGTGGAGTCGCCGCGCACGGATTGCGTGGCCCCGACATAGCGGGGACTGGTGAGGCGTACCGTGTACGTGTGCGGGGCGCCGTCTGCGACGAAGGCGCCCACTGCCGAGATCACGCCGCCTGCGAGCCAGTGTAGGTTGGCACCATTGTTGCGCGAGACCAGTGAGAATGCGATTCCCTCGGCGGCCCCAGCGCGTGGCACGGCAGCCATGAGGGGATCTTGCAGCACGGCTATCCCGGAGAAACCTCCGTAGTTCTGCCCCCCGGAGGGCTGGGGTGTGGGGGTGGTTTCCGTGAGTGTCTCGGCGCGGTAGTTGACGGTGGCCCTCACGGTCACGTGCCATCCAGCAGGGATCGTGATTGGGGGTGTCTCGGGGACGACGTCTGCCACGAGGGGGGCATCTGGTGTGCCGAGTACGGTCACGATCGGAAACGTTTTGTACAGGACTCCAGTTCCTGCCACGCCCGGAGGTCCCTGGTCCCCGTCATATCCGCGGGGACCGCGATGGCCACGTCTGCCGCGGTGTCCGCGCCTGCCACGTTTGCCCCGCTCTCCCTCACAATCGCCATCGTCGCGGCCGAAGATCATGATTTCTGCCATGGGCCGACGCTAGGGCTATCAAGGGCTGCAGGACAAGAAATCAGCAGGAGACTATCAGCAATCTACATGCGTAATTGTGGTTTATAGTAAGCGAGAGTAGTTTATCAGCTGATGAGGACTGGGACAGAGGGTGTGCCCAGCAAGAGCTGTGTCGTCGAGATCGCGGTGCCCACCAGGGAGAGGATCGCGGGTGGTGCGGTGGGGCGTGTTGCTGTGAGGAGACCAGCAGTCTTACTGACGTAGTACTGCCGCCCCGCGATCAGGCCTCCCGTATCGGTGACGATGTCCCACTCTGCGGCCGTCAGGGTCACGATGCCCGTCGTCTGTACGATCGGATCGCCGTTGTTGTATGCCGCGATGAGACCCACGGAGGTGGCGCTCGAGAGGCTGCTACTGATTGCGGGGGTCACGCGGAGGTTGGTGTCGGCGGCAAATACTGGGGTTCCCACGGGTGGTCCCAGGCCGGTGTTCTGGGGGAAGTAGATGGAGTCCCCGAGAATCTGCGACGGCTCGCCCAGTACCAGCCGCAGTCTCGTGGCGTCGAGGGCTACGCCGACGGGAACCTTCCAGGCGCCAGGCATGGTCGGCGCAATGTCCGTGAGCCCGAGCGCGGGGAAGATCGCTGGGTAGTAGGTATGTCCCAGCTTGAGACCTCCTGTTCCACCCGTGGCCACGTCCCACTGGGCCGTGGTGAGTATGACGAGACCTGAGGGCTGGACCTGGGAGGTCTGGTCCGCGTTCACGGCGACGATTAGGCCGTGCACGTTGGCGAATGATGAGAATCGCTCCGATACGGGTCGGACGTCGGTCTGCTGGACCGTGGTGATCCCGCCAGGGACTGGGAAGAAGGAGATGAAGACGGGCATCCCCGGGAAATGCGGGTCACCGGGTTGGCGGAATGCGGCCTGGAAGGTGCTCTCTGCAGCACTTGGTGGACCTGGTGGTCCTGGAGGGCCTGGTGGTCCTGGAGGGCCTGCAGGTCCAGCCACCCCGGCATGATCATTCTGCCCAGCGTGGTTCGCGTGGTCAGGAGCTCCTCGACGATCACGCCTGGTGTGTTTGTCATGCCGCGTGCGCACGTCATCGTGGTCATTGCGGTCCCGATCTGGTCCGCGGATCGTCATGTCTGCCATGAGAGCTGACGCTAGGGCTGCTCGTGGAGCAGGACAAGAAAATGATCCGTCGGTGATATGCGGGATTTGAGCACCCCGGCGCACGTTCTGATAGGCTGGAGCTCGTGGCTAGGTTTCCCGATAGAGAGAGCGTCACCATCTACTGGTACGCGGTGCCAAATGCGAACAAGGCCCGTGGTGGTTGGATGCCGGTGTATGACCGTGACGGTTGGCAGCGCGGAAACACCTACGGTGAGGGGTATGACCTTCAAACAGCCCTCAAGATGGCCAAGGTGGCCGCCAGGGAAGAGGCGGCGGGGCTCAGCGGTGGTGTCACTGTGGCGCAGAAGCCTGGCGGCTGGGGCATTGGGACAAAATTTTCTCGTGGGGCGTCATGGCAGGGAAGCTACGCGAATTGGACCGTCCGCGTTGGTGAGCTTGCTGCCAAGCGTGGTGTTCCAATCACGTTTGGGGCAGGGACCCTCGCGGCGTGGAGGGCCGGTGTATCGCCGGAGGCCTATGTACCCGTGAGGTCTCGATGAGACTGTCTACGACATGCGAGCAATGAGGGATACGCACGAGCAACGAGGAGCACGCACATGACCCGTAAGTATGGGAAGAAGGCGTCTGAGAAGATTGCGCGCACGATGCACGAGTTTAAGCAGGGAGCGCTCAGGAGTGGACATGGGGGCAGGGTGACTTCTCGTGGGCAGGCCCTCGCGATCGGTATCTCTCAGGCCCGTCGGGCGGGATACAAGGTCCCGCCCCCACCGCGGGTGCACTCGACGGTGGATCTTGACGCTCAGGTCCGCGCATATCTCGGTGCCATGCAGACAGGGCAGCAGATTGATGCACGGGGGATCGCGCGTGCCCTAGGAGGTGTTGATCCTCTCGAGGCAGATTATGCCCTTGAGCGAGCGGAGAGGGCGGGGCTCGTGATCTCGCTTGATGGTCGTTGGTTCAGTCCGGTAACCGGACAACAGGGGCATTCCAGGAAGAAGATGCCCCCCAGGCAGCTCGATCGTGAGATTCGTGAGGCCCTTGCGCGGCCACCATTGGATCAGGTCAAGTTGAGGGACCGCTACAGTGGTGGGCATGTGTGGCTGACCGTCCGTGACGGTCGTGTGGTTGGGGCGATGGGTGCTGATCCTTCACGCTACATCGGTATGACGCTCGAGGCTGCCAGACATCAGGCACGGCACGGGGGGCGCGTGCATGCGACGATCAAGTATGATCGTGATGACGCTCGCATGTTTGGTCGCTATGCTCGGCGCATGGAGCAGACAAGGGAGCAGGCGTTGGCCCGCGCGCGGGCTGAGGGGTTCGCTGCGCACCAACTCGGTGCCGTTGGGGAGGGTTGGGAGGCCGAGCGGCAGGATACGCTCCATGGTGGCTTCGCGGGCATCTCGCACGCGGTGCGACGGTCCCGCATGGGTAGGGGCTCTTAAAGGAATGTCTACGAGGCATGTGAAGACACGTGTTTGAAGGGTTGATAAGGCAGCTCCAACTCGGAGTATATTAATGGCGGAAATTTGGAAGTATATCCCGAATCAAATAGGCATCTTTCGGCGGGGCCTCTTTCATCCGAGCGCTCCGGTGACAACGGTGATTCTTCATCCGCCCGTCCCGGCAAACGTGCATCCTGGCACGGCGATTCGTGGGGACTGGACTCTTGCAGAGATCATCACCCCAGAGGGGACGCGCACGTACGGTTTCGCGGACGGCTACATCACTCCGAGGCTGCGGACGGCGGTGAAACTCGGGCCGGGCCAAGAGCGGGATGAGGTTGTCGCGAAGTGGAAGAAGGCGCCTCCCCCACCCAGGTCGAAGGTAGTGGCACACAGCGCGATTGCCACACGCGCCTATGAGTATGTCGTTTATCCTGAGGCCTCTCACCGCTTCGCAGAGCGCTCGGTCAAGGTACCCGTGCGTGCGGTGAGAGGCTCGGCTCGACCGTATGACCTCACCGATGCCAAGCGTGTGGCCAAGGAGATGGGCTCTCCGGCGGCGATCTACAGTGTCAGCAAGGGACGTTTCGTGGGGTACGTCCACTCAAATGGCCGCTACGTGACCTTCCGCTGAAGAGGAGATGCATGACCATGAAGGGTGACAAGTATCTTACGGGTAAGATCATTGTCGGCGGGGCGCTGGGTCTTGGCATTGCCGCCCTGCTCATCTCGACAAACGAGACGGGTCGGCGGCGTGAGGCGGCAGGTCGCACGGTGATCGGTAATGATCGTGGTTAGTATGGGAGCCTCCAGCGAGCGTACTGTCTTCGTGGTTCAGGGTCGCGTGACCATCTTGCAGGCGGCACCTCTCCTCGCTGAGGTGTCGAGGAACCTCGACGAGGACGGAAACGGCCTCTCTCGCGCGGTCGACCTTGATGAGGTGTCGAGGACCCTCGACGAGGACGGGATGAGGTATGACGAATACTGTCGATGTTGATCATTGGCCCTCCTGGTTGTGTGTGATCCTCGGGCCCTGAAAAATTGGAGCGGATCCTGGATCTTAGGGCGGTCCATCTGAACTAGAGGCCTATGGATCTCCGGACCCGGGCTGAAAAGTGAAGAAAAATTGACTGTTACTTCCGGTGGTGCGGAAGATGACGACATGGCCGATATCAGGAAGACTGCTGTCAGCAGCGCCCTCTGTGATGGGGAAGGGGAAGGGGC
>Ga0075366_10001916_pt1 | contig 10521 bp, 9 predicted proteins | sample EndMethybrTD3031_FD_72351 | JGI IMG/M metagenome (GOLD analysis project Ga0075366, IMG submission 72351) | Populus endosphere microbial communities from Tennessee, USA - Endosphere MetaG P. TD hybrid TD303-1 | ecosystem: Host-associated > Plants > Roots > Endosphere | place: USA: Tennessee... | reverse complement strand
CCAGTAGAAGGTGATGAAGAAGGCCGGCCAGTGCCAACGCGCCGCCTGCCCGGTGGCGTGGCGCGCCTCGAACCGGCCGAGGTAGTAGTCCGTGTTCCTGGGCCCGATCGCGGCGCGCCATGCGTCCTCGTCGAACTCGGCGGTCGACACCGGCGCAGCCGTCGGCCTAGGCGCAGGCGTGGACTCGGCCCGGTACGTTCCCGCCGGGACCGCAGGAGCGACGGCCCCTTGCTGAATCGCCAGCGGCAAGCCGCACTTCGAACAGAACCAGGCGCCTTCCGCGTTCGGGCCGCCGCACTTGCCGCAAAGCATTTTTCCTCCCTGTCTTGTTGGGCGGCGAAGGTAGCAGGAGATGCCGGGTCGGAACAGCCGCGCCGATGGCAACCAGGCGAACGGTGAGCAGTATTCAACGCGCTTGGGACACGCGGCTCGCCTAACGGTGGAACGTCCCCTTGCCCTTGAAGTGGGTCGCGAAATCGCTGTCGCTCACCTTGCCCTGCGCGCTCGAGTCGTGGCGGATCGTCAGCTTGGGCTTGTCGGGGTTCTTCGGATCCGGCGTGACCTTGATGACCAGGCCGGTGTGGTCCTTCGAGGGCGTGCAGTAGACGTCGTTGACCTTGACGTCGGCGAGCTCGACTTCGCTCATCCCGCCGATCATCGTCTTGACGCGGAACGGGAAGCCGAGCATGCACTGCTCGTTCTTGCCGCCCTTCTTGAGGTTGCGCTCGTGGGCGACCCAGTGCGCGCAGCCGGTGCCGGGAATCGGTTGCCAGCCGGCCTTGCCTTCGAACCAGACGAAGCAGCCCTTGGGCTCGACGTGTTTGTCGACCGCCTTGACCGCGGCGGCGATGCCGGTCTTGCACTTCTCGCAGCAGTCGACGCCGTTGATCTTCGCGACGCTCTTGACGCTCGGGTGGATCTTGCAATCGGCCATGGACAAAACTCCTCCCTCGTGAAGTCAGCGCGGCGCGGAGGCCGCGGTGTTGTGTTCGAGCTCGGCGAGCGTGTCGCGCAGCGCCGCCTGCGCATCCGGGCGTGTCCGCTCGGCCAGCCAGGTCTCGAGCACGACGCTGGCGGGCTTGGACGGCACGACGTGGGCACGCAGCACCTGCGCCAGGTCACGCTGAGCCGGCTCGCCCTGCGGGCCGGCGTAGCGCGCGGCGCGCAGCTCGTCGACGGGTTTGGCGAGCAGGTCGGAGAGCGCACGTTGCAGCTCGCGCCGCTGCGCATCGGTCTCGGCCTGGATCTCGGCGCCGCGCAGGTAGGCCACGATCTCGCTGTCGGCCTGCGGCGCTGACGCGGCGCTCACCGGCGAGGCGACAGGCGCCGGCGGTGCGGCGGAACGTTCGCCGCAGGCACCGAGCAGCAGCGCCGCGGCCAGCCCCACCGGGCTCATCGAGAGTCGAGCTCGCATGCACGGGCTTCCCGAGTCGCCGCCGATCGCGGCAGCGGGAGCATGCCAGAAGGGCGCCGGGTCAGCGCACCTTCGCCGGCACCGCCGGCGTGTCGGCCAGGCGGATCAGGCGCTCGCAGCCCGCTTCGCCGTCGACGCTGTCGCCACCACCCGGCGGATCGATCCCGGGCAGCAAGGCGGCGAGCGGCTGCAGCGCGGCCAGGAAGCCCGCCATCACGAGCTTGCGCGCCAGCGGTCCCTTTTCGAGCGACACCTCGGGCGCGGTGAACGGCCCGCGCACATGCAGCGGCGTGCGCAGCGCGAGCAGGCTGAAGTCCTTCGGTGCGACCTGCGCCTTCAGGTCGAGCCGCTCGTTCGCGAGCGAGACGCTGCCGTCGATCCAGACCGTCGAGTCCGGCGTGTCGAGCACCATCACACGCGGCCGCGCAATGCCGTTCGCGACGACCCACTGGCCGACTGCGCATGAGATCGGCAGGCTCTCGTCCCCCTTGATCATGAGACCGAGCGACTCGGCGATGTCGATGCCCGCGAGCTCGATCGCCAGGTGCGAGACGCGGCCCGAGCGCAGCCGCAGCAGCACCTCGCCGTCGGCGGTCGCGAGCATGCGCGCGGTGGACCGGCCGCGCCCGTGCAGTTCGGCGCGCCCGGCGAGTCGGCCCGCGACATACGGCGGCTTGCCCGCGCCGCGCGCCTGGCGGAACCAGCGCTCGAGCGCGATGTCGCCCCAGCGCAGCTGGGCCTGCCAGAGCGGCTGCGCGGGCCGGCTGTCGAGCTGGATGCGACCGCGCGCCCGGCCCTGCGAGGTGCGTGTGTCGAGGTCGTCGAGCACGAGCACACCATCGGTCAGGCGCAGATGCGTGCGCAGCGGCGCGAGCGGCTCGCCGAACGCGGCGCCGAGGTCGACACGGTCGACGTCGACCAGCACGTTCGCGTCCATCGCGCGCATCGACGGCAGGTCGAACTCGCGATCGGGCAGCACGTGGCCGGCGCGCGGCGGCGGCGCGACACCCGGCACCGGCGCGCCGACCGCCGGCGCGAGGTCGGCGAAGCGCAGCAACGCACCCTTCAGGCGGCCGGCGAGCAGCGGCCGTTGCGGCGCGGCGTCGTAGGTGAACTGGCCGTTCATCCGGCTCGCGCCGACCTCGCCGCGGTCGACCACGACCGACCACAGTGCAGCCTGCTTGCGCAGCCGGCCCTCGAGCCGGAAGCGTTCGGTCGTCGGCAGCGTCACGCCGAGCGCATCGCCGAGCCGCGCGAGCGACACGCCCTCGACGCCGAAGCGTCCGGCCAATCCGTCGAGCCGCAGCACGTCGCGTGCGCTGCCGTCGAAGTTCAGCCGCGACGCGCCGGAGCGTGCGTCGATGCGCACCGCGACCGGCGGCGTGTCGGCGTCGCCGCCGATCCACGGGATCACCGCGGCGCTGTCGAGCTGGAGCTTGAAGTCGGCGTCGCGGTGGCGGCCGTTCGCGCTCAGGTGCAACCCTGCGGGGATGTCCGAGGCGGCGCCGGCGGGTGCCGACGCGGCCGCGGGCGCGGAGCTGTCGCGCAGCGTCGCGACCCCTTGCAGGCTGAGCGCACGCGGCGTGTCGACATAGCGCACCTGGCCCTCGCGCACGACGAGGCGGCCGAACACCGGCGGCTGCACAGCCGCGCCGGCCTGCGCAGGACGTGCGCCGAAGCGCCACGAGACGTGTTCGTCGTCTTGCCGCTCGAGGCGCGCGTCGAGCTCGCGTGCCTCGAGGTGCGCGATGCGCAGCGGATCGCCGCGGCGCATGCGCCACAGGTCGAGATAACGCAGGTGCAGATCGACGTCGCGCGCCCGCAGCGTGTGCGGCTCACGGCTCCAGTCCGGCGCAGCGATTTCGAAGTAGGCCGATGCGACGCGCAAGCCGCCGATGAACCGGACGCGGAAGCCTTCGATCGGCGAGCCTGCGGGCGCCAAGCGCACCGGGCGCTGCAGCGCCTGCGTCAGATGCTGCTCGGTCGGCTGCGCAAGAAACGGCCAGCCGCGCCATTCGCCGACGCCGATCAGCAGCGTGAGCAGAACCGCTCCGCCCGCGAGCACCCATGGCCAGCGCCGGTGCTCGGGGCGCGCTGCATTCATCGCCGTCCGACCGCCCTCAGAAGGGCTGCGGGCCTCGTGAAGAAGGGGGTTCCGCGCCGGCCACCTGCGCGCAATACGCGAGCAGCGCGTCGATGTCGTCGGACTTGTCGAACACCTCGTCGGCGCCGAGTTCCATGCAGCGACGCCGCATCTCCGGCGTCGCGTAGTTGCTCAGCACGACGAGCTTGCGCTCGTGCAGCTGATCGGTCACCGATCGCAGCACGCCGAGGCCGGAGCCGCCCTTCAGGAAGATGTCGATGATGACCAGGCCGCAGTGGTTCTCGGGCGCCTGCAGCCAGTCCGTCGCGGCGCCTTCGTTGTCCGCGGTGCCGACCACCGCGACCGGCGCCATCTCTTCAAGCGTGGCGATCAGGTTGTCGCGGATGACCGGGCTGTCTTCGATCAGGTAGACGGCCAGCGGCTCTTCGCGCTGCCCGTTCGCGTTGGATGTGTCGTGTTGCCCCATACCCTCCTCCGTTGGGAAGGGTCAGGGGCGGCGGACCGTCGGGTCCTCGTCCTTGGCGTGCGAACGGCCGGTCTCTTCGGCCGACTCGAGCTCGTCGGCCTCTTTCGCGTTGCGCGGCGGCGCGCGGCGTGCCGCTTCGTCGACCTTGCCGGATTCGACGAACTTGCGCTCGGCCTGGTCGAAGCGGCGTGCGGCGTCGTAGTCGCCTTCGCCTTGCACGCGGCCGCCGGACTGCGGCGCATTCGGTGCGGTGTGGCGTTTCATCGGGGGTCTCCGTAGCGTGACGATGACCCTAAAGGTAGCTCGCCGTTCGCAGCCGCAGGGCAGGAGGATGCTGCGCTGCGGTGCCGGACGGCGCCTACAAGAGCTACGGCTTGTTGCCGCCGGCGTCCTTGCGCTCCTTCTCGCTGAGCGGGCTGCCCTTGTCGAAGACGATGCGCCAGACACCCGGCGCCTCCTGGCGCCAGACCGAATTGAAACGTGCGACGCGCTTGCCGGCCGGGTCGTAGACCGGGCCGCTGGAATGTGCGAGCGTGCCGTCGGCGAGCACGTCGACTTGGTCGGGCTCCCAGGCGAACGGCGCGGTCGGGCCGTCGAAATACCCTTTCCAGGCGGCGGCGACCGCGGCCTTGCCGCGCAGCGCGCCGTTCGGCGCATAGAAGATCGCCTGCTCGGACAGGTGGCGCACGAACGCGGCGTGGTCGCGCTGCGCCATGCTGCGCGCAAACGCCCGCTCGGTCTGCTCGACCTGGTCGCGCAACGCGTCGAGCTCGGGCTGCGCGGCGGCCGGCGCGGCCAGCGCCGCGGCGAGCGCGCCGGCGCAGACGGACTTGCGGGCGAGGGTCATCGCACTCTCCTCGGCAGTGGGGCCGCGACGATGGTAACGAAGCCGCCTCGCCGATACTTCGGGTCCGATGACCGCACGACCGCCCCCGGGCCACGAGCCGACCCAGCTGATGCCGCGCCGCGACGTCGGCGCCGAACTGCGCCCCGGACACCCACTGCAGGAGTTCGTGATCGAAGGGCTGATCGGGATCGGCGGCTACAGCATCGTCTACCGCGCGCGCGACACGCGGCTCGACCGGCTCGTCGCGCTGAAGGAATACATCCCGGCGACGCTCGCGCTGCGCTACCCGGACGGCTCGGTACAGGCGCGCACGCCGCGCCACGTCGAGCACTTCCACCTCGGCCTGCGCAGCTTCATCAACGAGGCGCGGCTGCTCGCGTCCTTCGACCACCCCGCGCTCGTCAAGGTCTATCGCTTCTGGTCCGAGAACGGCACCGCCTACATGGTGATGCCGCTCTATGAAGGCGTGACGCTGAAGAAGTGGCTCGCCGACCTGGGCGCGCCGCCGAGCGAGGCGTGGCTGCGCGAGCTCGCGCGCCAGCTCACCGAGGCGCTCGGCGTCCTGCATGCGGCACGCTGCTTCCACCGCGACGTGGCGCCCGACAACATCCTGCTGCAGTTCGATCCACGCGCCGGCACCTCCTTCCTCGAGCAGCCGCCGCGTCCGCTGCTGCTCGACTTCGGCGCCGCTCGGCGCGTGGTCGGCGACGCGACCCAGCAGCTCACCGCGATCCTGAAAAGCGGCTACTCGCCAGTCGAGCAGTACGAGGGCGCGGAGACAAAACGCCAGGGCGCCTGGACCGACGTCTACGCGCTCGCTGCGGTGCTCTACACCGCGGTGACCGGGCGCGCGCCGGCCTCGTCGATCGCACGCATCGTCAAGGATCCGATGCCGTCGGCGGCGCGCGCCGCGGCGGGGCGCTGCTCCGCGCCGTTCCTCGCGGCGATCGACGCGGGGCTCGCGGTGCGACCGGAGGACCGGCCGCAGTCGATGGCCGCGTTCCGCGCCGCGCTCGACGCGAGCGTGCCGGTGACGCCGCCGGCCGCGCCACGTGCGGCCCCGGCGCGACCTGCGCCGGCCGCATCGCCGACGCCTCCCGCCGCGGCGCCGCACCACCTCGCCGCGCTCGTCGCCGGCGCGGTGGCTGGTGCGTCGCTGGTCGCCGCACTGCTGTGGTGGGCGCTGCGCTGAGCACGGCAGGCACTGCGCGCGTGTGCTTCAATCGTTCACCCCTTTCGACGCGACCATGGATCAGCTTTATCTCGAAGGCCTCGAAGTTCCCTGCCGGGTCGGGTGCACGCCGCCCGAACGCGAGACGCTGCAGTCGCTGCGCGTCGATGTGCGGCTGTTCTGCGAGTCGCTGCAGGCGGCGGGGCAGGCCGACGATCTCGAGCTCTCGGTCGACTACCGCCTCGCGACCGAGATGATCGCCGCAGTGCAGCACCGCGAGTTCCTGCTGATCGAGCGGGTCGCCGAGGTGCTCGCCGAGGTCGCGCTCGCGCATCCGCGCGTTGCGAGCGTGCAGGTCGACGTGCGCAAGCGCCCGCCAGTACAGGGTCTCGAGTGGGCCGGGGTGCGCATCACGCGACAACGCGCGTGAAGGTCGTCAGCAACACCGCGGTTTCGCTCGACGGCCGCATCAACACCCGCGAGCGGCGCTTCACGCTGCTCGGCTCGGCCCACGACCATGCGCGCATGAGCCGGCTGCGCGCCGAGGCTGACGCGGTGCTGGTCGGCGGCGCGACCTTCCGCAACTGGCCGCACCCGGCACTGCCGGACGATGCGGACCGCGGGCGCCTAGGCACGCGGCGGCCGTGGACCGTTGTCGTCAGCCGCACGATGAATGTGCCGATCACGCCCGAGTTCCTCGCCGAGCCGGGTTTCCGCCCGCTGTTCCTGACCCGCGCCGGCGCGCTGCCGCCCGGCTTCGCAGCCGAGGTCGACACCTACGACGGGCCGGGCGACGACCTGCCGGTGCTGTGGATGCTCGAGCGCCTGCGCGCACGTGGCATCGAGCACCTGCTCGTCGAAGCCGGCGGCGACCTGCTGTTCCAGTTCCTCGCCGCCGACGCGATCGACGAGATGCACGTGACGTTGTGCCCGCTCGTGATCGGAGGCGACGCCCCCTCGCTCGTCGACGGCACCGGCTTCACGCTCGCGCAGGTGCGCCGCCTCACGCTGGTGTCGCACGAGGCCGAAGGCGACGAGCTGTTCCTGCGCTACCGGCGCGCGGGCAAACGCACGGGCTGACGCAGGCCGCCTACGCCGACAGCGCCGAGGGCTCGGCGGCCTCGCCGCGCGCCAGCACCGGCCGCAACGCCTCGCCGGTGTGGCTGGCCGCGGTCGCGACCAGCCGCTCGGGCGTGCAGGCCGCGACGACCTCGCCGCCGCGCTGGCCGCCTTCGGGGCCGAGATCGATGACCCAGTCGGCCTCGGCGATCACGTCGAGGTCGTGCTCGATCACGACGACGCTGTGGCCCCCGTCGACGAGCCGGTGCAGCACCCGCGTCAGCTTCTCGACGTCGGCCATGTGCAGCCCGACGGTCGGCTCGTCGAGCACGTAGAGCGTGTGCGGCGCCTTGTTGCCGCGCCGTGTGACGTCGTCGCGCACCTTGGTCAGCTCGGTGACGAGCTTGATGCGCTGCGCCTCGCCGCCCGACAGCGTCGGCGACGGCTGGCCGAGCGTCAGGTAGCCGAGCCCGACATCCTTCAGCAGCTTCAGCGGGTACGAGATCGCCGGCATCGACGCAAAGAAGTCGACCGCCTCGTCGACCTCCATCTTCAGCACGTCGCCGATCGACTTGCCGCGCCAGCTGACCGCGAGCGTCTCGGCGTTGAAGCGCTCGCCGTGGCAGACGTCGCACGGCACCTTGACGTCGGGCAGGAAGCTCATCTCGATCGTGCGCATGCCCTGCCCTTCGCAGGCAGGGCAGCGGCCGTCGCCGGTGTTGAACGAGAAGCGCGCCGGCGCGTAGCCGCGCGCCTTCGCCTCGAGCGTGTCGGCGAACAGGCGGCGGATCGTGTCCCAGAAGCCGATGTAGGTGGCCGGGCACGAGCGCGGTGTCTTGCCGATCGGCGTCTGGTCGACCTCGAGCACACGGTCGATCTGCTGCCAGCCATCGATCCCCGCGCAGCCGGCCCATGAAGGCTTGGCACCGCGGGTGTTGATGAACTGCAGGTTCGCGAGCAGCACGTCGCGCGCAAGCGTCGACTTGCCCGAGCCGCTGACGCCGGTGACCGCGACCAGCCGCGCGAGCGGAATGTCGACCGTCACGTCCTTCAGGTTGTGCAGCGAGGCGCAGCGCAGCGTGAGCCGCGGCGTCTCGGCCACGACGGTGCGCCGCGGCTGCAGCGGGTGGCGCATCGGCCGCGCGAGGAAGCGCCCGGTCACCGACTCGGCATGCGCCGCGAGCGCCGCGGTGCCGCCTTCGGCGACCAGCCGGCCGCCGCGCTTTCCGGCGCCCGGGCCAATGTCGATGATGTGGTCGGCGCGCCGGATCGTGTCCTCGTCGTGCTCGACGACGACCAGCGTGTTGCCCTTCTCGCCGAGCTTGTGCAGTGCGTCGAGCAGGATGCGGTTGTCGCGCGGATGCAGCCCGATCGTCGGCTCGTCGAGCACGTAGCAGACACCCTGCAGGTTGCTGCCGAGCTGCGCGGCGAGGCGGATGCGCTGCGCCTCGCCGCCGCTCAAGGTCGGCGCGGCGCGATCCAAGGTGAGGTAGCCGAGGCCGACCTCCTCGAGGAACTCGAGCCGGCTCTTTATCTCGCTGACCACGTCGCGCGCGATATCGGCGTCGCGACCCGTGAGCCGCAGCGAATCGATCCACACCCGCGTGTCGAGCACCGAGCCCTGCGCCACATCGGCGATCGAGCGCGCGTCGAAGGTGACGCCGCGCGACGCGGGGTTCAAGCGCGTGCCGCCGCAATCCGGGCACGGCGCATCGACGACGCCCTCGACCTCGGGCTCCTCGGAGGGGAAGCTCTGCTCGCGGCCCTTGTCGTCGTCGTCGCGCTTCGAGTCGTCGTAGGCCTTGCGCTGCTCGCGCGTCAGCGCGAGCCCGGTGCCGACGCAGGTCGTGCACCAGCCGTGTTTGCTGTTGTAGCTGAACATGCGCGGGTCGAGCTCGGGGTAGCTCGTGCCGCAGACCGGGCAGGCACGTTTGGTCGAGAACACCTTGACCGCGCCGATGTGGCGTGTAGGCGCATCGCTCAGCATCGCGCCCTTCAACCCGTCGAGCGGCGCGAGCAGGTGCATCACGCCCTTGCCGAGCTCGAGCGTCTTCGCGAGCAGCTCGCGCAGTTCGGCCTCGTTCGCCGGGTCGATCACCAGGTCGCCGACCGGCAGCTCGAGCGTGTGTTCCTTGAAGCGGTCGAGGCGCGGCCAGGGGTCGACCTTGAGGAACTCGCCGTCGACGCGCAGGTGCGTGTGGCCACGCGCCTTGGCCCACTTCGCGAGGTCGGTGTAGACACCCTTGCGGTTGACGACGAGCGGCGCGAGCAGGCCGACGTGTTCACCCTTGTGGTCGCGCAGCAGCTGCGCGGCGATGCTCTCGGCGCTCTGCGGCCGCACCGGCGCGCCGTCCTTCACGCAGTGCTGCAGGCCGAGCTTGACGTAGAGCAGGCGCAGGAAGTGCCAGACCTCGGTGGTCGTCGCGACCGTGCTCTTGCGCCCGCCGCGCGACAGGCGCTGCTCGATCGCGACGGTCGGCGGAATGCCGTAGACCGCATCGACCTCGGGCCGCCCGGCCGGCTGCACGATGCTGCGCGCGTAGGCGTTGAGCGATTCGAGGTAGCGCCGCTGGCCTTCGTTGAACAGGATGTCGAACGCGAGCGTGCTCTTGCCCGAGCCGGAGACGCCGGTGACGACGCTGAACTTGCCGCGCGGGATGTTCACGTCGAGCGACTTCAGGTTGTGCTCGCGCGCGTTGACGATGCGGATCACCTGCTCGCTCGCGCGCCGCTCGTCGCGCGCGAGCTTCAGCACGGCCTGCAGCGTGCGGCTCTCCTCGACCGCATGGCCGTCGATGCCGAGCGCGCGGTCGTAGTCGGCGAGCGCCTTGCCGGTGTGCGAGCTCGGATGGCGCTTCACCTCCTCCGGCGTGCCGACGCAGACCAGCTCGCCGCCGGCCTCGCCGCCTTCGGGGCCGAGGTCGACCAGCCAGTCGCTCGCGCGGATCACGTCGAGGTTGTGCTCGATCACGATGATCGAGTGGCCGGCGTCGAGCAGCTTGCGGAACGCACGCATCAGCTTCGCGATGTCGTCGAAGTGCAAGCCGGTGGTCGGCTCGTCGAACAGGTACAGCGTGCCTTTCTTCGCGAGCCCCTGCGACGGCCCGCCGACCGCCTCGGCGAGGAAGCCGGCGAGCTTGAGCCGCTGCGCCTCGCCGCCCGAAAGCGTCGGCACCGGCTGGCCGAGCTTCACGTACTCGAGCCCGACGTCGACGATCGGCTGCAGCACCCGCAGCACCTCGCGGTCGTCGCGGAACAGCTGCACCGCTTCGCTGACGGTGAGTTCGAGCACGTCGGCGACCGACAGCTCGCGCAGCGCCTCGCCGGGCAGGCGCCGGTCGATCTTCACGTCGAGGATCTCGGCGCGGTAGCGGCGGCCGTCGCAGTCCTGGCAGCGCAGGTAGACGTCGCTGAGGAACTGCATCTCGACGTGCTCGAAGCCCGAGCCGCCGCAGGTCGG
>Ga0075366_10001915_pt1 | contig 10524 bp, 7 predicted proteins | sample EndMethybrTD3031_FD_72351 | JGI IMG/M metagenome (GOLD analysis project Ga0075366, IMG submission 72351) | Populus endosphere microbial communities from Tennessee, USA - Endosphere MetaG P. TD hybrid TD303-1 | ecosystem: Host-associated > Plants > Roots > Endosphere | place: USA: Tennessee... | reverse complement strand
ATCGACGCGCAGCCCGTCGACGTCATAACGCTCGAGCCAGAAGAGCGCATTGGCGACCAGGAAGTTGCTGACCTCAGTGCGCCCGAGGTTGTAGATCAGCGTGCTCCAGTCCTGGTGGAAGCCTTCGCGCGGATCGGCGTACTCGTACAGATGCGTGCCGTCGAACCGGGCGAGGCCGTGCTCGTCGGTGGGGAAGTGCGCAGGCACCCAATCGAGCAGCACGCCGAGGCCGGCCGCATGGCAGCGGGCGACGAACTCCTTGAAACCGCGCGCGTCTCCGAAGCGCGAGGTCAGCGAATACATGCCGATCGGCTGATATCCCCATGAACCGTCGAACGGGTGCTCGCTGACCGGCAGCAGCTCGAGGTGCGTGAAGCCGAGATCGGCGGCGTAGGGCACTAGCGTGTCGGCCAGTTCGCTCCAGGTGAGGAACCGGCCGTGCGGACCATGGGCCTCATCGGGCACCCGGCGCCACGAGCCGAGATGGACCTCGTAGATGCTGACCGGCGCGTCGAGTGCATTCGCGCGCTGGCGCATCTCGGACTTCGGCGCGATGGCGGGCAGCCGGGTGACGATGCTCGCAGTGGCCGGGCGCATCTCGGACTGCAGTGCGAAAGGATCGGCCTTCAAGGGCAGCACGTTTGCGGCGTGGTCGCGAATCTGGAATTTGTAGTGCGCACCCGGACCGACGCCGGGGATGAAGATCTCCCACACGCCACATTCGCGGCGCAGGCGCATTGGATGACGGCGCCCATCCCAGTGATTGAAGTCGGCGACGACGCTCACCTGCGATGCATTCGGCGCCCACACCGCGAAACCGGTGCCGGCCACGTCGAGCAGCACGCGTTGCACCGCGCCGAGCACCTCGCAGGGCCGCAGGTGCTTGCCTTCTGCGAGCAGCCAGACGTCGAGCTCGCCGAGCACGGGTGCGAAGCGATAGGGGTCGTCGACGATCGCCGAGCTGCCGTCGGACCACCGGATCTGCAGCCGGTAGTTGGGTGTCGAGGTCACGTCTTCGGCGAGGCGACCTTCGAACACGCCATCGGCATGACGCGGCAGCAGCGCGCCAAGCAGTTCACCGCTCGCGGCATCGAGTGCTGCGACCTGCGAGGCGCCTGGCAGCATCGCGCGAATCCAGCAGCGGCCACGCGCGTCGAAGTGCGGGCCGAGCACGGAGAACGGGTCGCCGTGCTGCGCTGTGCGGACGAGATCGACCTCGCGGTCAGAGAGCATGGGTGTGGACAGGCCTCAGCTGGATGCGCCCGGACGCGCCTCGATGTTCCAGATCTGCTTCGCATATTCACCGATCGTGCGATCGGACGAGAAGGCACCCATGCCGGCGACGTTCAGGATGGCGCGGCGTGCCCATGCGTCTGGGTCGCGATACAGCGCGTCGACGCGGCTCTGCGTTTCGATGTAGGAGGCATAGTCCGCCAGCAGCAGGTAGTGGTCGCCGCCCCACAGCAGCGAGTCGACGAGGCCGCGGTAGCGGCCCGGGTCGTCAGGCGAGAAAAGGCCGGAGCCGATCGCATCGAGCACCGCCTTCAGTGCCGGCGTGCCCTCGTAGTAGCGCATCGGCTGGTAGCCGCTGTTGCGCAGGGCAACCACCTCCGGCGTGCGCAGCCCGAAGATGAAGATGTTGTCGTCGCCGACGTTCTGGCGAATCTCGATGTTCGCACCGTCGTCGGTGCCTATCGTCAGCGCGCCGTTCAGCGCGAGCTTCATGTTGCCGGTACCCGAGGCCTCGGTGCCGGCCGTAGAGATCTGCTCGGAGAGATCGGCGCCCGGCATGATGGTCTCGGCCGCCGAGACGCCGTAGTTCGGCACGAACACCACCTTCAGCCGGTTGCCGATGCGAGGGTCGTTGTTGACGACGGTGCCGACGTCGTGGATCAGCCGGATGATGGTTTTCGCCATCGCATAGCTCGACGCGGCCTTGCCCGAGAAGATCACTGTGCGCGGCACCCAGTCTCGCTGCGGCTCGGCAAGCATGGCCTGATAGCGCGTCACGGCATGCAGCAGGTTCAGCAGCTGGCGCTTGTATTCGTGGATGCGCTTGACTTGCACGTCGAACAGGCTGGACGGCTCGACCTGCACGCCGGTGCGGCGTTCGATCAGCGCAGCCAGCCGCTGCTTGTTCTCGCGCTTGATCGCCACGAAGCGCTCGCGGAACGCCGCATCGTCGACGCGCTCGCGCAGCGATTGCAGCTTGTCGAGGTCGAGGCGCCAAGCCGGGCCCAGCGTCTCGTCCAGCAATCCGGCGAGGCCCGGGTTTGCCTGTGCGAGCCAGCGGCGCGGCGTGACGCCGTTGGTCATGTTGGTGAAACGCTCGGGCCAGAGCTTCGCGAAGTCCGCAAAGATCGTCTGCACCAGCAGCTCGGAGTGCAGCGCCGAGACGCCGTTGACCTTGTGGCTGCCGACCACCGAGAGGTTGGCCATCCGCACGCGGCGCTCTCCGCGCTCGTCGATCAACGAGATGCGGCCGAGCATGTCCATGTCACCGGGGAAGCGCTTGAGCGCGAAGTCGATGATCTCCTGATTGATGCGGAAGATGATCTCGAGGTGCCGGGGCAGCACGTGCTGCATCAGCGCGACCGGCCAGGTCTCGAGCGCTTCGGGCATCAGCGTGTGGTTGGTGTACGAGAACACCGGCTGGCAGATGGCCCAGGCATCGGCCCAGGGCATGCCGTGCTCGTCGCACAGGAGCCGCATGAGCTCGGCGACGCCGATCGCTGGGTGGGTGTCGTTCAGGTGGATCGCCACCTTGTCGGCGAGGTTCGTGAGCGTGCCGTGCTCGTCGAGGTGGCGGGCGAGGATGTCGTGCAGCGAAGCGGCTACGAAGAAGTACTCCTGACGCAGCCGCAGCTCGCGGCCGGCCGGCGTGCTGTCATTCGGGTACAGCACCCACGAGATGTTCTCGTATTCGTTCTTCGCGCTCGCGGCGCGCGCGTAGTCGCCGGTGTTGAATGCGTTGAGGTCGATGTGAGCCGGCGCCGCCGCCTTCCAAAGCCGCAAGGTGCTGACCTTGCGGGTGCCGTGCCCGGGAATCACCATGTCGTAGGCCTTGGCCGCCACCTCGGCCGCCGGGCGCCAGCGCGCGCGCGCATCGGCCCCGCTGCCGCTGTGCTCCACCCAGCCGCCGAAGCGCACGGGATAGGTGATGCCGGCACGCGGGAACTCCCAGCAGCTGCCGTCCTCGAGCCACGGGTCGGGATGCTCTATCTGGACGCCGCCCTTGATCTCCTGCGCGAACATGCCGTACTCGTAGCGAATGCCGTAGCCGAACGAGGGCAGTTCGAGCGTGGCCATCGAGTCGAGGAAGCAGGCGGCGAGGCGGCCGAGGCCGCCGTTGCCGAGCGCGGCGTCGGGCTCGCAGTCGGCCACGTCTTCGAGCGTCTGGGCATGGCGCGCCATCGCCGACGCGGCCGGGCCGCGCAGGTCGAGCGCCGCGAGCGCGTTGTTCAGCGTGCGGCCGATCAGGAACTCCATCGACAGGTAGTAGACCCGGCGTGCCTTGGTCTCGCGCTGGATCGCCTGGGTCTCGACCCAGCGCTGAGACAACTGCCGGCGCGCCACCTGCGAGACGGCCTGCATCAGGTCGTTGGTGCTGGCGTCGCTCGGGGCGACGCCGACGTCGTCGAGCAGTTGCTCCTCGACCGCGCGACCGACGTCGTCGATCGAAGCCTGGAAATTGGGTATCACTCGTTCGTTCATGGTGGCTGGAAAATGACTGCCGTTCGATGCACTGCCAACATGCCGCCCGACGGTATCGTGCAACGGCAGCACACGAAAGTGTCGCATCGGGCGGGCCCGGACTGCGAGCCGTTGCACGCAATTTTTGCGCCCATCCGCTACACAGGCGGGCGGCCCGAGGCACACTGTTGCCGAAATCGCTTCCGTGACCGTGTCAAAGAAGGTGGAGACAAGACCATGACCCCGAGCGAACTGGCGTTGAGCCTGGATCTGCCGAAGCGCGCCGTCGCTCTGGTGCTGGCGGGCGGCCGAGGCAGCCGCCTGAAGAGCCTGACCGACCGACGCGCGAAGCCCGCGGTTTACTTCGGCGGCAAATTCCGTATCGTCGACTTCGCGCTCTCGAACTGCCTGAACTCAGGCATTCGCCGCATCGGCGTGATCACCCAGTACAAGAGCCACAGCCTCCTGCGCCACGTGCAGCGCGGCTGGGGGTTCCTCAAGAGCGAGATGAACGAGTTCGTCGACCTGCTGCCGGCGCAGCAGCGCACCGACGACGAGAGCTGGTATCGCGGCACGGCCGATGCGGTCTACCAGAACCAGGACATCCTCGCGAGCTACGGCGCCGACTACATCGTCGTGCTCGCCGGCGACCACATCTACAAGATGAACTACGCGCTGATGCTGGCCGACCACGTCGCGAAGGGCCGCGAGTGCACGGTGGGTTGCATCGCGGTGCCGCGGCAAGAGGCCACCGCGTTCGGCGTGATGCACGTCGACGCGAACCACATGATCATCGACTTCGTCGAGAAGCCGGCCGACCCGCCGCCGATGCCGAACGACCCCGACCGCTCGCTCGCGAGCATGGGCATCTACATCTTCAACGCGCGCTATCTCTACAAGGAGCTCGAGCGCGACATCAACGACCCGAACTCCAGCCACGACTTCGGCAAGGACATCATCCCGCGCGCCGTGAGGAACTCGCAGGCGGCAGCGCATCCGTTCGAGCTGAGCGCGGTGGGTACGCGCCACAACGAGGAACCGTACTGGCGCGATGTGGGCACGATCGATGCGTACTGGGACGCGAACATCGACCTCACCGCCACAGACCCGAAATTGAACCTCTACGACACCCGTTGGCCGATCTGGACGTACCAGGCACAGCTGCCGCCGGCCAAGTTCGTGCACGACCAGCCCGATCGGCGCGGCATGGCGATCGAGTCGGTCGTCTCGGGCGGCTGCATCGTCTCGGGCTCGGTGCATCGCAGCGTGCTGTTCTCGAGCGTTCGGGTGCACTCGTATTCGACCGTCAACTGGTCGGTGCTGCTGCCCGGCGTGCAGGTTGGACGGCGCGCGCGGCTCACGCGCGTGGTGGTGGATCGCGGCTGCTTCGTTCCCGACGGCATCGTGATCGGCGAAGACGCCGAAGCGGACGCGAAGCGCTTCTATCGCTCGGAGAGCGGCATCACGCTGGTCACGCGCGAGATGCTCGACAAGCTCAATCAATGAAGGTCCTGCATGTTGGCGCCGAGGTATTTCCACTCGTCAAGACCGGCGGTCTGGCCGACGTGCTGGGGGCGTTGCCGCAGGCACTGATCGCCCAGGGCGCCGACGTGCGCCTGCTGCTGCCGGGGCTGCCGGCCTTCGCTGACGCCGTGTTGCACCAGAAGACCGTGTTCGAGTTCGGCCCGCTGTTCGGAGCCGCGCGCATTCGCCTGCGCCTCGGCCAGATGCCATACAGCCACGTGCCTGCGTACGTGATCGACGCGCCCTACCTGTACCGCCGCGAAGGCAGCCCATACCAGGCGAGCGACGGCAGCGAGTGGGCCGACAACCTGCAGCGGTTCGCGCTGCTCGGCTGGATGGCTGCGCGGCTTGCCGCAGGCGAGCTCGATCCCGATTGGATACCGCAGGTCATGCATGCCCACGACTGGCATGCAGCGATGAGCTGCGCTTACGTTGCCGCACATCCGCCGACCCGCGCGGCAACGGTCTACACGGTGCACAACCTCGCCTACCAGGGCCTCTTTCCGCACGGCGACTTCCGGCTGCTGGAGCTGCCATCGCGCTACATGACGCACACCGGGCTCGAGTTCCACGGCCAGTTGTCGTTCATGAAGGCGGGGCTGAAGTACGCGAAACGGGTGACGACGGTTAGCCCGACCTACGCGCGCGAGATCGCGACGCACGAGTTCGGCGTCGGACTGGACGGTGTTATTCGAGGCCGTGGAAACGAGGTCAGCGGTGTGCTGAACGGAGTCGACGGACTGGTCTGGAACCCGGCCGACGACACGGCGCTGCCGGCGCATTATTCAACGGCACAGATGGCCGGCAAGGCGCGTTGCAAGCAGGCGCTGCAGCGCGAGCTCGGCCTTGCGGACAGGCCCGATGCGCCGCTCTTCGGCGTCGTCAGTCGGCTGACCTCGCAAAAGGGTCTCGACCTCGTGCTCGGCGCACTGCCGGGCCTGGTGCAGCGCGGCGGGCAGCTTGCGTTGCAGGGCAGCGGCGAGCCCGGCCTCGAGGCCGCCTTCCGCGAGGCCGCCAAGGCCCAGCCGAATCAGGTGGCCGTGCGGATCGGCTACGACGAGGCATTCGCGCATCGGTTGATCGCCGGTGTCGACGCCATCCTCGTGCCTTCGCGCTTCGAGCCGTGCGGACTCACCCAGATGTACGGCCTGCGCTACGGCACTTTGCCCATCGTGCGGCGCGTGGGCGGGCTGGCCGACACGGTGGTCGATGCGACGGCGGAGAACCTGCGCACAGACCGCGCGACCGGTTTCGTCTTCGACGCGGCATCCGTGCCCGCGCTTGACGCCGCGCTGCAACGTGCCGCCGAGGTGTACACAAAGGACGGCCCTACGTGGGACAAGCTGCAGCGCCGTGCAATGGCACAAGATTTCTCGTGGCGCGGCGCGGCCGTGCAGTATCTCGACCTGTACCGGTCCATCATCTCGGCCTGAGCATCCGGCTTCGTCCTACGCGCTGAGCTTGCGAAGGCCTGCACGGCGGTTGCGGACGAGGCGCCACGATGGTGTTGCCGGCCGGCCGCCGGCAAACAAATCATGGAGGCGGTCATGACGACAAGACGCACACGCTTGCAGATTCGGCTCGCCCTCGGGGCAATCATCGCGCCGCTGTGGTTGGCCGCAGCCGCATTGGCTCAACCGGTGGACTCTGCAACCAGCGCCCCGGCTGCATCGGCCGTGCCATATGTCTTGCCGGTTCCGACGCGGCGTCCACCGGCCGTCAAACCGCCGCCGCCGCTCGGAAGCGATCCGGCGAACCAGCCGGGCCTCGGCCAACCCGTCACTCCGCAGCTGCGCATACCGATCGGCAAGAAGCCGCCGGCTGCTCCCAGCAGCTCGGGCACACGGCCTACGGGCAACGCGGCGTCAAGCCCGATCCTCGGCGACGCGGCCGCTCGGTGCGAGGCGATGCGCGCCGAGCAGATGCGCCTGAAGTGCCTCGACCAACTCTCGCGCGAAGCAAATCGACGCAACTGAGCCCAGGCGCCAACTGCGCCCGCCTAACTGCCGATCAGGGTACGGCTCCAGCGAGGTGCGATCTTGCGAACAGCGGCCGCAACCGCGACCGGCAACGCCACTGCGAGCACCAGGAGGCCGACGAAAGCGGCAACGCTCACCTCGAAACCTGCGGAATGCGCTGCGCTCGCAACGATGTACAGCACGTACAGGTGCAGGAAGTAGATCGTGAAACTGGCGCTCGCGAGAGCGTCGAGCACGGGCAATCGCAAGGATGAATAGCGGCGCAGCAGCGCCCACAGCGCAAAGGTCACCAGGACCTTCTGGATGAACAGCCAGTCGATCCAGCCATCCCTGTGGTCGAACGCGCCGATCGACACGACGCTGTAGTTGCCGTGGTGCGTCGACAAGAAAAGGTGGCCCACGATGCCCACGATGCTGGCCAGCACCAGTATGGCGACGTGTCTGTCGAGTACAGCGACAACCTTGTCGTGATACTTGCTGCACAGCATGCCAATCGCGTATGCCGACAGAAAGTACAGCGCCAGCGCGATATTGTGTCCGTGGTTGTAGCTGGGCCGGTGCATCAACACCGACAGAGGAATCAGAAGCAGCAGCAGCGCATAGCCGTTTGGCCGCTCGAACACGCGCAGCAGCACCGGAGAGACGAGGTAGTAGAGGCACATCACCGGGATGAACCAGAGCGCGTAGTTCAACTGCGCTCCGCCATACACCAGCAGATAACCTGCCTTCTCCGCGCTGGGGTGGCCGTCGAGCCCGAGCGCGCGGAGTCTCTCGGCATCGAACAGCAGGACGTACAGGATTCCGGGCGTCGCGGCGATCAGGTAGGGCGCGATCACATTGCGCATCTTGCCTTTCAGATACCGCGTGTACCGAAAGTTCGCCGAGTTGTGATGAAACAGATACCCCGATATGAACATGAATATCAGGGTCGAATTGTCGAAAAGATCGTGGGCGAAATCGAAGGCAGTCTCGTGGCCGCCCCAGCTTAGGAAAGCCACGCAATGGGTGGCGACGATCAGCAATATCGCGACGCCGCGCAGGCGATGTATATCGCCCTGAAATTGGTCGTCACGATTGGAATCGCCCGGTTGCATTGCCGGGATTGTGCCCGCGCTGCCTCGCGCGAAACAAATGCTTGCGAGCGCGCCGGCGGCTCGGCCGAGACGTTTTTGGCGCTACGAGCCGTTCGAATCGCGCTTGGGCGGGAAGAGCTCGTCGAAGAGCTCGTCAGGCACCGTGTCTCCGCTGGTGTCGACCTCGGCGCCCCGCAGCAAGTCGAATGACGAGACGATCCATCCTCCGGTCGAGACTTCGGGCAGTTCGGCGGACGGCGCCGGGCCGGGTGCAGGCGGAGCGCTGCGGTCCACCCATTGGCCCAGCGGGGCGCTCGGGCTGATGCGCCAAACCCATCGGTTTGATGGATCGATTGGCTTGGGGGGTTTCACGGGCGTTCGTCCGGCAACAGCTTCGTCGGTGCAGAGTACGCGCGATTGTGGAGAGCGCAATCATGTCTTCTAGGGGATTCGAGTAACCGGCAGTGACCTACAAACTTTGCCGACCGCGTCCGTCGGCTCCCGCGCGGTTGCGGGCGTTGAATGGAGGCCATCCCCTTAGGAGACTCCCATGCTGATGAAGACTCTTGTTGCTGGCAGCTTCGCAATGACCGCGCTATTCGCGGCGGCGCCAGCCGCCGTTGCTCAAGGGCATGGCGCCATCGTTCTCCGACAGGCGCCACCGCCTCCACGCGTTGAAACGATGCCGCCACCGCGGCGTGGCTATCAATGGGTGCCGGGGTACTGGGCGTGGCAAGGGCGACAGTACGTCTGGCACTCGGGCAACTGGGTTCGTGCAAGACCCGGCTATGCCTATCGGCAACCGGATTGGGCGCAGCGCGATGGACGCTGGCACTACCGTCCGGGCCAATGGGAGAAGGGCGACGTCGACCGGGACGGAGTGCCGAACGCGCTCGACCCGGATCAGTCGCCGATACAGCACTAAGCCTGTCGCTTCTGAGGTGAAGCGATCGCGCTGGCCCGCCGCAGCAATCGGCGCAGCTGCGCCAAGACACGCTGCGGTTCGATCGCGCGCAGGCAGTGGCTCGGGCTGTCGTGGCGGTGCTCGCAGCCCATCCGGTTGCACGGGACACAGGCCCGGCCCGGCAGGTCGGAACCTTGAAGCACGACGATGTTGCCGACCTGCTGACGCTGCGCACGGCGCAGCCACGGCTGCGCCGCTGAATGCTCGAGCGGCCAGGGGCCGAAGTCTTGCGGATCGGTTGGGCCGAAGAGCGTCACGATCGGTACGCCCACTGCAGCGGCCAGGTGGGTGACCGACGTATCGGGACCGAGGTACGCGTCAGCGTGCTGCAGCAGCGTTCGCACCTGCGGCAACGAGAGCTGCCCTGCGACGTTCAGCAGCTTCGGATGTGGGTTGGTTCCCCGCAGCACCTGCTCCACTTGCAGCCGATCGTCGCTCGAGGACGAGCCGGTCAGGATGACCTGCACATCGTCGGCCAGGAGCTCTTCGACCACGCGCCGGAAGTGCTCGGGAGGCCATTGCTTGTAGCGCCACATCGACGGCACGTGGACGACAACGCAGGGATGCTCGATGCGCGCCTCGATCGCCGGCGGCAGCTGGGCAGATGGCGGAGGCAGCAGCGAGAGAGTCGAAGGAGGGTCCATCCACGGCTTGAGCAGTTCCAGCTTCAGCATCACCTGGTGCGTGCCGGGCATCGGGGGAACGCTGTGCTGCGCTACGCGCTGCTTCCAGCGGCTGCCCGGGCCTTGCCCCGGAACCAGCGCGCTTCGCGTGCGCGCGCAGACCACGCCGTACAGATGCGATCGGTCGCCGGTGCGCGTGACCAGTGCGAGGTCGTATCGCCTGCGCAGGCTCCACGCCTGTCGCAACTGCGCGCCTCGGCCGCCGCGAGTCGGGATCTCGATCAACTCGTCCACATCCGGGTTGCCCGAGAGGAAGCCGAGCGTCCCCGCGAAGCCCAGAACATCCAGGCGAGCATCTGGCCAGCGCATGCGCGCAGCCCGAATCAGCGGGGTGCAGAGCAGAACGTCACCCAGTTGCGCAGGGGTGACGACGACGATTCGACGAAAGTGCTCCACGTGCACAGACGGAGGTGGGGACGGACTGAGCGAGACACTACCAATGCATCGAATGTCGGACTTGGTGTGCCGAGATTCGCCCCATTGCCGTCATGGCAGAAGCTGTCGACGTGGGTGGGGCGGTACTTGCGCCGACCCCAAGAAGAAAGGGCCGCGACGGCCCTTGTTCCATAGCTTCCTGTCGGAGAGAGCGTCGTCCTACGTCGGGGGGG
>Ga0075366_10001914_pt1 | contig 10526 bp, 8 predicted proteins | sample EndMethybrTD3031_FD_72351 | JGI IMG/M metagenome (GOLD analysis project Ga0075366, IMG submission 72351) | Populus endosphere microbial communities from Tennessee, USA - Endosphere MetaG P. TD hybrid TD303-1 | ecosystem: Host-associated > Plants > Roots > Endosphere | place: USA: Tennessee... | reverse complement strand
CCTCGACGGCGTGAGCTTCACGCTCGACGGCTCGGTGCCCACCGCGATCCTCGGTGCGAACGGCGCCGGCAAGAGCGTGCTGCTGCGCGTCTTGCACGGCCTCATCGCGCCGACCTCGGGCGCCGTGACCTGGGCCGGATCGGCCGCGCGGCCGCGCGCGCAGGCGATGGTCTTCCAGCGCCCGGTGCTGCTGCGGCGCCCGGCGATCGCCAACATCGAGTACGCGCTTGCAGTGAACGGCGTCGGCGCATCGGAGCGGACCCCGCGGGCTTTCGCGGCGCTCGAACGCGTGGGCCTCACGCATCTCGCCGATCGCCAGGCCCGCGTGCTCTCCGGAGGCGAGCAGCAACGCCTCGCGCTCGCGCGCGCCGCCGCCCTCGAGCCGCGCGTCCTGTTCCTCGACGAGCCCACCGCGAGCCTCGACCCCTCCGCGAGCGCGGAGGTCGAACGCACCATGGGCGAGATCGGACGCGGCGGCACGGCGCTCGTCTTCACCACGCACAACCTCGGATTTGCGAAGCGGATCGCGGGCGAGATCCTCTTCCTCCACCGCGGGCGGCTGGTCGAGCGCGCCGCCTCCGACACATTCTTCAACAACCCGCGGTCGCCGGAAGCGGCTGCGTTCCTCGAAGGAGAATTGCCATGGGCCGTGTCGTCTCGCTGATCGCCGCGCTGCTGCTCGCAACCGCTGCGCAGGCCCAGGATTTCATCACCGTCGCCTCGACGACATCCACGGAGCAGTCGGGCCTCTTCAAGCACCTGCTGCCGGAGGCGAAGAAGGCGCTGGGCTTCGACGTGCGCGTGGTCGCCGTCGGCACCGGCCAGGCGCTCGACATGGGCCGCAAGGGCGACGCCGACGTGGTGTTCGTCCACGACAAGGTGGCCGAGGAGAAATTCCTCGCCGAGGGCTTCGGCGTGAAGCGCTACGAGGTGATGTACAACGACTTCGTCATCGTCGGCCCCAAGTCGGACCCTGCACAAGCGAGAGGCAAGGACGTCCAGGCCGCGCTGGCGAAGATCGCCGCGCAGCAGGCGCCGTTCGCCTCGCGCGCCGACAAGAGCGGCACGCACGCCGCCGAGCTTCGCTACTGGAAGGCCGCGGGCATCGAGCAGCCGAAGGGCGCCTGGTATCGCGAGACCGGCTCGGGCATGGGACCCACGTTGAACACCGCCTCGGGCCTGAACGCCTACGCGCTCACCGATCGCGGCACGTGGCTGTCGTTCAGGAACCGCGGCGACCTCGTGATCCTGGTCGAGGGCGACGTGAAACTCTTCAACCAGTACGGCGTGATGCTCGTGAATCCCTCGAAGCACGCGCACGTGAAGCAGGCGATGGGGCAGAAGTTCATCGACTGGCTGGTCTCCCCCGCGGGCCAGTCGGCGATCGCGGCCTACCAGATCGACGGCGAGCAGCTCTTCTTCCCGAACTACAAGCCGTGATCCTCGCTACGGCGCGAGCCGTCCTGAAGCCTGCGATAATGCGGGCGTGATCCGCATCGACATCCGCCCCGTCTGGCGCTTCAGCTCGAAGACCGAGAAGGACTTCGACTTCCTGCTGATCGCGCTCCTCGAAGGCATCGAGGCCACGGGCAAGCTCACGAAGGCCGCCGAGAGCGCCGGGATCTCCTACCGCCACTCCTGGAACCTCATCGAGCAGTGGACGGAGTTCTTTGGCACCCCGCTCGTGTCGATGCAGAAAGGCCGCGGCACGTTCCTCACGCCCTTCGGCGCCGAGCTCCTGTGGGCCGGACAGCGCGTGAAGGATCGCCTGGCGCCCGAGCTGGAAAACCTCGCGTCGGAATTCGCGCGCGCCCTGAACACGTTCGCCGACGGCAAGGCCCTCCTGGCCATCCAGGCGAGCCACGACTTCGCCCTCTCCCGCCTGCGCGAGCTCACGGCCGGAACCGGGCTCGACCTCGACGTGCAGTATCGCGGCAGCTTCGACGCGCTCGCGGCGCTGCGCCGCGGCGAGTGCGACATCGCGGGCTTCCACTTTCCCGACGGCGAGCTGGGCACGATGATGGCGCGCCGCTATGCCGAGGGCTTGCCCGAAGGCGATTTCAGCCTCATCGCGTTCGCGAAGCGCACGCAGGGCTTCATCGTGAACGGCGGCAATCCCAAGGCCATCCGCAGCATCGCCGACCTCGCGCGGGAGGACGTGCGCATCGTCAATCGCCAGCGGGGGTCCGGGACACGAGCGCTGCTGGAGTTCATGCTCTCCCGCGAAGCGATCGACCGCTCGCGCATCCGCGGGTACGAAACCGAGGAAATCACGCACGCCGCCGTGGCCGCGCTCATCGCGGGCCGGCAGGCCGATGTGGGATTCGGCGTCCAGGCCGCCGCCGCGCAGTACCGCCTGGACTTCGTGCCCTGTTGCACCGAGCGCTACTATCTCGCCTGCCGTACTGCGCTGCTCGAAACACCGCCGGTGGTGGCACTGATCGACGCGCTTCGCGGCGCCCCGTTCCACGAGGCCATCGCGTCCCTGCCGGGTTACTCGGCGCCCGACGCCGGCCGGACATTCCAGACCCACGACATCCTCTCGAAGACGGAGACACCCGCATGAAAAGACGCACCCTGCTCCAAGCCGCGCTCGCCGCCCCGGTTCTCGCAGGCATTCCGCGCTGGGCCCTCGCGCAGCAGTCGACGTTCGACCCGCGCGCCGGCAACTGGCGCACGTTCGAGCTGGTCTCGCGCGTCGAAATCAACAAACCCGCCGGAGCCACGACGGTGTGGATCCCGCTGCCGTCCGTCGAGTCCGACTACCAGGATTCGCAGGGCAACGAGTGGAAGACCAACGCCACCCGCGCGGCGATCGTGACCGACGGCAACTCGGGCGCGAAGATCCTGCGCGCCGAGTGGACCACGGATGCCGAGAAGCCCTGGGTCGAGGTGACGAGCCGCGCCGCCACGCGCAACCGCAAGGTCGACCTCGCCCTCGGGACGGGCGCCAAGCTGGGCGCCGAAGAGCGCGCGTACTACCTCGCCGCCACCGACTACCTGCCCACCGACGGCCTCGTGCGCAAGACCGCGCTCGAAGCGACGAAGGGCGCGAAGACCGAATTGGACAAGGCCCGGGGGATCTACGAGTGGATCGTGGACAACACCTTCCGCGATCCCAAGACGATCGGCTGCGGCCGCGGTGACGTGAAGGCCATGCTCGAGACCGGCAACCTCGGCGGCAAGTGCGCGGACCTCAATGCGCTCTACGTCGCGATGGCCCGCTCGGTCGGCCTGCCCGCGCGCGATGTCTACGGCCTGCGCGTGGCGAAGAGCCAGTTCGGCTACCGCAGCCTCGGCGCCGGCACCGAGAACGTGACACGGGCGCAGCACTGCCGCGCCGAAGTGTTCATCACCGGCCGCGGCTGGTTCCCGGTCGATCCGGCGGATGTGCGCAAGGTGGTGCTCGAGGAAAAGCCGCAGCCCACCACGCTTCAGGACCCGGTCGTTCCCGCCGTGCGCGCCAACCTCTTTGGAGCCTGGGAGATGAACTGGCTCGCCTACAACGACGCCCACGACGTGAAGCTGCCGGGCTCCTCGGGCGAGAAGCTCGCGTTCCTCATGTACCCGCAGGCCGAGACGGGCGGAAAGCGCGTGAACCCCTACGCGCCCGACGATTTCACGTACAAGCTCACGGCGCGCGAGCTCACCTGATCCTGTAGGACGTTTCCGACAAGGGAGCGCGGGCGCGCTCCCTATAATCGGGTTCCCCCCAAGCTGTTTCGAGGAGCCCGGAAATGCGGCCCATCCCGAGAAGAGCCGTGTGCCTGGCGGCCGCGGTGGCCACGGTTCTCGCCAGCGCTTCGGCCTCCGCGACGCTCATGCAGGTCTCCCGTTCCGACCTCTCGGACCTGAGCCTCGAGCAGCTCTCCAACGTCGTCGTCACCTCGGTCTCGCGCCGCGAGGAAAAGCTCTCGCAGGCCGCGGCCTCGATCTACGTGATCACCGCGCAGGAGATCCGCGCGTCGGGCGCCACCACCCTCCCCGAGGCGCTGCGCCTCGCACCCAACCTCGATGTGGCCCGCGCCGACGCGGTGCAGTACGCGATCAGCGCGCGCGGCTTCAACAACGTGCTCGCCAACAAGATGCTGGTGATGATCGACGGGCGCACGGTCTACACGCCGCTCTTCTCGGGCGTTTTCTGGGAGGCGCAGGACGTCCTGCTCGAGGACATCGAGCGGATCGAGGTGATCAGCGGCCCGGGCGGCACGCTCTGGGGCGCCAACGCGGTGAACGGCGTGATCAACGTCATCACGAGGAGCGCCCGCGATACGCAGGGTGCGCTCGCCTGGATGGGCGCCGGCAACCGGGAGACCTCCGGGGCCGCGCGCTTCGGCGGCGAGCTGCTGGGCGGCTACTACCGCATCTACGCCAAGAGCTCGGATCGCAAGAATTCCGAGCGGGAGGACGGCTCCGACATCCGCGATTCCTCGCAGATGATGCAGGCCGGCTTCCGGGCCGACTGGGGCACGCACGCGAGCGGCTTCACGCTCCAGGGCGACGCCTACGACGGCTCCGTGGACCAGGCGGGCCCGTCCCGCGAGATTTCGGGCTCCAACCTCCTCGGCCGCTGGGTGCACGAGCTCGAAAGCGGCAGCAGCGTCGCGATCACCACCTACTTCGACCGCACGACGCGCTTCCATCCGAATTCGTTCCGCGAATCGCTCGACACCTTCGACATCGGGCTGCAGCACGGCTTTCGCGTCGACCGGCACAACATCGTGTGGGGCGGCGGGTATCGCGAGTCGCGCGACGACATCGAGAACTTCCCGTCGCAGGCCTTCCTTCCCCCGGACATCACGCTGCGCTGGGCGAACCTCTTCGCCCAGGACACCATCGGGCTCACCGACGACCTCGACCTCACGCTCGGCGCGAAGGTCGAGCGCAACAGCTACACCGGCAACGAGTTCCTGCCGACCGCGCGCGTGGCGTGGAGGCTCGGCCAGGAGCGCTTCGCGTGGGCCGCCGTGTCGCGCGCGGTGCGCGCGCCGTCGCGCATCGACCGCGATCTCTACATCCCCGCCACGCCGCCGTACGCGCTCGCCGGCGGTTCCGATTTCGATTCCGAGGTCGCCACGGTCTACGAGCTCGGCTTCCGCGCGCGCCCGTCCGATTCGTGGTCCTACTCGGCCACCGCGTTCCGCCACGACTACGACCGCCTGCGCAGCATCGGCCTGAACGGGAGCTTCCAGCCCACGTTCCAGAATGCGATCGAAGGCAGCTCGACCGGCATCGAGGCCTGGGGACGGTGGCAGGTCGTGCCGGCATTCGCGCTTTCGGGCGGATTCGTCGCGCAGGACGTGAAGACGAACGTGAAGTCCGGCCAGGTGGACCTCGGAGGGCGCCCCTCGCTCGGCAACGATCCGGACCATTGGGTGAAGCTGCGCGCCTCGTGGGCGATCCTGCCGAACCTCGAGGCCGATGCTTTCGTGCGCTACTACGGCTCGCTGCCCGCGCCCGCCGTACCCGCGTACACCGCGGTCGACCTCCGCGTGGGCTGGAGGGTGCTGCCGTCGCTCGAGCTCTCGCTCGTGGTGCAGAACCTCTTCGACGACAAGCACGTCGAGTGGGGCGCCTCGCCGAACCGCGCGGAATTCCAGCGCACGGCCTTCTTCAGGGCGACGTGGCGGCCGTGATCCGCCGATCGTTCATCGCCCTCGGCCTCGCGCTGGCGCTCGCGCCCGCGTGGGGACAGGACGCGTCCGTCACCGAGGAGAGCGTGAAGGCCGCGTTCCTCTACAAATTCCCCGCCTTCATCGAGTGGCCCGCGCCCGCGCTCGAGCGCCCGGACGAGCCGGTCGTGGTCGGCGTGATCGGCGGCAACGACGTGTTCATCGAGCTGGGCCTGATCGCGCAGCAGCGCAAGACCGGCCGGCCCGTCACCGTGCGCCGGGTGTTCGATGCCTCGGGCTTCCCGGGACTGCACATGCTTTTCATCGGCGCGCGCGAACGCGCCCGGGCGCCCGAGCTGATCCGCGCCGCGCAGCAGCAGGGCGTGCTCACGGTGACGGAATGGGAGGGCGCGCTGCGCCTGGGAAGCGTGATCAACTTCGTCACCTCCAACGACGGGCGGGTACGCTTCGAGGTCTCGCTCGAGCCTGCCGAGAAGAGCAAGCTTCGCCTGTCCTCGCGCCTGCTCGCCGTCGCGCAGCAGGTCCACAGCACGAGGCCCTGACCGTGCTCGACGCGATCGCCCACTCCGTCCGTCGCAAGCTCATGCTCGTGGTGCTCGCCACCACGACGACGGCGCTGCTGGTCGCGGCCGCCTCGCTCATCGTGTACGACCTGCGCAGCTACCGGCGCACGGCCGTGGACAACCTCTCGACCCAGGCCGAGATCCTGGCGCGGGCCAGCGTGCCCGCCCTCGCCTTCAACGACACGAAGAGCGCGCAGGAGGATCTCGCGCAACTGAAGGCGCGCCCGCAGATCCTCGCCGCGGCCATCTACCAGACCAACGGCCGGCTCTTCGCCTCGTTCAGCCAGGGCAAGGAGTCGCAGATCCCGGCCATTCCCGAGAAGGCCGGCTGGCGCATCGACGGAGATCGCCTGCTGCTCTTCCATCCCGTGCGCGAGAAGGGCGAGACGATGGGCATCGTCTTCCTCAGCGCGCGCTACCGCGTCGACGAGCGGCTCTGGGACTACCTCGTGATCGTGGCGATCGTGATGGCCGGCTCCTTCGGCGTGGCGCTGCTCATCTCCTCGTGGCTTCAGGGAACGCTCACGCGGCCGTTGCTGCAGGTGGCGGACATGGCGCGCGAGGTGGTCTCGCGCCGCGACTACTCGCTGAAGGCGGTGCGGACCACCAACGACGAGATCGGCGACCTCGTGGACGCCTTCAACGCCATGCTCCTCGAGGTCGGCCGGCGCGAGAAGGCCCTCGAGGAAGTGGACCGCCGCAAGGATGAGTTCCTCGCGACGCTGGCCCACGAGCTGCGCAATCCGCTGGCCCCGGTGACCAACGCGCTGCAGATCCTCAAGATGTCCGACGACGAGCCGACGCGCCAGCGGGCGCGCGAGATCATGGAGCGGCAGTTGCGCCAGATGGTGCGCCTGGTCGATGACCTGCTCGACGTCTCGCGCATCACCACCGGCAAGCTGGGCGTGCGCATGCAGCGCGTGGAGGTGATCTCCATCGTGCGCAACGCCGTCGAGACCGTGGCGCCGCTGATCGATGCCCACGGGCACCACCTGCAGCTCGACCTCCCGGGCGAGCCCGCTTACGTGGAAGGCGACGCGACGCGCCTTGCGCAGGTCTTCGCCAACCTCCTCAACAACGCGGCCAAGTACACGCCGCCGGGCGGCCACATCCAGCTTCGCTGCGGCATCGAGGGCAAGCAGGTCGTGGTGACGATCAAGGACGACGGCATCGGCATCGATCCGTCCGTCCTGCCGCACGTGTTCGAGATGTTCGCGCAGGCCGACCGCTCGCTCGATCGTCCCAACGCGGGGCTCGGCGTCGGCCTCACGCTCGCGCGTCGCCTCGTGGAGCTGCACGGCGGGACGCTCGATGCGACGAGCAAGGGCCTGGGCCACGGCAGCGAGTTCCGCGTGCGCCTGCCGATGGCCGCGCCGGCACCAGCGCAAGCGCGGGCGCCCGCCGCGACCGGCATGGAAGGCAAGGCCGTCACGGCGCGCCGGGTGCTCCTCGTGGACGACAACATCGATTTCTCGACCAGCCTCGCCGCGCTGCTGCGCGCGCTGGGACACGAGGTGCGCGTCGCCGAGAGCGGCGCCGAGGGACTGCGCGCCGCGGAGGAGTTCCGGCCGCAGTTCGTGTTCCTCGACATCGGCATGCCGGGGATGAACGGCTACGACCTCGCGCGCGCGTTGCGCCGCCTTCCCGGTGGACGCTCGCTGGTGCTCACCGCGGTCACCGGCTGGGGCCAGGACAAGGACCGCCAGCGCGCCCGCGAAGCGGGGATCGATCACCACCTCACGAAACCGGTCGAAGTGGACAACATCCGCGCCATCCTCGAGGCGACCGAAGCCGCGCTGTAGCAGCCTCCCGCGTTATAGTCGCTGCACCATGCGCGCCCTCCATCTCCGGGAATCCACGCCGATCGTTTCGCGCGCTCGCTTCCCGGCGTGGCTCGCGGGCTCCGCCATCGTGCTCGCCACGGTGGTCGCGATCAGCATGGGCGTGGGCAGCTTCCCCGTTCCGCCCGGTGACGTGGCACGCGTGCTATGGGCCTCGCTCACCGGAGTCGATGCGGGCGTGGCCGACAACGTGCGCGCCGTGGTTCTGCAGGTGCGCGGCCCGAGGGTCGTGGCGGCGCTGGCCGTGGGCGCGGCACTCGCGGCCGCGGGCGCCTCGTACCAGAACATGTTCCGCAACCCGCTCGTCTCGCCCGACATCCTCGGCGTCTCCGGCGGCTGCGCGCTGGGAGCGGTCACTGGGATCCTCTTCTCCCTTCCGATCGCGGCGATCCAGGCGCTGTCGTTCGCAGGCGGTCTCGGCGCGGTGGGCCTGGTGCTCGCCATCGGCGCGTGGATTCGCGGACACGATCGCGTGCTCACCCTCGTGCTCACCGGCGTGGTGGTCGGTTCGCTCTTCGGCGCCGGCATCGCCTTCGCGAAGTACGTGGCCGATCCCTACAACCAGTTGCCGGCCATCACGTTCTGGCTGCTCGGCAGCTTCTCCGGCGTGCTGCCCAGGGACCTGGTCTACGCGCTGCCGCTGATCGCCGTGGGTTTCGTGCCGCTCGTGCTGATGCGCTGGCGCATCAACCTGCTCTCGCTGCCCGACGACGAGGCGCGCGCCCTGGGCGTGGATGTCGGCAAGCTGCGCCTCGTGATCATCGTCGCGGCCACGTTGGTGACGTCGGCGGGCGTGGCCATCGCCGGCGTGATCGGATGGGTTGGACTCGTGGTGCCGCACGCGGCGCGGCTGCTGGTGGGTGCGGAGTTCGCGCGCGTGCTGCCGGTCTCCGCGCTCCTCGGCGCGGCCTTCATGCTGCTGGTCGACACGCTCTGCCGCACCATCGCGCGCACCGAGCTGCCGCCCGGCGTGATCACCGCGCTCGTCGGCACGCCGGTCTTCATCGTGCTGCTCGCCGCGACGTTCCGGAAGGCGCGATGAGTCTCGCCGCCCACGCCCTCGACTACGGCTATGGCGCTCGCGCGATCGGCCGCGGCCTCGACCTCACGCTCGAAGCCGGCGAAGTGCTGTGCGTGCTGGGTCCGAACGGCGCGGGCAAGACCACACTCTTTCGGACGCTGCTGGGCTTGCTGCCGGCGCTCTCCGGCCGCGTCACCGCCGGAGGCCAGGACCTGCATGCGCTTTCGCGCGCGCAGATCGCCCGCGAAGTCGCGTACGTGCCGCAAGCGTCGGCGAGCTACTTCGATTTTTCGCTCGCGGAGATGGTCGAGATGGGCCGCACGGCACACCTCGGCACCTTTGCCCGCCCGGGCAAGCGCGACCGCGAGCTCGCGCATTCGGCGCTGGAGCGCATGGGCATCGCGGCCCTCGCCGACCGCCCGGTGAGCACGGTGAGCGGTGGGGAACGCCAGCTCGCGCTCATCGCGCGCGCCCTCGCCACCGAGGCGCGTTCCATCGTGATGGACGAGCCGACGGCGAATCTCGACTTCGGAAACCAGTCGCGCGTGCTGACGGAGATCGCGCGCCTCAAGTCGGCGGGTATCGCGGTGCTGCTCTGCACGCACGATCCCGACCACGCGCTGCAGGTGGCCGACCGCGCGCTGCTGCTGAAGGACGGACAGCCGCTCGCGTTGGGCGCTGCAAGCACGGTGCTGACGGGACCCAACCTCTCCACCCTCTACGGAATCAATGTCGCGGTGTCGCAGCTCGACGTCGGCGGTACGGTGCGCCGGGTCTGCGTCCCGACAATGGGGGCCTGACCCTATTTAGCGGCGGCGACGCGCCACACGGCGTTGCCGACGTCATCGGCGACGAGCAACCCGCCGCGCTTGTCGATCGCGACACCCACCGGGCGGCCATATGCCTCGTCCGATCCGTTCACGAAGCCGCCAAGGATCTCGACGGGCTTCTCGCCCGACGGGCGGCCGTCGCGGAACGGAATGAAGACCACGTTGTAGCCGCTGCGCGGCTTGCGGTTCCACGAGCCGTGCTGGCCGACGAACGCGCCGCTGGAATATGCGGGCGCGATGCCGCTGCCGTCGGCGAGCGCCAGCCCCAGCGGCGCCACGTGGTTGCCGAGCGCGTAGTCGGGCTTCAGCGCCCTCGACACGAGGTCGGGCCGCGGAGGCTGCACGCGATCGTCCACGTGCGCTCCGTAGTAGCTGTACGGCCAACCGTAGAACGCGCCGTCGCTCACGGACGTGAGGTAGTCGGGCACGAGGTCGCTGCCGAGTTCGTCGCGCTCGTTCACCACCGTCCACAACACCGGCGCGCCAGCGCCGGGCGCGGGCAGCCAGGCCATGCCGTTGGGGTTGCGCAGGCCGGTGGCGAACAGGCGCTTGCGGCCCGTGGCGCGGTCTATCTCCCAGATGGCCGCGCGGCCCTCTTCGGCTTCGATGCCGTTCTCGGCCACATTGCTGTTGGAGCC
>Ga0075366_10001913_pt1 | contig 10529 bp, 9 predicted proteins | sample EndMethybrTD3031_FD_72351 | JGI IMG/M metagenome (GOLD analysis project Ga0075366, IMG submission 72351) | Populus endosphere microbial communities from Tennessee, USA - Endosphere MetaG P. TD hybrid TD303-1 | ecosystem: Host-associated > Plants > Roots > Endosphere | place: USA: Tennessee... | reverse complement strand
CACGTCTACGTGACGATCGACGTGGACGGGATGGACCCGGCGATCATGCCGGCCACCGGGACGCCGGAGCCCGGCGGACTGTCCTGGCAGGAAATCACCGCGCTGCTCCGCGCCACGGCCGAGCGCCGCACCATCGTGGCCGCCGACATCGTCGAGCTGAGCCCCGTGCCCGGCCTCGTCGCGCCGAACTTCCTCTGCGCGAAGTTGCTCTACAAGCTGCTCACCTACAAGTACGCGAACGACCCGCGCACCAAGCGGCTCGGCTGAGGGGGAACCCGTAGAACCCCGAACCCGGAGAACCTGAGGAACCCGGAGAACCCGAAGAACCCGTAAGCAGCTTCGCCGCGTCAGGCCTTCTTCGAATTCGCCGATCTTTCCGCCTGTATACAAGGTATACTCCCGGCCGTGGCGCTGGCCGAAATCGTCGGGCACGCGACGGAGGCCCTCCGGCAGGGGCGGGGCGGCGATGCTGCCATGCTCCTCACGCGGGCGCTCAAGCAGCCTGGGCTCACCCGCGACGAGGCGGTCCAGGTCCGGTGCGCGCTCGCCGAAGCGTGGTTTCAGCAGGACGACATCCGGCAGGCCGCGGACGCGCTCGGCGCGCCGCCGGAGGAGCGCGAGCGCCTGCATCCGCTCCGCCTCTCGGATCTCTGGCGGCTGCACGCGCGGCTGGCCATCGCCAAGGGGGAGCCGTCGCGCGCCATCGCGCTGCTGGGCCGCGCCCTGAAACAGGCGGAGCGCGCGCACGATTCCCGCGCGATCGGACTCACCCACTACGAGCTCGGCCTCTGCTACCGCCACGTCGGCGACACCGCGATCGTCCGCGAGCACATCGCGCAGGCCGCGTCGGCGCTGCACGCCGCCGGCGATCAGCGCAGCCTGGCGCTGGTGCACTCCCTGAGCGGCGTCACGCTGGCGCAGGAAGGGCGGCTCGACGAAGCGATGGCGGCGCTGCGGCAGGCGGAGCGGCTGGCGCTCCTCGTGCGCGCCGGCGACGTCGTGGCGACGGTGTGCGGCAACCAGGCCAACGTGGCGATGATGCAGCATCGCCACGACCAGGCGCTCTCGCTCGCCGAGCGCAGCGTCGAGCTGCAGGAGGAATCGGGCACGCCGCACGGACTGGGCATCGCGCTGGCGTCGCTCGGGCAGATCAGCGTGCGGCTCGGCAACCTGCGCCGCGCCGAGCAGGTACTGAACCGCGCGCTCGACGTCCGGAGCCCGCTGCAGTTCATGCGCGAGACGACCGGTGCCGTCTTCGACACGCTGGCGCAGATTCACCTGATCCGCGGCGACTACGAGGAGGCCGGCCGCTGTCTCCAGCGATCGCGCGAGGCGTACGGCGACGCCAGCCGCTGGTATCACTGGTCGGTCCGCACGCTCGAGGCGCGCGTGGCGCTGCGACGCGGCGACGCGGCCCTGGCGCTGACGATCGCCTCGGAAGTCGCGCGCAGCGGCGATGCCCCGGCGTCCTACGCGATGCAGGCGGAGCTGATTGCCGTCGAGGCGCTGCTGGCGTCGGGGCGGGTCCCCGATGCCGACGCGCGGCTGCAGACGGCCACGGCCACGCCGGTTGCGGCGGCGATGAGCGGCACGTGGGGCGAGTTCCTCCGCCTCCGCGGGCGCGTGCACGCGCTCAGCGGCCGGCCGACGGAGGCGTACCACGATCTCGGCCAGAGCGTCAGCGTGTTCGAGCTGCTGGGCGAACGCTATCAGGCGGCCCTCAGCTATCGCGAGCTGGGCAAGCTGGCCGGATCCGCCGGCGCCCGGTCGCGCGCCGCGCGCTATCTCGCCGACGCGATCGCGATCTTCCAGTCGCTCGACGCGGGACCCGACGTACGCGAGACACAGGCCGCGCTCGAGGGGCTGCCGACGGCCGCCAGCGGCGCGTTCCTCGGCGCCAGCGCGGACGGCGACGCGGCGATCGTGCGGCGCATCGTGGACGCCGCCGTCACGCCGGCGCTGCTCGCCCGCGAGGCCGCGACGGCCATCATCGAGGCCTGCGACGCGCAGGCGGCCGTCATCTTCACGCGGACGCGGCGCGGCGGCGACATCGCGGTGACGGCCGCCGCCGGCTGCGATCCCGACACGGCACGGGCGATCGCCACGGCGGCCACGCGATCCACGGCGTCACCCGCGGGGCCGCTGCTCGTGGTCGAAGGGATCGGGCAGCACGAAGGCATCGAGCGATTCGCCGTCGTGTCGGCGGCGCGTCCGTTCGCCATCGCGACGGTCCAGCGCTTCCGCACGCTCTGCGCCGTCGTGAGGCAGGGATTCGAGCTGTGCTCGGCGCGCGAGCGTCCGGCGGAACCCACGCAGGGGACCGCCGAACGGTCGCTCGAGCCGCTGCTGCCCGGCTTCGTCTGCGCCAGCGCCGCCATGCAGCGCGTCGCGGATCAGATTCAGCGCCTCCAGGGCAGCGACCTCACCGTCCTGATCACCGGCGAGAGCGGCACCGGCAAGGACATCGTGGCGCGCGCGATCCACGCCGGCTCGCCGCGCGGCGACGCCACCTATCTGCCCTACAACTGCACGAGCGCCACGCGCGAGCTGGCCGACAGCCAGCTGTTCGGCCACCGGCGCGGCAGCTTCACGGGCGCGGTGGCGGATCAGCCAGGCGTCATCCGCGGCGCGAGCGGCGGGACGATCTTCCTCGACGAAGTGGGCGATCTGCCGATCGACGTCCAGCCCAAGCTGCTGCGGTTTCTCGAGCAGGGCGAGATCTTGCCGGTCGGCGAGACACGGCCGATCCGCGTCGACGTGCGCGTGGTGGCGGCGACCAACGCCGATCTCGAGCAGCGCGTGGCGGAAGGCACCTTCCGCGAGGATCTGTTCTATCGGCTGAGCGTGATCCGGATCCACGTGCCCCCGCTGCGCGATCGCCGCGAAGAGATTCCGCACCTCAGCACCTACTTCCTGCGCGAAGCCTCCGAGCGCTTCGGCAAGCCGAACGTCCGCCTGAGCGCCGAGACGCTCGACCTCTTCGACGCGTTCGGCTGGCCCGGCAACGTGCGGCAGCTCCGCAACGAAGTGCACCGCGCCGTCGCCATGACGGCCGCCGGAGGCGTCATCACGCCCGATATCCTCTCGCCGATCTTCGCCGGGCGATCACCTGGGGCGCCCACGCCCCGCCGCGCGCAGAACGTGACGCTGGCTTCGGCCGTCGAGCGTGTGGAGCGCGAGCTGATCGAGGGGGCGCTGCAGCGGACCGCGGGCAACATCTCGAAAACCGCGCGCACGCTCGGACTGACGCGACGCGGCCTCTACCTGAAGATGGGCCGCCTCGGCATCGCCGCAGCCGCTCGCACCTGACGTCGTCACCCGCGGTCGCGCCGCGGTTGGAAGGATACCTGGTATCCAGCGAAAGGCCGACTTGGATACCTGGTAATCACTCTTCCCTGTCGTCGTGGGAAGCAAGGAAACACACATAAGTAGAGGTAAATAAAAGGCTTATTAGCTCAACTGGTACTTTGGTCGCTCGACGGCGCGCCGCTTGATAGATATCCCGGCGAACTCCCATCCGGAGGAGCGTCACATGGAACAGCGTCTTCGACTCGTACAGGGTGGTCATCAGTCGCGAAGCGACAAGCGCACGTCGGAACGGCGGCACGTCGAGGTGCCCGGACAAATCGTCTGGAAAGATGCGCGCGGCAACACGAAACTGACCTCGGTCGTGACGCGCGACGTCAGCGACTTCGGCGTTTCGGTCGAATGCCTGGGGGGAGCGTCGATTCCTCTCTATCGGCTCGTGTACTTCCAGATCGACCGCGACGCCCGCCAGCGCGCGGACCTTCCGGCGGCGCTGCGCAAGCCGAACGTGCTGTCCGCGGTGTTCCGCGTCGGCGCCGACAACCCGGCGATCGGCGGGCCTTCGGGCTATGCCCTGCGCCTGCTGGTCGAACCGGCCCGCGCGGCGCAGTCCGCTCCCGCGCCGCAGGTCAGCCTGACGGCATGAGGGCGACGTCGATGCTGAGCGTCATGCGAATCCAGCGGTGGGATCCGCGACGCGACGGCCCCGTGACCGAAGCCGCGTTGCGGAACAAGGTCGAATCGATTGGATATCAGGTATCCAGATTCGCCTGGCCCGCCGGAACGGTGGTGCCTCCGCAGACGCAGGACCGCGAGCGTGTCGATGCCGTGGTGACCGGTATCGTGAGGATCACGCTCGACGGCGAGTCGGCGATCCTGACCGCGGGCGACATCGTCTTCGTGCCGCGCGGCGCCGTCCGCGGCGTCGAGGTCGTGGGCTCGTTCCCGGCCCACTGCCTCGACGCCGTGTACTCGCACTGACGTTTCGGCCGGCGTCTCAGGGAAAGAGGCGAACGGCGAACTGCAGCGCGACGACCACGAAGAGCACCCACGCGACGAAGGCCAGCCCGCCGGCGATGTAGTAGTGGTAGGGCCTGATGTTGATGATCATGGCGACTCCCTTCTAGAACCCGACACCCGTGTGGACCGCCAGCCCTATGGCGGTCCGGTTTCCTCCCGCCGGATCCGCCTGAAAGCGGACCGGCATCACGCCCTCGACGAACCACGCGCACCCGTGTCCGTGCGCCAGCGCCTTGTTCACGAGCGGGGTGAATCCCCAGGACGCGCGGTTCACGTCGAACGCCACGCGCAGGCCCGTCGCCCAACCGTTCGACAGCGCCCTGATCACGCCCGGATGCACCGTCAGCGAGACGTCCAGCGGATCGTTCTGGACGGCCGGAACGAACTCCAGGTCGAACGCCCATTTGTCGCTGGTCTTGATGGTGATGCCCATCGGAAAGCCGATGACGAAGTCATCGGCGATCGTGGTCGTCTCTCCGCCGACGTGGTTGACCAGCGGGAAGACCGCGCCGATGTGCCCTCCCAGCTTGTCCTGCGCAGCGGCACGCTGCGGGCACACGACCAAAGCCAGCAGCGTCACACAACCCGCGAGGAGACGGTTCGAAGCGGTGGGATTCATCGTCGATGTCCTTTCGTCTGCGCGTCCGGGCGCGCGGCCGATCTGCCGGGGAAGCCGATGGGAATCGTCGTGTCGCCTGCGGCCCGTTCCTGTTGCGCCGCCACCGTGAACGTCCAGACGGCAGGCGCCGTCGTGCACGCCGTTCCGGTTCCGCAGACGCCGGCGGCGACGCGGACGGTGTAGCTCTCTCCCTTCGTCAGGAAGACGCGATCGGGGAACAGCCCCCACGTGCCGTCGCCGATCTGGTGAACGGATGCGGGGACGCGCGCGCCGGCCGCGTCGGACAGCGTGAATGTCGCGGCGTCGACGTGCGTCACGGGCTCGGAGAACGACGCTTTGGGGACGACGTCGGCGAAGACGTCCGCGGCGTTGGGAGTGGGGTACGCGGCGACCAGTGCCGGAGCGATCGCGGCGGCCGCTTCCCCGTCGACGCGGATGACCCAGTTGCCGACCTCCATCGGAACCGGCGGTGCCCCCTCGACGACCGGCGGCTCGACCGAGGACCGGCGTCCGTCGCATCGGCCCCCGAGCACGCAGGGTTCGAGCACGTGGTTCGTGTTCGTGTCGGCGAGGTTCCCCAGGAATTTCTTCGCGACGATCGCTTCGATCGACTGGTAGTAGACCGCCGCCGTGACGGCAATCGGACCGCGCGTGCCGGGGGGCACCACGACCGCGTAGCGATCGAGCGTCACGCTCGCGCCGGCGTGCGGCATGGGGCGCAGCCGCGTGTCGCGCAGGAACGCATCGTCGTAGAGATCGCCGTTGCCGTTCAGGTCGCGGAAGATGGGCTTGCCGAGCGGATTCCGCTTGTCGATGACGGTCCCCTGCGCGTCGACGGGAAGGCCCGCGGGGTTGGTCACGAGATTCCGCGCCGCCGCGTACACGAGCTCGAGCGTCGGACAGTCGTCGCCGCGCGTGGCCACGGCCTTGAACTGATACGAGTAGGGATCGGGCGAGCCCGCGGGCAGTGTCCAGTTGCAGCCGGGGAACGCGGGATCGATCGTCTCCGCCGTGGTGAGGCGGCCGACACCTGTGGAGGTGCGATTCCAGACGGCGTCGTGAATTTGCAGCTCGCGGCCGCTGGCGAGATCGAAGGCAGAGATCGCCAGCCAGGCGATGCGTCCTTCGGGAAACCCCGTCGGGAAGTTGTGCCCGCTGCCGGTGTTGGCGATCGAAATCCGCAGCGGCGCGCTGCCGCCGGCGGCCGCGGTCGCCGGCCCCGCAATCGTCAAGTCGAGGACATTGCGCAGCCGCTCCCAGGCGAGCCGCGCCTGTTGCGTGATCGCGCCGCGCCGGCCGGCGTGGGTCCAGACGGCGTTGTGATAAGGACTCGCTTCGTCAGCCGACGAGAAGCTGAACGTGGACAGCTCGGGATAGGGCTCGATGCCGCCGGTCTCGTCGAGGCTCGCGCCGACGAGACGCGGAATGTACGCGTTGCCGCCGATGAAGTGATGGCTGAAGTAGGTCCGCGGCGGCGTGTCCGGCGTCAGCGGCGCCGTCAGCGGCGCGACCGGCGCGCCGTTGGCGTACAACGTCTGCGCCGTGCCCGGCTGACCGTAGTCCTGCTGCATGTGGCAGGTCTGGCAGTCGCGCTTGAACGCCGGATCGAAATGCACGTTCCCTGGACGATCCGCATAACGGCTCCCCGCCCATTCCGCATAGGTGCGCTCGATCGGGAAGCCCCCGACCCACTTCCCGAGGATGTTTTTGATCGTCAGCGGATTGGTGACGTCGTGGCACGTGCTGCAGAACTCCGCGCGCGTGGACAGCACGTGCCGATAGGCCTCGTGCTTCGGCGACGCGATGGGCTGCGCGTCGGTGGGGCGCTTGAATACGCCGGCGAGGTAGTCGTCCGCCTCCGCGGCCCGAGCCGGCGACCACAGCGGTCCCAGCCGCTCCGAGAACGCGATGGCGTGCGGCGACAGCCTGTAGGATCCGGCGCCGGTGCTGTAGCCGAGGTTCGGCGCCTGCGGCTCCGGCACGTCCGCGATGTCGCGATCCGCCGGCTTCAGCAGCCGCGATCGTGATTCGACGCCGGCCGCCGGCGGATAGCCGCTCGATCGGCTCGAGCGCGCCTGGTTGTGGAACGGCGTGTTCCGCGTCTCGACGAGGCTGTGGCAGACCATGCACACGACGCCGTTCTTGCCGGAGTCGGTGTTGCGGATCTGGCTGTCGAGCGTTGCGAACGCGAGGCCGGTGCCGTTGTCGGACGTCGGGTTGAAGCGGACGTCGAGCGCGCCGTGCTCGACGCCGGTGTCCCTGTCGACCGTCACGCCGTGCAGCGGCACGTTGTCGACGTAGTTCGTCGGCATGTGACAGCGCGAGCAGAAGCCGTCCACGAGCGAGCCGCCGCGCGCCAGCCGCTGGCTGCCCTCCCCGAGATCGAATCGCGTGACGCACTCGTCGGCGCCCGCGAACGGGTTGTGGCGCGCCTTGGGCGTGCCGTCGGGAGGATGCGGCGTGTCGCAGTTGCCGTGCGTCGAGATCTGCCGGGCGGACAGCAGGAACGCGGCGCGCCAGGCCGGATCGCGCCAGGCGTTCGCCATCATCGATCCTTTCCATTCGTCGAAGATCTGCTGATGGCAGGTCTGGCACTGCGCCGGGTGGTTCGTCTTCATCCAGTAGTCTTCGAACGGAGGCGCCGCGAAGGCGGCTTCCGCCGTCACGTACGGCGCCGGCTCGGGAATCCTGTTGGAGAGCTCCCCTCCCGCCGGAGCGGCGGGATAGACGAGAGCGACGGCGAAGAGTGCGGTGGCACAGGACAGCGACAGCGCGCCGGCGTCAACTTTGTGCATCACGTCCCCATGAACACGATTCGTCGAGCGCTTCGCGTGCGGCGGCGCGGCGACGAATGACGAGCGCCAGCCGGGCGGCGATCGCGCGAGCCGGACTGGTCAATGGAAGAACCGTCACGATCGCGAACGCGGACACGACGTGCAGTTTCACGAGCACCGGCAGGTGCGTCACCAGATCCGTGGACGGATCGAAGCGCGCGAGGGAGGACAGGTACGGCGCGAGCGTCACCGCCGACCACGCCGACGCCCAGCGGTACAGGATCGCGATCGCCAGGCCCGACGCCGTGGCGGTGACCAGGAGCGTCGCGGCGACGACGTCGACGGCGCGAAAGGTCCTGCCCGGTCCGGATCGCAGGAGCCGCATCAGCACGGCCGCCGCGCCGGCAATGGCGAGGCCGCCGGCGGCGATGCGCGTCCCTTCGAGCAGGACGAGGCGGACGAACACGCGATCCCACTGCAGCGCGGCCGCGGGGAAGGCCAGCGTCAGGACGTGGCCGACTGCGACGACGGCGAGCGCCAGCCGCCACGCCGAGTCGAACCTCCCACGGCCCGTTGTGGGAACGGCGTCCGCAGCGACGCGCCGACGGACGAACGGAAGAGCCCACCCCGCGAGGAACACGACCAGGCCGACGTACGGGAATACCGCAAACAGCAGGTGATCCCTCATCGCCTCTCCCCTTCGCGCCGCAGGAAGGCCTTCAGCGCGAAGAGTTCGTCGTCGGTCAGCGCGGCCCGGGCTGCGCGGGGTGCCGCGCCGGGGAAGCATCCGCGCACCAGGAGGGCGGCAAGGGCCTTGTCCTGGTAGCGCGCGTACGCCGTCGAGAGATCGGGCCCCAGCGTTCCGCCGTTGCCGAGGGCGGTGCCCAGCCGGTGGCAGGAAAAGCACGAGGCGCCGCCGCTCGCGAACGCGCGCCGTCCGGCAAAGAGCGCGCGTCCCGTGTCGACCTCGGTCGATGTGGCCGTCTCGATGCGCCGCGCCCGGCGTGCGTCGGCCTCGGGTCCGCCGGCGGCCAGGTACTCGACGAGCGCGACGATCTCGTCCGCCCGCAGCCCCATCGCGGGCATCAACAGCGGCTTGAACTTGTCGGCCAGCGCGATCGCCGCCGCGTCGCCCGCCGCGATCAACGCGCCCGGCGATGCGATCCAGGCGCTGAGCCAGCCGCGCGAACGTCTGTCCGTCACGCCTTTGAGATCGGGGCCGACGAGCGTCCCGCGGCCGACCGTGTGGCAGGCGCTGCATTTTCTCTCGAACGTCATCGCAGGATTGGCGGCCGCCGCGGGCCAGGGCAAGAGCCACGCGAAAACGGCGCACAGGATCACCGGCCTCATTCGCAGCCTCCGATCGAGTGAACCGCGCGAGTGCGTGTGGAGTCACGCGCTCGGCCGGCGGAGTATCAGCCGGCACGGAGTGAGATGGTATCCGCCCGCGGGATTCAAAGAGGATCCATGGCGGGGTTCAGCGGCGCGATGAACCTCCTCGCGGCGGCTGGTTCGCGGGATCTACAGGCGCGTGAGTACAGAGTACACGCGGCGGCTCGTCCGTATCGCTCGCGGGCGCGCCGTACGACGGCTCAGCCACGCGTCGCCGTGGACTTCCGACGCGTGCATCGGCGCGGCAATTACAGCAATCGTCGTTGCTTCGGCGGGACGTCCTCTTGCACACTAGGACCCGCTGCGAGCATCACGTGTTTGGGCGGGGTACAACATGGATCCAAACCGCGATGCCTTCGGGCTCGCACGTGTCAGCATCCTGATCGTCGCCGACGTCTGTCTGTTTCGTGAGTCCCTCGCTCTTGCGTTGTCGTCACGCGGGTTCGTGCCGATCGTCGGCGCCGCGAAGCGTCTCGACGGCCTCAGAAAGGCACGCGAGCTGCGTCCCGCCGTTGCCATCGTCGACATCGCGTCCCGCGGGGCCTTCGATCTCATCAGCGCGCTCAGCCAGGATCCGGTGCGCCCGAAGATCCTCGGGCTCGCCGTCGACGAGGACACCTTCGACGTCATCGAGTGCGCGGAGGCCGGCGCCGACGGCTACGTGACCGCCGACGCGACGATCGAAGATCTCGAGCGCGCGATCGAGTCGATCGGGCACGAGGAACTGCTCTGTTCCCCGCGCGCTGCGGCCACCCTCTTCCGCCGCCTGGGCAACGGCGGTGTGCGCGTCGGCGCCGAAGGTGCGTCGCAGGACGCGTTGACGAACCGCGAACGGCAGATGTGGAACCTCATCGCGCAGGGCCTGTCGAACAAGGAGATCGCCGCCGCCCTCAACATCTCGATCCCCACGGTCAAGAACCACGTCCATCACCTCCTCGCCAAGCTGCAGGTCTCGACGCGGCGGCAGGCGGCGTCGCGGATCGTGCTCGCCTCCAGGCGCCGCACGAGTCACGGTGCCCGGGACTCGTGCTGACGGCTTAGTCCCCGCGTTGGTCCCTCCTGTTCGGGCAGGTTCCGGCACGGCGCGTCTCGATCTGGCCGCCGCTAAGCTAAGATGGGCCCTTCGAGGAACCGCCCATGATCGATCGACGCGAGTTCGTACAGTCCCTGATCGCGCTCGGCGCCGCCACGTCCTTCCGTCCGGCGGCGGAGCTCTTCGCGGCGCCCAACCAGGAGCTCAAGGGGATGGCCGACGCCGCCCTGACGGCGGCCAGGCAGGCCGGAGCGTCCTACGCCGACATCCGGATCAACCGCTACCGCAACCAGTTCCTGTTCACGCGCGATCGCCGCGTGCAGAACATCGTGAACACCGAAGACTTCGGCTTCGGCGTGCGCGTCATCGTGGACGGCACGTGGGG
>Ga0075366_10001912_pt1 | contig 10531 bp, 8 predicted proteins | sample EndMethybrTD3031_FD_72351 | JGI IMG/M metagenome (GOLD analysis project Ga0075366, IMG submission 72351) | Populus endosphere microbial communities from Tennessee, USA - Endosphere MetaG P. TD hybrid TD303-1 | ecosystem: Host-associated > Plants > Roots > Endosphere | place: USA: Tennessee... | reverse complement strand
CGCTGCGCCGACGGCCGGCACCGTCCCTCCGGTCTCGGCCGCACCGATGCCCGTCGCGCCCGTGGCGCCGCCCCCAGCCAGCGTCGCACCTGCAGGGCAAGGCGATCAATCCGGACTGGCCGGGCGCGTGTCGCGGCGAGCCCGCGGCACGGGTCAGCCCGCCGGCGAAGGAGCGCAGAACCAACTGCCCCAGTCGGGCTTCCCGCCCAACCCGCAAGCACCGCTGCAGCCGCCGTCGCAGCCTGTTCAGCTGCCGGGTTCGCCGAACAGCAGCACCCAGTAGTAGATCGCCTCGGCCGTCGCCTCTTCAGGCCAGGGCCGCAGCCGGCTCACGCGTCTGCAAGCGGCCCGGAAATGCTCCCGGGATGCGAAGGCCCTGGGTCTTCGCCTTCGGCCACTTCAGTCAGCAACGCGGCCGCACTCTTCACGAGCGGCCATGCCAAGGTGGCGCCGGTGCCGTCCATGCTCTCCATGCCCAGTTCGAGCAACGCTGTCGTGTGAAAGAGCGACAGCGCGACGTCCAGGCCCTGGTGGCTGTGGCTGCGGCAATAGATGCAATAGTCGGTCACGGCCGGTGCGATGCGCGATGCCACCATCAGAGCGGCACACGCCGGAAGTCCGTCCACGATGATCAGGTGCCGCTTGCTGCCTGCCACGAGCATCACGCCGACCATCACGGCGATTTCAAAACCCCCGAATGCGGCGAGCACCTCGACCGGGTCGTTCACGTCCTTGTGGCGGCCTTGCGCGCCGTACAGTACCACTTGCAGATGGGCCAGATCATCGGGCTTCATGGCCGGCCCCGAGTTGATCAGGTCCCGCACATTGGCGCCCGTCAGCCGCGACAGCACGAGCGCGGAGCTTTCGTTGGAGCCGATGTCCAGTCCCGCGCAGGTGACGACATTGCCCGGCAGGGCGTCGCCGATCTCCATGCCGGCCCGGATGGCCGCGTGCGCCTGTTCGATGGACATGGCAGACACGACGCGTGCATTGCGCGTGCCGTGAGCAATCTTTCGGGCCAGCAGGCGGGCGTGCGGCGTGACGGGCTCCGAAACGCCGCAATCGACGACCGACAGCTCAAGGCCCTGGATGCGCGCAAACACCGACACCGGCAGCTGGGAGGTGAGAAGGTTGTGCACCAGCTTGGCGGTCGAGGCTCGACCCGGCGCGCTGATCCCGTCGACGGCCAGGCCATGGTCGGCCGCGAACATGGCCAGCTGTGGCGCCCGGAACCTGGGCTTGAGCGAGTTCTGGATCAAACCGAGCCGGATCGCCAGCGGCTCCAACTCGCCGAGCTCGCCAGTCGTGTCGCTGCGGCGCTTGAGCTTGTCGCGCAACGCCTGCTCAAGTGTCGGGTTGGAGGTCGGGGCAATCAGCGAACGGTTGACGGACATGGGACCGATGTGAGTTTCCGTTGATGGCACAAGCCGCCCCGAGGGCGGCAGTGCGAAGCCGCGATTGTGGGGCAGGCGTCTAGCAAGATGCAAACCAAGGCCGCCGGTCACGCGCGGCAGCCGCGCGTTCAGCGCAGGAAGAGCCGGTAGACCGGGTTGTCGGTCTCGTCCTCGCAAGGATAGGCCAGCGACTCCAGGAACTGCTTGAACGCCTGCTTGTCCTGCTTGGGCACCTGGATGCCCACCAGGATGCGCCCATAGTCGGCGCCCTGGTTGCGATAGTGGAAGAGGCTGATGTTCCACTCCGGGTGCATGCTGGAGAGGAAGCGCATGAGCGCGCCAGGCCGCTCGGGAAAGATGAACCGGTACAGCCGTTCGTCGCGCGCGAGTTCACTTCGGCCGCCCACCATGTGCCGGACATGCTGCTTGGCCAGTTCGTCGTGCGTGAGATCGATGGTGGCGAAGCCGTGGCGTTCGAAGTTCCGCGCGATCTTTTCTGATTCGCCTCGATTGGACGTGGCGATGCCGACGAAGACGTGGGCCTGTTGATCGTCGGAAATGCGGTAGTTGAATTCGGTCACCGAGCGCGGGCCGATGAGTTCGCAAAAGCGCTTGAAGCTTCCCCGCTCCTCGGGGATGGTCACTGCGAACAGGGCCTCGCGCTCTTCGCCGACTTCCGCGCGTTCGGCCACGAAGCGAAGCCGGTCGAAATTCATGTTCGCGCCGCAGGTGATCGCGACAAAAGTCTTGCCCTTGAGCTTGTGCTGTTCGACGTATTGCTTGACCGCGGCCACGCCCAGCGCGCCTGCCGGTTCGAGGATGCTGCGCGTGTCTTGAAAGACGTCCTTGATGGCGGCGCAGACGGCGTCGGTGTCGACGATGACGTAGTCATCGACGAGCTCACGCGCCAGCCGGAACGTCTCTTCGCCGACGGTCTTCACCGCCGTGCCGTCCGAGAAGAGTCCCACGTCAGGCAGCGTGATGCGCTTGCCGGCCTTCACCGAGCGCACCATGGCGTCCGAATCGTTGGTTTGCACGCCGATGACTTGAATGTCGGGCCGCACCGCCTTGATGTAGGCCGCGACGCCGGAGATGAGGCCGCCGCCGCCGATCGCCACGAACACGGCGTCGATCGGCCCTTGATGCTGGCGCAGGATTTCCATCGCGATCGTGCCTTGACCGGCGATCACATCCGGATCATCGAAAGGATGGACGAAGGTCAGGCCGTGTTCGCGTTCAAGTTCGAGCGCATGCCCATAGGCATCGGAATAGCTGTCGCCATGGAGGACGACATCGCCGCCGAACCCGCGCACCGCATCGATCTTCAGCCGCGGCGTCGTCACGGGCATGACGATCATCGCCTTGCACCCGAGCCGCTTGGCCGCCAATGCGACGCCTTGCGCGTGATTTCCGGCGGAGGCGCAGATCACGCCACGCCCGAGTTGCTCGGCCGACAGGTGGGCCATCTTGTTATAGGCGCCGCGAAGCTTGAAGCTGAAGACCGGCTGGCTGTCTTCCCGCTTGAGCAGGACCTGGTTGCTCAGGCGCTTCGACAGGTTGCGTGCCGGTTCGAGCGAGGTTTCGACGGCCACGTCGTACACGCGGGCCGTCAGGATCTTCTGCAGGTATGAGGCCAGCGAGAGTGCGGTCGAACCGGCGGCTTGGCGGCTCATGCGGGCGCTCTTCGATGTGCCCTTCGGGCCGGTCATGTCTTTCTCCTGCGTGCGGCGTGCTGGCGAGCGCGGGATGATACGTGAGCGAGTGAGCGCCGCTTCCCCGGCGACCGTCAGCTGGACGCCAAGAAAAAAGCCCGAAGCCTTGCGGCTTCGGGCTGAATCCACCAATGGAAGGAGGTGGAGGAGACAATCGGCTGGCAGAACCTGTCTGCCAATGCGAATCAGTGTAGTCGCTGATTTGCTGCACTGCAATAAGCGCGGGCGATTTCCGGTAGATTCGCGAGTCGAAAATCGTGTGACGCATTGCACAATTCCGAACAGTTCATCAATTCGCACCGCTTTTGTGCCTCACGCACGATCAATGGCACCAAGGAAACACCATGGAATGCACCGTTAATTGGCTGCCTGCCTCAGGCATGGGATTCGTCGCGGAAACCGGCAGTGGTCATACGCTTGTGATGGACGGGGCGCCCGATGGTGGCGGCCGCGACCTTGCACCGCGGCCCATGGAAACGGTGCTCGCGGGGACGGCAGGATGCACGGCGTACGACGTGGTGTTGATCTTGAAGCGTGGGCGCCACGATATTGCGGGGTGTCAGGTGAAGGTGACATCGGAGCGCGCGCCTGTCGACCCCAAGGTCTTCACGAAAATCCACATGCATTTCACGGTGAGCGGCAAGGGCCTTGCCGAGGCAGCCGTCGCAAGGGCGATTCAAATGTCGCACGAGAAATATTGCTCCGCGAGCATCATGCTTGCGAAAACGGCCGAGATCACCACGTCGTTCGAGATCGTTGCAGGCTGATTCCGCCCGCCTGCTTCAGACGTAGTAGGCCGTTGTCGTCATGACCTTGGCGGCGGCGCGCATTGCCCAGCGCACGGGCACCGGCAGCGTTGAGGCGCCGGCCAGTTCGGCATTCGTCGCATGCCGGGCCTCGTCGTCTTTCATGACGCTCACGATCGCTTTCGAGCGAACGTCCGACGCTGGCAATGCGTCGAGATGGCTGGCCAGGTGCTGTTCAACCTGGCGCTCCGTTTCGACCACGAAGCCCAGGCTCACCGCATCGCCGATGCGGCCTGCAACGAGCCCGATGCCAAAGGCGCCGGCATACCAAAGCGGATTCAGCAGACTCACTCGCGACCCCAATTCCTTGAGCCGCTCTTGCGTCCACGCCAGGTGGTCGGTCTCTTCGCGCGAAGCCTGCTCAAAATGCGCGCGAAGTTGCGCGTCACGGGTGACCAGAGCCTGCGCTTGATAGAGCGCTTGCGCACAGACTTCGCCCACGTGATTGACCCGCATGAGGCCGCTCGCGTGACGCTGCTCGGTGTCGGTCAGTGGGCTGCTCTCAAGCGCCGCACCGGCGGGGTTCGATCGGCCAGGTCGCCCCGAACCCGAGAGTGTCTTCAATGCATTGTCGGCGGCGATGAGCACTTGATCGAGCATGTTGCGAGGTCGAATGTCGTCAGGCTTCGAGAATAGCTCACGCCCGGCAAAACATCCGAAATGATGCGGTCCCGTGCACGCCACGGTGTCGTCGCCAAGGGGACATGGGCGGGTTGGACCCTCGTTGTGCACAGACAACATAAAAGCCTTTTTGACCCCTCCAATCCTTTGCAATGGTCAGGTCGTCTGGTGCAATACATCCAACTTCCGCTGAGGGGGTTTGGCCTGATCAGCCCTCAACGCAGGGTGCACGCATCGGGACCTCTTGTTCAACCTAGGAGATAGTCGCAATGAAAAAATCTCTGCTCGCTCTCGCAGTTCTGGGCGCGTTCGCTGGTGCCGCTTCGGCACAATCGTCGGTCACCATTTACGGCTCGATTGACTTGGCCGTGACCAAGGGCAATGGCGGCACCGCGCCGAACGACAGCGCCAACGGTCTTTCCAAGGCCTGGATCGAGAAGCAGTCGAACGCTTCGCGCCTCGGCTTCCGTGGCAATGAAGACCTGGGCGGTGGCCTGTCGGCTCAGTTCCAGATCGAGCATCGTTTCACGCCTGATGACGGTCTCCCGAACGCCGTGTTCTGGGCTGGCCGTTCGTACGTCCAACTGTCCAGCGCCACCGCTGGCCGCATCTACCTCGGCCGCGAATACACCCCGGCCTTCTGGATTGCTGTGAAGTCTGACCCGTTCGGCTGGGACGGCGTGGCTCAGCAGGGCCTCACGATGTGGAGCGGTTTCACTGCCAACACGAGCGCGGTTCGTACGAGCAACACCGTCGGCTACAAGTCGCCGAACCTGTCTGGCCTGACGGCACAAGTCGCTGTCGGCCTGGGTGAAGCTGGCTTCGCTCGCGAAACCGGCTTCAACGTCGAATACGCTGCGGGTCCGATCTATGCAGGTTTCGGCTACGAAAAGCTGAAGGGTGGCCCGGTGGCTGCAGTTGACGGCAACTCGCTGGTCGACCTGGCCTTCCATTACGACCTGGGCATGGTCAAGCCGATGTTGTTCTACTCGCGTGCCAAGATCAACGCCGGCACGGCAACCCCGCTGACCAACAAGTACGTCGGTATCGGCGCCCTGGCTCCGATCGGTGGCGGTACCCTGAAGGCAGCCTATGGCCGTCTGGACATCGACAACACCGCCGCCAACAACGGCACCCAGACCAAGTTCAGCATCGGCTACGACTACCCGCTGAGCAAGCGCACCAACGTGTACGCTGACCTCGGCTCGGGCCGCAAGTCGCAAGGCAATTCGGCTGTTGCTTTCACGAACAACACGGCTTACGCCCTGGGTCTGAAGCACACGTTCTAAATCCCCGCTCGCTCTGCGAGTTGCGATTCAAGGCCGCCTTCGGGCGGCCTTTTTCATTGCAGCCTGTCAATCGGATCGATGTGCGGATCGCCTGAAGCGATTACCCTGATGGGGCATTCCCCTTTGACGCCTGATGTTCGTTTTGCTCAGATAGGGCTGCGCTGAGGAGTTGAGCGGGATCCCGCACCTCTCGGCGGCGCGAAACGTGCATGGCGCCACAGCGCCTCGTCCCAGCGTCCATTCATGCTTGCATTCATTCTGCGTCGCCTCGTTCAAGCCGTCATCGTGATGCTCGCCGTGGCGTTCATCGCGTTCATGTTGTTCCAGTACGTGGGAGACCCGGTCACCAACCTTCTGGGGCAGGACGCGACACCGGCGCAACGCGCTCAATTGCGCACCGATCTCGGGCTCGACAAGCCCTTCCCCGTGCAGTTCGCCCATTTCGTCGGCAATGCCGTGAAGGGCGAGTTCGGGCTCAGTCTCAAGCTGGGTCGAAAAGTCTCGTTCCTGATTGCCGAGCGCTTGCCGGCCACGCTTGAACTCGCCATCAGCGCGGCCGTCCTCGCGTTGGTCTTCGCCATACCGATGGGCGTCTACTCGGCACTTCGACGAGGCACGTTCGGCTCGCAGGTCCTGATGACTTTTTCCTTGCTTGGCGTTTCCTTGCCCACCTTCCTGATCGGCATCCTGTTGATCTCCGTCTTCGCGGCGAATTTGAGATGGCTGCCGGCGTTTGGGCGAGGCGAGGTGGTGAACATGGGCGCTTGGACCACCGGCCTCGCAACGGCAGACGGCTGGCGCCATCTGATTCTTCCTGCGATCACGCTGGCCGCATTTCAACTCACCTTGATCATGCGATTGGTGCGCGCCGAGATGCTCGAAGTCTTGCGCGCCGACTACATCAAGTTCGCTCGCGCACGCGGGCTGCCCAACCGCATCGTTTATTTCAGTCACGCCTTGAAGAACACGCTGGTACCCGTGCTCACCATCACGGGGCTTCAGCTTGGCTCGCTCATTGCATTCGCCATCATCACTGAACAAGTCTTCCAGTGGCCGGGCATGGGGCTGCTGTTCATCCAGGCAGTGCAGTTCGCGGACATTCCGGTGATGGCCGCTTACCTGTGCCTCATCGCACTCATCTTCGTGCTGATCAATCTCGTGGTCGATCTCCTGTATTTCGCCGTCGATCCGCGTTTGCGCATCGAGCGTCGCGTGGGAGCGCACTGACATGCTGCAAGCCGTCGTCGATTCGGCACGCAGCGGCGCTTACCAGCGTCTGGCAGGCTGGCACACCGAATTGACGGCCTTTCGTCGCGACCTGCACGCCCATCCCGAACTCGGCTACGAGGAACTGCGCACTGCGGGTCGCGTGGCCGAGGCGCTGCGCTTGTTCGGCGTGGATGAAGTGCACACCGGCATCGGCAAGACGGGCGTGGTGGGCGTCATTCGAGGCGCCGGTGCGCGCGGGTCAGGTCGCGAGGGCCAGGTGCGCAGCATCGGCTTGAGGGCGGACATGGATGCGCTGCCCATGCGCGAAGAGAATGACTTTGCCTGGCGTTCCGCATCGCAAGGGCTGATGCACGGCTGCGGACACGACGGGCACACGACGATGCTCTTGGGTGCTGCCCGCTACCTTGCGCAGACACGCCGGTTCGATGGCACCGTGATCCTGATCTTTCAACCGGGCGAGGAGGGCTTCGCAGGCGCCAAGGCAATGATCGACGACGGCCTCTTTGATCGCTTTCCCGTGGATGCGGTCTACGCCATGCACAACTGGCCGAGCATGCCCCCGGGAACGATCGGGCTCAACGCCGGCGCGATGATGGCTGCGGCCGATCGATTCGAGATCACCATCCAGGGACGCGGCGGCCATGGAGCGCATCCGTACCTGGCGATCGATCCGGTGCTGGTGGCCGGCCACATCATCACCGCGGCCCAAAGCCTTGTGGCGCGCAACGTGAACCCGCTCGACAGCGCGGTGCTGAGCATCTGCGCCATGCAGGCGGGTGACCTCGGCGCCTTCAGCGTCATTCCGCGCCAGGCGCAGTTGATCGGGACGGCGCGCACGTTCAAGCGCGAAGTGCAGGACATGCTTGAAGAACGCCTGGGCCGCCTGGTTGAATCGGTGGCCCTCGGATTCGGTGCCACGGCGCGTCTGGACTATCACCGCATGTACCCGGCCACCGTCAACTCCGCGCGCGAGGCCCGCTTCGCGGGCGACGTCGCCGCTTCGCTCGTCGGCGAAGACAAGGTCGTGCGCGACCTCCTGCCGAGCATGGGTGCTGAAGACTTTTCTTTCATGCTGCAGTCCAAGCCGGGCGCGTACCTGCGCATCGGCCAAGGCGGCGAGGGCGGCTGTTTCCTTCACAGTCCCCGATACGACTTCAACGACGACATCCTGCCCCTGGGCGGGGCATTCCTGGCAGGTCTCGCGGAGCAAGCCATGCCCTTGTGACAGATCGACTCGCTCAATCGCAATTCGAAGACACCGAAGAACAGGAGAAGACCATGAAGCTCAAACTCGCCTTGCACGCCGCAGCACTGCTGCTCGCGTTCGGATCTGCGCACGCCGTGACCCTGCGAGTGGCCAACGTCGGCGACGTGCAGTCGATGGACCCGCATTCGCTGAACGAGACGCTGCAATTGAGCTTCACCGCGAGCGTGTACGAACCGCTCATCGGTCGCGACAAGAAGATGAACCTGATCCCGCTCCTGGCGACCAAGTGGACGCAGAAGGCGCCGAACGTGTGGCGCTTCGACTTGCGGCGTGGCGTGAAATTCCATGACGACACGCCGTTCACCGCGGACGACGTGGTGTTCTCGATGAAGCGCGCCGCCGACCCGGGTGGCGACATGCGTGGCTACACGAGCTCGTTCAAGGAAGTGCGCAAGGTCGATGAATTCACGGTCGAGATCGAGACCGCCGCGCCCAACCCCATCTTGCCCGACGTGCTGTCCAACGTGTACATGCTCAGCAAGAAATGGTGCGAGGACAACAAGGCGCTCGCGCCGGTCGATCGCCGCAAGGGCGTCGAGAACACGGCGAGCTTCAAGAGCAACGGCACCGGTCCGTTTCGCCTGAAAGAGCGGCAGCCCTCCACGCGCACGGTGCTCGTGCGCAACTTCAACTACTGGGACAAGCTCGAGTCCAATGTCGACGAGATCGTCTTCACGCCCATCGGCAACGATGCGACGCGCGTGGCCGCACTGCTGTCCGGCGAAATCGACGTGATGGAGCCAGTGCCGCTCCAGGACGTCGAGCGCATCAAGTCGGCCGGCAAGTTCACGGTGCTGCAAGGCCCCGAGTTGCGCACCATCTTCCTGGGCATGGACCAGAAGCGCGACGAGTTGCTCTTCAGCAGCGTGAAGGGCAAGAACCCCTTCAAGGATCGTCGAGTTCGCCAGGCCTTTTACCAGTCGATCGACATCGAGTCGATCAAGTCTCGTGTGATGCGCAATGCGTCCACGCCCACGGCGCTGATGGTCGGGCCGGGCGTTCGCGGCTTTCAGGCCGACATGAACAAGCGCTTGCCGTACGACTCCGAAGCCGCCAAGAAGCTGCTCGCCGACGCCGGCTACCCGAATGGCTTCGAGGTGGGCATGAACTGCCCGAACGACCGCTACGTGAACGACGGGCAGATCTGCCAGGCGGTGGCCGCGAGCTTGGCGCGCATCGGCGTCAAGGTCAACTTGCAGACCGAGACCAAGGTCAGCTACTTCCCGAAGATTCTTCGCCGCGACACGAGCTTCTACCTCCTTGGCTGGACGCCGAGCACCGGCGACGCGCACGACGCGCTGTCCGCCCTCGCGGCCACGCCCAACGACAAGGGCCAGGGTCAATTCAACCTCGGCAGCTACAGCAACCCGAAGCTCGACGAACTCACGCAGAAGATCCAGTCCGAGACCGATCAGGCCAAGCGCAATGACTACATTCGCGAGGCATTCAAGGTTCACCAGGACGACGTCGGGCACATCCCGCTGCACCAGCAGGCGCTCGCCTGGGGCTTCAGCAACAAGGTGACGCTCACGCAGTTGCCCGACAACCGCATGTTCTTCAAGTGGGTCACGGTGAAGTGAGCCTGCCTTTGAACGATTCGGCATCAGCGGCGCCGCCGCCCCAGGCGCCAGGCGCCTGGGGGCGCTTCTTCAAAGGCGACGTGTGGCACAGCTTCACGCGCTCGCCGGTGGCGATGATCGCCGCCGTCGTGGCCTTGGCCTTCCTGGTCGCGGCGATGGGCGCCAATGTCCTCGCGCCGCACAACACGCAGGACCTCGCCACGATCGAGTTGGGCGACGCCCGGCTGCCGCCATCGTGGTCGGCCGAAGGCAAGTCCACGTATCCCTTCGGCACTGACGACCAGGGCCGCGACATCCTGTCCGCACTCATGTTCGGCACGCGCATCTCGCTCATCGTGGGCATCGCGTCCGTCCTCGTGTCGATGATCTTCGGCGTGAGCCTCGGGTTGCTCGCCGGATTCGTCGGCGGCCGGGTCGATGCCTTCATCATGCGCGTGTGCGACGTGATGCTGTCGTTCCCGTCGATTCTGGTTGCGTTGCTGATCGATGGCGTCGGGCGGGCGCTGTTCCCCGACGCGCACGAGCTCCTGGCATTCGCCGTGCTGATCGTGGCGATCTCGCTGTCGGGGTGGGTGCAGTACGCGCGCACGGTGCGCGGCTCGACGCTGGTGGAGCGCAACAAGGAATACGTG
>Ga0075366_10001911_pt1 | contig 10534 bp, 15 predicted proteins | sample EndMethybrTD3031_FD_72351 | JGI IMG/M metagenome (GOLD analysis project Ga0075366, IMG submission 72351) | Populus endosphere microbial communities from Tennessee, USA - Endosphere MetaG P. TD hybrid TD303-1 | ecosystem: Host-associated > Plants > Roots > Endosphere | place: USA: Tennessee... | reverse complement strand
GCAGCTTCGCTCATCACCGACACGCTGGCACAGCTCTTGCGACGCCGCTACGCTGTCTGTTCAGGAGGCGACCCATGAGTTTTCGTCCGCGCCGCAGCGTGCTCTACATGCCGGGATCGAACGCCCGCGCGCTTGAAAAGGCCAAGACCTTGCCGGCCGATGGCGTGATCCTCGACCTCGAAGATGCGGTCGCGCCCGACGCCAAGGAGCAGGCGCGCCGGCAGGTCACCGACGCCGTGAAGGCCGGTGGTTTCGGCGGCCGCGAGGTGTTCATCCGCGTCAATGGCATCGATACGCCCTGGCACGCCGACGATCTGGCGGCCGCCGCCGCCGCCGGACCTGACGCGATCCTGGTGCCGAAGATCGGCCGCGTCGAGCAGCTCGAGCGTATCGGCCAGCGGCTCCTCGACATGCACACCAACCACAAGACCCGCGTCTGGGCGATGATCGAGACGCCGGAGGCGGTCTTCAACATCAACGCGCTCGCCGCCGAAGCCCGCGATTCCGAGACGCGGCTTGCCGGCTTCGTCATGGGCACCAACGATCTTGCCAAGGAGACGCGGGCCCGCCTGGTGCCCGGCCGCGCCCCGATGGTGTCCTGGCTGGGGCTCTGTCTGCTCGCAGCCCACGGTCACGGCATCGACATTCTCGACGGCGTCTACAACGATCTCAGCGACGCCAAGGGCTTCGACGCCGAATGCATCCAGGCGCGCGACATGGGCTTCGACGGCAAGACCCTGGTCCATCCGAACCAGATCGAGCCCTGCAACGCGGTGTTCTCGCCAAGCGCCGACGAAGTTGTTCACGCCCGCAAGCTGATCGCCGCGTTCGAGCTGCCGGAGAACAAAGGCAAGGGCGTGGTGCAGGTCGACGGCCGCATGGTCGAGCGCATGCACGCCGAGATGGCGCGGCGGACCGTCGCCATCGCCGAGGCGATCGAGAACACGAGAAGTTGAGCCGCGGCGCGTGACCGTCTGATAAAATGCCCTCGGCTGAATTTCAAAAGCGCCGAGGCCTTGATGCGATCTCATCTGTTCGTTGCAGCGGGCTTCGTGCTTGCTTCTGTTGGCGGCGCTCACGCGCAGGCCGATCTCGCGCCGACCGGCACGCTGCGCGCGGCCTATCTCGCCACCAATCCGGCGCAGGCGATGCGCAATGCGCAGACCGGCGAGATGCGCGGCGCCTCCTACGACCTGGCGCAGCAGCTGGCGAAGAAAATCGGCAAGCCGCTCGAATTCAAGCCGATCCCCAATCCGCCGGCCGTGATCGAGGCGGTGAAAAACGGCGAGGCCGATATCGGCTTCGTCGCCTATGAGGCGACGCGGCTCGGCATCGTCGAGTTCTCGCAGACCTACATGCTGGTGCAGCAGTCATTCCTGGTGTTGGGCGACTCGCCGATCCGTGCAGTGGCCGACGTCGACCGTTCCGGCTTAAAGATTTCCGGCACCCGCGCCGATTCCATCACGCTCTGCATGAAGCGCGTCATCAAGCAGGCGACGGTGGTGGAGCTCGACAGCAATCCGGAGCTGACCGCCAAGGCGCTGGCCGGCAAGGACGTCGATGCGTTCGGCGCCAGCCGTCAGCGGCTGACCGCGCTGATGCGGAGCGTGCCGGGCTCGCGGATTTTACCCGACAATTTCTTCAACGTGCCGCAGAACATCATCGTGCCGAAGGACAAGCCGCAGGTTCTGGCTGCGGTCGACGCCTTCATCGACGAAATGCGGGCGTCGGGATTCCTGCGTGACGCCATCGCCAAGGGCGGCGCCGTCGGCGTCGAGGCTGCGCCGAAAAGTCCCGGCAGCCAGCACGGCTGTCCGGGCTGAGCCTTGCTTCGAAAATTCGCTATTCCGGCAGCGTGTAGACGAACAGCGCGTCCTGGCCGCCGTGCAGGCAGATGAAGCGCGTCGGATCCGCACCCTTGCCGGCGTCGTAGGTGGCGCTGCCGTGATAAACCGCCGAGACGAAGCTGCCGCCGATCCGGTCGGCGAACCGGTCGACAGAAACCTTGGAGCGGTCGATGGTGAAGCGGCGGAACGCCACGTTGTGCCGCTTGAACTGCGTCACGGCGAGGCGTTCGCAGTCTCGGATGCCGTCGAAGCGGGTCTTGGCGCGCGGCGCGGCGTCAGCGGTCGCAGCCAGCGACGCCAGCACCACGCCGATCAAGAGCCGCTTCAAGCCCACGGTCGTGCGGCCCTCGACTGTGCTTCGAAGTTGTCGATCTTGTCTTTCTTCAGCCCGGTCTGGCCGATGTCGTCGAGGCCGTTGAGCATGCTGTGCTTGCGGTGCGGATCGATGTCGAACTTCACCACGCCGCCGTCCGGGCCGCGGATCTCCTGCTTCTCGAGGTCGATCGACAGCGTGGAGTTCGCGCCGCGCTCGGCGTCGTCGAACAGCTTCTCGAGGTCTTCGGGGCTGACTTTGATCGGCAGCACACCGTTCTTGAAGCAGTTGTTGTAGAAGATGTCGCCGAACTCCGTGGAGATCACGCAGCGGATGCCATAGTCCATCAGCGCCCAGGGCGCGTGCTCGCGCGAGGAGCCGCAGCCGAAATTGTTGTCGGCGACGATGATCTTGGACTTGCGATAGGCCGGCTTGTTGAGCACGAAGTCCGGATTCTCGCTGCCGTCGTCCTTGTAGCGCATCTCCGAGAACAGGCCCTTGCCGAGCCCGGTGCGCTTCAGCGTCTTGAGGTACTGCTTGGGGATGATCATGTCGGTGTCGACATTGACGATCCGCAGGGGGGCGGCGACGCCTTCCAGGGTTGTGAACTTGTCCATCTGAGCTTTCTCCTGGTCTTTTGAATGGCTCTTGAAAGCGCTGCGGTCAAGTCCCTGCAGCTGCTTCCTTTTTGCTCTCGTGATGGTGGTGGTAGCTGACCTCGCCGATCTTGATGTCGTACATCTCGTAGTACTTCAGCCGGCCCAGTTTCTGCGCCTCCAGGTGCTCCGGATGCATCCGCCAGGCTCGCTGGCCCTCCTCATGCTCGAATTCGACGATGGTGACGCGCTCGCCGTCGTCGGCCCAGAAGCCCTTATGCGAGATGTAGCCCGGGATAGTCCTGGCGATCTGCTGCATCCGGTCGACCAGGGCGACGTATTCGTCCTGGAGCCCGGGCCGCAGGCGCGAGCGGAAGACGGTGACGATCATGGTGTTCCTCCCGTGAGGCGGATTGCGTCATTTTGACGGTTATGGCCGGGTCCGATCCAATGCGGATTATCGATGGGTCCCATCAATGGCCGCGATCATCACCCCTGCTTTTCGTTCTTGTGAATGCCTTCCATGCCGGTCACCCATTCCCGCGCCGAGCGAAACCAGTTCTGCTTCTTCGGCATGAGCTGGTCGCGCTGCGTAAGGATCCCGACCCGCACCATGTATGCGGCCTGCTGGCCCTCGCCCGGCGAGGTCGAATAGATCGGCGAGCCGCATTGCGGGCAGAACGCCTGCACGCGCGGATTGCCGCTGTCCGCCGTGGTCTTCACATAGTTGGTCGGCTGGCCCTTCATCTTGAACTGGCTGCCCGGGATCGGCACCGAGACGCGGAACGCCGAGCCGGTGCCGGTCTGGCAGTCGGTGCAATGGCAGATCGTGACCTTCTCCGGGTCCGCCTCGCCCTCGATGGTGATCGCGCCGCAATGGCACGCGCCGGTGATCTTCATGGATGCTCCTCCCTTGTTCGGCAAAACTGTTCAGTCAGCTAGCCGTTCGATCTCGTCCATATCGCTATCGGATAGCCCGAAATGGTGGCCGATCTCATGCACCAGCACGTGCTGGATGACGTGGCCCAGCGTCTCGTCGTGCTCGGCCCAGTACAGCAGGATCGGCACCCGGTAGAGCCAGACCATGTTCGGCATCTGGCCCGGCGCGCTGTCGGACTGGAACGGCAGGCCCACGCCCTGGAACAGGCCCATCAGATCGAGCTCGCTCGGGATGCCCATCGAATCCAGGACCTCCTCGGTCGCGTAGTCGTCGATCTGGATCACGACGCCTTCGCAGCGGTCGCGGAATGTCTTCGGCAGCCGGCCGTACGCCTCCACGGCGATCGCCTCGAATTCGGCGAGCGACGGCGCCTTGAGCGGCCGCCAGGCGAGCGGATCGGCAAGGGAGCCATCAGGGGAGCCGTCAGGGGTGTTGGCCGGGGCTTTATCTGTCATCGGGCGCAAATCTAGCACGGCGGCCGGGTTTCAAGACCACACGCGGGTTTTGGCCGCGGCCGGGGCGAATAGTTGACGCCGCCGCGGCGATGCGAGAGCTTCCCGCCCATGCGAATGCTCGTGACGCTTGCCGCAATTGTGACGTTGGCCGGACTGCTGTTTGCGACGCCAAGTGCGGCGCAGACAATGGCGCAGACCAATGCGCCGGACGCCAAGGTTGCGGCTCCCACCGACGTTTCGGCGCAGAGCCGGGTGCGCCGGACACGCCCGCGCATTCTTGTGCAACCACGCTATCCCTATCGCCGTTATCACTCGCTCTACCCGCTGCCCTACGACGTCGAATATCCGGGGCCGAACGCGCGGCGGGAGTGCACGGCGCGCTACGTCACGGAATATCGCCCCAGCGGCACTGTCGTCGTGCCGCGGATGAATTGCTGGTGGGTGCGAGGATGAGCGCGATGACAGTGGTCCGATCTGTTGCGCTCGTTGCGGTGTTGTCGGCGCTTGCGGTGGCATTTCCGGCGCATGCCAAAAGCAAACGTGCCTCGTCCGAAACTGGGCCGCTGATGATGTCGGGGATGATGGTACCGGCGTCGATGGCGCGCGGCTCGCGCGCACCCGAAATATGTCGGCCGGTGACAATCAAACGGCGGCCGCTGTTTTCGGCACGATAGCGGCAAAGTGATCGGGATTGTGGCGGCTCGCCACGCAATCGCCGTGCATTTCCGGAGTTGTCTCGAGGATCAACTCTGGAGGACCGCGAGATGTCCAGGATTCTCTCCGCCGCCGTCATTGCGTTGATGACCGGCTTTGCGATTCCGGGTTTTGTGTTTGCCGCCGAGCAACATCGCGACGGCATGCGCAACACAGACCGGGAACTCAGCGCGCCGCGCCAGCGTTACGAACGCTCTGCTCAACGCGTTGCCACCGACCGCGGCTTTCATGACGAGCCCTATGCCGGTCATCGGACCGATATCGCCGGTAACTCGTATTTTTATTACCGCGTCGGCTCCGATACGCCGTTCGGCCCCGGCCGAGGTTTGCGGCCGCCGTATCCGCGATGAATCAAAAAGGCCCGCCATACGGCGGGCCTTTTCATTTCCGATCTTCGCTTCTTTGATCGTCGCTCAGCGCCACTCGCGGATGTCGACGAAGTGTCCTTCGATCGCCGCGGCCGCAGCCATCGCCGGCGACACCAGGTGTGTGCGGCCCTTGAAGCCCTGACGGCCCTCGAAGTTGCGGTTCGAGGTCGAGGCGCAACGCTCGCCCGGCTCGAGCTTGTCCGGGTTCATCGCGAGGCACATCGAGCAGCCCGGCTCGCGCCAGTCGAAGCCCGCGGCCTTGAAGATCTTGTCGAGGCCTTCCTGCTCGGCCTGCTCCTTCACGAGGCCGGAGCCCGGCACGATCATCGCGTAGACGCTGGCGCTGACCTTCTTGCCGTTTGCGACGCGCGCCACCTCGCGCAAATCCTCGATGCGCGAATTGGTGCAGGAGCCGATGAACACGCGGCTGACCTTGATGTCGGTCATCTTCTCGCCGCCGGTGAGGCCCATGTATTGCAGCGAGCGCTCGGCGGCGCGGCGCTTGTGCTCGTCGGCAATCTCCGACGGCACCGGCACGCGACCGGTGATCGAGGTGACCTGCTCGGGGCTGGTGCCCCAGGATACGATCGGCGGCAGCTTCGCGGCATCGAGCTTGACCTCGCGGTCGAAGAACGCGCCGTCGTCGGTCGGCAGCGACTCCCAATAGCGCACCGCGTCGTCCCACATCTTGCCCTTCGGCGCCTTGGGACGGCCTTTGACGAATTCATAGGTCTTCTCGTCCGGCGCGATGAAGCCTGCCTTGGCGCCGGCTTCGACCGACATGTTGCAGACCGTCATGCGGCCTTCCATCGATAGCGCGCGGATCGCCTCGCCGGCATATTCCAGCGAATAGCCGGTGCCGCCGGCGGTGCCGATCTCGCCGATGATGGCGAGGATGATGTCTTTCGCGGTGACGTTCGGCGGCAACTTGCCGTCGACCATTACGCGCATGTTCTTCGACTTACTCTGCACCAGCGTCTGCGTGGCGAGCACGTGCTCGACCTCCGAGGTGCCGATGCCGTAGGCCAGCGCGCCGAACGCGCCGTGCGTCGCGGTGTGGCTGTCGCCGCAGACCAGCGTGGTGCCGGGCAGCGTGAAGCCCTGCTCCGGTCCGATGACATGGCAGATGCCCTGACGGATATCGAACTCGTCGTAATATTCGAGGCCGAACAGCTTGGCGTTTTCGGCCAGATACGCGATCTGCGCCGCGCTTTCCGGATCGGGGTTCGGCAGCTTGCGATCCGAGGTCGGGACGTTGTGGTCGACCACCAGCAGCGTCTTCTCCGGCGAATGCACCTTGCGGCCCGAAAGCCTCAAGCCTTCGAACGCCTGCGGGCTCGTCACCTCGTGAACGATGTGACGGTCGATGTAGAGCAGGCAGGTGCCGTCGGGTTGCTCGTCAACCAGATGGTCGGCCCAGATTTTGTCGTAGAACGTGCGCGGTTTCATCGCGTTGACCTTGATCGAGATTTGAATGTGAGAGCGGCAAGAACGGCCATGCGGCCGTGGCGGAGCAGCCGCTCAAAGCTCAGCCTGGATGGACGCCGTCAGCCGGCCGAAAAACCGGCCCGGCAGACGCATGTGGTCGCCGAGAACGACCCTGCGGATATTAGAAACGTTCGACATCGCCTAGATATAGCCAGTCACGCCGGTCGGGACAACAACGCCAACTGGCTCCGGGCGGCTGCGACCCGGTCGCTCGGAATGGCCGCAGGACGGTCAGTCGTTCACGATCTCGAATTCGATCTTGGATTTGCCGGACGAGAGACGATCAGCGATTTCTTTGGTCTGTTTCAGCGTCCAGTCGCTGGTGACCTGTCCGCTGCCGCCAAGGATCGGCTCCCGGATCACGGGGGTCATGACGGTTTTGCCGTCGATGCGGACTTCCATCTTGCGGCCGACATTCTTGGTCGTGAGCTCGGCGAACAGCCGCGCTGACTCCGGCGTCATTTTGAAGCTGATGAGCGGCAGCTTGGTCGGTTGATCCAAGCCCGGCGCAACAATCGTGAGTTCGACCGTCAGCGGTTCGGCCACCGCAGCGCCTGCCAGCGCCATCAGCAAAGCCGCCGCGATCACAGTCCTATGAAAAAGGCCGGACAAGCCGGCCTTTTTGAATTCGATGCGATGACGGCTGCCGATCATTCCGCCGCTTTGGCGACGTCGACCGCCTGGCCGCCGTGATGCGCGCCTTCGGCGATGCGCGCCGACTTGCCGCGCAGGTTGCGCAGATAATACAGCTTGGCGCGGCGCACCTTGCCGCGGCGCACCAGCTTGATCGAGTCGATCATCGGCGCGTACAGCGGGAACACGCGCTCCACGCCTTCGCCGTAGGAAATCTTGCGGACCGTGAAGCTCTCGTTGATCCCGCCGCCCGAGCGGCCGATGCAAACGCCTTCATAGGCCTGGATGCGGGTGCGCTCGCCTTCGACAACCTTGACGTTGACGATGACGGTGTCGCCCGGCTCGAAGTCGGGAATCACGCGTCCGGCGGACAGCTTGTCGAGCTGCTCTTTCTCGAGCGTCTGAATGAGGTTCATGGCAAATTCTCCGTCGGCTGCGTGCCCCAAAGGACTGCGAAGGGCAGCGCCATCCAGGCTAGTTTTCCGGGTTCGGGCGAGCTTCTACGACAAAGCGCGCGGCTTGTCACCCCGTCACGTGTGCGGGGGTTTCAGGTGCTTTTTGAGGCGATTTTGGTAGGTTTCCCAGAGGTCCGGCCGGCGCTCGCGGGTCAGCCTTTCGGCCTCGGCCTGCCGCCAGGCCTTGACCTTGCCGTGGTCGCCACCGGTCAGGATGTCGGGGATCGGTGCGCCCTCGAACACCGCCGGGCGGGTGTATTGCGGGTACTCCAGAAGCCCAGCCGCGAAGCTTTCCTCGGTGCCGGAGGCCTCCTTGCCCATGACGCCGGGAATGAGCCGGACGCAGGCATCGAGCAGCGCCAAGGCCGCGATTTCGCCGCCGGACAGCACGTAATCGCCGATCGACACCTCTTCGAGCCCGCGGGCGGCGATCAGCCGTTCATCGACGCCCTCGAAGCGACCGCACAGCGCGACGAGGCCTTCGCCCTTCGCCAATTCGGCCACCCGGGCCTGGGTCAATGGCCGACCCCGCGCGCTCATGAGGAGGCGAGGGCGGCCGTCTTGACCAATCGCGTCGATGGCACGGGCCAGCACGTCGGCCTTCATCACCATGCCGGGTCCGCCGCCGGCCGGCGTGTCGTCGACGGTGCCATGCCGGTCGGTGGCGTGGGCGCGGATGTCATGGGCTTGGAGCGACCACAGACCCGAAGCCAGCGCCTTGCCGGCGAGGCTCAGGCCAAGCGGTCCCGGAAACATCTCCGGGAAGATGGTGAGAATGCTGGCGCGCCAAATCTTCGGCTCATGTGGCATTGGTTCACTCGACCGCGGTGAGCGGCACGACGACCATGCGACGCGCCGCAATGTCGATCTCCGGCACTGTGGCGCCGGTGAACGGCAGCAGCAGCGGCTCGCCGGTTTCGGGCTTGATCTCGATCACGTCGCCCGCGCCGAAATTATGGATCGCCGTCACGGTGCCGACCGGTGCGCCGTCCGGCGTCACCGCCGCAAGCCCGATCAAGTCGGCGTAATAGAACGTCTCGTCGTCCTCGACCGGCGGCAGCTGGTCGCGCGTGACGTAGAGTTTGACGTTGGTCAGCTTCTCGGCTGCATCGCGGTCGCCGACGCCTTTGAGGCGCGCGACGAAGTGCTCTTTCGACGGCCGCAGCGCTTCGATTTCGAAACGCCGCGTGCCGTCTTCGCTTTCCAGCGGACCATATGACGTCACCGCCATCGGGTCCTCGGTGAACGACCGAAATCTGACTTCGCCGCGAAGGCCGTGCGCGGCGCCAATCTGGGCAACGCAGATGCGGTCGGTCACGGCGTGCTACATGCCTACTTCTTCGCCGCTGCAGCGGCGTTGGCGATGGCGTGTTCCCTGGCCTTGGCGTCAGCCGTGGCCTTGGCTTCGGCCTTGGCGGCGTCCGCGACCTTCGCCTTCTCTTCACGGGCGGCCTTGCGCTCCTTGCGCGGGATGGCCTTCTCCGGATTGTTGCGCTTCTCGCGCTTGGCGACGCCGGCGGCGTCGAGGAAGCGCATTACGCGATCCGACGGCTGCGCACCCTTCACCATCCAGGCCTTGACCTTGTCCATGTCGAGCTTGAGCCGCTCCGGTTTGTCCTTTGGCAAGAGCGGATTGTAATAGCCGAGACGCTCGATGAAGCGGCCGTCGCGCGGAGCGCGGCTGTCGGCGGCGACGATGTGATAGACCGGACGCTTCTTGGTTCCGGCGCGCGCCATACGGATGACAACAGGCATTGGTAGTCCTTTCTCTGAGTGAAACGTTCGATCGGGTTGATGGCTATTTCTTCTTGAAGAAGTCGGGCGGCAATCCACCGGGCGTCGGCAATTTGCCGCCGCCTGCGCCGCCAAGACCGGGGAATTTGCCGAGGCCCGGAAGCCCTGGCAGTCCGGAGCCGCCGCCAGGAGTGGTGGGCGGCAGTCCGGGGATGTTCGGCGGCAGACCGCCGGCGCCGGGCAAACCGCCCGGCATGTTCTGTGCGAGCTTGGCCATATCTTCCGGCGACGGCATGCCGCCGCCCAAACCCATCATTTGAGCCAAGCCAGCCATGGGTCCGCGCGCCTTGCCGCCGCCCATCGCCTTCATCAGGTCGGCCATGGTCCGGTGCATCTTCAGGAGCTTGTTGATCTCCTCGACCTTGGTGCCTGCGCCAGACGCGATGCGCTTCTTGCGGCTCGCTTTGAGAATGTCGGGATGCTTGCGCTCGCCCGGCGTCATCGAGTCGATGATCGCCATCTGCCGCTTCAGAACGCCGTCGTCGAGATTGCGTTCGGCCATCTGGCTTTTGATCTTGGCGACGCCGGGCATCATCGCCATCAGGCCGCTCATGCCGCCCATCTTGGCCATGCCGGCGAGCTGCTCGCGAAGATCGCTTAGGTCGAACTGACCCTTGCGCATCCTCTCGGCCTGCCGCATCGCCTGTTCGCGGTCGATGTTCGCGGCGGCCTTCTCGACCAGCGAGACGATGTCGCCCATGCCGAGGATGCGGCCGGCGACGCGTGCCGGATCGAAGTCTTCAAGCGCGTCCATGCGCTCGCCGGTGCCGATCAGCTTGATCGGCTTGCCGGTGACGGCGCGCATCGACAGCGCCGCGCCGCCGCGGCCGTCGCCGTCAACGCGGGTCAGCACAATGCCGGTGAGACCGACGCGCTCGTCGAACGAGCGCGCCAGATTGACCGCGTCCTGGCCGGTGAGGCTGTCGGCGAC
>Ga0075366_10001910_pt1 | contig 10534 bp, 9 predicted proteins | sample EndMethybrTD3031_FD_72351 | JGI IMG/M metagenome (GOLD analysis project Ga0075366, IMG submission 72351) | Populus endosphere microbial communities from Tennessee, USA - Endosphere MetaG P. TD hybrid TD303-1 | ecosystem: Host-associated > Plants > Roots > Endosphere | place: USA: Tennessee... | reverse complement strand
GACATGTCCTGGAAGGCGGTCGACCGCTACTCGAAGGACTACATCGAGCTGCAGACCAAGGACAACGTCAAGGTCTACAAGACGCCCGACGCGGTGCTGAAGCGCCAGCTTGAGATTTTCGACGAGGTCGCCAAGAAGAAGGCAGCGGAAAATCCGCTGTTCAAGAAGATCGTCCAGTCGCAGTTGGCGTTCGCCAAGCGGGCGGTTCAATGGGAGCAGGACACGCTCGTGAACCGCAAGATGGCGTTCGATCACTATTTCGGGCCGGGCGCGAAGAGCCCGATCTGACGGCACGCTGAGCTGGCAAGGCACCATTCCGTGGGGCGGCGGAATGGTGCCTTGTTGTTTCCAGGACTTTCCGCAGCGGGAGCGGCAAAATGAACGTCCAAGGCGTCCTTCATACCATCGACGGCATCAGCACCTGGGTCGGCAAGACGTTCGCCTGGCTCATCGTCGTGCTGATGTGCGTCGTCTGCATCGAGGTTTTCAAGCGGTACTTCCTGAACGCGCCCACCGCATGGATTTTCGATGCCGAAAACATGCTCTACGGCACGCTGTTCATGATGTGCGGCGCATACACGCTGGCACAGAACGCGCATGTGCGCGGCGATTTTCTTTACAGCTCGATGCGGCCGCGCACGCAGGCGGGGCTCGACCTGTTCCTGTACATCGTGTTCTTCATTCCCGGCATCGCCGCGCTGATCTATTCGGGCTGGGTCTTTGCCGTTGAATCCTGGACGATCAACGAGCATTCGAACGTAACCGCGAACGGCCCGCCGGTCTGGCAGTTCAAGTTCATGATCCCATTTGCCGGCATCATGGTCATGATGCAGGGCCTTGCCGAAATCATCCGTTGCGTCGTGTGTCTGCGCACCGGCGAGTGGCCGAGTCGGCTCAAGGATGTCGCTGAAACCGACGTCATCGAAGAGCAACTCGCGCACAGCGAACACGTCGACGAGGAAGCGCGCAAAATTGCGATCGAACGCGCCAAAACGATCGACGAGGTCGCGCGCCAGCGCGGCATGGGGGGAGATCTTCAAACATGAGCGACCCCGCACTCGGGCTTGTGATGCTGTGCCTCATCGTGGTCGTGATCATCATGGGGTTCCCGACGGCCTTCACGCTCATGGGCCTCGGCATGTTTTTCGGCTACATTGCGTTTTACACGCCCCATCAGCTGTTCACCGACAACCAGGTCTTCGACTTGATGGTCCAGCGCACCTATGGCGCGATGACCAACGACGTTCTCGTTTCCATCCCGCTGTTCGTGTTGATGGGCTACGTGATGGAGCGCGGCGCGCTGGTCGACAAGATGTTCTATTCGATCCAGCTCGCGTTCCGGAACGTTCCGGCATCGCTTGCGGTCGCGACGCTGATCGTGTGCACGTTCTGGGGTATCGCTTCAGGCCTGGTCGGGGCAGTTGTCGTGTTGATGGGCGTCATCGCCTTCAACCCGATGCTCAAGGCAGGCTACGACGTGAAGCTCGCCTCCGGCGTTATCACGGCGGGCGGCACGCTCGGAATCCTGATCCCGCCGTCGGTGATGATCATCGTCTACGCGGCGGTCGCCGGGCAGTCGGTTGTGAAGCTCTATGCCGCCGCGATGTTCCCGGGCTTCTTCCTGTCGTTCCTGTATCTCGTCTACATCATCGGCTGGGCGATGATTAATCCGAAGATCGCGCCGCCATTGCCGGTCGAGCAGACCAAGGTGCCGGTACCGGACTGGATGCGGAAATTCCAGGCGGCCTATTCGCGCAACGTCTTCGTCGGGCTTGGTTCGGCGCTGGTTTCGCCGTCACGTGCGATGGCAATCGAAACCGGAAAGGGCCGTGTCAGCTATCTGACGTTGCTGCAGAATTTTGGCTTCTCGCTGGTGCCGTTCGCCATTGTCGCCGGCACGCTCTTGCTGGTCTGGTGGTACGTGGTCATCCACCCGCAGGTCGGTCCTGAAGTCGCGGTCGAGGGGCTGCAACAACTTGGAACGCCGGCGCTCGCGCCGAAGGCACCGTCACCCGCCGATCTAGGCCCGCCGAGCGCGTTCTATTGGTGGTTTGCCGCAATCGCGCTGGTCTGCTTGTTTTTCCAGGTCCGCTACTATTGGCGGCTCGACGCCGACCGGCTTGAGGTCATCAAGCTGCTGTCGACGTCGATCATGCCGCTCGGAATTCTCACCGTCATCGTGCTCGGCGTTATCCTGTTTGGCATCACGACGGCGACCGAATCTGCGGGTGTCGGCGCGGCAGGCGCGTTCCTGCTCGCCTTCCAGGCGCGAACGCTCGATTGGAAACGCACCAAGGAAGCCGTCTTCCTGACGGCCAAGACCACCGCGATGGTGTGCTGGCTGTTTGTCGGCTCGGCGCTGTTTTCCGGCGTGTTCGCCATTCTCGGCGGCCAGGCATTGGTTGAGCAGTGGGTGCTGGCACTGGATCTCTCGCCGATCCAGTTCATGATCCTGTCGCAGGCGATCATCTTCATTCTCGGCTGGCCGCTGGAATGGACCGAGATCATTGTGATCTTCGTGCCGATCTTCCTGCCGCTGCTCAAGCATTTCAGCATCGACCCGGTGCTGTGGGGCGTGCTGGTGTTCGTCAATCTGCAGGCGGCGTTTTTGTCCCCGCCGGTTGCGATGTCGGCGTTCTATCTCAAGGGCGTGGCGCCGAAGCATGTCACGCTCAATCAGATATTCTCCGGCATGATGCCCTACATGCTGATCGTGATCGTGTGCATGGTCATCATGTATGTCTGGCCCGGCATGACGCTCTGGCTGCCGAACTATCTCTACGGCAGCTGAGAACGCGGTGGCGGCCTGGTAGGCTATTTTAGCGGTCTAGGATCGGGTAGGGCGCGTTATGAATCGAGCGATTGCAGTTTGGCTGTTCTTCCGGGCCTTGCGCTGGGCCGCCTGGGTGTTTTTCTTCGGTTTTAGCGTCTGTTTCTGGCTGGACCGTGCGCCGTGGCTCACCGGCTTCGGGCATCTTCAGCATATCACCGAAGTCTTCATGTTTTTCCCGGCTGTTATTGCGACCTTCGCAGGCTTCTTGGAATTGATGATGCGGGAGAGAGCCAGTATCGCGCGTCCCGAATTTGGGCAGTTGATCCCTCCGAAAATCACTGCCTAGCGCTGCGATTTATCGACAGACCCTGCCTCCGGCTGCTTTGTCGTTTGATGGCGGAAAATTGCTAGATTGAATGCGGCCGCGAATCATTCGATGGCGAATGCCATTTCCGTGCTTCGCCGGACCGGAAAGGCAGACCGCATGGTCGAGCGGGCGATCGCCGAGATAAACGTCAAGGCAAACCCCGGCACAAAGCTGGTGCGCAGGCGCTTCCTGCTCGCAGGCCTCAGCGCAGGTCTTGGCGGCGCGGCAGCGGTCGCAATGCCGCAGGTGTCCCGCGCCCAGACCGTGAACTGGCGAATCCAGAGCGCCTGGCCGGCGCGGGACATCTTCCACGAATTTGCCGTCGACTACGCCAAGCGGATCGCCGCCATGACGTCCGGGCGGCTTAGAATCGATGTGTTGGCTGCAGGTTCAGTGGTGCCGCCCTTGCAGATGGCGGATGCTGTGCATGCTGGCATCCTGGACGGCTGCCATGGCACAGCCAGCCTTTGGTATAAAAAGCACAAGGCCTATGCGTTGTTCGGTGCGCCACCGTCGTTCGGCTGGGACTCTCACAGCTTCCTGGCGTGGTTCTATTACGGCGGCGGCGAGACGCTTTATCAGGAGCTGGCCAACGAAATTCTGCGGGTCAATCTTGTCGGCTTGCTCTACGGGCCGATGCCGACGCAGGCGCTTGGCTGGTTCAAGAAAGAGGTCAAGAATCCCGGCGATCTCAAGGGCGTGCGCTATCGCGGCGCAGGTCTCTCCGGCGAACTGTTCGCAGCGCTCGGCGCGTCGCTCGTCAACGTGCCGGGCACTCAGGTCACGCCGTTCATGGAACGCGACCTGATCGATGCGACGGATTCCAGCAACCCCATAACGGATCTGCAGCTTGGCCTGCCGAACGTGGCGAAATTCTATGTGATGGGGAGTCATCATCGTCAGGCCGAGGCCTTCGAGATCGTCTTCAACAAGACGAAGTACGGTCCCTTGTCAGCCGAGCTGAAAGCCATCATGCGGCACGCCGCATTTTCGGCCTCGAGCGAGCAGTCCTGGAACGCCTACTCGCGGTACCCGAAGGACTTTGATGAAATTCGCAAGCGCGGTGTCAACGCCGTCAAAACCAGTCCCGAGATCTTTCAACAGCAACTGAAGATCTGGGATCAGTTGATCGCCGAGCATTCAAAGGATTCGTTTTTCGCGAAGGTCATTGCTTCGCAAAAGGCATGGGTGAAGCGCACCGGGCCGTTTTTCCAACTCAACAATCTCGGCTCCGAAGATTTGGCTGCGGCCTACCAGCATTTCTTCGGCTGATATCGAGCACTGGGAAATTGTGGGCGCCATCTTGACGATGGTGGCGCTGCACAGCACACACAAGTGGTTCATTTCGTCGAGGGTGAGTATGGTTGGAAAGAGCTGGTATCGGGGTCTGGCTGCCGCCGTGGTGATGGTCCAGTCAGCCATCACGGCGCAGGCGCAACAAAACGAATTTCCGTTCGAGAGTGAATTGCTGCTCGACGCGCGGCCGCTGCCGGGGTCGAAGCGCATCCCGAACATGGACGTCGCCGCCAACGGCACCATGGCCCTGGAAATGTGGTGCAACCGGGTCGAGGGTCAGGTCGTGGTCGCGGGGAACACGATCACGGTCATCACCGGCCAGCCGACCGAGCGCCCGTGTTCGCCGGAGCGGGCGCGGGGCGACGCGGAGCTGCTCGATGCCCTGAACAGCGTGACCAATTGGCGCCGCCAGGGCGACTCTGTGGTTCTGGTCGGCCCCAAGACGCTGCGTTTTAGGGCGCCGACGAACTGAGCATTGTCCAGGCAGGCCTCGGCGAGGCGCCAGAATGCTGCCCAAGAAATAGGCGAGAACCGGCCGTTGGCCCTTGTGCCTCCCTGAAATCAAGCGACAATCAGGCTGATTGGTTGGCGTGCTCTTTGCACACCATTAGCGCATGGCGTCAGCGCACGTCACATTGGGGGGAGGGTAGTCATGAAGCGTCGCGATATTCTGAAGGCCGGGCTTGCGCTCGGCGGGACCACGGCACTTGCCGCGCCGGCCATTGCGCAGTCCGCGCCCACCATCCGGTGGCGGCTGACGTCCAGCTTCCCGAAGAGCCTTGATACGATTTATGGCGGCGGCGAGTTTTTCGCCGAGCGCGTCAATAAGCTCACCGACGGCAAGTTCAACATCCGTGTGTTCGCCGCGGGCGACATCGTCCCGGCGTTCCAGGCGCTGGACGCCGTGCAGCAGGGCACCGTCGAAATCTGCCACACTGCGACCTACTATTATGTCGGCAAGGACTTCACGATGGGCTTCGGCACGGCATTGCCGTTCGGGCTCACCACCCGCCAGCAGAATGCCTGGATGTACCACGGCGGCGGCATCGACACGCTCAACGAGTTCTTCAAGACCTACAACACCATCGCGTTCCCGGCCGGCAACACCGGCGCGCAGATGGGCGGCTGGTTCCGCAATCCGGTGAACAAGCTCGAGGACTTCAAGGGTCTGAAGATGCGCATCCCGGGCCTCGGCGGTCAGGTGATGGCGCGCATCGGCGCGGTGCCGCAGGCGCTGCCGGGCGGCGACATCTATCCGGCGCTGGAGCGCGGCGCGATCGACGCGACCGAATGGGTCGGGCCCTATGACGACGAGAAGCTCGGCTTCTACAAGATCGCGAAGAACTACTACTACCCCGGCTGGTGGGAGCCGTGCTCGATGTATCACGTCATGATCAACATCGAAAAATGGAACGCGCTGCCGAAGCCGTACCAGGAGGCGATCATCAGCGCGGCGCGCGAAACCAATCTCGACATGGTCGCCGAATACGACGCCAAGAACCGGCTCGCCCTGATCCGCCTGAAGGCCGCGGGCGTGACGATCCGCAAGTTCTCCGACGACATCATGGAGGGCAGCTACAAGGCGGCGACCGCGATGTACGAGGAAGAAGCGGCGAAGAACCCGAAGTTCAAGGCGATCTACGATAGCTGGGTCAAGTTCCGGGCCGAAGAGGCCGCGTGGTTTGCGCTGAGCGAGTCGGCGATGGATCAGTTCTTCGCGACCAAGCTCTAGCCGTCAGCGCATTCCGGGTTCATGCGCGGACTTCTGGCTTTCGCCGATGCCGTCGATCGCCTGACCGAGTGGATCGGTCAGTGGCTCAAGTGGCTTGTGCTGTTCTCAAGCCTCATCAGCGCGTTCAACGCGCTGATGAGGTACACCATTCACTACAGCTCGAACGCCTGGCTGGAAATCCAGTGGTACATGTTCGGCGCGATGTTCCTGCTCGCTGCGGGCTACGCGCTCAAGCATGAGGAGCACGTTCGCGTCGATGTTCTATTTTCGAGGATGACGCCGAAGCAGCAGGCCTGGCTCGACGTCTTCGGCGGCATTTTCTTCCTGATGCCCATGGCGGTCATCATCGGCTGGCTGTCGATCCCGATGGTCGTCAACTCCATCAAGATCTGGGAGCACTCGTCCGACCCCGGCGGGTTGCTGCGCTGGCCGATCAAGATCGTGATCCCGATCGGCTTTGCGTTGCTGGCGCTCCAGGGCATCGCCGAGATCATCAAGAAATACGCCGTCGCGACCGGCATCCGCGAGCCCGGCAAAGGCTACGAACGGCCGGTACAATGACGACGCTGTTGTCCTTCGAGGTCATGGCGCCCCTGATGTTTGTGGGGCTCATCGTTTTCCTGCTGATCGGTTATCCGGTCGCGTTCTCGCTGTCCTTTGTGGGGCTGGGCTTCGGCTTCCTCGCCATCGCTCTCGGGCACTTCGACTTCATCCTGCTGCAGGCATTGCCCGAACGCATCTTCGGCATTGCGTCCAACCAGCTGCTGCTTTCGATTCCGTTCTTCACCTTCATGGGTGCGATCCTCGAACGATGCGGGCTGGCTGAGGAACTACTCGATACGATGGGCCAGTTGTTCGGTCCGATCCGCGGCGGGCTGGCCTACGCGGTCATTCTGGTGGGTGCGCTGCTGGGCGCCATCACCGGAACGGTTGCGGCCTCGGTGATCGCGATGGGCCTGATCTCACTGCCGGTGATGGCGCGCTACGGCTACGACCCGAAGGTGTCGACCGGCGTGATCGCAGCCTCCGGCACCATCACCCAGATTATTCCGCCTTCGCTGGTCCTCGTGGTGCTGGCCGATGCGATGGGCCGCTCGGTTGGCGACATGTATGCCGGCGCCTTTATCCCGAGCTTCATCCTGATCGGCCTGTTCTGCCTGTGGATTTTCATTGTCAGCCTGGTCTGGCCGGAAAAGGTTCCGGCGCTGCCGAAGGAGATCCGGACCGCCAGTGTCGGCGTTCTGTTCGTGCGCTGCATGGTCTCGATGGTGCCGTCGCTGGTGCTGATCTTCATGGTGCTCGGCACGATCCTGGTGGGACTTGCGACGCCGACCGAGGGCGGCGCGATGGGCGCGGTCGGCGCACTGGCGCTGGCGCTACTGCACCGCCGGCTGACGTGGGACCTGCTCAAGCAGGGCATGGACACCACGCTGAAACTCACCACCATGGTGATGTTCATCCTGGTCGGCTCGACGGTGTTCAGCCTGACGTTCCGCGGCGTGGACGGCGACCTGTGGATCGAGCACCTCTTGAGCAATCTGCCGGGCGGCGTGGTCGGCTTCCTGGTGTTCGTGAATATCTTCGTGTTCTTTCTTGCCTTCTTTCTCGACTACTTCGAGATCGCCTTCATCATCATCCCGCTGCTCGCGCCGGTGGCGCAGAAGATGGGCATCGACCTGATCTGGTTTGGCGTGATGATCGGGGTGAACATGCAGACTTCGTTCATGCATCCGCCGTTTGGATTTGCATTGTTCTACCTGCGATCCGTCGCACCGCCATCGATCAAGAGCTCGGACATTCTGCTCGGCTCGATCCCCTGGGTCTTCATCATGATCTTGATGACGCTCTTGGTGATCCTGTTCCCCGGCATGGTGTCGCTCAGCATCCAGATTTTTGGGCGCTTCTAGGCCCGTGGTCTTCTGGCGGTGTTGTGGCCGGTGCTAGCATGCGGCCATGACGATCACCCGCCGCGACTTTCTCAACGGCACAGCGCTGACCATTGCGGCGGGGCTCACGCCCGCAGCTCAGCTTGGCGCGCAGCCTGGCCGCTATCCGCCGGCGCTGACCGGTCTGCGCGGGCAGCATGTTGGCTCGTTCGAGAACGCCCACGCACTGGCGCGCGAGGGCCGGCGATTTGCAGTCGAGAATGTCGCGATCGAGGAAAGCTACGATCTCGTCGTGGTGGGTGCAGGCATCAGCGGGCTCGCGGCGGCGTGGTACTACCGCCGTGCGCGGCCCTCGGCGCGCATCCTTGTTCTCGACAACCATGACGATTTCGGCGGTCAGGCCAAGCGCAATGAGTTCACGCTCGATGGCCGCCGCATCATCGGCTATGGCGGCAGCCAGTCGCTGCAATCGCCGAACTCGCTTTACAGCCCGGTCGCCAAGAGCTTCCTCCGCGATCTCGGCATCGACGTCAAAAGGTTCGAAACCGCGTTTGAGCGGGAGCTGTATCCCTCGCTCGGCCTGTCGCGCGGGATGTTCTTCAACCGCGAGGCGTTCGGCCGCGACATGCTGGTGACCGGCGAACCAGCGCGGGCCAGCGCCGACGAATTCGCTCGCCGCAATGCCAGGACGCTGCCGGCCTTCGTCGCCGATTTTCCGGTCTCGCCGGAGAGCAGGGCGCAAATTCTTGCGCTCCATGCCGGAGCAACCGATCCTCTGGCCGGCAAGTCGGTTGCGGAAAAAAGGGCGATCCTGAAAGCGACCAGCTATCGCGACTACCTGATCAAGATCTGTGGTTGCAGTGAGGAGGCCGCCAACTGCTTCCAGGGACGCACGCTCGGATTCTATGGCCTCGGCAGCGACGCGGTGCCGGCGTCCGAAGCACGCGATCTCGGCTATCCTGGTTTTGCCGGCCTCAATCTGCCGGGCGGCGCCAACTCGGCCTGGAGTGAGCCTTACATCTATCACTTTCCCGACGGCAACGCGGCACTCGCACGGATGCTGGTGCGCTCGCTCATTCCTTCCGTGGCGCCCGGCAGCACGATGGAAGACGTGGTCGAAGCCGCATTCGACTATGCACAACTCGATCGGGACGGGCAGGCGATCCGCGTTCGCCTGCAATCGACCTGCGTGAATGTTGCGCCGGCGGGCGACAGGGTCCAGGTCGCCTATGTCCGCGACGGTGCGCTGCGCGGCGTCGAAGCGCGCCACGTCGTGCTGGCCTGCTTCCACATGATGATTCCGCACATCATGCCGAGCCTGCCCGCGCCGCAGCGCGCCGCGCTCACCGGGAACGTCAAGACGCCGATCTGCTACACCAATGTTCTGGTCCGGAACTGGCGCGCCCTCGCCAACCTCAAGGTGAGCTCGATCCATGCGCCGATGGGCTTTCACCATCAGGTGTCGCTCGACTTCCCGGTCAGCCTTGGCGGCTACCGCCATCCGCGCGATCCGTCCGAGCCGATGCTGCTGCATCTCGTCCACGTGCCGGGCGCGCCGAACCAGGGACTCGATGCCCGCACCCAGTTCCGCGTCGGCCAGGGCAAGCTTTATGCGATGACGTTTGCGGATTTCGAGGCGCGCATCCGCGACGACCTCGACCGGATGCTCGGGCCCGGCGGATTCGATAGCGGGCGCGATATCGCGGCGATCACCGTCAACCGCTGGCCGCACGGCTACAGCTACGTGGCCAATACGCTGTTCGATCCGGAAGACTACGACGACACAGTGCTCAAGCTCGCGCGGCAGCGGTCCGGCAACGTCGCCATCGCCAACACCGACTCCGGCGGCGACGCCTGGGTGCACTACGCCATCGATCAGGCCGAGCGCGCGGTGCGCGAACTCACGTCTTGATGCCGGCCGTTCTGCCATGCGGAGGAGGCCAATAAAAAAGGGCCCGGCTTTTGGCCGGGCCCTTCGTGTTTCGGATGGATGACGCTACAGCGTCACTTACATCATGCCGCCCATTCCGCCCATGCCGCCGCCCGGCATGGCCGGAGCCGAGGCTTCCTTCGGCACTTCGGCAACCATCGCCTCGGTGGTCACCAGCAGGCCCGCGACCGAAGCCGCGTCCTGCAGCGCCCGCCGCACGACCTTCGCCGGGTCGACGATGCCCTTCTCGATCAGGTCGACATACTCTTCGTTCTGGGCGTCGAAGCCGAACGTCTCGGACTTCGATTCCAGGATCCTGCCGACCACGATCGAGCCCTCGACGCCGGCGTTTTCCGCGATCTGGCGGATCGGTGCTTCGATGGCACGCAACACGATGTTGATGCCGGCCTGAACGTCGGAGTTGTCGTTGGTGATCTTGCCGACCGCCTTCTTGGCGCGGAGCAGTGCGGTGCCGCCGCCCGGAACGATGCCCTCTTCCACCGCAGCGCGGGTGGCGTTGAGCGCGTCCTCGACGCGGTCCTTCTTCTCC
>Ga0075366_10001909_pt1 | contig 10537 bp, 9 predicted proteins | sample EndMethybrTD3031_FD_72351 | JGI IMG/M metagenome (GOLD analysis project Ga0075366, IMG submission 72351) | Populus endosphere microbial communities from Tennessee, USA - Endosphere MetaG P. TD hybrid TD303-1 | ecosystem: Host-associated > Plants > Roots > Endosphere | place: USA: Tennessee... | reverse complement strand
GCGAATTCGCTGCACGGCGGCCCGAAGGGTTTCGGCACCTGCTTCTGGCAGATCGAGCCGCTGCCTGCGCAAGAAGCCGGGGGCGACGCCGCCATCGAGCTGCGCTACACCAGCGCCGACGGCGAAGAGGGCTACCCCGGCGAAGTGCAGGTGACCGTGCGCTACACGCTCGGCACGGCAGACAACACCTGGCGCATCGACTACCGCGCCGTGACCGGCAAGCCGACGGTGCTCAACCTGAGCCACCACGACTACTTCAACCTCGCCGGCAGCGGCTCGGTGATGGACCATCGGCTGACGATCCCGGCCAGCCGCTTCTGCCCGGTCGATGCGCAGCTGATTCCGCTGGGCCTGGGCGAGGTGGCCGCAACGCCTTTCGATTTCCGCACGCCGACGCGCATCGGAGCGCGCATCCGCGAAGGGCACGAACAGCTGCTGCGCGCGCACGGCTACGACCACAACTGGGTGCTCGATCGCAGCAGCAGCAGCAGCAGCGGCAGCGGCCTGGCGCTGGCGGCGCGCCTCGAACACGAGGCCTCGGGCCGCGTGATGGAAGTGCACACCAGCGAGCCCGGCGTGCAGTTCTACTCGGGCAACTTCCTCGACGGCAGCCTCCTGGGCGCCGACGGCGCGAGCCTGCGGCAGGGCGACGGGCTGTGCCTCGAAACGCAGCACTTCCCGGACTCGCCGAACCAGCCAGGCTTTCCCTCGACCGTGCTGCGGCCGGGCGAGGTGTTCGCCAGCACCACCGAGCACCGCTTCGGCATCCTCTGACGACGGATCAGCGGGGTGGGCTCTGCACCGTCGCCGCGACGATCCTGCGCACGACCGGCAGCACCACGAGCAGCGACGGAAACGCGGCCAGCCACGAGACGCCCCATGCCGCCATCCACATCTGCAGCAGCCCCGGGGCCAGCCCCACGCTCTTCAGCGTGGAGATGCCGGCCACGATGCACGACATGAAGATCGACAGCAGCAGCGGCATGACGATACCCGCGTAGCGGGCCGGTAGTTTTCTGTAGCTCATGATCGGGCCAGCTCCTCGATGTATTGGGGCAGGGTGCGCGGCGTGCGGCCGAGGATGGCTTCGAGCGTCAGCGCGTTGCCGCCGAGCCCGTGCGCCGCATAGTGCGCATGGACCTTCGACAGCAGCCGCAGCTGGCGCGCGTCGTAAGGGGGCTTGGCCAGCGCGACCCAGTCGTCGAAGTCCAGCGTCTTCGCCACCACCGGCCGCCCGAGTGCCTCGCCGGCCATCGCGGCGATCTCCAGCCGGTTGAAGCGCCCCGGCGCACAGAGTTCGAAGCTGCCGTAGGCCAGCCTGTCGGTCGTCAGGGCGATGGCTGCGACCTCGGCGACATCGCGGTAGTCCACGCGCGCGATCCGCGTGACAGCCGGGTAGGGCTCGGTGAGGACGCCGTGCTTCGCGATGCCCGGCCACGCGCCCTTCAGGTTCTGGAAGAAGTTGGCGGGATGCAGCAGCGTGTATTCCAGGTCGGATTCGAAGAGCGCGGTCTCCACCGGCACCTTGCTCGCATGGTTGGCGAGCGTGCCGTGCGTGGGCTGGATCACCGAGGAGAAGACGAACTTCCGCACGCCCGCCTTCCGCGCCGCGTCGACCAGGTTGCAGCCCATCTCCGCTTCGTCCGGCTGGAAGGCCGGACCGATGTGAAACACGCCGTCGGCGCCGGCGGCCGCGCGCAGCAGGCTGGCCGGGTCGCGCAGGTCCGCGACGACGGCCTCGGCCGCACCGTTGCCGATGGCCTTGCGCCCGTCCTGTTCGGTGCGCACCAGCGCACGCACCGTGGCGCCTCGGCGGACCAGCGCCGGCACCACGAGGCCGGCCACGCGGCCGGCGGCGCCGACCACCAGTACCGTGGGTGGATGATGTTCTTCCATGGATGATTTCTCCGGGTAAGCGGCGCGAGGCCGCGGTCTCTGAAAGATACGGATCGCGGAGGCGCCCGAGAATCCATGGCCATCGCCATAGACCTTCATCCAGATCGGGAAAATCCATGGACCAGATTCAGGACATCCGCGCCTTCGTCGCCATCGTCGACCAGGGCAGCCAGAGCGCGGCGGCACGCCAGCTGGGGCGCTCCGTGCAGTCCATCAGCCGCTCGCTGGGCCTGCTCGAGCGCAGCCTCGGCGTGCAGCTGCTGCGCCGGACCACGCGGCAGTCGTCCACCACCGAAGTGGGCCGGACCTACTACCGGCGCGTGCAGGCCGCGCTGGCGGAGTTCGACGCGGCCGCCGTGGAGGCGAGCAGCCAGCTGAGTGCGCCCAAGGGGCTGTTGCGCGTGGCCGCGCCCGTCCAATTCGCGCCGGCCTTCGTGGTGCCGCTGATCGGCGCGTTCATGCAGCGCTATCCGGGCATGGCGGTGGACCTCACGGCGTCCGACCACTTCGTGGACCTGATCGAGGGCGACCTCGACCTGGCGATCCGCATCGGCGAGCTGCCGGATTCGGAGCTGGCGGCCCGGCGGCTGGGCGATCTGCGGCGGGCGGTGTTCGGTGCGCCCGAGTACTTCGCGCGGCACGGGCGCCCCCAGCGGCCCGAAGACCTCGTCGATCACCAGTGCCTGGTGCGGACGACGCACGGTCACGATGCCCACTGGCCGTTCACCGTCGATGGCAAGCCCGAGCGGGTGAAGGTGTCGGGGCGCTTCAGGGCCGACAACACGGCCGCGATCTACGCGGCGGTGGCGAGCGGCATGGGCCTGTGCTTCACGCCCCTGTGGCAGATCCGCCATCTGCTCGACAGCGGCCGCGTCGAGCGGGTGCTGAGCGAATTCGAATCGCCGAAGATTCCCGTCCATGCGGTGTGGCCCGCGGCCCGGGGCAGCGTCGCCAGGGCGAAGCTGTTCGCGGATTTCGCCGCGGACAACCTGCCGTCGCTCCAGCTGTCGCTCTAGCCGGCGAACAGCGCCGCAGGCACGCCGGGGCTGCCGATGCGCACGGCGAACAGGCCGCCGGCCAGCGGCTCGTCCTGCAGCTGCTCGTCGGTGCGGCCGTTGCGCGCGGTCGTGATGTAGAGCGTCTGCAGGTCGGCGCCGCCGAAGGCGCAGTCGGTGACGTTGCGCGCGGGCAGCGCGATGCGGCAGAGCTCCGCCGCGCTCACCGGGTCGTGGCAGGTCACGCAGGCGCCGTCCCAGTGGGCGATCCAGAGGCGGCCGGCTGCGTCGGTGGTCATGCCGTCGGGCAGGCCATCGGGCGAGGGGAAGCGGTGCCACACGCGCCGGTTCGACACCGTGCCGGCTTCCATGTCGAAGTCGTAGGCGTAGAGCGTGTTCAGCACCGTGTTGTTGAAGTACATCGTGCGCCCGTCGCCCGACCACGTCGGCCCGTTGGTCACCTCGAAGCCGTCGTCGTGCCGCGTGCAGCGGCCGTCGGCGTCGTAGCGGTAGAGCGCGCCGGTGGGCGCCTTGCAGTCGAAGTCCATGCTGCCGCCCCAGAAGCGGCCGCGGCTGTCGCACTTGCCGTCGTTGAAGCGGTTGCCGGTGCGCTCGGGCTCGGGCTGGTGCAGGTAGCGCGGTGCGGCGCTGTCGCCGGGCAGCGTGGTGTCGAAGAGCGCGAAGCCGCGGCGCAGCGTGAGGATCAGGCCGGGCGCCGTGGCGCGCTCGGAAATCGCGGTGATCTCCTCGTCGAACTGCCAGGTCCGCCGCGCGCCGTCGGCGGGGCGGAACCAGAACAGGCGCGGCGTGAGGATGTCGATCCAGTAGAGCGCCTGCTCGCGCCGGGACCACAGCGTGCCCTCGCCGAGGTTGGCGCCGGCGGGCCAGATGCATTCGGGGGCGCCGATGACCGACGGTGCGGGGATGTTCGTCATGTGTCTCTTCCTCTTTTTCGGGTTTGTCCTTGACGCGGCGATGCGCCTCGGGGCATATTGATATTAGAAATCAATAATATTGGAATTGATTGATATCAGTTTTGCAATGTCAACGCCATCGCCACGGAGACCCCATTTGAACCCCTCGAAGCCCTCGATCCATCCCAGCCTGCAAGGCCGCACCGTGTTCGTCACGGGCGGCGGCAGCGGCATCGGCGCGGCCATCGTGTCCGCCTTCGTCGCGCAGGGCGCGCGCGTCGCGTTCGTCGATATCGCCGAAGCGGCCAGCGCCGCGCTGGCCCGGCAGCTGGCCGAAGCAGGCCACCCGGCGCCCTGGTGGCGCGCCTGCGACGTGCGCGACATCGCCGCACTGCAGGCCGCGATGGCGGATGCGGCCGCCGAACTCGGCGACTTCGCGGTGCTGGTCAACAATGTGGCGAGCGACGACCGCCACACGCTCGCCTCGGTCACGCCCGAGTACTACGACAACCGCATGGCGATCAACGAGCGGCCGGCGCTGTTCGCGATCCAGTCGGTGGTGCCGGGCATGCAGCGGCTGGGCTTCGGCTCGGTCGTCAACCTCGGCTCCACCGGCTGGCAGGGCAAGGGCTCGGGCTACCCCTGCTATGCGATCGCCAAGTCGTCGGTCAACGGGCTGACGCGCGGGCTCGCGGTGGACCTGGGCCGCGACCGTATCCGCATCAACACCGTGTCGCCGGGCTGGGTGATGACCGAGCGGCAGGTGAAGCTGTGGCTCGACGAGGAGGGCGAGCAGGCGCTGAAGCGCAACCAGTGCCTGCCCGACAAGCTGATGCCGGAGGACATTGCGCGCATGGTGCTGTTCCTTGCATCGGACGATGCGGCCATGTGCACCGCCCAGGAATTCATCGTCGACGCCGGCTGGACGTGATCGGGGCACTCCCCCAGGCTGCGCGCACTGCGTGTCGCTTCGCCCACCCCCTCGCCGGGGGCAACGCCAGCGGCCCGGCGAAGCCGGTTCCGCGGCATTCCCCGAACGAAGCCGGTCAATCGGCTTCGAGTTTCCGGCCGTAGACGCTCAGGCTGGCGGTTTTCAGCGCCTTCATCATCACCTTCGCCGCGGGCGACAGCAGCCGGTCGGTGCGCGTGATGATGCCGAAGGCGTCCATGTGGCAGGGCATGTCCAGCGGCAGCAGCGACACGATGCCGTGCGCCGCGTAGTAGCGCGCCACGTCGGTCGCGAGCACCGCCACCATGTCGCTCTGCTGCAGCATGCGGGTGATGAAGAGCAGGGCGGAGCTCTCGATGGTGTTGGTCGGCGGCGCGAGGCCTTCTTCCTGGAACATCAGCTCGAAGCGGTGGCGCAGCACGCTGCCAGCGGGCGGCACGATCCAGCCTGCGCCGACCACGTCGCGCAGCGTGAGCTCGCTCACGCCGAGCAGGGGATGGCCCGGGCGCACCAGCGCACACACCGGCTCCTCGGTCAGCGCCTCGTAGCGCAGCTGCGACTTGTCGTGCTCGGCGAAGAGCCGCGCCACCAGGATGTCCAGCTTGCCCTGCTCGAGCCGCTCGATCAGCACCGGGCTGGTCTCGATCTCGAGCGACACGCGCAGGTCGGGCTGCTCGCGCTTCACCATCGCCACCGCCGGCGGCATCAGCGTGAGACCCGGCGCGGTGATGGTGCCGACGCTCACCTGGCCGAAGCGGCCGGCCTTGAGCGCGGTGAGCTCGTCGTGCGCCTGGTTCAGGCTCGCGAGCGCCACGCGGGCATGGCGGATCATGGTTTCGCCGTACCAGGTGGGGCGCATGCCGCGCGGCAGGCGATCGAAGAGCGGCACCTCCAGCACGTCCTCCAGGTCCTTCAGCAGCTTGGAGGCCGCGGGCTGCGTCATGTTGAGCACCTGCGCCGCGCGGTGGATGTTGCCTTCCTCGGCCAGGGCCACGAGCAGCAACAGTTGCCGGGTCTTGAGGCGGGCGCGAATGAACCAGTGGTTGTAGTTGGTCATGACTTTTGAGAACGAAGGGCTTCGGGGTTTTCCAGAATCCCTTGATTGATATCTATTTTGTCTAAAAAACGATTGGATCGATATCAATTCTGTTCCTAGACTCGCCGCACATCCACCACAACAGAGACAAGGTCGGCGCCCGGTGATTCACGGCGAGATCCATCAGAACGTGCGGCAGTACATCAATGGCCGCTGGGAAACCAGCGCGACCACCGGTGTGAGCGCCAATCCGTCGGACACCAGCGAGGTGGTCGCCGAATACGCACGGGCGGACCGCCGCCAGGCCGAGGCCGCGATCCGCGCCGCCACCGAGGCCTTTCCGCACTGGAGCCACAGCACGCCGCAGCGCCGCGCCGATGTGCTCGACCGCATCGGCGCGGAGCTGCTGGCGCGCAAGGACGAGCTGGGCCTGCTGCTGGCGCGCGAGGAGGGCAAGACCTTGCCCGAGGCGGTGGCCGAGGCGGCGCGTGCGGGCCAGATCTTCAAGTTTTTCGCAGGCGAGGCCCTCCGTGGCGGTGCCGGCGGCGGTGGCGGCGAGAACATCGCCTCGGTGCGCGCCGGCGTGCAGGTCGACGTGACGCGCGAGCCGGTCGGCGTGGTCGGGCTCATCACGCCGTGGAATTCGCCCTTCGTGATTCCCGCCTGGAAGATCGCGCCGGCGCTGGCCCATGGCAACAGCGTGGTGTTCAAGCCGGCCGAGCTGGTGCCGGCCTGCGGCTGGGCGCTGGCCGAGATCATCAGCCGCGCGGCGCTGCCCGCGGGCGCGTTCAACCTCGTGATGGGCAGCGGCCGCGAAGTGGGCCAGGCGCTGGTCGACAGCGCGCACGTCGATGCGCTGAGCTTCACCGGCTCGGCCGCCAACGGCGAGCGCATCCTGCTGGCGGCCGCCGCGCGGCGCGCCAAGGTGCAGCTCGAAACCGGCGGCAAGAACGCACTCGTCGTGCTGGCCGACGCGGACCTCGATCGCGCCGTCGATTGCGCGGTGCAGGGCGCTTACTTCTCCGCCGGCCAGCGCTGCACCGCGTCGAGCCGGCTCATCGTCGAGGCTGCGGTGCACGACGCCTTCGTGGCCAGGCTGCGGCAACGGCTCAAGACCCTGAAGATCGGCCATGCGCTGGAGCGCGGCATCGACATCGGCCCGGTGGCCGACGAAGAGCGCCTGGCGCAGAACCTGGCCTGGGTCGGCATTGCGCGCGAAGAGGGCGCCGAGCACGTGTGGGGCGGCGAAGCGCTCGAACGCGCCACGCCGGGCCACTACATGAGCCCCGCGCTCTTCCTGGCCAGGCCGGGGCACCGCATCGCACGCGAGGAAATCTTCGGCCCCCTGGCCTGCGTGCTGCGCGCCGACGACTACGACGAAGCACTCGCGCTGTGCAACGACACGCCCTTCGGCCTGTGCGCGGGCATTTGCACCAATTCGCTCAAGCACGCGATGCATTTCAGACGCCATGCCGTGGTCGGCATGACGATGGTCAATCTGCCGACCGCGGGGGTGGACTTCCACGTGCCCTTCGGCGGCCGCAAGGGGTCGGGCTACGGGCCGCGCGAACAAGGGCGCCACGCCGCGGAGTTCTACACGACGGTAAAGACCGGCTACATGCTGGCCTGAGCCGGACGGGTTTCATCACGCACGTCAACACAGACTCATCAAGAAGGAGACATCTCATGACCATGAATCGCCGCACTCTCAACATCGCGCTCGCCGCAGCGTCGCTCGGCAGCCTGCTGCCGGCCTCTGCCCTGGCGCAGAAGAAGCTCGTCCTGGGCTTCAGCCAGGTCGGCGCGGAGAGCGAATGGCGCACGGCCAACACCGAGTCGATCAAGGCATCGGCCAAGGACGCGGGCATCGAACTCAAGTTCTCCGACGCGCAGCAGAAGCAGGAGAACCAGATCAAGGCCATCCGCTCTTTCATCGCGCAGAAGGTCGACGTGATCGCGTTCTCGCCGGTGGTCGAGTCGGGCTGGGAAACCGTGCTGCGCGAAGCCAAGGCCGCGAAGATCCCGGTGGTGCTCACGGACCGCTCCGTCAACAGCAAGGACGACACGCTCTACGTGACCTTCATGGGCTCCGACTTCACCGAGGAAGGCCGCAAGGCCGGCCGCTGGCTGGTCGAGAAGATGAAGGACCAGAAGGGCGAGGTCAACATCGTCGAGCTGCAGGGCACCGTGGGCTCCGCGCCGGCCATCGACCGCAAGAAGGGCTTCGAGGAAATCGTCAAGGCCGACCCGAAGTTCAAGATCATCCGCTCGCAGACCGGCGACTTCACGCGCGCCAAGGGCAAGGAGGTGATGGAAGCCTTCCTCAAGGCCGACGGCAAGAAGATCAACGTGCTCTACGCGCACAACGACGACATGGCCATCGGCGCGATCCAGGCCATCGAAGAGGCGGGCCTGAAGCCCGCGAAGGACATCACCATCATCTCCATCGACGGCGTGAAGGGCGCCTTCGAAGCCATGATCGCCGGCAAGCTCAACGTGTCGGTGGAGTGCAGCCCGCTGCTCGGCCCGCAGCTGATGAGCGCCGTGAAGGACATCAAGGCCGGCAAGGCGCTGCCCAAGCGCATCGTCACCGAAGAAGGCATCTTCCCGATGGAAGTGGCCGCCAAGGAATTTCCCAATCGCAAGTACTGAGACTGAGGCACACCTGACATGAAACGCAACTTCCTCAAGGCCTCCCTCGCGGGCCTCGCCTTCGCCGTCGTCGGCTTCACGCCGCTTGTCCATGCGCAGGACAAGGGCCTGATCGCCATCTCGATGCCCACCAAGTCGTCCGCGCGCTGGATCGCCGACGGCGCGAACATGGTCAAGTACTTCAAGGACAAGGGCTACAAGACCGACCTGCAGTACGCCGACGACGACATCCCGAACCAGCTCGCGCAGATCGAGAACATGGTCACCAAGGGCTCGAAGGTGCTGGTGATCGCGGCCATCGACGGCACCACGCTGTCCGACGTGCTGCAGAAGGCCGCCGACAAGGGCGTGAAGGTCATCGCGTACGACCGGCTCATCAAGGGCTCGAAGAACGTCGACTACTACGCCACCTTCGACAACTTCCAGGTCGGCGTGCTGCAGGCGCAGTCGATCGAGGCGGCCCTCGGCCTGAAGAGCGGCAAGGGCCCGTTCAACATCGAGCTGTTCGGCGGCTCGCCCGACGACAACAACGCCTTCTTCTTCTACAACGGCGCCATGTCGGTGCTGGACCCGTACATCAAGAGCGGCAAGCTGGTGGTGCGCAGCAAGCAGATGGGCATGGACAAGGTCGGCACGCTGCGCTGGGACGGCGCGGTGGCGCAGGCCCGCATGGACAACCTGCTGTCGGCCTACTACACCAAGGACCGCGTCGATGCGGTGCTGTCGCCGTACGACGGCCTGTCGATCGGCATCCTGTCGTCGCTCAAGGGCGTGGGCTATGGCTCGGCTTCGCAGCCGATGCCCGTGGTGTCGGGCCAGGACGCGGAGATCCCGTCGGTCAAGTCGATCCTGCGCAAGGAACAGACCTCGACCGTGTTCAAGGACACGCGCGAACTGGCCAAGGTCACGGTGGCCATGGTCGACGCCATGCTGTCGGGCAAGACGCCCGAGGTGAACGACACCAAGACCTACAACAACGGCATCAAGGTGGTGCCCTCGTACCTGCTCAAGCCCGTGAGCGTGGACGGCGGCAACTGGAAGCAGGTGCTGGTCGACAGCGGCTACTACAAGGAAAGCCAGGTCAAGTGAGCATGGGCATGGTGGCAGCGGATTCACGCAGCATCCTCGAGATGCGCGGCATCACCAAGACGTTTCCGGGCGTGAAGGCGCTCTGTGACGTCAACCTGGCGGTGCGCGCGGGGGAGATCCACGCGGTGGTCGGCGAGAACGGCGCGGGCAAGTCGACGCTCATGAAGGTGCTGAGCGGCGTCTACCCGTGCGACTCGTACACCGGGGAGATCCACTTCGAGGGCGAGCTGCGCCGCTTCAGGAGCATTGCCGACAGCGAGAAGCTCGGCATCATCATCATCCACCAGGAGTTGGCGCTGGTGCCGCTGCTGTCCATTGCCGAGAACATCTTTCTCGGCAACGAGATTGCGCATGGCGGCGTCATCGACTGGTTCGCCGCCTATGCGAAGACCCGCGACCTGCTGGCCAAGGTGGGCCTCAAGGAGCCGCCCACCACGCTGGTGACCGACCTGGGCGTGGGCAAGCAACAGCTGGTGGAGATTGCCAAGGCGTTGGCAAAGGAAGTCAAGCTGCTGATCCTGGACGAGCCCACCGCCAGCCTCAACGAAAACGACAGCGACGCCTTGCTGATGCTGCTGCTCGAACTGAAGCGGCAGGGCATCGCGTCGATTTTGATCTCGCACAAGCTCAACGAAATTGCCAAGGTGGCCGACTCGATCACCGTGCTGCGCGACGGCGCCACGGTCGAGACGATGGACTGCCGCGGCCAGCCGATCAGCGAAGACCGCATCATCCGCGGCATGGTCGGCCGCGACATGGCGCACCGCTATCCGCAACGCCATCCGAAGATCGGCGAGACGGTGTTCGAGGTGCGCGACTGGCGCGTGCACCATGCGCTCCATGCCGACCGCGAGCAGATCAAGGGCGTGAACCTGCATGTGCGGCGCGGCGAGATCGTCGGCATCGCGGGCCTCATGGGTGCGGGGCGCACCGAACTCGCGATGAGCGTGTTCGGCAAGTCCTACGGCCAGCGCATCAGCGGCACGGTGCTGATGCACGGCCGGCC
>Ga0075366_10001906_pt1 | contig 10542 bp, 8 predicted proteins | sample EndMethybrTD3031_FD_72351 | JGI IMG/M metagenome (GOLD analysis project Ga0075366, IMG submission 72351) | Populus endosphere microbial communities from Tennessee, USA - Endosphere MetaG P. TD hybrid TD303-1 | ecosystem: Host-associated > Plants > Roots > Endosphere | place: USA: Tennessee... | reverse complement strand
TCGTTCGCCCCTGGCTTCGTGATCCTGACGATGCTGGCCGCCGGCGCGATGGTCCTGCTGCGGATCCTGATGGCGTCCGCCATCGGCTGGCGCGCCTCGTGGCGCCGCGAGGCCGAAGAAGCGGCCTGAGGATCGACCGGCGAGCCGGTGTTTGCGCCTCCGCGAAGCGAGCTGGGGAATGCCCGCCGGGGCCAGCCGAGAACAGCGAGCCGGCGAGACGCGAATGCGGCGAGGTTGCGAGGAGCAAACGTGCGCGGGAGCACGCGAGGCGAGGGCGCCGCACTCCTTGTGCGGCGACCCGCGATCGTGAGTCCATTGCGGGAGCGCACGTTTGCCGGCGCAGTCCGTGTCGGCACGCGGAGGGGATACCCCGCGACCGTCGCGCCCGGGCGTCTCACCCCACGATCATTCTGATCGCTAGTACAGCTTGCTGGCCGCCGCGTTCGCCCAGTCGCAGAGCTTCTTCCGGTCGGCGTCGGTGAGCTTGGCCTCGTCGTGCAGCAGGAGGTATTGCCCCAGCGGCATCCGGCCCTGCTTCACTTCCTTGCAGGTCGAATCGAGCAGGTCCCCCGCTTCTTCGGGCCCCGGCGGCCAGTTGGAGAAGTTCATGTGCTCGCGGCCCTCGTTGACGTGGTTGATCACGCCCCACGACATCGGCGCCACGTTCGAGTACCACGGCCACGTGGTGTTGTGCGAATGGCAGTCGCGGCAGGACCGATCGAAGATCGCCTGGACGTCCTTCGGCACCTCGATGGTCTTGTAGATCGACTTGCCCGGATCGGTCGGCGGGTTGGTGCGGGCCGGACGAACGACCTGGGCGCCGACGAAGAGGAACAGCAAAACGAAGATCAGGCGAGTGAACACGCGCTTCACGACAGGTCTCCCGCCGGCATCATAGTCGGACGTCGCCGGCGGCCAAAGCGGCTATGCAGGCCGCAGTGGCCGTACACGAACCGAACCCCGAGCCGTCGGCCGAGGCGTCGGCCCTCAAACGAAAAACGGCCGACGGATCCGCCCCCGCGAACCCGCCGGCCGACCTCGCGCGCTGAGTTCAGAAGAACTTGCGCGAGATGTTGAACCCGAAATACCAGTTCGACTTGTCGTCGACCGAGGCGATGCCGCCGCGGGAGAGCTGCGCCGCCGTCAGGCCGAAGGTGTTCGAGAACACCAGCTGGAAGGCGTGGCCGCCGACGCGCTTCTCGACGGCGAAGCTGACCGGGTGCTTGCCCTGATCGTCGCCCGCCACGCGCGGCACGACTTCGAGCACGAAATAGGTGGTCGGACGGACGCGGATGCGGGTGCCGAGCCCGAGCAGGAACGAGTCGTTGTGATCGACCAGCTCCTTGGGCTCCACGTTGCTGTTGTTCACCCAGATCGGCTCGACGTAGACGGCGCCGTTGTCGCCGAACTCGCGCGTCACGATGAGGCCGAGCGTCGGCGAGTAGCTGTCCTTGAAGTTGTTCGTGCCGTCGATGGCGGCGTAGGCGGCCAGGCCGACCGGGAACGACGTCGTCTGCTGCTTCAGGTCGTACTGGCTGAAGAACTGGACCGTCTTGTCGCTGCTGCCGCGCTGCACGCCGACCTGCAGGCCCGGCAGGAGGCCGGCGCGGAACTCGAGGCCGATGACGGCGCTCGAGTCGAGGCCGAAGGCATCGCCGGCGAGGTCGCCGAAATCGCCCTCGCCGAGCGGCCGCGTGAAGCGGTGCGTGACGCGGAAGGCCATCTTCCCCTTCGGCATCCGCAGCCCGGTCGGCAGGTTGATCAGCGTGAAGTCGGGCTGCGAGCGATTGAGCACCGAGTCGTCGCGATCCTCACCGGCCGCGGCGGCCGGCTTCTCGGCCGGCTTCTCGGCCGGCTTCTGATCCGCCGGCTGGGCCGGATCGGCGGCGGTCGCGGTCGTCGCCGGCGGCGTCGACGTCGCGGCGGTCACCGCGGGAGCCGTCGCGGTCTGCTGCGGCGCGTCCGTGGGGGCCAGGGCCTGCGCCCCGGCGTGGGTGGTCCACGTCAGGACGACGGCCGTCACGAGCGCGGTGGGAAGCGTACGGGTCACGGGTGGGGGCTCCTTAGTTGTTGGCGGCGCCGTTCTCGATCCAGCGCTCGATCACGCGAATCTGGCCTACGGTCAGCGGCGTACCGTTCAGCGGCATGCGCTGGCCGGTGATGTCCTCGCCTTCGAGCTTGTGGTACAGGTAGCTGTTTTCGGGATCGCCGGGCGCCACACGCATCAGCGCCGGCCGCTCGATCGAGGGCACCCCGACCAGGCTCGCGTAGGCGCTGCCGTCCTTCAGGTTCATCACCCCCGGAAGGCGTGTCCCGGTGCCGTTGTGGCACCCGATGCACTTCTGCGAGAGGATTTCGCTCTGGATGCTGGCGAACGTCGGCTTCAGGTTCGGCGTCGGACCGGTGAGGTCGGACAGCTTCTCGTCGCAGGACGCGAGCCCCACCGTCGCGACGGCGACGACGAGCCCCCACCGCAGGGAACGAAACCAGAGTGCCGTGGACAATGTTCGAAATCCTCCCGCCGCCCCTTAGAGCAAACGGTCGGCCAGGAGGACAGGCCTGAGGCAGCCTTTGGAATCAACGACTTAGCGGATTGGGTGCGGGCGGAGGTTTACGTAGCCCGAAAGCCCTTACGCGTGACGTAAGCGGGGGTCTGGCTCGGCCGCTCAGTCGATGTGGTGCTTGGCCAGGTAGTAGCTCATGGCCCGCTGGGAGATGCCCATGAGCTCGGCGGCGTCCTTCTTGACGCCCTTGGCGGTGTCGAGCGCCTTGCGGACGGTTTCCTTCTCGGTCCACTCGAGGTTCTGCCGCAGGTTGAGCGACGGCACGCTCGCCGAGGTCGACGACGACGCGCCACCGGGGATGGTCAACGTCTGCGCCGTCAGCGTCGGCCCCTGCGTCAGCACCACCGCGCGCTCGATCGCGTTCTCCAGCTCGCGGACGTTGCCTGGCCAGTCGTAGGCCTGCAGCCGTGGGACGAGCCCGTCGTCGATGCGATCGATGCGCTTGCCGCAGCGCTGGGCGTGCTTGTGCACGAAGTGCTCGATCAGCGCCGGGATGTCGTCGCGGCGCTCGCGCAGCGGCGGCAGGGTGATCGGAATGACGGCCAGGCGGTAGTAGAGATCCTCCTGGAACTTCCCTTCCGTCGCCATCTGCCGCAGGTCGCGGTTGGTGGCGGCGATCACGCGGACGTCGACCTTCTGCGTCCGCTCGGATCCGAGCGGCTCGAACTCGCGCTCCTGGAGCACGCGCAGCAGCTTGGCCTGCAGCGCCTGGCTCATGGTCGCGATCTCGTCGAGGAAGATCGAGCCGCCGTCGGCGAGCGCGAAGCGCCCTTTCTTGTTCGTCGTCGCGCCGGTGAACGCGCCCTTGACGTGCCCGAACAGCTCGGACTCCAGCAGGCTCTCCGGGATGGCGGCGCAATTGATCTTGATCAGCGGCCGCTCGCGCTCGGCGCTCTTGGCGTGGATGGCGCGGGCGATCAGCTCCTTGCCGGTGCCGGTCTCGCCGGTGATCAGGGTCGTGCTCTTGGTCTGCGCGACCAGGCCGGCGGTGCGCACGGCGTCCTGCATCAGGCGGCTGCGGCCGACGATGCCGTAGTGGTCGAACTCCTCGTCGCGCTCGGCGAGCAGGTACCCGTGCTGGCCGCGGAGACGCTGGTGCTCGACGGCGCGCTCGACGACGACCACGAGCTCGTCGATCTCGAACGGCTTCTGTAGGTAGTCGAGCGCGCCGAGCTTCATGGCCGCGAGCGCGCTCTCGACCGTGGCGTGCGCGGTCATCATCAGGATCTGCGGCCGCTCGGCTTCGGGCACGGTCGACGTGATGTCGCGGATCAGGTCGAGCCCCGTCACGTCCGGCATCTGGTTGTCGACCAGCAGGACGTCGAAGAAGCGTTCGCCGAGGAGCTGCCGCGCGGCGCGGGCGCCCTCGACGGCGACGACGTCGTGGCCCTCCTCGCCGAGCGCCTTGGCCAGGAGCTGGCGGATCTTCGCCTCGTCGTCGACGAGCAGGATGGAGCCGGGCGAGCGCTGGGCGGTCATCGTCGTAGGGTCCTGCGACCTGCTGCGAAGTCTCTCATGCCGGGCGGGTGCGCGGCAGGGTCAGGCGGATCGTGGTGCCGGCCCCGGGCTGGCTCTCGACGCCGATGCGCCCGCCGAGGCCGTCGACGATGTTCTTGGTGATCGCGAGGCCGATGCCGGACCCGCGCTTCTTGGTGGTGAAGAACGGCTCGAACATCCGCACCACTTCCATGTCGGTCATGCCGACGCCGCGATCGGTGACGGCGATCTCGAACCACTCGGCGTCGACGAGCCGCGCCATCACGAGCACCGGCGGCAGCGGCGTGTCGGGCGTCGGCTGCCGCGCCGACACTGCGTCGCGGGCGTTGGTGACCAGGTTGATGACGACCTGGCGCAGGCGATCGGCGTCGGTGGTCGCGGCCACGCTCCCGGCGGCCTCGACCACGACGTCGGGCGGCCCGGCCTGGCTGGCGACGACCGCCTGCGCGGCGTCGCGCACCAGCCGGTCGACCTCCACCACGTCGTAGGTGAACGCGATCGGCTTGGCGTAGTCGAGGACGTTGTTGACGACCTTGTTGAGCCGCGTCACCTCGCCTTCGATGTCGGCCGCCACGCTGGCCACTTCCTCGGGCGCCGCCGAGCCCCGCCGCAGCGACCGCAGCGAGCCCTTGATGATCATCAGCGGATTGCGGATCTCGTGCGCGATCACCGTCGACAGCCGGCCGAGCGACGACAGACGCTCGCGCTGCGCCGCTTCGCGCTGGAACCGCTCGAGCGAGCCCGTCAGGGCGTGGAACGTGCCGGTGAGGAGGCGCGCGTCCTCGTCCTCCCAGGGCGACGGCGAAGCGGCCGGCTCGTCCGGCCCGGCCTGGGTCAGGACGCCGGTCGTCGCCATCTCGCGCATGGTCGCGGTCAGCGCGCGGATCGGGCCGGTCACCGTGCGGGCCACGAAGTAGCTGACGAGCGTCGCGACGAGCACGGCGAGCGCCGCCGTGGCGGCCAGCGCCGAGTGGAGGTTGCGGAGGAACGCGAGGTGCGCCGTGCGCGACCGCGCCACGATCGCGAGCGGCCCGGTGGGCCCGGCCGACAGCGCCGCCGGCGCGACGCCGCGCCCGCTCGGCAGGTCGATCACGAGGCGGCGTCGCACCGCTTCGTACTCCTCGCCGCCGACCGTGGCGCGGAGCGGCCGCCCGTCGTCGGGCACGGCCAGCAGCGCCGTGGTGATCGAGTCGTCCATGGTCGAGGCCAGCGGCCGGCCCTGATCGACGAACACCACGTCGCTGCGGGTGATGGCCTTGATCCGGTCGGCGAGCGGGCGATCGAGCCTGAGGCCCGCCGTGAGCGTCCCGAGCACCTCGGGCTGGGCCGGATCGATCGAGATCGGCACCGACACCACCTGCAGCAGGCCCGACGCGTCCGACCAGACGTCGACGCCGGGCCGCCCGGCCAGGGCGTCCCGGACGATGCGCTTCGATGGCACCGCCTCGGGGCGCATGCCCGGATCGCCGGCGGTGGCGAGGACGTCGCCGGACCGGTTGGTCACGATCAGCAGATCGGCCTGCACCGCATCGCGGTACTCGACGACGAGCGGCAGCACCGTCGGCGCGTGGTTGGTGTCGACCGCCGCTTTCAGCTTCGGCAGGTCGGCGACCAGCTTCGCCTCGGCCTGCAGCGCCGCGAAGAACTGCGACTGGAACTGCGTGACGAGCTCGCCGGCCTCGACCAGGCTCTCCTCGAGGCTGCTCTCGGCCTGACGCGTGACCACGGCGTTGACCAGGAGCAGCGCGGTGCCGATCGAGAGCACGGCCAGCAGCGCGCTCGCCAGGAAGATGCGGTTCGAGAGCGAGGACAGCATGGGCGGCGTCCCGTCGGCGTCAGCGCACCGCCGGAGCAGCCGCCACCGCGAAGTTCACCTCGACTTCGCCGCCGTCGGGGACGGTGACCGGCTTGGTCTCGGGATCCATGGTCTCGTTCCACAGCACGATCTGGTGCGTCCCCGCCGGCACGCCGTCGATCCGGAACCGGCCCTGGCCGTCGGTGACGGCGAAGTACGGGTGCGCGAACACGAAGATGAAGGCGCTCATGTGCGCGTGGATGTCGCAGAACACGCGGACCACGCCCGGCCGATCGAACTTCACCGTCTTCGACTTGCCGGTGGCGTAGCGCCCCAGATCGAACGAGCGCGTCTCCGAGAGCGAGAAGACGTTGTGGAAGGTGGGGTCGCTGTTCGGGAAGTCGACCGTGCCGCCGACGCCGATGGCGACGATGTGCGGGACGAAGCGCTCGCCGCGCTGGTCCAGCCGCGCGTGCCGCTCGACGAACTCCCCGGCCATGCCGCGCGGCATGTTCTCCAGGTAGACGACGCTGGTCTGGCGATCGAGCGCGTCCTGCTGCCGGTCCTCGGGCGACACCTTGCCCGGCCGGCTCACCGACGGACGGCGTCCGGGCGCGCCGCCCACGGGTAGCGTCACCGTGCCCCGGATCGCGCCGGTCCCGGCCGGCGCGGTCGTCGCCGCGGGCTCGCGCGCGAGCAGGATGGACGCCGTCGCCGCCGCGAGGGTCAGCGCCACCGCGAGGCGCGCCAGTCGTCTGGGAGTGCGCGTGGCCATCAGAACCAATACAGCAGCTGGGCGCCCGCCATGCCCTGGCTGCGGATGCGTCCGCCCTCGCGCCAGTTGTATTGATACGTCGCCTTCAGTCGGACGTTGCGACGCACCAGGTAGCCGAATCCGCCTTCGACCCGGCGGACCTCGGCGTCCCAGGTCAGGATGTCGCCGGTAGACGTCGTGATCTCGGAGAACCCGAGGCGATCGCCGCGCACCGCGAACGACCAGCGCGGCGAGAGCGCGATGCGGCCTTCGAGCGAGGTGCCGAGCGCCTTCAGGCGCAGGGTCGGATCCCCGTTCAGGAAGGGCGTGCCCCACTGGCTGGCGACGATCTCGCCGCGGACGACGAGGTGGCCGAGCGAGTACTCGCCATCGATGCCGTAGGCCTGCTGGTCGAAGTGCCCAGAGCGCGTCGCCTCCGGCAGGTAGGCGGCGTAGTCGTCCGAGAGGAACCGGCCGCGCGCCGCGGAGACGCCGAGGCTCACGCTCGGGCTCGGCTTCACGCCGAAGCGCCCGGAAATCTGCTTGCCGCCGTTGTCGTCCTCGGTCCGCGGCTGCGAGAGCGTGCCCTGCGTCACCGCGACGCCGGCCTCCAGCTTGTCGCCGTTCCACTGCGCCGAGACGCCGGTGTCCCAGCGGCGCGCCGAGACGAGCGGCACGCCCTGCGGCCCGTAGAGCGCCGTCGCGCGCGGGTAGCGGACCGCCCAGCCGCCGCCGCGGTTCAGCACCAGCTCGCGCCGGCTCGGCGGCGGATAGGGCAACTGGGTCGTCGGATAGCCGTAGGCGAGCGGCTGGCCGATGAGCGGGTTCGTCTCGCCGTAGTCGCGGCGCGCGAAGCCACCGAACACCGGTGGGATCCGCCCGACCAGGACCGAGAACGGCTTGTCCGGCGCCGGCTGGAGCTTGAGGTAGATCGCGTACGGGTAGATGACGTGCCGATCGCTCGGCCCGGGCTCGCGCTCGCGCAGCGAGATCTCGTCGGTGACCTTCGCGACCACCCCGATGCGATCGGTGGCGCGGATCTCGGCCGACAGCGACATCGTCAGCACGTTGAACGCGTCGTGCGAGTAGTCGAACAGGTTGAAGTAGCCGTCGTCCGGCGAGCCGAACGACAGCGAGACGTCGCCGCTGACGACGACGCGGCCGTCACCGAAGGTGATCGGCCGCGACGGCAGCAGGTCGGCGCCGGCGGCGCGGCCAGCCACACGATCAGCGCAATCAGCCCGATTGTGCGCATGCGATCGACGGCGCGGCTCGCCCTGGGTCCAGACACGGTCAGGCGTGGCGTCCAGGGATCGGGCCGGCTACTTCGCGGCTTCGATCACTCCGCACGCCTGGCGCGCGCCGGCATTGCCCGTCGGCTGCGTGGTGAAGTCGTCGGCCTTCTCGTGGATGATCACGGCCTTGCCGATGATGCTGTCCGCACCGCTCAGCGAGATCTGCGTGTCGACGAAGTCGACGCGCGCCAGGCCATAGGGATCCGCCTTCAGGTTGCCGAGGTCGCCGACGTGTCGCGTCGCGGCGTCGCGAGCCGCGTGCGGATGCGTGCTCGGATTGAAGTGGCCGCCGGCCGACGAGGCGTCCGGGGCCGAGCAGTCGCCCTTTTCATGGATGTGGAAGCCGTGCTCGCCGTAGACGAGCCCGCTGAAGCTGCCGACGACGTGGACGCCGCCCGCCTCGGTCGTGAAGGTCACCTCGCCGCGCGGGGTGTTGTTGGCCGTCGCGGTCAGCTTGACCGTCGCCTTGGCGGGCGCACCCTGGCTTGCCGCCTTCGCGCCGCCCGCTTGCGGCGAGCCGGCGGACGCCGCCGAGACGCCAAGTGTCGCCACGCCCGCCACCAGGACTCCCACCAGCACCTGTCTCATGGTCGATCGTCTCCCCTTCAGTGCCGCAATCCGCGGCCAAGGCCGTCATGTTACCCCTTCGACGCCTCCGGGTAACATGGCCGCACCCAGGAGGTTCCGTGAGCCGTCGTTCCCCAGTTCGCGCGCTCGTGCTGGCCGTCGTGGTGGCCGTTGGCGTCGCCACCGCCGGTCCCCACGCGCAGGCGAAGCGGGCGATCACCTCGCCCAAGGCCCAGTTCGGCTTCGACATCGGGGCCGACTACCAGCTCGTCACCTACCGGCGGATGGTCGACTACTGGCACAAGCTCGACGCCGAGTCGGATCGGATGACCGTGGTCGAGATCGGCAAGACCGCCGAGAACCGGCCGCAGCTCATGGCCATCGTCACGGCGCCGGAGAACCAGAAGAAGCTCGCCCGCTACCAGGAGATCGCCCGCCGCCTCGCGCTCGCCGACGGGCTCACCGAGGCGCAGGCGAAGGCGCTCGCCGCCGAGGGGAAGGCGGTCGTCTGGATCGACGGCGGACTGCACGCCACCGAGGTGCTGGGCGCGCAGCAGCTGATCGAGACCGCCTACCGGATGGTCAGCGGCGAGGACGAGGAGACGCAGCGCATCCTGCGCGACGTGATCATCCTGTTCGTGCCGGCCAATCCGGACGGCCAGGACCTCGTGTCCGATTGGTACCTGCGCGAGCCCGACGAGAAGCGGCGGTCGCTCGCCGGCCTGCCGCGGCTGTACCAGAAGTACATCGGCCACGACAACAACCGCGACTCCTACATGTCGACGCAGCCGGAGAGCACGAACATGAACCGCGTGCTCTACCGCGAGTGGTTCCCGCAGATCCTCTACAACCACCACCAGACCGGTCCGTCGGGCACGGTGCTGTTCGCGCCCCCCTTCCGCGATCCCTTCAACTACGTCTTCGATCCGCTGGTCCCGCTCGGCATCGACCTCGTCGGTGCGGCGATGCACCAGCGGTTCGCCGCCGAGGGCAAGCCGGGGGCGACCATGCGGCGCGGGTCCAACTACTCGACCTGGTGGAACGGCGGCCTGCGCACGACCGCCTACTTCCACAACATGATCGGGCTCCTCACCGAGGCGATCGGCAACCCGACGCCGATGGAGATCCCGTTCGTGCCGGCGCGCGCGGTCGCGAGCGGCGACCTGCCGTATCCGATCGCGCCGCAGACGTGGCATTTCCGGCAGTCGATCGAGTACGAGGTGACGGCCAACAAAGCCGTGCTCGACGTCGCGTCGCGCTACCGCGAGACGTTCCTCTACAACGCCTACATCATGGGCAAGCGCGCCATCGACAAGGGCAGCACCGATACGTGGACGACGACGCCGAGCCGGCTGGCCAAGGTGCAACGCACGATCCGCGAGCGGATGGGCGGCGGCCCCACCGGCGGCACCGAGGTCTCGCCCGTGATGACGATGGGCGGGCGCATGGCCGAGGTCCCGCCCGGGTTCGCGAACCTGCTGCGCGATCCGGCGGAGCGCGATCCGCGCGGCTACATCCTGCCGTCGGACCAGCGCGACTTCCCCACCGCGATCAAGTTCGCCAACACGCTGATCAAGACCGGCGTGACCGTGCAGCGCGCGACCGCGGCGTTCACGGTCGCGGGCAAGAGCTACCCGGCGGGGTCGATCGTGATCAAGGCGGCGCAGGCGTTCCGCGCCCACGTCCTCGACATGTTCGAGCCGCAGGATCACCCGAACGACTTCGCGTACCCAGGGGGGCCGCCGATTCCGCCCTACGACAGCGCCGGCTGGACGCTCGCCTTCCAGATGGGGCTCGGCTTCGACCGCATCCTCGACGGGTTCGACGGGCCGTTCGAGACGGTGACGGGGTTCATCGAGCCGAAGCGAGCCGTCGCCGGTGGCGATGCCAGCGCGAGCCCCGCGGGCTATCTGCTCTCGGCGGCGGAGAACGACGCGGCGCGGGTCGTCAACCGGCTGTTGGCCAAGGGCGCGACGGTGGTCCGCTATCCGAAGCACGAGGCGGGCCACGGGACCTGGTTCGTGTCGGGTGCGAGCGCGGGACCGGTCGTCACGGCCGCGGCCGGTGAGC
>Ga0075366_10001905_pt1 | contig 10544 bp, 13 predicted proteins | sample EndMethybrTD3031_FD_72351 | JGI IMG/M metagenome (GOLD analysis project Ga0075366, IMG submission 72351) | Populus endosphere microbial communities from Tennessee, USA - Endosphere MetaG P. TD hybrid TD303-1 | ecosystem: Host-associated > Plants > Roots > Endosphere | place: USA: Tennessee... | reverse complement strand
TGTACAGGCCGTATCAGGCCGGGACTTTACCGGCCGGGTATTTATTTTTGACCGCGATTACGCATTAACGGGCGGTCTCACCTATCAAAACGGGGTACGCGTGGGTACGATTAAAACGGCTGTTGCCGATACCGGGAAATTACAGGTCGACAGAGCGCCCGTTACTTGCGTCTGGTTAGACAACAATTACATAGACAGTAACGGGGAGCTTGTCGTTTACGCGGAGCAGATCTGCGACCCCATGCTTGATGGCGGTGGCGGGGATGGGTACGCAGGCGGTTCTTCGGGCGGTTTTGGCCCGGTCGGTTCGGGTGACGGCGCCATCGTCCAACATGGCGGCGGTGGCGGCGGGGCGGGTAATGCCCCGGCCGCGCCCGCTATTGCGAACCTGCCGGGCGAAAGTAAGCCGGGCATCATTTCCAAAGATTTTATGAAGTGTTTTCAAAACGTCCCCGACCAGGGCGCTACCATGAAAGTAACGGTGTATGTCCAGGAGCCCTGGCCCGGCACCACGTTCAACATCGGCCCCAACAGCGTCGGGCACACGGCCATCGGGCTGACCAAAACCAATGGCGGCCAGACCATCACCCAGGTCATTGGGTTTTATCCCGATGCTACAGGCCTCGACAAAATGCACGCGCCTTCCAAGATCGTCAACAACGGCGGTGACCTGGAATACAACAACAGCATCACCTACACCGTCAGCGCCGCCGATTTTCAGAAGATCAGCGATTACATCGCCAACCCGCCGGCTACTTATGACCTCACCACTTTCAATTGTACCAATTTCGTGTACATTGCCTGCCAAAAGGGAAACATCACCCTCCCCGATCCGTACAGTACGGTCGGGCCTGCCACGCCACCCGGAGCTGCGGCCGTGATGGCACCCGCGGGCCTGGGTGACAGCATTGAAAAACTAAAGGGCCAATCAAACGTCAATACAAACAAAGGCATAACACCAAACAGTAAAGGCGCCTGCCAATAATATACGAACCATGAAAAAATATATTTTAATCATCGTCATACTGATCGTTATCAGCAACTTGCCACTATTCAGTTTCTTTTTACAGGAGACTTACACCTACAGTAATGAAGATAATACGTTTACCTATAGTGAGGAACCAGGGAAAGGGAATTCCTTCTGGGGATGCCAGCGGCAATTCGGCCGGTTTCTATGCCAACATCCGGAAAAAGAACAAGGCAATAACCTGATCTACAGAACCTTCACCATCAAGCCCTGGCGGTTCTGGGAATGGAGAGAAATGATCTTCCACAGTGAGAGATTTGGACTACCTTATAAAAGCCCGGATAAAATTAAACCGGATTAAATCAAAGCTACTCTCTACCTCAATTTGCCACGGGCCAGGACATCGACTCCGAAAATAATGGTATTCTACCTTCTCCGTGTTTTTGAGCACTAAAAACATTCTTGTAATATTGTATATCTGAAATTTAACCGGACGGACACAAAACATCTTATCGATGATTTGTGTCCGTCTGCGGACTACCAGGGACAAATTCCGAACCGCTATGTGGAGGATTAATCTTACGTTAATGCATTCATTAGTAAAACTGATCGCTAAACTTTCCATAATTACAACAGGGGCGTAAATTGCCTCCGTTTATTTTTAAGGAAATTTTGACAACAGCAGCTTGATATTACCTAAAACAAGTTCGGGCTCTTCAAGTTGAATAAAATGTCCGGATTTTAATGTCGTAATATGCGTAAAGTCCTTCAATCCAACCTTAAGGGATTCTACGGCCTGGTATCGTAATTGCATATCTGCCGCAGTATGATTTGCTTCAATTTTCATACTCGTTATTGCAATAACCGGAACATCTGGCAAATGAGGTAGGCCCTCCATGTACTTAAAATCCTCAGTTAATTGCAGGGTTTCTGATGCTATACCTGAATTTGCACCATAAGCTGTTTTAAAAGCTATATAAGACGAATCTATCAGGCCTTGCGAGGGGCGACCATACTTTTCATGAGAAGTATCTACAAATACTAAACCGGCAACTTTCTTAGGATTTTTTATGGCATAATCTCTGATAATAAAGCCTCCTAATGAATGCCCTACAAGTAATACTTTTCTGCCGTTTGCAAATTTGTCAACCACTGCTTCAAGCTCTTTTGTTAAATTATTTATGGTTGCAGGTTCGGTATTGATTCCTGATTTTCCATAACCAGCCCTGTCATACAGCAAAACATTAGCATCTAAAAAAGTAGATATGGATAGGATCTCCGTGGATTTCCCGGTGCTATACCAGGCCGTATGATCGTTCCCGAGACCTGATTCAAAAACAACTAAATATTTTGATTGCTTTGATGCCGAATATGCCATCAATTTATAAGTTCCAAGGTCTACCACAGTTCCAGGATATTCCGGAGCAATATCTTTTTTATGGCAAGAGACGAGAGCGACAGCCACAATTGTAATTATTAAATGGCGTAGTAGTTTAACGATACAGGGGTTGTTCTGATTTAACCTTTCCGGTGTTTTTTTAAAGATCATTATTGCTTTTAGAATTTTAAGTAAATTCAATGCAAACGTGAACATTCTTTAGCATCCTGAGGTTCTGATTTATGAATCCGAACCTATTTTCAAAGACTTAATACAGTTATTCGAGGGGGCGAATTGTTTTCTTAAATTCAGATGGCGTTTGATTGGTGCTTTTTTTGAAAGTGGTGTTAAAAACAGTTTTAGAATTAAAACCAACTGATAAAGCAATTCCCATCAAGCTTAAATGGTCCATGTTGGGGTCATGAATCATTTTTTTTGCCTCTTCTATTCGATACCTGTTAACAAACTGATAAAAATTTTCATTACAGCCTTTATTGATGATGTAAGAAAGCAAGTGAGATGAAATATTCAATTGGGAAGCCAATTTAAACAGGCTTAATTCAGCATCCAAAAATGGCTTTTGGTTGTCCATTGCTTGGATTAACACGAGTTTCATCTCTTTTAATTCATCATCAGAGATCAGTTTTTTCCAAGTTCCTTCTAAACTGGTGTTTTCAATTATGATGGTGTCAATTTCTTTTTTTTCTTGCTTATTAAGCTGAAAAACTTCTTTTTGTCTTAAAGAAAAATAGGCAATAAAAAAAGTCGCTCCAAGATAAATCAGGCTAGCGAAATTGTCAAAAAAGATATTGTTTTTTGCTAGTTTAAAAGAAATATCAGTTATCCAAAAACCAGTTATGATCAATACACAAACCACCACTTGCTTTAACCATTTCAAGTTGATAGCATCCATATTTGAAGTGTAGAGAAGCAAATTCTTTTGATAAAAAGTGATTTTCCTATAGGACATGATACAATATAGAATAACCTGTAAACAGAAAATTACATTAAAAACGGCAATGATTACAACGGCATTTTTTTTATTGGCATCTGTCGGTGGTTGTTTTACCTCAATCAGTAGTGATAGTAAGAGTAGGACTAATATTATAAAAGCGAATGCAAAATGAAAATTATCTTTTATGCGCCATTTTCTTTCAGGCTTTACAAAATAAGCCACACTAAAATAAAAAACCGGGGCTACAATTAAATCCGTTATACCCAGAAAATCATTTATAGGCCTTCTCGTTCCCAAAAACACATTTTTTTCCAACAGATCATTAAACTGAAGAAGAAAAACACACAAGATAAAGGAACCAAACCAGCGGTTAACTCTACTATTAACGTTGTTGAGATTTGCAAAGATTAAAAATGCCAGTAATAAGGTTGGTCCCGCAATAAAGGAACTCAATATTTGCTCCATCAAAATAATTTCCCAAAACTATATATAATGATGAAATTACTAAACATATTACAAGCATTTTGACAGTAATCCAAGATATTCTACTGATTACAATTTACTTCTCTGATCGCAATAACAGCACGTTAGAAAAAAAAGTAGGGCAAGCGACCTATTTTCCGTGCTTGCCCATTCTGGCTCCCCAGACTGGACGGAATTCGAACCGTTTAGTTAAACAATTGAAGTTTTTATGTGAATTGAGCGCGGCTTACTAGAAAGCAACCAGTACAATAATTAATCAGTAATAATTATATCTATTGACCATCAGCGCGTCTTCATATGTGATATTATTAAAATTGATATTTTTATAGCATGTTAGAAAATAAAGCAGAAATAGATTTATTACGAACGATTTTAGGATCTGCCGGTATGAAGCCGGAAGCATTTGACTTATCATTGCCTCACTGGAAATTAAAAAAGTATAAAAAAGGCGAGTTTTATAATGAGTATAAAAATGTTTGTAAGCACCTCGGGTTTGTTATCAACGGCGTGTTTAGGATCTACAGGGTAAATAACGATACGGGTGAAGAAAAGAATATGCTGTTTTTTACTGACCACCAATTTGTCGCATCTTATAAAAGCTTTTTAGCCCAGACAGCCTGCGATTATTATACTGAAGCGATGGTTGATTCACATATATTATATATACATATCGATCACCTGAATGACCTTTATGCACAATCACACCAGTGGGAACGATTTGGAAGGATTGTTGCCGAAACCGCTTTTCATGAGGTTATGGTTAATACCGAAGGATTCTTGTTTAAAACGCCGGAGGACCGTTACCGGGAAATGATGGAAAAACATCCGACTATTTTTAATTCGGTACCACTTTATCACATTGCCTCTTACCTGGGTATCCAGGGGCCGTCACTGAGCCGGATCCGTAAAAGAATGGTTGGAAAGTAAAACTCAACTATCATCAGATTACTGAAATCCTTTAAAAAAGTTTTTTTAGAGGATTTTTCGATTTTAACCTGGGTTAAACTTATTGCTGCTGCATAGCCCGATGTTTGTCATGTCCTAAACAATTAGGCATTAAAAAACATGAAAACAGCAATAATAATGATGGCAATGAGCGTATTAGGTTTTACTGCTCAAGCCCAAAAAGCAACCAACAAAAATTCTAAAACTATTGTACTTGTTCACGGAGCCTGGTCAGATGCCTCTTCGTGGGATGCAGTTACCCCATTGTTAAAATCCCAGGGTAATGAGGTGATCAATGTTAACTTTGAAGGTCATGGAAAAGATACCACCTCATTTGCCTGTATCACCTTTCAAACTTATGTTGACCAGGTAAAAGCAGCCATTGGCACCCGCACTAATGTAGTTTTGGTGGGGCATAGTTTTGCCGGGCTGGTTATCAGCCAGGTTGCTGAACAAATTCCAGCACAAGTTAAAGAACTGATCTATTTGGCAGCAGCGTTGCCGCATGATGGCGATAGCCTTTTAGGACTTGCAAAAGGGGATCCGGCTTCTCATATAGGCAAATCCCTTACTATCGATCAGGAACATGGCGCAGCAATTATAGCGAAGGATGCCGTAGCTGATATCTTTGCCGCTGATGCACCCCAACAAGTTCAGGAATATATTGCCGCTAACATTAAACCGGAGCCATTAGCACCCCTTGCTACACCAGTTCACCTGACTGAGAAAAATTTCGGTAGCATTAAAAAAGTCTATATCCATACCGTTAATGACCATGCCATCAGCTATCCAGCACAACAATATATGGTAAAAGCGAGTAAAGTGGATAAAGTATATACCCTGCAAAGCAGCCATACCCCATTCATATCTATGCCGGATAAACTGGCTGCAATCCTTATCGCTGAAAGCAAATAATTAATCGGAAACATCAAACATAAATTTCACATCATAAATAAAAAAAATAATGAAACGTATAGCAAAAGCACATTGGAATGGTACTTTACAAGAAGGTACAGGAGAAATCAGCACACAAAGTACCGTGCTTGACCAAACACAATATTCATTTAAAACCCGCTTTGCCGATGGCATTGGCACCAATCCCGAAGAACTGATGGCCGCCGCACATGCAGGTTGTTTTTCGATGGCCCTTAGCGCAACCTTAGCACATCACAATATCACTGCAGGCGATATTTTTACGACAGCAACAGTAGATCTTGATATGCAGGCGTTAAGCATTACCGGTATTCATTTGGATTTACAGGCCAGTGTAATTGAAGGTGTAGATGAAGCAACATTCACCGAAATTGCTGAAGGCGCAAAGGCACATTGCATTGTCTCAAAAGCATTGAATGTGCCAATTACATTAAGCGTTGTTTACGCTTAACATAATCTGAGGCATCTGGCAGCACGTGTTACATGAAACTCACCGGATAATATCCGGTGAGTTTTTTATAAGCAAGAAAGCATATACGTATTGTCTCCAAAATGGACATAATACGGACCATATAGTCGAGTAGTTATATATTGTGAATAGATTGTGCGGTAAGAAATCTTTTAATAAGCTAAGTGTATTTTTTAACTTAGCTATTCTTTTGACCCAAATGCGAATTAAAAAGTAAAGTTGAAATAAACCATCTTGTAAAACAAGAGACTTGTAATGTCGATTAATCAAAAATTAACATTTTTTTCTATTCCTTGAAAGTAATTGTTAATAAAATATACACATCGCGACTGAATTCTCGCTAAGTTTTACAAGAAAACTAATGGTGCGGTGATAATACCGGACACGAGCAAAATTTTTAATCAGCTGCCGTATTGCCGGCTTCTCTTTGGTGGTATCTGCTTGCTGGTTGCAGGCTTTAAATCCATACAACCAGCACAGACAATCTACTATTAACATTCAAAAATGCTTAAGTATTTGTCTATTTGCAGTTGTAAGTAAACGCATTGATACCCGCGCCATTTATAGCCATGCTGAGCGGCAAATTCTTATCGTTGTATTGATACGTCACGATGGCATCAATGTCCGTACTCATGTGTGGACGCACATTGTTATACGCCTCTATAGCCATTTTGACTGCCAGCAGTGCTTCAGACCTGGATTTTCATATACGGCTTAAGTGGAATTCCGTTTTAAGAATGCCATTAATCTGTTCTGCCATTGGATTTTCATAAGCCACGCCGTAACAGAACAAACTCATGAACTTTCCCGATGGCTAGCAGTACATAACTAACCATCGGGTTTAATTCTATTAGTATGGTGAGCAGAGAGCCTTATAGGTCCCGAAGACCGCCATCCAGTAACAATTCGGCACCCAGCATAAAGGCAGAGTCATCCGAAGCCAGGTAAAGCGCCGCCGCTGCCAGTTCTTCTGGCATTGCTACGCGTTTCACCGGCGTGAAATTCCCCATAGCTTCTTTCATTGCTAAAGCCTCTTCTGCGTTGCTGGTGACCGAAGCAAATACTGGTGTATCAACCGGTCCCGGGCTTAAGGCATTGACACGTATTCTCCGGTCAAGCAGGTCGGCAGAAAAACTGCGGGCCAATGAACGGATGGCAGCCTTGGTGGCTGAATAAGCCGCATGGTTAGGAATACCCTTGCCGTTAACTGTAGAAGAAATCAGAACCACCGACGCGCCGTCTTTTAATACGGGTAGGGCTTTTTGTACCGAAAAGAAAGCGCCTTTGAAATTGATATCACTCACCTGGTCAAATTGTTCCTCGGTAAAATTCGCCAGTGGTGATAAAACGTAAACACCGGCATTGACAATCAAGATGTCTACCTTGCCCATGTGGTCTGCTACTGTCTGATAGATTCGGGTCAGGTCATCCAACTTGGAAACATCGCCCTGGATGCCGAGTCCGTTATGGCCGACCTCTGCAATGGCTTGATCGATAGCTTTTTGGTTGCGGCCGGTAATGGCGACTTTGGCGCCTTCCTGCGCAAAACGTTTGGCTATGGCTAAACCAATACCGCTGCTACCCCCGGTAATAACCGCTACTTTGTTATTTAATTTTTGTGACATAATATAAATTTTAGATCACAAAGTTGGGTGTAACCGTACTTACAGAACGATGAACTATCTTAAGAAAAACACGTGAACTGGTTCACTTTTTTCGCACCTTGTCGTTACGGATCTTTGACAGAAATTCGCGGGTCATATTAAGGTAAGAGGCAAGTGCGTATTGGGGCAGGCGTTGTACCACCCGCGGGTAATTGGTAACAAATTCATTATACCGTTCTTCAGCGCTTTGCGTTAAATTAGATACAATTCGCCGCGCAAGGTAAGCAGCCGAACGCTCAGCCATCAGCCGGAACAGTGTCGCCAATTCCAAATTGGCTTCTTTGAGTTGCTGTTCGGCCAGGTGATCGATCTGGAGAATGGTACTATTTTCCAGGGCTTCTACGAACTGCGTGGCCGGCGTCTGATGAATGTAACTGTTATAGTCCGATAGCCACCAGTCCTCCACCGCGAACTGTATGGTATGTACGTTTCCTTTATCATCTATTACATAAGAATGGAAAGCGCCTTTCAACACGTAGATCCGGTATTTAGCCACAAAGCCGGGCTGGATGAGCAATTGTTTTTTTTTGATCTTCACCACCTGGAACGCAGCTGTCAGCCGCTCCATATTTTCAGGTGAAAGGCGGGTCTTATGATTTATATTTTCGATGAAGGGCGAAAGGTCTTCCATAGCGTCAAATTACAAATTAACGCTTTTTTTCGTAAAGCACCTTTTGTAAACCAGTTCACCTTTTTTGAGAGAACGGTTGGGTAATTTTGCCATCTGCTAATAGGGCCGATCCTGATTAGCGTTTTTTTCTAATTCAATAAATAAGTATCATGGAAAAATTTGCATTACTCGCACGCGTGGAAGCTAAACCTGGCAAGGAACAGGAAGTCGCTGATTTCATAAAAAGCGCTTTGCCATTGGCACAAGCAGAAACAGAGACTGTGCGTTGGTACGCTCTACAAATCGGGCCATCCACATTTGGTATTTTCGAGACCTTTCCGGAAGGGAAATCTTCACAACGGTATTGTTCTTTTTTGCACATAATAAATTACCTATGGTTGGATTTCCTTCTTTTCTTACCGGTCATAATAGTTTACGTACATCTGTAGCTGGCCTATATCCTAATGGGTGAACTTTGTCGTCTTTATCTTTATGATAACAAAGCATTGCAAAAGCCGGTTGTAAAAAACAAGGTCAATCCGCTTGATTTTAGGCAACAACGCGCCATTGAATTTGTGACCTTTCAGGTCGGCTATTGTCTTTGGATTTCTCATGACTATCTGATTGATTTGATAGCCAATTGATTTGATAGCCAAAGGTGGAAAGTTTGAGCGGTGGGTGTTCGCAAGAGGGGCGGTAGTTGCGAACGATTTGAGGTGATTCAATAACGAATCATTATACTAATCCTTGCTTCCTATCTGTGCCTCAATGTTTATTGAGGTTGCACCTTTTCTTTACGCGATTAATCGTCTAAGAAAACGACCATGGTTGTATTACTAAACATCAGGTTAAACACGTCAGGCTATTTATTCTGAATTGAATTAACCTGTTGGCGGATTTATTAAATTAAATAATCCTATTAAATTAAATATAGCCTAAGATTGTAAAATTACAAGGAGTTGGAAATAAAAGAAGAGGAGAAATTAAAGATGGTGCTATTAAAGATAATGATGTAGATAATCACTTTTATAATGAAAAAATTATAAAAGTATATACTAAAAAAGTATATTTGAGGTATAAAAGGAAAAAGAAGGAGAACTGGGCTTAATCGTTAAACCTCCCAGTTCCTATACAACCGCCTCTCACGGAGTTACCTTCTACCTTAACTGAACCAAAAGCTACTGCTCGAACAGTGGCTTTTTTTCTTTTCAAGGGTTTATCAATTACTTGATAATTAAACGAATATACGGCTTCTCATTTAATTCTTAAAATGTTTTCCATCAACATAGTAAATATGTGATATAAGTCATTGATAATAAATTTATTACCTGTTATTTTTCTCACTTAATGAAAGTCTGTATAATTTTATAGTGTAAGTATTTATAGTAAATACCATTATGGAAAAAGAGATAAAATACCCATTCAGGGTAGGAATAGAAAAGTTAGAATTTTTTAACGAAGAGGTTCATCAGGAATTTAAAAATGATTTTGATGAAGTATATAATGTATTCTTAGCTGAGTTAGACCAACTAATGTTTAAATGGGGTGTAAGAAAAATAGATGCTCATATATTTTCAAGTGTATCACTTGAGCGGAACTCTACCCCATAAAGTTTTACCTTTAAGTATGTAAAAATAATCTTTAGGATTGTCTGACAAATCAAAATCAGGGAATTTTAAATCAGCGACATTATCGCCAGATTTATACTCATTCCCTTCAATTATCAAATTTGTCGTAAGCAATAACTTATTGTTTACGCTGACAAATAAGTCATCAAAATTTTTCCTTTTTTGTACCATTTTTAATTTAATTATTTTCCGCTTTATAAAATTTTATGGTTTTTTTAAACTTCTTAATTTTCCTAATAGGCTTTCATATTGGTAAGTTGCTTTTAATATCTCCTTTGCAAATTCAATGGAAATTTCTATTTCATCTTTTCCAACTTGCTCAAATGTTTTAGCTTCAATATGTGCAGCATCATTACCTAATAATCTTAATTCATCCATTGCCTCAATAAGTTCCTTGGGTATCATAATCTTACTACCCAAATCCTTTAATCTCTTATATAAATTATCCCCTTTTGTTTCTTCATGACTACAGATTTCTTCCAAAGTTTTCCGTACCATGATAGCAGATGCAA
>Ga0075366_10001904_pt1 | contig 10546 bp, 11 predicted proteins | sample EndMethybrTD3031_FD_72351 | JGI IMG/M metagenome (GOLD analysis project Ga0075366, IMG submission 72351) | Populus endosphere microbial communities from Tennessee, USA - Endosphere MetaG P. TD hybrid TD303-1 | ecosystem: Host-associated > Plants > Roots > Endosphere | place: USA: Tennessee... | reverse complement strand
AGCTTGTACTATCATTACTGTTTTTCAAAAATAAGCCTGAATCAGTTTTAGTGATCAGGTTTGCCTTGCGGAAATCCCGGTTGAGCAGGAGGTCAAGCTGTGCTATATCAGCCGATTCGCCGTTTTTGACCAGGAACCCGTGATACGAATTGCTCACCACCGCAAATGCCACATAAACAATGGCAATTAATATCCCCGACACCAACAGCGCAATGGTTACTTCCATAATGGTGAATGCCTTTAATTTATGGTTTAGCATCTTTACTGATCATTATTTCGGCAATCTTTGTTATTTCCTGCTGGTTTTCATCATAGGCGGTCAAATACAACTCGTTTAGGCCCGGCTCGTTTTCAACAGGTTTAATGACGGGTATAATCCTGAAGCCATCCTGGTTAAATGGTTCCTGGGGCAATTGCAGCGACAGGTTTGCCTTTAAAAGAATATTTCGGAGGACAGCTGTCGCCCGTATCTTTTTTGTAGAGATTGCCTGCTGCGTTACATTGGCAAATATCATCATAGCCATGCCAAATACTACTACGATGATTACAAGGGCTATTACCACTTCTGTAATGGTAGCAGCCTCCAGCATACCTTTTTTTGCTATTTTATCTCCAGCCATTGTAGTATTTTTTTTTCGGTTGAAGCTACGGGGATAAGGTCGCTGGCCAGGTAATATCGTGATAAGCCAGGAGCATCTATTTTCAGGTTGATCAGGTAGTTTTCATACCGGGTAAACGCCGTTTGGTACATAAAACGCCCGGTGAAAACGCTTCCTTTAACCATTGCACTGTCTTTGGTCGAAAAGATATGTTGTGCGTAAATCTGTCCGCTTATCTGGGCCCCTTTGCCCACACTGATGGTTGCAGGCAAGGCCGAGGGTTCTTTTTCATAAGTAAATATCACGCCGCTAACCCTGGAGTTTTGGCCAACGCTAATTTGTGGCGGGAATCCTACCAGGGGAGATTTATAACGGAGCAAGCCCAGGCACGAAGGATATGCCAGCCGGCAATTTCTTTCAACGCTGATCGAATCTGAAGCGAAGAGCTGGCAATTGCCCCGGAAACCGCTTTTAACAACGATAGCCTTTGCAAACACCAGCACATCATTCAATGTAGCGCTACTATCTATAGTGAGCAACGTATCGGCATACAGGATAATATTGCCCGATAACCTGGTGTTTTTTAAAATATAAGGGTTATTGCCCAGGTTAACTACCTCGGTTGGGCCGCGAAACGAACGATGCAGTGTGTCTGCTTTCCAATTTGTATTGACCGGCCCCCTTTGCAAATTAAACAATTCATCAAGCACCTTCAGGCGGCTTTCGTTCAGTGGCGGCAGGTTGCGTTGACTGTCTTGTATCTTCCCAACAACCAGCCTTTTGTCTCCTTCATATGCTTTGTTGTCTACATATGCCGCTTTCACCCCGGCTTTTGGCAGATAAGCATCGCCGAGGATGGCTGTTTTGCCACTTACCGATACAGGCCTATCCTCGTCGATGAGATAGATAGCTGCCCATTTGGATGAATCGATTCCGAAAGCGGTAGAAAATACCTTTATTAATGTGTCCTGTTGTTTGAACGCTTCCACAACGCCAATATCATAGATGCCCCAACGGATATTTTTGAGATGTACCGAATCGTCGCCATTATTGAATAAGCTCAATGTTTTCCCTTGTAAGTAAGCGATGTCTTTAGTCCGCAGTAATATATGTACACCCGAAGAAAGGTTATCCTGCAATCGGTCGAACCGGGATTTTACCAGGTATTGCCCCCGGAAAAAATAAGCAGCCAGCACCAGGGCTGAACAGATCAAGGCAATTACCAGGCTGATAATAATAACAATATAGAGCGCCGAGCCTTTAAGCATGGCCTTTACCCTGCCGGGGCTTCTTTTTAAAAATATTGATCTTGTTGAAAAATGACCTGGGCTTACCATTCAAGGCTTTACCGTTGCTGTAATAAACCGTCCTCGTCGAATCGGGGCTCTCATGAAACACGACAGGGCCGTTTAATTCATCAAGATGGTACTTTCCGCTTTCTTTCAATCTGCCATCCTGGTTAAAAAAGCTGAAGGCGCCGGAACGTATGCCATTTCGCCAGTTCACAACCTGTATCAATGTACCGCGCTCGTCCCAGTCCTTCCAGGTACCATCCTTTAAGCCTTTTTTAAAAGCGCCTTGTGTCCGTGGGTTATGGTTCAAATACGTTTCTGTATAGGTGCCGTTTAATAGCCGGCCGCTATAACCACCCTGAAGAATATGCACCTTATTGGTTGCGTACCAATAATAAGTCAGCCCGCTTTGTGGCTCCGGATTTGAATTAACGGGTATAATTTCTGCTGATATCGTTTTGTCGGTATCGGCGATCCTTATCTTATGCGAGCTATAATCCGGCATTTTTTGTCCAAATGCGATGCTGTGAATTAATAGAAAAAGGAATGTGTAAATAAGCTTCATTTAAATTGCAGGTTGGAGATGGATATATTTGGTTTTGCCTTCACGCTTCACCAACACGGAATCTTTCATGTTCCGAAGCAGTTTGAACTGCCCAACAGTTTCGCCTTCGCTCATCATTGTTTCCTGGCCGTTGACTTTCATAAAAGCGATTAGTTTTTTTGAACCAGGGTTTTTGATATAACCTGAATACCGGATGATATCCCAGTTAAAAGGCGGTGTCACGTTTATTCTCGAAATTCCGGCCATTGACCGGTTTCTGACTGAAGGTTTTGCGGTATCTTTTTTTGCCGCCAATCCAAAAGGATCTCTGTAATTCAACTGGAGATGGCCAGTGTCTTTGGCCACAGTATAATCGTTAAAAACTTCTTTGGGCGCTGGTGAAGGTGTCAAAGCATCGTCGGCCCCACCGCTGTAAGCCATTATGATCCGATAAATTATCAATCCCCACACAGTGCAGACCACAAGGATCAGCCCAATCGTTAACACTTTGTTTTTTTTTATCATCACATTCCGTTTAAAACAACACAAAGTTCCTTAATCCGCTGGCTTTTCCTTCTTTTCCGGAAGCATTTAAGGCGCTTACTTTCCAATATATTTTCTCGCCGGTAACGCCAAGATTAAAGTTGTAACCGGTTGAATTAACAGCTATAGGGAAATTATTACTATATAAAGTAGTCGAATCACTTTTAAATACATATAATTTATAACCCGAAACACCCGTAACGGAATTCCAGCTTAATTGCACCGGCAAACTGATAGAACTCCCGTTTGCCGGCGATACGAGGCTTACCTGACCGGGGAGCGGCAATTGGTAGCTAACATAATTAATAGCCGACCATTTGGATTGTTCGGTCTCATTTTCAGCCCTTACGCGCCAGCCATATACCTGATCCTTAGGAAAGGTGAAATTGACCTGAAGCCCGGGAACAACCTGGTTATAAACCAACGCGTCTTCATTTGCAAAGTTATTTGTATCAATCTCCACCTGGTATTTAGTGGCGCCGTATAAGCTGTTCCATTTAAACAGGGCTGCATTTACGCTTGTTACCACATTGTTGGCCGGTGATGAAAGGGTGACCGTTTGATTGGTTAGTGATGATTCTTCAACAATAAAGCTCCTGGCTGCAGAATAATCAGTCTGGGAACTACCGTTTTCGGCCCTTACCCGCCATTGATAATTGCCCGGTTCAAGCGTCGCTGTAAATTTATCATCTTTAACCAGCGTATCCAGGATCAGGCTTCCAATAGAATCAAAGCCCGGTGTTACCACTTGCAACCGGTAAGCCAGTGCATCTTCCACGCCGTTCCACCAAAAGTTAACCGTGTATTTAGTACTCTGGTACTGGTCTGCAGGCGCTTCAAGCACCACCTGCCTTTTGGCGATGGATGGTTCTATGAACTCCTTACATGACGATATCAGTATATTTGATGCTAAAAAGACGGGTAAAATATAAAATAAGTGTTTAAGTTTCATTCCGCTCTAATTTAAGAATAAGTCTTTATTATATGAAAATAATATGAGATAATAAAGAATTTCAAAATACAAGAGACATCTTGATTTGATTTTTGTTATTCGAATCGGTTTCAGGAAGCCAGATGAAAGGGCAGAAAGTTTTCATCCAGGCAGGCCCGGGGCGGAGCAGCAGCATTTGCCATCCTCCTGGCGTAATACCTAAGCAAATACCAATAATGAAGCGGTAAAATTTCACCAAACACGTGGTCCGAAGTTAAATATCGCGTTTTAAGGCGGTGATAGTGACAGACATCACTTTTTAAGATCAAAACGGTCATTTTTAAACCGCTGGCCTAACCTTAGCTTTGGTGGGTTAATCATTCCAGAAATTAAAATTTAAAATCATGTTGGGAGCACTTACAGACTTACAGATAGAGAGTTTGCTGAAACAGCAGGTTGCCGGGCGTATAGCATGCCATGCTGACGGAACAACTTACATCGTTCCGATAAACTACGTTTATAGCGCGCCGTATATATACAGCCATTCTGCAAATGGCAAAAAGATAGAAATGATGCGAAAGAATCCTGGAGTATGTTTTGAAGTTGACGACATTCAAAGCATTTTTAGCTGGAAAAGTGTAGTAGCCTGGGGCCATTTTGAAGAGATAACTGACATAGACGAGAAAGCCCGGTTGATGCAGGGCATTATACATCGCATTATGCCCCTGGCAAGCCATCCGGCAAATCACCCCTCGCATGGGATAACCGAAAACGACAGCGACGTAGGCGATAAAATCGAGCTTATAGTTTATAAGATAAATCTTCATAAAAAGACCGGCCGGTTTGAAAGCAATTGAAGCCGGCTTGATAAGGCATATATAATTGATGATCACAAACCATTTCTATAATGACAGGCGTCATGTTTTCTATGAAAAGCATTTGTGAAATTTACACTTGAGAATTATAAACCCTACCCAATGAAAACGATTATTGTAATTAACGATGGATCATCAGCCGCAGCTAATGCTTCAAAATTGGCGCTCCATATAGCCCAGGCAGTACAAGCAAATATTTTAGTTGCAAATACCTATAAGATAAGCACAATGGCCCGGGCAAAGGTGATGGCTGGCCACAATGTTCAGCTACCATTGTTAATTGCAAAAAATCGCCTGGTGCGGATGTTAAATACCCTTAACCGTGGGTCGGCAGGCTTTCTGCCCGAGATATCAAGTGTGGACATAGCGGATTTTGATACCACCCAACTTGCCGCAATGATCATCAGCAAAAATATTTGGTTAATGATGAGCGGAAGCGCGGTAGCCATGAAAGATGAACCGGGACAAGCGCGATTGAATTTGCAAAGCGTTTTAAATAAGGTACGGTGCCCATTATTGATAGTACCCGAAAATTGGGCGTTAAAACAAATAGAACGCATTACCTATATTGCCGATTTGCGATATTGCCGCGCCGCTATTGTAAACTACCTTGCTCAGCTGGCTCAACCTATGCAGGCAAGCATATCCGTAGCCCATTTATCGGCCAAAGGCTTGCCTGATATTGAGGAAGGATATGGCCAGCGCTTGTTTACCGAACAAATTGCAGGCCATGTACACGGTGCCCAGGTTGGCTTTAATAACATCAGGGAAAAAGATATTAATACCGCGGTAGATGTCATCATTAATGGGATGCATAACGATATGCTGGTCCTTGTAAACCACAGGTATCATTTCGAAGAAATTATCGGGTATTATTTGGCGAACGCACTCCCCGGGCATGTTACAATACCATTGATGATATTTCCGTATTAAACTATCTGGTAATGGGGGTTTATTTAAGTTCCGGGTAGCAAAAATTACCAACAGATCCGCGGCCGTGTTAAATAGAAAAAGGTACTGCCATAAGCAATACCTTTTCCATTGGGCCTGATGCCTGTGGTACTTAAAACGCCGCTTTAATCTTATCTTTCGTAGCGCTTAATTCTTCGGCGGTAAAGCTTAGCTTGGGGCGCGAAAAGTTAAGATCGTCAACCTGGTTCAGCGGGATAAGGTGAATGTGCGCATGTGGTACCTCGAGGCCGATAACAGCCACGCCAACCTTTTTACACGGTATCGCTTTTTTAATAGCCGTAGCTACAATTTTAGCAAAGATTTGCAGGCCCGTATAGGTTTCATCATCCAGGTCGAAAATGTAATCAACTTCTTTTTTAGGGATCACCAGCACATGCCCTTCGGCCAGCGGGTTAATATCCAAAAAAGCTAAAAACTCTATACTTTCGGCAACAACATATGCCGGAATCTCGCCTGCTATTATTTTTGAAAAGATGCTCATTGTTAATTAATCAATTTGAATATTTGAGGATTTGAAGATGAGATTAACAATTTGACATTTTCAAATTCTTAAATCTTCAAATTCTCAAATTAACGGCTCACTTCCAATATTTCAAATTCTATTTTACCAGCCGGCACGGTGATCTCAATTTTTTCGCCTACTTTTTTACCTAAAAGGCCTTTGGCTATGGGCGATGCTACTGATATTTTACCGGCTTTCATATCGGCTTCGCTTTCGGCTACCAGCTGGTAGCTCATGGTTGCACCGTTTTTAAGATTTTTAATTTTAACGATAGACAACGCTAATACCTTTGATGTATCCAGTTTAGATTCATCCAGTAAACGGGCATTAGCTAAAACTTCCTGCATTTGCGAAATTTTGGCCTCGTGCAAACCCTGCGCTTCCTTAGCCGCATCGTATTCGGCATTTTCCGATAAATCGCCCTTGTCGCGCGCTTCGGCAATTTGTTTTGATATATCCGATCGCCCGGTTGTTTTTAACCTTTGTAATTCTTCTTTTAGTTTTTCTAAACCATCCTTGGTAAAGTATGATACCTCTGCCATAACACGTAAATTAATTATTGTTTATCCTATTGGTTATCCAAAAAAAACCGCCCTCCCTTTTTTAAGAAGGACGCAATGACTATAAAAACAAACAAGACTATATGGGCCATGCCTACATAGTCTTGTTTAGTAATAAACGAAGATAAGTTATTTAAGTTTTAATATGCAAATTTATTTGGAGGAGGCGAGTTGGTACCCGTTGCGTGGTTCGGGGTTCCTGTAAAATAGTGGAGCGATTATCGTAAACAAAATACACGAACCTCGATCCCCGCCACCGGCAACCGGCCTCAGGCAACAGGAACCAATTTCTCCGCCATCACTTCACTTATCTTCCGGTACGAATCAAACGTCCATCCGGCAACGTGAGGGCTCAGGATCACCTTGCCACTCTGACGTAGCTCATCGTACCAGGCCTGCTCGGCCAGGGTGGGGAATTTTTCTACTTCAAGCACGTCTAACCCTGCACCTAATATTTTACCTTCCTTAATGGCTTTTAATACACTACTTACTTTTGCGGTTTTGCCACGGGAGGTGTTAATGAGGAAAATGGGTTTTTTAAAATGAAAAAGGTATTCGTCATCAACCAACCCGTTGGTTTCTGATGTCAGGGGCACATGTATGCTTAGTACGTCGCTCAGCTTTACTATCTGCTCCATGCTTACTTCGCGTGCATAGCGGTCGCTAAAGCCGGTTTTATACTTATCATAAGCAATTACATCAACCTGGAAACCCGATAGCTTACGGGCAAAGCTATGCCCCATATGGCCGTAACCAATAATGCCTACAGTTTTTCCTTTAAGCTCATAACCGCGGTTGCCCTCGCGTTCCCATTTGCCATTCCTGATCTCGGCATCGCCCCGGTTAAAATTGTTCATTAGTGAAAGCAGCAGGCCAATAGCATGTTCGCCTACCGCGTCTGAATTTCCTTCGGGCGCGTTAATGAGTTTGATGCCTTTTTGGGCGGCGTAGGCCTCGTCAATATTATCCATACCGGCGCCGGCACGGGCAACAAATTGCAGGTTGGTGGCCAAATCAAAAACCTGCTTGGTTACCAGGAATTTCGACCGGATAACCAGCCCGGCATAATTGCCAATAATCGCTAAAGCTTCTTCGGTTTTTATGGTCGGCCTGTAATCGCAGGTATAACCTTTGGCTTCGGCCTGCTCCATAAATATGGGATGTATATCATCAACAATAAGAATGTTATTTTTCAACTGAACTTAAAATTTTTATGAACCACAAATTTACAAAACAAGCATGATACTTATGGGGTTAACTATTTGCGTAGAAACTTAATTAAAATAAACAACTCAACCCCGCCATTTTTACAGGCCCTATAAACTGGCACGGGAATAGCGCATCAATATACAGGGGGATCACCACCTTAAACATAAATCAATAAAAATGAAATCATTAAAGCAAATAGGTACCGATATAAAACATTACTCCGAACAATTATCGCACGATGGGTTTAAGCAGGTGTTTGATCATATAGACCAATTGAATATTAAAAAGGGCGTCGACAAATTGGGCCTTGATAAATTTATAAATCAATGCGCAATTATGGCTGCCGGCAGCGGCGCCATATCGGGCAGCGGCGGTGTTTTAACTATGGTGATAGGCATGCCTGTTGATGTGCTCAACCTGATAACCCAGCAATTCAGGGTTACTATGGCTATAATGTACCATAACAGGGGCCGCTACCAAATGGGGTTCGACGAGTTTATGAAACTGGTGGCCATATCTTTTAAAGTAGAAACCGGCATTGCCCTTAGCAAAACCATGATGGAAAGCATTGCCGAAAAAATCATCCTCAACATGGGCGTTCGCACCGCCGAGCGGTTGGTACCGGTTGTTGGCGCTGTTATTGGTGGCACAACCAATTATATGTTTATAAAACGGATGGCCAAATCGGTTAAGGAGATGCAGGCGCAGCCGGTGGTGATACAGGTGAGTTAAAATCAACTCATAAAAAGCGATGGTTATTATACATCGCTTTTTATAAGCAATAACGGTTATTTTCGTTTAATATAATAAATAATCTGGGTACCATAACTAGTTACAGTGCTATCGGCTTTTTTATTTTTGGCCTTATCAACCTTTATGGTTTCTAATTGTATTTTTACCTCGTAACTTTTGCTTTGGAGGGTGGTGCAAAGCATGTTAGCAGGTAAGTTATATGTGTTTTCATAATCATACTCTGCAGGAGGGTTTTTATATTGAGCAATCTTTTCAGGGTACTGTAATAACTTGTCGGTTATGTCGGCGGTATTGAACCTTATCTTTTCCCCGTTTATTTCAAGGATATGTGAATTGTCAATATTTATCAACACAAGCGATAGGCCTTCCGATTTATCGGTAACAGTATCTGCCCCCCTTGTTGGACTAAAAGAAAGGTCATATCCTTTAATGTCTCGTATATCTGAAACGGCGTTGAAAGTATAGTCAGTAATAACCCTGGGCTCTTCTGTTTCATTATACCACATTTCGAAGCTATTTAAGCCCAGGTATTGTTTGGCCCAGTCAAATTTAATACCTCTTAACTCCTGCCTTCCTGCCAGCCTATCATTATATTTGTAATGACTTTTTAGTTTTCCCAACGAATCGGCAACTAATGTTAGGTTCTTGTTTAAATATGGTTGCAGTGGTTCAAGGTCATAGCTAAAAATAAAATAATTCAGTTCGCTTACTGCCCTGCTACCTTCTTTCCGACTGATTTTTTTACTGTCGACAGCTACGATCTTCCCATCCTTAACCGAATTATTCTTTTCAAAAAATTTGACAAGGATGCGTCTTTGCGAATACATGGAAACCGAAAACGCACTTTGGGGGCCATAAATGGATAGCAGTGTAAGAATACAAAGCGATATGGGAATCACCTTTATGTTTTGCTTTTTAAAGGCCAAAAAGAAAACAGAGATAAACAGCAACCAGCAGGCAAGCGCCAATAAAAAGTATCGCCACTCAGTAATGCCATATTTAAATACCCGAGCGCCAACGGCAACAAATAACAAGCCCAGTAGCGGTACCATCAAAAAGTAAAAGCTGCGGGCGTAGGTTTTAAGCCATTTGTTACCGTCGTGGTCTCTGATGGGGTAAACAAGCAGCAGGGAAAGGATGCCAAACACCGCGTAGCTTAATATAAGGTTGGATACCAAGCCCTTGGGTAGGCTCCATTGAATAAGTATTTTAACCTCGTAAGCTAACAGGATAAGTACATAAATGGTTGATAGGGGAATGAGTACATATTGAGTAAATATCTTAAGCGCCTTAGGATAGCTTAAATCTTCGTCGAGCGCGGCTGTATCAGCCGGAACGCCGGCCAGGAAGAACATAGTTGTAAATACGCCCACTATCCAAACCCATAATATGGCATAGGTATCCCACTCAAAATCGAAGTTGAACAAAAAGTTGGTGGCGCCTATGGCGGCGGCTATTCCTAAAAATAGCACAACGCCATATAATACACTGGTTAAAAAGCGCAAAAACAAAGTTTTATTAAATTGCCAGAAACCATTAACCTGCCCCTTCCCCGTAAATGCCGCAAAGGCAACCAGTAAATGAAACGCAAGCGATAGCAGGAAAAACCGAATATAATCGGCCTCACGGGCAGTTGGGTCGATGATGAAAATAAGCGATGCTGCAAAAAGCGCGGCTATAATTTTTATAATGAGTTTATTTTGTTTGCTAAATGGCTGGCTTTGTGTAAACAGCGTTGCCGACAGGCTTAAAAGCAAGCCCAGGTT
>Ga0075366_10001903_pt1 | contig 10547 bp, 6 predicted proteins | sample EndMethybrTD3031_FD_72351 | JGI IMG/M metagenome (GOLD analysis project Ga0075366, IMG submission 72351) | Populus endosphere microbial communities from Tennessee, USA - Endosphere MetaG P. TD hybrid TD303-1 | ecosystem: Host-associated > Plants > Roots > Endosphere | place: USA: Tennessee... | reverse complement strand
CAGTTGCGTCTGCATGGTGTCGCGCGCCGCCTCGATGGCCACGCCCACGCTGCCGAAGAACGCAAGCAGCAGCGCCCCGACGAGGAGCAGCCAGATCTGGCGGATCAGTGACATGGAAGCACCTTGTTCATTGGAATCCTTCGGCTCGTGCCTTCACAAGAATTTCGCGCCAGCGAGACAGGCGCGCGGTCGGGTCGCCGGCGGTCTGCGAGCCCACGCCTTGCCACAAGCCTTCGCTGTTGAAGCTGAACACCGGCGACAGATCGGGCCGCCGCGATGCGGGTCGAACGTCGGTGATGAGATTGTCGAGAATCTGCGGCTCCGCGTTGGGCGTTGCATAGTAGGCGAGCACCATGTGCGCCTGAACCGCGCCGCCCGGCCCACCGACCTGGGCTCGAACATACACGAGGCGCAGCTTCTGGATCGGCATGCCGATCGCCACGAGACTGAAATACTTGGCAATGGCAAAGTCCTCGCAATCGCCGCCGCCCTTTTCCATCATTTCGAGCGGGCTCGCCCAATAGTCCACCTGTCCCCACAGCTCCATGTCTTCGCGCGACTGGACTCGGCGGTTGAAGAACTGGTTGAGCGCCGCGAGCTTGCCCTCGTCGTCGAGGTCGATGGACGACTGCATCACCGTCTGCAGCGCCTTGGCGCCTGCGAGTGCACGCGGGCCCTGCTTCTGCGCCGCAGCGAGCATCCGGTCTGCGTCCCACGCGAGCGGGTGCAGTGCCGTGAGCAACAGCGCGCCGATCGCCACGACCTGGAGCCACGCCCGCACAAGAGCCCAGGCTCGCGCCGCGTGCGGGCCAATGCGCGGCGCGCGCGCGGTGGGCATCGCGGACGTTGACAGGACGGCGTCGATCACGGTGTCGTGGCGTTACGTTTCGTTGTCGTCCATCGACGCTGCAACTTGAGGCTTGTGCAAACGGTGCGTGACCTGGATCACGCGCCGGGTGGTTTTTGCGCCGCAGCGGTCGAAACGACGTGTTTCTAGTCTGTGAATTGGCACACGCTACCGCCCGGATTGCGGATTGAACCACTCATTCAGAGGGAGTCCCGCGATGTGAGCACGCATACACTCTCGCCCATCGCACGAATTTTCAGCACGTTGGCATGTCTCATCGATGGGCCACGGACGGAGGGTTTCAGTGCCGGATCACTCACCAAAGCATCCATATCCCATGCGATTCAAGACCCTGGCCCTTGTCGCCGCGATTGCATTGCTGCCCTCTGCGATGAGCGCCACGGCGCAGACCGCACAGCCCACCGATCCCCTGAAGGCCGCCATCGAAAAGGCCATCCTCACCAACCCCGAGGTCTCGGCGCGCTTCAATGCATACCGCGCTTCGGTCGACGCCAACGATGCGGCTCGTGCGGCCTACTACCCTCGGCTCGACCTCAACGCCTCCGTCGGCCACGACAGCGACAAGATCAGCACGCGCAGCCCGGAAGCACAGTCGCTCAGCCGCGCCGGCACGTCGCTCTCGCTCACGCAACTGCTGTGGGACGGCCTCGGCACGCAGCGCGAAGTCGCGCGCGTGGGCCATGAGCGGCTGTCGCGCTACTTCGAACTTCTCGACGTCACCGAACAGACCGCGCTTGAAGCGGCGCGTGCCTACTACGACGTGCAGCGCTTTCGCCGCCTTGTCCAGTTGGCTGAAGACAACTACGTGCAGCACAAGTACGCCTCGCTGCAGATCCAGTCGCGTTTCAAGGCCGGGGTGGGCCGCGGTGTCGATCTGGAACAGGCCAACGCGCGACTGGCCCTGGCCGAATCGAATCTCAGTACCGAGCTTGCCAACCTGCACGACGTGACGACGCGCTACATGCGCGTGGTCGGCGACGCGCCGCCCAGACAACTGCCGGCCTTGTCGCCGCTCAACAAGTCGATGCCGGCCAGCGCCGACCAGGCGATGAACACCGCCATCCAACAGAGCCCGGCCGTGAGCGCGAGCATCGAGACCCTGCGTGCCACGCGTTCGAGCGTGGAAATACGCCGCTCGGCCTTCCAGCCGCGCGTCGAAGCCCGCGTCCGTGCAGGCGGCGGCAACAACTTCGACGGCGTGCGCGACCAGAAGCGCGACAGCTCGGCCGAAATCACGCTGAACTGGAACCTCTTCAACGGGGGCGCCGACGCGGCCCGCGTTCGCCAGCAGGTCAACCTCTTGAACCAGGCGGCAGACCTGCGCGACAAGACGTGCCGCGACACGCGGCAAGTGAGCGTCATCGCGTTCAACGACACGCGCAAGCTGGTCGATCAATTGGACATGCTCGACCGCAACACCATTGCGATCGAGAAGGCACGCGACGCGTACCGCCAGCAGTTCGACATCGGCCAGCGCAGCCTGCTCGACTTGCTGAATGCGGAGAACGAGGTCTATACGGCGCGTCGCTCTTACGCGAACGCCGAGTTCGACCTGGGCATCGCCTATGCGCGCACGCACGCCGCGATGAACCAGCTGACGACGCAGGTGGGCGTGGCCCGCATCGACCCGGCCGTGGTGGATGCCACCGGCTGGGCGGCGGGTGAAGACGCGCCGGGCCGCTGCCCGATCGTCACCGCCGAGGTGCCGGGCATCGACCGCAACAAGCTCGATGAACGCGCGCGGCAGCTCGCCGCGATGGTGGCACCGATCGCGCCGCCGCGATCCGCTGCGCCGGCTGCGTCCGCGCCAATGGCGCAACCCGTCCCGGCCGCTCCGGCGTCGGCCGCATCGCAACCCGCGAAGAAGGCCGGCAAGACCCGGTGACCCGGCGCGCGTTCAAGCTGCGTGAGCAATGAGCGCGCAGCCTGCGCCGCGCGACCCGATCAGCGCTTGACCGGCGGCAAGTCGGTACACTCGCCCTCGAAGGCTTCGGCCGCCAGGCCGATGCTCTCGCCCAGCGTCGGATGCGGGTGGATCGTCTTGCCGATGTCCACCGCGTCCGCACCCATTTCGATGGCCAGCGCCAGTTCCCCGATCATGTCGCCCGCGTGCGTGCCGACGATGCCGCCGCCAACGATGGCGTGCGTGGCCTCATCGAAGATGAGCTTGGTGAAGCCCTCGTCGCGGCCGTTCGCGATGGCGCGACCCGACGCGGTCCACGGGAAGAGACCCTTCTTCACCTTCATGCCCTGGGCCTTCGCTTCGTCTTCGGTGACGCCGACCCACGCCACCTCCGGGTCGGTGTAGGCCACGCTCGGGATCACGCGCGCGTCGAATGCCGCCTTGTGCCCCGCGGCCACTTCGGCGGCGACGTGCGATTCATGCACCGCCTTGTGCGCGAGCATGGGCTGGCCGACGATGTCGCCGATGGCAAAGATGTGCGGCACGTTGGTGCGCATCTGGATGTCCACCGGAATGAAGCCGCGGTCGCCGACGATCACGCCGGCCTTTTCAGCGCCGATGCGCTTGCCGTTGGGCACGCGGCCCACGGCCTGCAGCACGAGGTCATAGAGCTGCGGCTCTTTGGGTGCGGCTTCGCCCTCGAAGCGCATGAGGATGCCGTCGGCCGTGGCTTCCCCGCCGACCGTCTTGGTCTTGAGCATGATGTTGTCGAAGCGCGGCGCGTTCATCTTCTGCCACACCTTCACGAGGTCGCGGTCCGCGCCTTGCATCAGGCCGTCGAGCATCTCGACCACGTCGAGGCGAGCACCGAGCGTGGAGTACACCGTGCCCATTTCCAGGCCGATGATGCCCCCACCAACAATCAGCATGCGCTTGGGTTGCTGGCGCAGTTCCAGCGCGCCGGTGGACGTGACGACACGCGGGTCGTCCTTGGGCAGGAACGGCAGCTTCACGGCTTCGGAGCCGGCGGCGATGATGGCCTGCTTGAAGCGGATGGTCTGCACCTTGCCATCGGCCATGGTCACCTTGAGGTGGTGCGGATCGGCGAATTCGCCATTGCCCTGCACCACCGTGACCTTGCGCATCTTGGCCATGGCGGCGAGGCCGCCGGTCAGCTTGCCGATGACCTTTTCCTTGTGCGTGCGCAGCTTGTTCAGGTCCACCGTGGGGGCGGCGAAGGTGATGCCGTAGGAATCGAAGTGCTTGACTTCGTCCATCACGGCGGCGACGTGCAGCAGGGCCTTGGACGGAATGCAACCGACGTTCAGGCACACGCCGCCCAGCGTCGGGAAGCGTTCGACGAGAACCGTCTTGAGACCGAGATCGGCCGCGCGGAAGGCCCCCGAGTAGCCGCCCGGGCCCGCGCCCAGAACCAGCATGTCGCATTCGATGTCGGCGCCGCCGGCGTAGCTCGCCGCCACCGGTGCCGTGACATTCGCCGAGCCTGCGGGACCACCCGTTCGCGCTGAGCTTGTCGAAGCGCTTGGTTGCGCACCACTACCCGTTCGGGCTGAGGTATCGAAGCCTCCTCCTGCCGATGCGGGTAGGCCCTTCGATACCTCAGGGTGAGCGGGATCGGTGCTTACAGTCGTCGCTGAATCCAAAGCCTCCAACGACAAGATCACCGAGCCCTCATTCACCGTATCGCCGATCTTGACCTTCATCTCCTTGACGACGCCCGCATGCGACGACGGGATCTCCATCGACGCCTTGTCGCTCTCGACGGTGATGAGCGACTGCTCGGCCTTCACCGTGTCGCCCGGCTTGACCAGCACCTCGATGATGGCCACGTCCTTGAAGTCGCCGATGTCCGGAACCTTGATGTCGATGGAAGGCATGTCGTGTCTCAGTTGCTGTTCTTGAGTTTGATGGTGTGAACGCGAACGGGTCCGCTCGAGTTCTTGTCGAATTCGCAGCCGGCCTTCACGCCGATCTCCGCGATTTCACGGGCCGTCTTGGCCTTGTCATACGCCGCGTACATGGCGCCGAGCGCGAAGCCGCGGCCGGTGCCGATGCCCCAGAAGCGGTCGAACTCGAACACCTCGCGGTACGAGTACACGCCGAAGATGCCCGAGGGGTTGGCGATGAGCGCGGTGAACTGCGAGCTCTCGTACGGGTCGGAGTCGTCTTCCTTGGTGTTGAGGAAGAAGGTGTCCTTGAGCTTCGGGTGCAGCCGCAAGAAGGTGTCGAACACCTCGTCGCGCGAGGCGAGACGCAGCTCTTCGGCCGTGAGGCCGTTGAGCGCACGACGCAGCACCGGAAAGTGCGCCGTCGTGCCCGACATGCCGAACCACGACTCGCCTACCTTGAAGAGCTTGTCGTTGGCCTCGTAGCCATGGGCCAGCCGGGTGTCCCCGAAGGTCACCAGGCTGTCGCCGCCGATCGCCACCTGGCCGCCCTTGCGCACCACCACGACTGTCGTCATGCCGCGCTCCGCTTCGGCTTAGAGAAGCACGCGACGGAAGTCGCCGAGGATCTGCCCCAGGTAGGCGTTGAAGCGTGCCGCCGCTGCGCCGTCGATCACGCGGTGATCCCAGCTCAGCGACAAGGGCAGCATCAGGCGCGGCTGGAAGGCCTTGCCGTCCCACTTGGGCTCGATGGCCGATTTGCACACGCCGAGGATCGACACTTCGGGCGCATTGATGATGGGCGTGAAGTAGCGCCCGCCGATGCCGCCCAGCGACGAGATCGAGAAGCAGCCGCCGCTCATGTCGGCGGGCCCCAGCTTGCCGTCGCGCGCCTTCTTGGCCAGTTCGCTCATTTCCTGCGAGATCTGGAAGACGCCCTTCTTGTCGGCGTCCTTGATCACCGGCACCACGAGCCCGTTGGGCGTGTCGGCCGCGAAGCCGATGTGGAAGTACTGCTTGAGCACGATCTGCTCGCCGTCGAGCGAGGCATTGAACTCCGGGAACTTCTTGAGTGCGGCGACGCTGGCCTTGATGAGGAAGGCGAGCATCGTCACCTTGACGCCGGACTTCTCGTTCTCCTTGTTGAGCTGCACGCGGAAGGCTTCGAGATCGGTGATGTCGGCATCGTCATGGTTGGTGACGTGCGGGATGACCACCCAGTTGCGATGCAGGTTGGCACCGCTGATCTTCTTGATGCGGGACAAGTCCTTTCGCTCGATCGCGCCGAACTTGGTGAAGTCGACCTGCGGCCAGGGCAGCAGCCCCGGGAACGCGCCGCCGCCGGCCGCAGCCGCCGGCGCCTTGGCCGACTGGGCCTTGGTCTGGACGCTGCCGGTCATCACGCCCTTGACGAAGCCGTTGACGTCGTCTTGCGTGATGCGCCCCTTGGGGCCCGTGCCTTTCACTTCTTCGAGCGGCACGCCGAGCTCGCGGGCGAGCTTGCGGATGGTGGGCGACGCGTGCGGCAGGCTGCCCTTGGCCGCGGTGGGTTCGTGCGGCGGGAGCGCGGCGGTGGGAACTTGGCGATCGCCGGATTCAGCGGTTCGGGCTGTCCCAGCTTCCGTTCGGGCTGAGGTATCGAAGCCCCCACCCGCGGTTTGCGCGCTGCCCTTCGATACCTCAGGGCGAACGGATTGTTGCGACGAAGCCTCGGACGAACCGGTCGCCTCGACGACGGCAACCAACGATCCCTTGCTCACCTTGTCGCCGATCTTGACCTTCACTTCCTTCACGACGCCGGCATGCGACGAAGGAATTTCCATCGACGCCTTGTCGCTCTCGACGGTGATGAGCGACTGCTCCGACTTGATCGTGTCGCCCGGTTTGATGAAGACCTCGATCACGGCCACTTCGTCGAAGTCGCCGATGTCGGGGACCAGCACGTCGACCGGTCCGGTCGATGCCGCAGCATCTGTTCGCGGCGCTCCCGCTTCCGTTCGCGGCGCCCCCGCTTCCGTTCGGGCTGAGGTATCGAAGCCTCCACCTGAGGTTGGCGCGCTGCCCTTCGATACGTCAGGGCGAACGGGATTCGATGACGAAGCGTCAGCGGCGGCGGCTGCAATCTTCGAGACCTCGGCCTGCCCGGCGTCCGATGCCTCCACCATCATCACCAGCGACCCCTCGCTCACCTTGTCGCCGATCTTGACCTTGAGCTCCTTCACCACCCCCGAGTGCGTCGACGGAATCTCCATCGACGCCTTGTCGCTCTCCACGGTGATGAGCGATTGCTCTGCCTTGACCACGTCGCCCGGCTTCACGAGCAGTTCGATGATCTCCACGTCCTTGAAGTCGCCGATGTCCGGGACCTTGACTTCCACCAATGCCATTTTGTTGTCTCCGCGTTTCTTGTCAGGCGTACAGCGGGTTGATCTTGTCGGCATTGATGCCGTACTTCTTGATGGCCTCGGCCACCTTCGATGCCGGCAGTGTGCCCTCTTCGGCCAGCGCCTTCAAAGCCGCCACGGCAATGTAGTGGCGATTGATCTCGAAGTGCTCGCGCAGCTTGCTGCGGAAGTCGCTGCGGCCGAAGCCGTCGGTGCCCAGCACCTTGTAGACGCGGCCGCGCGGGATGAAGGCGCGGATCTGCTCGGCGTAGTTCTTCATGTAGTCGGTCGATGCGATCACCGGGCCGACATACGGGTCGAGCTGCTGCGCGACGAAGGGCACGCGCGGCCGCTCGGTCGGATGCAGCAGGTTCCAGCGTTCCGCGTCCTGGCCGTCGCGCGCCAGTTCGTTGAAGCTCGGGCAGCTCCAGATGTTGGCCGCCACGCCCCAGTCCTTCTCCAGCAGTTCCTTGGCCGCCATGCTCTCGCGAAGAATCGTGCCGGAGCCCAGCAGGTTCACGCGCGGCGTCTTCTTCGCGCCCTCTTCGAGCAGGTACATGCCCTTGATGATCTGCTCTTCGGTGCCGGCACGCAGGCCCGGCATCGGGTAGTTCTCGTTCAGCAGCGTGAGGTAGAAGTAGACGTTGTCCTGCTTCTCCACCATGCGCTTCAAGCCGTGGTGCAGGATCACGCCCACTTCGTGCGCAAAGGTCGGGTCGTAGCTGATGCAGTTCGGAATGGTGCCCGCGAGGATGTGGCTGTGGCCGTCTTCGTGCTGCAGGCCTTCGCCATTGAGCGTCGTGCGCCCTGAGGTGCCGCCCAGCAGGAAGCCGCGCGCCTGCATGTCGCCCGCCGCCCAGGCCAGGTCGCCGATGCGCTGGAAGCCGAACATCGAGTAGTACACGTAGAACGGCACCATGATGCGGTTGTTCGTCGAGTACGACGTCGCCGCCGCGATCCACGAGCTCATGCCGCCGGCTTCGTTGATGCCCTCCTGCAGGATCTGCCCGGCCTTGTCTTCCCGGTAGTACATGACCTGGTCCTTGTCGACCGGCGTGTACTGCTGCCCCGCGGGGTTGTAGATGCCGATCTGGCGGAACAGGCCCTCCATGCCGAAGGTGCGCGCCTCGTCCACGAGGATGGGCACGGCGCGCGGGCCGAGGTCCTTGTCGCGCAGCAGCTGCGTGAGGAAGCGCACGTAGGCTTGCGTGGTCGAGATCTCGCGGCCCTCGGCGGTGGGTTCGAGCACCGCCTTGAAGGTTTCGATGTCGGGCACCTTGATCTGCTCGTCGGCCTTGGTGCGGCGCTTGGGCAGGTAGCCGCCGAGTGCCTTGCGGCGCTCGTGCAGGTATTTCATTTCGACCGTGTCGTCGGCCGGCTTGTAGAACGGGATGCCGGCGGCGATCTGCTCATCGTTGACCGGAATGTTGAAGCGGTCGCGGAAGCTCTTGATGTCGTCGTCGGTGAGCTTCTTGGTCTGGTGGGCGGTGTTCTTGCCCTCGCCGCTCTTGCCCATGCCGAAGCCCTTGACGGTCTTGATCAGCATGACCGTCGGCTGGCCCTTGGTGTTCACCGCGCGGTGGTAGGCCGCGTAGACCTTTTGCGGGTCGTGGCCGCCGCGGTTCAGGCGCCAGATGTCGTCGTCGCTCATCTTCGCGACCATCTCCAGCAGCTTGGGATGCTGGCCGAAGAAGTGCTTGCGCACGAAGGCACCGTCGTTCGCCTTCATCGCCTGGTAGTCGCCGTCGACGGTGTCCATCATCACCTTGCGCAGGATCTGCTCCTTGTCGCGCGAGAGCAGCGGGTCCCAGTAGCTGCCCCACAGGAGCTTGATGACGTTCCAGCCGGCGCCGCGGAACTCGCCTTCGAGTTCCTGGATGATCTTGCCGTTGCCGCGCACCGGGCCGTCCAGGCGCTGCAGGTTGCAGTTGACGATGAAGATGAGGTTGTCGAGCTTCTCGCGCGCCGCCAGGCCAATGGCGCCCAGAGATTCCGGCTCGTCCATTTCGCCGTCGCCGCAGAAGACCCAGACCTTGCGGTTCTCGGTGTTGGCGATGCCGCGGGCATGCAGGTACTTGAGGAAGCGCGCCTGGTAGATGGCCATCAAGGGGCCCAGGCCCATCGACACCGTGGGGAACTGCCAGAACTCGGGCATGAGCTTCGGGTGCGGGTAGCTCGAAATGCCCTTGCCGTCGACTTCCTGGCGGAAGTTCAGCAGTTGCTCTTCGGAGATGCGCCCTTCCATGAAGGCGCGGGCATAGATGCCGGGCGACGAGTGGCCCTGGATGTAGAGAAGGTCACCGCCGTGACCTTCGCTCTCTGCATGCCAGTAATGGTTGAAGCCGGCGCCGAACATGGTGGCGAGCGACGCGAAGGAAGAGATGTGGCCGCCGAGGTCGCCGCCGTCGGCGGGGTGCAGGCGGTTGGCCTTGACCACCATCGCCATGGCGTTCCAGCGCATGTAGGCGCGCAGGCGCTCTTCGATTTCGAGGTTGCCGGGGCAACGCTCTTCCTGGTCGACGGGGATGGTGTTGACGTAGGCCGTGTTCGCGGAGAAGGGCACGTCGATGCCGGCTTGCCGCGCGTGGCTGATGAGTTGTTCAAGGAGGAAGTGCGCGCGGTCGCCGCCTTCGGCGCCGATGACGGCGGACATCGCGTCCAGCCATTCGCGGGTTTCCTGGGCATCGGTGTCGTTCGCGGAGGCGCCGATGAAAGGTTCAGGCATGGCGGACATGTCTTGTCTCCTGGGTTGATTTTTGCGAGTGGCGCGAAGTCTCGCACAACTCGTTTGTTTTTTCAAATGGTGCGAGATGATTTCATATCATGGTATTTCCCTCGGTTGTGGCCAACGCTTTCTGATCCGCCACGAAGCGCGGACCGAGGCGTGACTCGATAATCGCGACCATGCCACCAAGCCCCAAGTTCGTAGCACTGCCGCGCAGTACACCCACACTGCCGCGTCGGCTGTTCGGCCGCTGGTGGCGGCGACAGTCGCCGGCGCAGCAAGACCGCTTCGCGACGCTGGGTCCGTTGATCTCCGTTCTGCTCTTTCTCGCGGCCATCATTTCCGCGTTCTGGTACTTGCGCAACGAGGAATTCGAACGCGCGCAGGAGTCGGTGAAGCGCGACACCGAGATCGCGCAACAACAGATCCGCCTGCGCCTGATCGAGAACCAGGAACAACTCGTGCGCATCGCCCGCGAGATCGTGACCAGGGCCATCGACCGAGACGAGTTCCTCGGCCAGGCCGCGAGCTTCACGCGGGAGAGGCCGGAGATCAACCACCTCTTCTGGATCACCACGACGCGAACGCAGAAGGCGGCGTATTCGGCGATCAGCTTTCACCCTGAGACGGGCCTCACCGGCGAGGAGTACGCGGCGTCCCTGCCCAAGGAAGGCAAGTCGAGCGAGCCCGAGGTGGCATTTCTCGCGGCGCGCACATTGCGCCAACCGGTGTACACGCGACCCTTCGTCGACTCCTATGG
>Ga0075366_10001902_pt1 | contig 10548 bp, 11 predicted proteins | sample EndMethybrTD3031_FD_72351 | JGI IMG/M metagenome (GOLD analysis project Ga0075366, IMG submission 72351) | Populus endosphere microbial communities from Tennessee, USA - Endosphere MetaG P. TD hybrid TD303-1 | ecosystem: Host-associated > Plants > Roots > Endosphere | place: USA: Tennessee... | reverse complement strand
GGCGTGCGCACGGCGGTGCGCGCCTGGGGCCTGCCCATCCAGTGCGCGGACCCGGCGCTGTATTCGCCGGTGCTGACCGGCGTGATCACGCCCGACGGCGTCGACGCCGACCGCATCCGCCGGCTGATCCATGAACGCTTCGATCTTTCGCTCGGCACCGGGCTCGGCAAGGTGAAGGGCCGCATGTTCCGGATCGGCCACCTCGGCGACAGCAACGACCTGACGCTGCTCGCCACGCTCGCGGGCTGCGAGATGGGGCTCAAGCTTGCCGGCGTGGCACTGGCCGGCAGCGGCGTGCAGGCGGCGATGGACTTCTTCTGCGCACATCCGCAGCATGGCGCACTCCGCGCAGCGGCCTGATCGCGACATCACCACAGCAGGAGACAGCATGCAACGACGTTCGTTTCTCCAGACGGCCGGCGCCGCCGCGCTGCTCGGTGCCCCGGCGTTCGTGCGCGCGCAGACATGGCCGAACGGGCCGGTGCGCATCGTCGTCGGTTTCCCGCCGGGCGGCGGCACCGATGCGCTCGCACGCGTCGTTTCGGTCAAGCTCAGCGAGATGTGGAAGCAGCAGGTGATCGTCGACAACAAGGGCGGCGTGGCCGGGGTGCTCGCGGCCGAGTACGTGTCGCAGCAGCCGAGCGATGGCAGCACGCTCTTGATGGCGCATATCAACAGCCACGCGCTCGCGCCGAGCCTGCAGCCGAAGCTGCGCTACAGCATCGAACGCGACTTCGTTCCGATCGTGCTGGTCGGCGTGACACCGAACCTGCTGATCGCGAACCCGGCGCAGAAGGCGCTGACGGTGAAGGACATCGTCGCTGCGTGCAAGGCCGAGCCGGGCCGCGTGAGCTTCGGCTCGGCCGGCTCGGGCTCGGCGCAGCATCTCGCGCTCGAGCTGTTCAAGCAGAAGGCGCATGTCGATGCGCTGCACGTGCCGTACAAGGGCAGCGGGCCGCTGCTGACCGACCTGATCGGCGGGCAGATCCAGTACAGCTTCGAGACGATGACGGCCGCGACTCCGCACGTGAAGAGCGGCCGCGTGATCGCGATCGCGCAGACCCGGACCAAGCGCGCCAAAGGCCACCCGAGCGTGCCGACGATGCAGGAGCAGGGCTTCGACGGCTTCGAGGCGACCACCTGGTACGGGTTGGTCGGGCCTGGCAAGCTGCCGACGCCGATCGCGCAGAAGATCAATCGCGACGTCAACCAGATCCTGGCGATGCCCGACGTGCAGGAGAAGCTCGACACCTACGGCGCCGAAGACGGCGGCGGCTCGAGCGACAAGTTCGCGCAGTTCATCCGCAGCGAAACCGCGAAATGGGCCAAGGTGGTGAAGGACGGGAACGTCAAGGTCGAGAGCTGAGGGCCTGCAGCCGTTCGTCGCGGGCATTGCAGCCTCGCGCGAGCGAGGCTAGAGTGAACCACGGGTTCCATGAAGACCCGGCATCAGGAGACCACGATGAAGCAACTCTGGCTCGGTGTGGCACTGTGTGGCGCGATGAGCGTGGCTCTCGCGCACAACTGCCCGAACGAGATGAAGGCCATCGACGCGAAGCTGGCAACGAATCCCCAGCTGTCGGAAGCCGACGCCGCAAAGGTGAAGCAATTGCGCAGCGAAGGCGAGACCTTGCACAAGGCCGGCAAGCATGACGAGTCGATGAAGGCGCTGGGCGAGGCCAAGCGCATCTTGAAGCTGTAGCGTGTCTCGAAGGCGGGCGACGTAGCGTCATTCGTGCGAGGGCAGCCCAGGCACCACAATAGCCGTCGATGACGGAATTCGCGACGCGACTGTTCGGCCCCTGGGTGCGCCTGGTCAATGCGCACAGCCTGCGCGCCGACGCGCTCGCGGGCGTGCTCGGTGCGCTGCTCGTGCTGCCGCAGGGCTTCGCGTTCGCGACGCTCGCCGGCTTGCCCCCGCAGTACGGTCTCGCCACCGCGATCGTGCCGTGCGCGATCGCCGCCCTGTTCGGCTCGAGCTGGCACGTCGTCTCGGGGCCGACCAACGCGAACTCGCTCGCGCTGTTCGCCACGCTGGCGCCGCTCGCCGCCGTCGGGTCGCCACCGTACATCCAGCTCGCGCTCGCGGTCACGGTGATGGTCGGCGTGATGCAGTTCCTGATCGGCGCGCTGCGGCTCGGCGGCATCGCGAACTTCATCTCGCCGTCGGCGCTGCGCGGGTTCATGAGCGGTGCGGCGGCGCTGATCGCGGTGCATTCGCTGACCGACCTGCTCGGGCTCGCGGCGCCGGTGCAGCACGGCACGCTCGCGGTGTTCGAGAACGTCGCCGCGCAGATCGGCGCGATCCGGCCCTCGGCCGTGATCGTCGGCCTCGTCACGCTCGCGAGCGCGCTGGTCTTCAAGCGCGTGCTGCCGAGGTGGCCGTCGATGCTGATGGCGCTGATCGTCGGCACCGCGCTGGCCGCGGCGATCAACGGCATCGAGCCGTGGCCGCAATGGGGTGCGGTCGCGGTGGTCGGCAGCATTCCGCCGGTCTGGCCGCAGTTCCAGTGGCCGGGCGTGCAGCTGCAGGCGCTGCCCGAGCTCGCGGCGATCTCGTTTGCGCTGACGATCGTCGCGCTCGGCCAGTCGATCTCGATCGCGAAGGCGGTTGCCGAACGCTCCGGCCAGCACATCGACGCGAACCGTGAGTTCCGCGGCCAGGGGCTGTCGAACATCGTCGGCGGGTTCCTTTCGTCGTACGTGTCGTGCGGCTCGCTGAACCGCTCGATGCCGAACCTCGAGGCCGGCGCGAAGACGCCGCTGGCGGCGGTGTTCGCCTCGGTGTGGCTGCTGCTGCTGGTCGCGGTCAGCGCGCCGCTGCTCGCGCTGATTCCGATGCCGGCGATCGCCGGGCTGCTGCTGCTGATTTCGTGGTCGCTGTTCGACGCACCGAGCTGGAAGAAGCTCTGGCAGTACAGCCGGCAGGACTTCGCGATCGCCGCGGTGACCCTGCTCGCGACGGTCAGCATCCGGCTCGAGATGGCGATCCTGCTCGGCACGATCCTCTCGCTCGTGACCTACCTGTACCGCACGTCCAAGCCCTTCATGCGCGTGATGGGCTTCGATCATGCCGACGACCCGGACCGGCCGTTCGTCGTGCGCGCCGACGTGCCGGCGCCGCTGCCCGAGTGCCCGCAGCTGAAGATGATCCGCATGGAAGGCGAGGTCTACTTCGGCGCGGTGCCGCACGTGGCCGACCAGCTTCGCGAGCTGCGCGCGCCGGCCGACTCGCCCAGGCACCTGCTGGTGATGTGCAAGAGCATGAACTTCATCGACCTGCCGGCCGCCGAGCTGTGGCGCCAGGAGCTGAACACGCGGCGCGCGAACCGCGGCGACCTGTACTTTCACCGGCCGCGCGCGCCGGTGCTCGAGCTCTGGCGGAAGGTCGGCTTCACCGCAGAGTTGGGGGCCGACCACATCTTTCCGACGAAGCGGATCGCGATCGCGACGATCTTCGACCGGCTCGACCGCGGGATCTGCGCGACCTGCACCATCCGGGTGTTCGAGGAATGCAAGGGGCTGCCGCCGCCGGCCGCCTGAGAGAACCGCGGCGGCTCGGCTTCACTCGGCCAGGAGCGCGTGAATGCCGGCGCCGATGCCGGCGCCGATCAGTTCGGCGACGATGAATCCGGGAACACCGGACGGCGCGATGCCGGCAAACGTGTCGCTGAACATGCGGCCGAACGCGGCGGCCGGGTTCGCGAACGACGTGGATGCGGTGAACCAGTACGCCGCGCCGATGTAGCAGGCGACCATCGCCGCCACCCGGCTTGGCGGGGCCCGCAGAATGACGAGCAGCAGACCGGCGGTCGCAACGGCCTCGGCAATCCACTGGCCCATGCCGATGCGCGCCTTGGTCGAGAGTTGCACGATGTTTGCATCGAACATCGCGTGCGCGAGCCAGGCCCCGAGCACGGCCCCGGTCAACTGGGCAACGATGTAAGGCGCGAGCAGAGGCCGCGCGAGGTCGCCGCGCGCTGCCATGACCAGCGACACGGCCGGGTTGAAGTGCGCGCCGCTGACCGGGCCGAACACCTCGATCAGGATGTAGAGCCCGCCGACCGTGGCCAACGCATTGGCGAGCAGGGCGATCGCGACGTTGCCGCCCGACAGCCGCTCGGCCATGATGCCCGAGCCGATGACGACCGCCAGCAGCATCGCAGTTCCGAGCGCCTCTGCCGCCAGCTTTCTTCGAGCGTCGGACACGGCGGTCATTCCTGCGAGATCTGTATCAGCGCACGTTCGAGTTCGGCGTTGCCAAGCCTGTCCAGAGGCAGTTCGAGCAGTTGCATCATCCGATCGGAGATCGACTGCCGGGTTCGTTCGAACGCATCCGCGCGCTGGGCCTCGGGAGCATTGGACGGGTCCGCATAGCCCCAGTGAACCTGGACCGGACTGCCTGGCCAGTACGGGCATGTCTCGGCCGCAGCGCTGTCGCAGACGGTGATGACGATGCGCATGGGCTGCGCGGACGGGCCGGCGAACTCGTCCCAGCTCTTGCTCCGCAGGCCGGACGTGTCGACGCCCGCCTTCTTGAGCGCATCCAGGGCGAGCGGATTGATTCGGCCGCTGGGCGTGCTGCCGGCGCTGTGGGCGCGAACATCCTTGCCCGACTGCTTCGCCCAATGGTTCAGCATTCCCTCGGCCAGCACGCTTCGCGCGGAGTTGTGCGTGCACAGGATGAGCACGTTCGTCGTCATGATCTCAGCAGCACGAGGCCGAAGAAGCCGCGCCGTTGACAGGGATGCCGATGGCCTTGCCGCGAGGCGCGCTCCCGGCGCAGCAAGCCGACGCTTGCCCGGCCTCCTGAATGGCGGGCTTCTCGCTGAACACGGGGATGCTGCCAAGCGTGTGGAACTGCTCCCACGCGATGCCTTGCGGATCGGTCAGCCAGTACTTGTCGCTGCGCGCGTAACAGCAGCTTGTCTCGCCGACGTCCAGCAGGGTCATGTCCGCCGCTTCCGCGCGGGCTTTCAGCGCCACGAGCTCTTCTTCGGTGTCGGTCTGGATGCCGAGATGGTCGACGCCCGGCTTGGTGCCGAAGGTGGAGATCGCGAAGTTGATGCGCGGGTCGTCGAGCATCCACTTGGCGTAGTCGGACTCGACCCTCGTCGGCTCGGCGGCGAACAGCTTCGAGTAGAAGGCGATCGAGGCCTGCAGATCCTCGACGTGGGCGTGCACGTGGAAGCGCTTCATGGTTGCTCCTGTGGTGGGGTGGGAATCAGCAGCCACAGGCTGCCGCGGAAGGTTCCAGCGCGCAGGTCGCGCCCTGGCAGCAGTTGTCGGTGAGGTAGCCCAGCACGCTGTTCATCTGGCCGTACGCGGCCCGGTAGACCAGGTTGCGGCTGGCGCGCTCGGTCGTCACGAGGCCGGCCGTCGCCAGCTCCTTCAGGTGGAACGAGAGCGTCGTCGCGGGGATCGCCAGGCCCTCCTGCATGACGCCCGGTGTCAGCCCGCCGGGGCCGGATACGACGAGCGCGCGGAACACCTTCAGTCGAACCGGGTGGGCGAGGGCGGCGAGCGCTTGAACGACTTGGTCGTCTGTCATGAAACTATCCTACCAGAAAACTAGAAACATAGGGATGTCGTTCAGCGCAAGCGCCGAGATGCCCGCTTGCCCGCCGCCGCCGCGGGCCTCGAGGCGAGAACCTCTTCGTAGAGCGCCCGCGCTGCAGTGGACAGCGAGTGGTCGCGTCGCTGCACGACGAAGATCTCGCGATGCAGCGCCGGTGCATCGAGCGGTCTGGTCGCGAGCTCGGGCGAATCGAAGTGGAACAGCGTCAGCGTGGGCACCACGCTCAGGCCGAGACCCGCCCTGACCATGCCGGCGACGGTGCTGAGCTGGTCGAGTTCCATCACCGTGTGCAGCGGCGTCGGATAGATCGCCGCTTCCAGGCATTGCCGGACGCTGCTCGAACGCGCAAGCTGGACGATCGGAAACGGCGCCAGATCCTGCAGCTGCAGCCGCCGTTTCGACGCCAGCGGGTGATCACGTCGACAGACGACATGAAAGTCGTCGGTGCAGAACGGTTCGGCCTGCAGCTCGGCCGAGTCGGCGCGGGTGGAAGCCAGTGCGAAATCGGCGCGGCCTGCCCGCACACGCTGGATGCAGGCGTCCGAAAGAACATCGGCCACGTCGAGTTCGATGCCCGGGTACCTGGCGTGAAAGCGCGCCAGCACGGCAGGCATCCACCCCGCTGCGAGCGACGGCAGCACCGCGACCGACACGCGCCCGCGGCGTCTCGCGACGTGGTCGCGCATGTCGCCGAACGCGCGTTCGGCATCCATCAGCAGGCGGCGCGCCGGGTCGACAAACACGCGCCCCTCTGCGGTGAGCTCCACGCTGCGCGTCGTGCGGTCGAAGAGGCGGGCCCCGACGGCCGTCTCGAGACTGCGGATCAGCGCCGAAAAGGCGGGTTGAGACAGGTGCGTCAGGCTGGCGGCTCGGGTGAAGCTGCGCTGCTCCGCGAGGTTGAGGAACGCCAGCAGCTGGCGTGTGGACACGTTGCTCTTCATGCGGACGAATCTAGCCCAAGTCCATCGATGAAACTTCCGGATTGATAGGAATTACAGCTCAATCAATCCGAACAATCGAATTCACAGCCGGGCACGCCGAACCTACATTGGCACGCATGAACAAGGACAAGGACAAGGACGTATTACGCGTGGGCTGTGCCGCCGGCTTCTCCGGCGACCGCACCGATGCGGCGCGTCCGGTTGTCGATGCGCTGATCGATTCGGGCGGCCCCGCGGTCCTGATCTTCGAGACGCTCGCCGAGCGCACGCTGGCGCTGGCGCAGATCGCGCGGCGGACCCATCCCGAGCTCGGCTACGAGCCGCTGCTGGACGAGATGCTGCGGCCGGTGCTCGGCGATTGCCTGGCGCACGGAATCCGCATCGTCAGCAACTTCGGCGCAGCCAATCCGCGCGGCGCCGCCCGCCGGATCGCGGCACTGGCGCGCGAACTGGGCCTCCCGGCCCCGCGCATCGCCGTCGTCAGCGGCGACGACGTGTCCGGCACCGAACATCGCGACGCCCTGAACGACGGCCTGCAAGGCGCGCTTGCGGGTCGGGATCTGGTGAGCGCGAACGCCTACGTGGGTGCCGAGCCCATCGCGAACGCCTTGATCGCGGGCGCCCAGATCGTGGTGTGCGGGCGCGTATCCGACCCGTCGCTGACGGTCGGTCCGGCGATCGCGCATTTCGGATGGGCACCGGACGACTGGGATCGCCTCGCCCGCGCCACCATGGCGGGGCATCTGCTGGAGTGCGGCGCGCAAGCCACCGGCGGCTACTATGCCGACCCCGGCCTGAAGGATGTGACGGGGCTCGCGCGCCTCGGCTATCCGATCGCCGAGATCGACCGAAACGGTCAATGCATCATCACGAAGCCAGCGGGCAGCGGTGGGCGAGTCGACGAGCACATCATCAAGGAGCAACTGCTCTACGAAGTGCACGACCCGGCGGCATACGTCACGCCCGACGTGGTGGCCGATCTGAGCGACGCGCAGGTCATGCAGGTGGGCGACGACCGGGTTCTCCTCAGTGGAGTGCGCGGCCATGCGCGCACGGATTCGCTGAAGGTCAATGCCTGCTTCGCTTCGGGTTGGCTCGCGGAGGCCGAGATCTCGTACGCAGGCGCGCGCGCCGAAGGCCGAGCCCGTCTGGCCGCCCAGGTGGTTCGTGAACGAATGGCCGGGACCGGGCCGCTGCGCATCGACCTGATCGGCGTGGCAAGCGTCATTGCCGACGATTCGGGGCATTGGCTCGGCGCGGTGCCCGATTCCGGTGCCACCGATGTCAGGCTTCGCATGGCTCTGCGGCACACCGAGCGTGGGCAGGCCGAGCGCCTGGCGCGCGAGATGGTGGCGCTGTATACCTGCGGGCCGGCGGGCGGGGGCGGCGTTCGCACGTCGCTGAGGCCGACGCTCGGCACGCTGTCTTTCCTGATGCCGCGAGGTCTGATCGCGACGCGCTTCGACTTCTTTGATCAAGAGCGGGAGGGCGCATGAACAAAAGCACCGTACCTCTCTGGCGCGCGGCCCACGGTCGCACGGGAGACAAGGGCAACCGCTCGAACATCAGCGTGATCGCGTGGCACCCTGAGCTGTACCCGCTGCTGGTGGCGCAGATCACCGAGGGCGCGGTCGCGCAACAGTTCGCGCACCGGCGGCCGGCCCGGGTGCAGCGATTCCTGCTGCCGTCGCTGCACGCGATGAATTTCGTGCTCGACGACGTTCTCGATGGCGGCGTCAACGACTCGCTCAACCTGGACAGCCACGGCAAGGCCCTGTCCTTCCTGCTGCTCGAGATGCCACTGGAGGTGCCGAGCGAGCTGCGCAGCCGTCTTGCCGGCACCGATCTGCCGACAACGAACCCGCATTCCATGGAGACAAAGCCAGCATGACTCACCCACTCTCGCATCAACGACGCCGAGCGCTGCTCGCCGAAGCAGGCCTGGTCCTCGCCGCGCTGCTGCCCGGCACGGCGCTGGCGCAGGCCTACCCGGCCAAGCCCATCACCTTCGTCGTGCCGTTCGCGGCCGGCAGTGCCACCGATCAACTGGCGCGCGCGCTGGGTCAGTCGGTCACCGAGCAGACCAAGCAGGCGGTCATCGTGGACAACAAGGCGGGCGCAAGCGGAATGCTTGCGGCGCAGTCGGCGGCACGCGCGGCGCCCGATGGCTACACGGTGCTCATCACCACCAACACGACCCAGGCGGCCAACGAGCATCTCTACAAGAAGCTGCCGTACGACGCCGTGAAGGACTTTGCCCCGGTCACCGGCTTGGGCAAGGGCGGTCAGCTTCTGGTCGTGAATGCGAACTCGCCCTACAAGAGCGTTTCGGATCTGCTGGCCGCGGCGCGCAAGACCCCGGGCAAGCTGAGCTTCGGCAGCGGCAGCTCGTCGAGCCGCGTCGCCGGCGAGATGCTCAAGCAGCTCAGCGGCGTCGATATCCTGCACGTGCCCTACAAGAGCAACCCGCTCGCGATCACCGACCTGCTCGGCGGCCAGATCGACCTGATGATCACCGACACCTCGACCGGCATGCCGCAGGTGAAGTCGGGCAAGCTGCGCGCGCTCGGCTACTCGACCCAGAAGCGCAGCGTGCAACTGCCGGACCTGCCCACCATCGCCGAGGCCGGCGTGAAGGGCTACGACATGGGCTACTGGTTTGCGGCCTACGTTCCCGCCGGCACGCCGCCTGCCGTCGTGACACGGCTGAACGAGCTGCTGGTCAACGGCGTGAAGAGCGCGGCCGCCAAGGCGTTCTTCGACACGGCCGGGTCCGAGGCGTGGACCACGACGCCCGACGAGCTCGCGAAGTTCCAGGCGAACGAAACGCAGAAGTGGGGCAAGGTCATCAAGGCCGCTGGGATCGAGCCGGAGTGATCCGAGGCCGCCGATCCGCCTAGGGTTTGCCCTCGCTTCGACCCCCCGCCAGCGCGGGTCGCTGCGCTCTGGTACCGTGCGCGCCGGAACGACAGAGAGGGGCACCGCATGGACAGCGGAATCGAACAACGCCTGCGCGACATGACGCAGGAGCGCCTGCGGGGCATGCGTCGCGGTGTGGAGAAGGAAAGCCTGCGGGCACTGCCCGACGGCGAGCTCGCAATGACGCCGCACCCGGCCGCGCTCGGCTCGGCGCTGACGCACCCGAACATCACCACCGACTTCAGCGAATCGCAGCTCGAGTTCGTGACCGGCGTGCACGCGAGCGCGCAGGGCGTGCTCGACGAGTTGACGCAGATCCACCAGTTCACGTACCGCGTGCTGCAGGAAGGCCGCGACGAGATGTTGTGGGTCTCGAGCATGCCGTGCGGGCTGCCGACCGACGAGACGATTCCGATCGGACGCTACGGCTCGTCGAACGTCGGGCGCGCGAAGAGCGTGTACCGCATGGGGCTCGGGCACCGCTACGGGCGCCGCATGCAGACAATCTCGGGGATCCACTACAACTGGTCGCTGCCCGGTGTCACGAGCGACGAGTACTTCGGGCTGATCCGCAACTTCCGCCGCCATTCGTTCCTGCTGCTGTATCTGTTCGGCGCGTCGCCGGCCCTGTGTTCGAGCTTCGTCGCCGGGCGCGAGCACGGCTTGCAAGCGCTCAAGGGCGCGCTGCACATGCCGCACGGCACTTCGCTGCGCATGGGTCGGCTCGGTTATCAGAGCGACGCGCAGGCGTCGCTGGCGGTCAGCTACAACAGCCTGGACAGCTACGGCGCGTCGCTGCAGGAGGCGCTGACCAGGCCGTACCCGCCGTACGAAGCGGTCGGCGTCCGCAACCCGGGCGGCGAGTACAACCAGCTCGCGACCAGCCTGCTGCAGATCGAGAACGAGTTCTACGGAACGATCCGTCCGAAGCGCGTGATCCGCCCGGGCGAGCGGCCGCTGCACGCGCTGCGCGAACGCGGCGTCGAGTACGTCGAGGTGCGCTGCATGGACCTCGACCCGTTCGAGCCGGTCGGCATCGGCGCATCGACGATGAGTTTTCTCGACGTGTTCCTGATGCACTGCCTGCTCAAGCACAGCCCGCCCGACACG